>FLYN01014252.1_pt5 | contig 10732 bp, 8 predicted proteins | sample 1122621 | NCBI WGS metagenome assembly FLYN01 (sample SAMEA4346792, study PRJEB14843) | hot springs metagenome | biome: Terrestrial Biome; feature: Habitat; material: Sediment | place: India | collected 2012-06-12 | depth 1760 m
GCAGCGCGGCTGGGCCAGGAGGGCGATGGCTTCGGGATCGCCATGCAGGTCTTCGACCGTTCGCGCCCGATGGTAGCAGCGTTTGGTGTCGGGCTCATGCAGCGCTGCCTGGATGAGGCCCTCGCTTACGCCCGGCAGCGCCACGCGATGGGCCGCCCGATCCTGGAACATCAGGCGGTCGGCCACAAGCTCGCCGAGATGGGCATGCGCCTGGAGGCGGCGCGGCTGTTGTGCTATCAGGCGGCGGCACTGCTCGACGCCGGCCAACGCAACACGCTGCAGGCCGCCTACGCCAAGGCGTTTGCGGCCGACAGCGCTATGTGGGCGGCGGCCGAGGCGGTCCAGATCTTCGGCGGCATGGGGTACAGCACCGAGTATCCGGTCGAGAAGCTCTTTCGCGACGCCAAGCTGCTGCAGATCTACGAGGGCACCAGCGAGATCCAGCGCAACATCATGGTGCGTGAGCTGGCGCGCACGGCAGCTAGCCCCTGAGCCATGGAGACCGCGATGCACCCCTTGCAGGGCCTGCGGATCGTCAATCTGGCGATCAATCTGCCTGGGCCGCTGGCAGCGGCGGAGCTCCATCGGCTGGGCGCGCAGGTGTGCAAAGTTGAGCCGCCCGGCGGCGATCCGCTGGCGCATTTCTGCCCCGCCTGGTACGCCGCGCTCTGTGCCGGGCATGCCGTTGTGCAACTCGATCTCAAGCAGGCTGCGGGCCGGGCACGACTGGCCACGCTGCTGGCCGAGGCGGATCTGCTGCTGACCGCCATGCGCCCGACGGCTCTGGCCCGGCTGGGGCTGGACTGGCCGACGCTGCACACGCGCTACCCGCGGCTCTGCCAGGTGGCGATCGTTGGTGCGGCGGGGCCGCACGCGGATCGCCCCGGCCATGATCTGACCTACCAGGCGCTGGCCAGGCTGGTCACACCGCCCATGCTGCCCCGTACGTTGCTGGCCGATCTGGCAGGCGCGGAGCGCGCCGTCAGCGCAACACTGGCGCTGCTCCTGGGGCGCGCGCGCGGCGATGGCGCCGGCTATGCCGAGGTTGCGCTGGCTGCTGTGGCTCAGGACCTCGCTGCGCCGTTGCGCTATGGCCTGACCCGACCGGATGGACCTTTGGGCGGCGGCTGGCCGGGCTACGGGCTCTACCCTGCCCGCGACGGCTGGGTTGCCCTGGCGGCGCTGGAGCCGCACTTCTGGCAGCGCCTGCAGCGCGAGTTGGATCTGCACGAACCGACGCACGAGGATCTGGCGCGTGTGTTTGGCACGCGCAGCGCTGCTGCGTGGGCCGCCTGGGCCGCCGAGCGCGATCTGCCGTTGGTGATGGTGCCCGATGAAAGGGGGTGAGGTGCCGATCGGTCGATTGCTGTCGGGCAGGCACGCCGGAGCTGGCCCTGCCCGTTTCGGATCCGTGCGAGGCGCCGGAAAACGTATCACAGGAGGAAGGGCCATGCAGGGTCTGATGATGGAGTATCCACTGACGCTGCTCGCAATTCTGCAGCGGGCTGAGCAGTTGTTCGGATCGCGCGAGATCGTCACCCGCCTGCCCAACAAAGAGCTGCACCGCTACACCTACGCCGATTTCATCGAGCGCACCAAACGGCTGGCCGTAGCGCTGCGCGAGCTGGGCGTACAACCGGGTGAACGCGTTGCGACGTTGCTGTGGAACAGCTACCAGCATCTAGAAGCCTACTTCGGTATTCCGGCCATTGGTGCGGTCTTGCATACGCTCAATCTGCGGCTGCACCCCGACGACCTGACCTACATCATCAACCATGCCGATGACCGCGTGTTGATCGTGGATGCGACGCTGCTGCCGCTCTATGAGCAGTTCCGCGAGCGGGTCCATCCTGAGCATGTGATCGTGGTCGGCGATGCAGCAGCCGGGGGGCTGCTCGATTACGAACGCCTGCTGGCCGCGGCCGATCCGACCGACTTTCGCTATCCCGCGCTCGATGAACGCGATGCCGCAGCGATGTGCTATACCTCGGGTACGACCGGCCGGCCCAAGGGCGTGTTGTATTCGCATCGCGCGCTGGCGCTTCATTCGCTGGCGCTGGCGCTGGTCGATGGCCTGGCTGTGAGCGAACGCGATACCGTCCTGCCGGTGGTGCCGATGTTCCATGCCAATGCCTGGGGGGTGCCCTTTGCTGCGACCATGGTCGGTGCCAAGCAGGTGTTTCCCGGGCGGCATCTCGATGCGGAAAGCCTGCTCGACCTGTTTGAGCGCGAACAGGTGACGTTCACCGCCGGTGTGCCGACGATCTGGCTGGGGGTGGTCCAGGCGCTCGATCGCCAGCCGGGGCGCTGGAAGCTCACGCCGGGGATGCGCATGGCGGTTGGTGGCTCGGCTGCGCCCGAGAGCCTGATCCGGGCCCTGGATCGCCACAACCTGCACCTGATCCACGCCTGGGGGATGACCGAAATGTCGCCGGTGGGTACGATCTCGCACCTTGCGCCCGATCTGCTGGATGCGCCGCCCGACGCGCAGTACGCCTGTCGCGCGCTCCAGGGGCGGCCGGTACCGTTCATCGAGATCCGTGCCCGTGGCGATCAGGGCCTGGTACCCTGGGACGGTAAGAGCATGGGCGAGCTGGAAGTGCGCGGCGCGTGGGTTGCCGGGGCCTACTACAACGCGCCTGAGGGCGACGATAAGTTCACCGAGGATGGCTGGTTCCGCACCGGTGATGTGGTGACGATCGATCCGCGCGGCTATGTCAAGATCACCGACCGCACCAAAGATCTGATCAAGTCGGGCGGCGAGTGGATCAGCTCGGTCGACCTCGAAAACGCCCTGATGGGCCATCCCGCCGTGGCCGAAGCGGCGGTGATCGCCGTGCCCCATCCCACGTGGCAGGAGCGCCCGCTAGCCGTGGTGGTGATCAAAGAAGGCCAGCAGGCTACCGCCGATGAGCTGCGCGCCTATCTGGAGCCGCGCTTCGCCAGGTGGTGGCTTCCCGATGCCTTTGAGTTTGTGGAGGCCATTCCACGCACCTCGACCGGTAAGTTCCTCAAATCGGCGTTACGCGAGCGTTTCCGTACCTACCGCCTGCCGGTCGCCAACAGCAATGCCGAGGCGATCCTGGAAGCGAAGCCTGCAGGGCAGGAGGCAGCATGACCCGCGAAGCTGTGCTTGTGGAGGCGCTGCGCACGCCGATCGGCAAACGAGGCGGCGCCTTGCGCGCGGTCCATCCGGTCGATCTGCTGGGTGGGGTGCTGGCCGCGCTGGTGGAGCGTAGCGGCATCGACCCGGCAGCCGTGGACGATGTGATCATCGGCTGCGTCGATCAAATCGGGGAGCAGGCCGCCAACATTGCGCGCAACGCCTGGCTCTCGGCGGGATTGCCCGAATCGGTGCCGGCCACGACGATCGACCGCCAATGCGGCTCCAGCCTGCAGGCGATCCATTTCGCAGCCCAGGGCGTGATCGCCGGCGCCTACGACCTGGTGATCGCCGGCGGGGTTGAATCGATGACCCGCGTGCCGATCTTGAGCACCGTACAGCAAGGGCCGGGCACGCCCCTTACCGACGGTCTGCGCGCGCGCTACGGGCTGACGACGGGCTGGTTCGATCAGGCGCTGGGTGCCGAGCTGATCGCGCGACGCTGGGGCCTGACGCGCGAGGACCTCGACCGCTTCGGGCTGGAGAGCCACCGCCGTGCGGCACAAGCCCAGGCCGAAGGGCGCTTCCGGGCCGAGATCGTTCCCGTACGGCTGCCCCAGCCGCAGGCGGGGCGCACCGTGTTCGAGGCCGACGAGGGCATCCGCCCCGATACCTCGCTGGAGAAGATGGCCGCGCTGCCCCCGGCTTTCCCCCATCTCGAGCTGATCACGGCCGGCAACGCCAGCCAGATTTCGGACGGCGCCAGCGCGGTGCTGATCACCACGCCCGAGTTGGCGCGGGCGCTGGGGCTGCGGCCCCGTGCGCGCTTTGTCAGCTTCGCGCTGGCCGGCGTCGATCCGGTGACCATGCTCACCGGGCCGATCCCCGCTACGCGGCGCGCGCTGCAGCGTGGCGGGCTGAGCGTCGATGAGATCGACCTGTTCGAGGTCAACGAGGCCTTCGCGCCGGTGGTGCTGGCCTGGCAGCGCGAGACGGGCGCACCGCTCGAGCGGGTCAATGTCAACGGCGGCGCGATCGCGCTGGGCCATCCGCTGGGCGCATCCGGCGCGCGGATCGTGACGACGCTGCTGCACGAGCTGGAACGGCGTGGCGAGCGCTACGGCCTGGTCGCGATCTGCGAGGGTGGCGGCATGGCCAACGCCACGATCATCGAGCGAATCGTGGCCTGAGGGTGCTGGATCGCCGCGCACGGATATTCCAGCGCCGATGAGTGCCCGAGAGGACACGGCGTCGTTCGTCGCAGCACTGCCGGACGATAGCAACCAGGAGCGCTACCCATGGCATCCTTGCTGGTCAACCATGCCACCCTGCTGGTATCGATGGATGACACCGACCGGTGCTGGGCCGACGGCGGCATCTACGTGGTCGACAATGTGATCCAGCAGCTTGGGCCGACCGATCAGCTCCCCCAACGCGCTGATCACGTGATCGACGCGCGCGACCGGATCATCCTGCCCGGCCTGGTCAACACCCACCACCATTTTTTCCAGACGCTGACGCGGAACCTCCCGGCGGCTCAGGACGCGAAGCTCTTCACCTGGTTGCGGGCGCTGTACCCGATCTGGGCGCGCATGACCCCAGAGGCGATCTATGTCAGCAGCAAAATCGCCATCGCCGAGCTGATCCTGTCGGGCTGTACCACCTCGAGCGATCATACCTACATCTGGCCCAACGGCGCGCGCCTGGACGACCAGATCCAGGCCGCGCACGAAATGGGCTTGCGCTTTCACGCCGCTCGCGGCTCGATGTCGGTCGGCGAGTCGCAGGGCGGCCTCCCGCCCGACCAGGTGGTCGAGGATGAGGCCGCGATTCTGCGCGATTCCCAGCGCGTGATCGAGCACTATCATGATGCCGGGCGCTACGCCATGCTGCGGATCGTGTTGGCGCCGTGTTCGCCCTTCTCGGTATCCCCCGACCTCATGCGGCAAAGTGTGGAGCTTGCCCGCGCCTATGGCGTGCATGTGCATACGCATCTGGCCGAAACGCAAGACGAAGCTGCCTATTGCCAGGCGGCCTTCGGCCGCACACCGGTTGAGTTGGCCGAAGATCTCGGCTGGGCCGGGTTGGACGTCTGGCACGCGCACATGGTCCACCCCTCGGCCGACGAGGTCGCCCGCCTGGGGCGGACGCGCACCGGTGTCGCCCACTGCCCTAGCTCGAATATGCGGCTGGCGTCGGGCATCGCTCCGGTGCGACAGTTGCAACAGGCCGGGGCGCGCGTCGGCCTGGGGGTGGATGGATCGGCTTCCAACGATAGCTCGCACATGCTGGCAGAAGCGCGCCAGGCCATGCTGCTGCAGCGCGTCACCGGCGACCCGGCGGCGCTGACGGCTGGCGAGGCTTTGTGGCTGGCGACCCGAGGGGGGGCGGCGGTGCTGGGGCGCGACGATATCGGCTACCTGGCGCCCGGGATGGCAGCCGACTTCATCGGCTATCGGCTCGATACGCTGGCGTTGGCCGGCGGCGCGGTCCACGACCCGCTGGCAGCGCTGGTGTTCTGCCAGCCACCTAACGTGGACCTGAGCGTGATCAACGGACGTGTGCGCGTTCAGGATGGAATGCTGCTCGACGTCGACCTGCCCCGGCTCATCGAGCGACACAACGCCATCGCCCGCGCCCTCGTGCGCGACGAACGCGTCCGGGTGAGCGGCTAGGGCCAATATGTTTCAACTAGCAGTTCGCTCCACCACTGCGGCGCAGCGCCACAGTGGCTCGTACCTTCCGCGCAGGGCCTCTTCCGCAGCGGGAAGCGATGCTTCCCAGGTCCTTCGCTGCGCTCGGGATGGGGCTCAGGGCTGCGCGGAGCGCATCCCGACACGGCGCGTTGGATCAGGACGCTCAAGCGAACGTTGGTGCGTTTCGGGCATTGCTTCCTGGCGGGCGAAAGCCCGCGTGCAACCAGCGACGAACTGACGCCGCCGGGGACTAGAGCCCACGGGGAGGGACATCGGTTTCCAGTTAGGTGATGGTGGCGATGGACGATCGACGTGAGATCACAGCCGTCGCGCCGATCGCCTATGGTCGATCATCTGTGCGGGTATTGACATAATAATCGCACAAGTCGTTCAATGGGCAGACCTCGCAGCGCGGCCGTTGGGCGTGGCAGATCAGCCGGCCGTGCTGGATCAGATCGACATGGAACGCGTAGATCGCCTCGGGCGGCAGCGCGGCCTCGAGCAGCGCGTGGGCCTGGTCGGCGCTCACCTTGGGGCCGATCAGCCCCAGCCGCCGCGCAACACGATAGACGTGGGTGTCCACCGGCAGCGCCGGCTTGCCGAGCGCGAACAGCAGCACGCACGCTGCCGTCTTCGGCCCGATTCCATCGAGCGACAGCAGCCAGCGTCGGGCCTCCTCGAGCGGCAGCTCCTCGAGAAAATCCAGGCTCAGCTCGCCGCGTCGGGCCAGGATCTCGCGCAGCGTGTTCTGGATGCGCGGGGCCTTGATGTTGCCGAGCCCGGCAGGCCTGATCACTTCGTACAGCTCCGGCAGCGGCGCCTCCATCACCTGCTCCCAGGTTGGGTACTTCGCGCGTAGCAGCCGGTAGGCGCGCCCGCTGTTGCGGTCGGAGGTGTTTTGCGAAAGAATGGTCAGGATCAGTTCGTCCAGCGGGTCGCGGCTGGGGCGCAGGGTGCGCGGGCCATAGACCTCGACCAGTCGCTCGTAGACGGCGCGGACTTTGGCGGGGTTGATGGGTGGGCTGGGGGTGTCATGGGTTGGGGGTGTCATGGGTTGGGAGTGTCACATGCCAGGGTATCTTCAGGTAGAAGTTTCGCTCTAGGTAGTCTTCGGGTGGCGGCACGGGAGCCGGTATCGCCTGACCGGGGCGGATTGGCGAGGGCGCCAGGTGTAGAGGGAACGTTGTGCGACCGCTGCGCCCACAAGTCGCCGCAACCGCCGCGCTCCCCCAACGAAGCCGCCGTTCGTACCCGGGCCCATCGCTGTGGCTGCGTGCGGTCATAGCGTTTCATGGGAAAGGTTCTCTCCAGGCAGGTATGCACCTATCGACCTGTCTATTATAGTCCATGCGACAGGTGGCATGCGCACATGCCTGGCTGCGATCGGTGCTATGCCGACGATGCCATCGCCTGCACCGTTCGTTTGTCGGATCCACAGCGGGCTGCGCTATACTACAATGGCGGTAGCGCCGACGCCCGACGATGTGCCGGCGACCGCCTTCAGCTCCACCGAAAGGGATATCGAGATGCACCGCTCCTGGGAGCACCCAACGCAGAGCGCTTGAGGCCGAGAGGCGTTCGAGCGTGACCAACACCAGTCACCTGTCTGCCTACATGGCAGATCAGGTCGGTATGGGATGCCTGTCGCAGTTGTTGTAGAAACGACCGCGGCTGATTGATTATGCGTAACGTGCTGCACCAGGAGTGTTTGGATGCTTACCGACGAACTCCTCGCCTACATCTTTGATGGCCAGGCGCATCTCCTCGTTCCAGAATTCGCCGATTGGATGGCATCGTCGGCTCGATTCAGAGCGTTCGCAGAGACCTATCGCACCAAAATTCGCAAGAAGGTCCGGGGAGCGCGCGATGCGGAGGGGATCAGCGATCTCCGATTCGAGCTTGAAGTGGCGTATGTTCTGCTCCAGGAACGCCGTTTCACCCTGGAGTACGAGAAATACGGGGCTGGAAAGCAGCGCGGGCCTGATTTCACTGTGACCTTCAAAACCAGAATCCCTTTCAACGTCGAGGTCAAGCGCCTGCGGGCAGGGAGTCTCTTCAGCAAGCTCCCCGACATCGTCTGCGACAAGATCGGGCAGCTTCCCCCAGGGATGATCAACATCCTGTTCGTCGCCGCCGGGAGCGCCGAGCGCGCCGATCGGGATATTGCACAAGCGATGGCGCGGCTGAAAGACCGCATAGACCACAAAGATGCGGATTTCTTCGCCCGCAGCGGGTTCGGTGGGCTGCCCATCTTTCTCCGGCACTACCGGCGGCTGAGTGGTGTGCTGGTGCAGGGTTCTGAGGATCGGCGCGAGGGCAGCGTCCTGTGGGTGAATCCGCAGGCAAAGCACCAGATCCCCAGGGATCTTCACGCGCTCCTGTGCAACTGGGAAGCCCAGGCCCCACCGCCGCGCTGAGCCTGGGTACGCGAATGCACGCTGTCAGAGCGGAGGAGCGTTGGGCTCGCCGTGCCCCGGCGGCAGCGCGATCGCTGGCGGATGAGGCTCCCAGGCCGTCATCCGCCAGCCGCTCGCCGCTCGTGCGAAACGCGCCCGGTAGAGCGCCTGCGCGAGCTGCCGCCCGTCCAGGCTGGTGCCATCCACGCTCACAACTCCTTCCGCCGTGTCACCGCGCACGTCGAGCGCAACCGGCGTGAAGCGCAGGTCGTGCAGCAGGTCGCGGGTGGTGAAGGGCAGCGTAGCAGCCAGCGCAGGCGCTGCGAGTGTCCTGGCGAGCGCGCGGTCGTCGCCGCGGCGCAGCGCGCGGGCCTGGGCAGCGACGAGATCGACGATCGCGGCGTAGTCGCGTGCGAGTGGGCTCGTCAGCGTGCCGGAGGGCTCCAGGCTGCCTTCGATCGCGTCGAGCAGCGCAGCGCCGTGATCGAGCTCGCCGCGCCGGATCGCGCCCCCCGCCGCGCCGAGCATCGTCTCCAGCATTGCCGCGCGCCGGCCCAACGCCGGGTTGAGGAACTTCGCCGCCGTCGCACGATCCCACTCGGCAGGTGGCGGCGGCAGCTCGCGCGCCGGAGGGTCGAGAGTCTCCTGATAGTGCCGCATGGTATCGAAGAAGCGCACCGTCAGCTCCCATGCGCGCCGTTGCTCGGCAGTCGGGTGGATCGTCTTGAGATACGCCAGCCAGTCCTGCTCCAGCTCGCCGGCCGTCTTGCCAGTCGGCGGAACCATGCGCCGGTTGTCGGCGGTACAGAACTCCGCGACGCCGACCTTGTGCTCGCCGCGCTGCAGTTGCTGCGCCGCGTAGATCTGTTTGAAGGCGTCCAGGCCGTAGGTGCGAATCAGATACGCGACAAAGGACGCCCCCTCCTGATAGGCGACTTCGTGTTGCGCGCTGTAGAAATCGTAGCGAAGTTGACATAAAGGAACATACCGATCGGAATCTGCCAGCGCCGCTGCCCAGGCATCGATCGGCTCCAGTCCGTAGTGGCCGCCGGTCGCGTAGACGGCCAGGCCCTCGCCGAGCAGCCCGCCCACCTCGCCGCCGCGCGGCAGCAGGTGGTCGCTCAGGGCGTGGGTCACTTCGTGAACAAAATACGCCCAGGGCTCCAGGGCGACGTAGTTGCGGTCGAGGTGCGCGATCACCAATGGCCCGTCTTGGAAGGCCAGCCCGCCCTGCCAGAAGACACGCGGCACCAGATAGACCGGGATGCTCACTGGTTCGGTCAGGGCGAGCACGGCAGCGGCCCGGTCATAGCTGGCCTCGGCGACGAGCGCCAGGCGGTCGAGGTCGCGCGCGGCAGCGCTGCCGGGCGAGGCATACAGGCGGAAATGCGGTGTGGCGCGTTCGACCCATGTCAGCTCGGCCGGCGCGGTGATCGGCTCGCTCTGCGCGAGCGCCGCCAGCGACTCCGACAGCGTCAGGCTCCCGGTGGCGCGGATGGGCGCGCCGGCACGGTCGCGCACTGCCCACCAATAATCGAGCGCGTTGCCTGTCTCGTCCAGTGGGTGGGTGAGCGTCAGCCCTTCCTGGGTCGGCGTGATCGTCACGCTGGCGCTGATCGTGCGCGTGCCGTTGAGCGGTATGCGGCGGATCGCATGGCCGGCGGTGGTGTCATACCAGAGCAGCGCTTCGCTGGCGCCGGCCGGTATCTGGCCGCGCAGCTCGAAGGTGATCGTCAGCGGCGAGGTTGTGGCGCTGGCAACGACGCGCGGCGCCGGTGTCGGTGATGGGCGCGGGGATGGAGACGGCCGTTGGTCAGGTTCAGCGGGCGGGGTGGTCGGCGAGGGGATCGCCGGAGGTACGGTGACGGCGGCGCCTGCTGCTGGGCTGGCTCGCGGCGCGCGCGCCGCTCCCGGCAGAGCCAGCAGCAGCGTCAGCGCGGCCAGCATCGCCAGCAGGATCAGCCATCGTAAAAACGGGCGCGCGGTCCCCACGTCCGTGCACTTCTAGCGTCTGAAGTGAGCATAGAAGGGGTTAAGGGTTACCATGGTGTCTTATTCAAGCTTACCCTTCACCCCTACTGATGGTGCACTGGTTCTCGTCTTCCGTCCCCAATCCCCTGTCTTCCGGCTACGGCGTTGCCGTCGGAACCGGGGTCGGCTGTGACAGCAGCGTCGCCGAGGCCCAGCCGGCGGTACCGGGGGCAACCCCTTCTCCGCCGCGATTATCGGCCGCCTTCGCGAGCCGGATTCGGAACCAGGTCTGCCCTTCGACGTCGCGGCGTTCCAGGAAGGTGATCTGATCGCCGGGCCAGATCAACCCGATCACCGTCTCGGGGGCCAGGCGCGGCTCACTGCGCAGATTGCCGCCGTTGGTGACCACACCGACGCCCAGGGATGGCTCGGCGGTGGGCCGGGCAGCGATCGCCGTGGCCGTCCGCAGCGCCACGCGCGTCGCCGTCGCCTCGGCCCGCGCCAGCGCCGTAGCCGTCTGCAGGGGATAGACGGTTGCGGCCGCAGCGGTAGCCGTGGCGATCAGG
>FLYN01000985.1_pt1 | contig 10709 bp, 5 predicted proteins | sample 1122621 | NCBI WGS metagenome assembly FLYN01 (sample SAMEA4346792, study PRJEB14843) | hot springs metagenome | biome: Terrestrial Biome; feature: Habitat; material: Sediment | place: India | collected 2012-06-12 | depth 1760 m
GCCGGCGGTCGTGATCGTCAACGGGCGCTTGAGCGGGGCCGCCTCGGGCGCCGCCGCGATCGTGGTGAGCACGGTCGGGGCGCCGTTGAGGTGCGTGATCTCCTCCGCGTCGATCAGGCGCCAGATCTCCGGGCCGCGCACCGCGCGCAGGCAGACGTGCGTCGCGCCGACCGCGGTGACGCCCCACGTCGTGCACCACCCGTTGGCGTGGAACATCGGGAGCGTCCAGAGGTATCTCGTGTCGGCCGTGAAGCCGGAGTGCACGATCTCGCCGAGCGAGTTGAGGTACGCGCCGCGATGGTTGTACATCACGCCCTTGGGCTGGCCCGTCGTGCCGGACGTGTAGTTGATCGCGATCAGGTCGCTCTCGTCCGGGACCGTCCACGGGAGCGGCTCGTCACCGCCGCGCTCCAGCACCTCCTCGTAGGTGGACCCGGGGAGCCGCTCGGCGGGGTTGGCCTCCGCCAGCGGGTCGGTGAGCGTGACGATCTCGCGCACGCACGACGAGCCCCCGGCGAGGCCGGCGGCCTTGTCCTGCAGCTCGGCGTCGACGAACAGGATCTGCGCGCCGGAGTGCTCGCAGATGTACTCGACCTCCTGCGGGGCGAGTCGCGTGTTGATCGCGACCAGCACGGCGCCGATCAGCGGCACCGCGAAGTGCGCCACGAGCGTCTCGGGCACGTTCGGCACGAGCCACGCGACGCGATCGCCGCGCTGCACTCCCATCGCGCGAAGCGCGTGCGCCAGCCGCGTCGCCTCCGCCGCCATCTCGGCGTAGGTGACGCGGCGTGACCCGTAGACGACGGCGGTCTTGGAGGGCAGCACCTCGGCCGCCCGCTCCAGGAACCGCAGCGGAGACAGCGGCTCATGCGAGACCGGCTGCATCGGCGACCCTCCTCTGAATCGAATGCGTTGAACTCTCGGACTGCGGTGCAGGGCGTCGCCCGCGGCGCGGGCCTGCGCGGCTCGCGCCGCGGACGGGGGCGTCAGCTGCGGGAGAACTGCGTCAGGTCGACGATCTCGAGGCCGTGCTCGTTGCAGTAGTCCTCGTAGCGCTGGGCGAACGTGTGCGCCGTCTCGATCCCGACGACCTCGCCGTCCTCGCCGAGGAACGCGATCGCGCCCTCGATCGAGATGAACAGCACGACGTCGTCGCCCGGATCGGCGACGAAGGTGTGCTTGGAGTTGGCGACCTCGTACACGAAGTCACCAGGCTTCGAGGTCCAGTCATGCTCCTCGTAGTGCCACTCGCCCTGCACCGTGTAGACGACGAGCGCGCCGTAGTGGTCGTGGACGCCCAGGCCCGCGCCGCCGGGCGCTCTGAGCATCAGCTGCGAGCTGCCGCGGACGAAGTCGACATGGAACAGCTGCAGGAACACCTGGTCCGAGTACGGCGTGAACGGGGTCCAGGGAAGGTCGCGCGAGCTCTTGTGCGTCGGCGCGAATCTCTCCACGTGCGAGACCGACATGTGCTCTCCTCCATCCGAAGTTGACGTCGCGTCACAATGTTTTGGAGCGTTCCAAGATTAGCGCCGATCCGTCCGCTCAGCAAGCCCGACGGGCCGCGCGACGTCGTGCGTGTGGAGCGTCCGCCCGGCGCGCGAGTCTGCGCAGGCTCGCGGCGGCCCTCAGGCGCCGGCGGCGGCCTCCAGCGTCGCCTCGAAGTCGACCTGAGAGATCGGCGCGACGCAGGGCGTGGTCACGCCGGCCTCGCGATAGCGTCCGATGCCGGCGCGCACCGCGTCCGCGTCGCCGAGCGGCGTGATCGTCTCGATCAGGCGCTCGGAGATCGCCGCCCGCATGCCGGCCTCGTCGCTCGCGGCGGCCGCCGCGTCGTAGGCGGCGATCTCGTCGCCGAAGCCGGACCGCTCCAACATCGCGCGGTAGAACGGCAGCGGGAAGTAGGGGAGCATGTCCGGCCGCAGGTCGTCGTGGATCGCCGCGGGGTCCTCGGCGAGCCCCGCGGGGACCCAGGCCACCACGTCGAAGCCGTCGAGCGTCTTGCCGGCGCGCTCGCGACCCTCGCGCAGGGCGGGGATCGCGACGTCGCGAATGTACTGCGGCGCGCAGAGCCACATCATGACGCCGTCGGCGATCTCGCCTGCCAGGCGCAGCATGCCGGCGGAGAGGGCGGCGACGTAGATCGGCAGATCGGGGCGGGGGCCGACCTCGGCGAGCTGGAACGACGTCCGCCACTTCTCGCCCTCGGGCGGCGTCTTGCCGTTCAGGATCGCGCGCACGATCGCGACGTACTCGCGCATCTCGGCGACCGGTCTGTCGATCGTCTGCCCGTGCCAGCCCTCGATGATCGGGCGGTGGGAGACGCCGAGCCCGAGCGTCATGCGTCCATCGGAGAGGTCGTCGATCGTGGCGGCCGTCTGGGCCATCGTGGCGGGCGTGCGCGTGTAGATCGGCACGACGCCGGTGCCGACGCGGATGCGGCTCGTGCGCATCGCGTACGTCGCGACGACCGTCAGCGCGTCGCGCCCGGCGACGTGCGTCACGTACGCCGCGTCGTAGCCGAGATCCTCTGCGCGCTGCACGCGCGCGTGCGCCTGCTCGAGCGAGCAGGCGTGTGTCTGGATGTACGTTCCGAGTCCCATGGGCGCGGCATGGTACTACGCCGGCGCCGATTTGTGGAGCGTTCCAAAAAAGTGGCTAGACTGCTCTCTATGCGTCGTCGGGTCACGTTTTCGCGCAATGTCACGTTGTCGTTGTCGCGGACGTGTGTGTCGCGTTGTAAGTACTGCGCGTTTCGGACGCATAGGGCGCATTTGCGTGCGCCGGGGGAGGTGGTGGCGTTGATCGACGGCGCCGCGCGCCGCGGGGTGAAGGAGTTGCTCGTGCTGACGGGCGACGACCCGGCGCACCACCCCGGGGTCGCGGCGCGGTTGGCCGAGCTGGGCTTCGAGGATTTCGTGGCGTATGTGGTGTGGTGTTGTGAGCGGGGGTTGGAGCGGGGGTTGTTGCCGCATACGAATCTGGGCGCGCTGTCGGGGCGGGATCTGGGGCGGTTGCGGGAGGTGACGGCCTCGCAGGGCTTGATGCTGGAGTCGTTGCGCGGCGATCTGGTCGCGCATCAGGGCTCGCCGACGAAGGACCCGGCGCTGCGATTGGGGACGATCCGGGAGGCGGGCGTGCTGAGGATCCCGTTCACGAGCGGGATCCTCGTGGGGATCGGGGAGACGGAGCAGGATCGTGTTGCGGCGCTCGAGGCGCTCGCGGCGGTGCACGCCGAGCACGGGCACCTGCAGGAGGTGATCTTGCAGAACTTCGTGCCGCACGAGCGCTATTGGGGCCGCGAGCCGGGGGAGATCGCGACGGCGGCGGCGGAGGCGTATTGGCGGACGGGGTTGTGGGAGGGGCCGGAGGTGGCGGCGCCGGCGTGGTCGAGTCCGGTGTCGGTGCAGGAGATGAAGCGGCTGGTCGCGGAATGCCGTCGGTTGATGCCGGACGTGGGCGTGCAGGTGCCGCCGAACCTGGCGGACTGGTGGCCGGAGCTGGTCGCGGCGGGCGCGACCGACCTGGGGGGCTTGTCTGCCAACGGGGATCACATCAGCCCGGAGCATCCGTTCCCCTCGCCGCATCAGGTGCGCAAGCGGCTGGCGGCCGAGGGGGTGGCGTTGACGGAGCGGTTGTGCGTCTATCCGCAGTATCTGAACGGGGAGTGGGTCGCGCAGGGGGTGCTGGACGTGGTCAAGGCGAGGTACTGGAGCTTCATTCCGCGCAAGGGGTCGGGGCGTCGGGAGGCGCCGTTCGCGATCCGCTGCGACCTCGTCGGGCCGGCGGTCGAGAAGGCGCGTGGCGGTGCCCGGCTGACGCGCGAGGAGCTGACCGCGCTGTTTGCGGAGACGCGTCCGGAGGCGGTCGAGGCGATCCGTCAGGCGGCGGATGAGCTGCGTGGCGAGCTGGCGGGGGAGACGGTCACGTTCGTGGTGAACCGCAACATCAACGTCAGCAACGTCTGCACGGTCGGGTGCGCGTTCTGCGGCTTCGGGCAGGGCCGGCGCTCCCCGGACGCCTATCAGCACGACGAGGCGGAGTTCGTGCGGCGCATCCACGAGGCGGTCGCCTATGGCGCGACCGAGCTGTGCATCCAGTCGGGCATCCATCCGGACTGGACGCTGGAGGACTACCTCGGCTGGCTGGCGCTGGCGAAGCGGACCGCGCCGCAGCTGCACCTGCACGCGTACTCGCCGATGGAGATCGCGCACATGCAGGACGTCTCGGGGTTGGCGCTGCCGGAGCTGTTCGCGCGGCTCAAGGACGCCGGGCTCGACTCGACGCCCGGCACCGCGGCCGAGGTGCTGCACGACGGCGTGCGCGAGCGGATCAGCCCGAACAAGCTGCCGGTCGCGCGCTGGGTGCAGGTGATCGAGGCCAGCCACGCCGCCGGGCTCAAGAGCACGAGCACGGTGATGTTCGGCCACGTCGAGGAGCCGTGGGAGCTGGCCGAGCACATGCGCGTGATCCGGCAGCTGCAAGAGCGCACCGGCGGCATCACCGAGTTCGTGCCCTTGTCGTTCATCCCGTTCCACACGCTGCTCGGCCGCACCCACGGCGTCCAGGAGATCAGCCGCGAGGAGAACCTCAAGCACACCGCCGTCTTCCGTCTCGCGCTCGGCCGCGCGATCCCCAACCTGCAAGCGAGCTGGGTCAAGATGGGCCTCGAGACCGCGACCGAGAGCCTGCGCTGGGGCGTCAACGACCTCGGCGGCACCCTCATGGAGGAGTCGATCAGCCGCCTCGCCGGCAGCTACCACGGCACCAGACTCGACCCGCCCCAACTCATCACCGCCGCCCACAAAGCCCGCCGCCCCGCCGCCGAACGCACAACCCTCTACAACATCCGCACACACCACCCGCTCGCCGAGGCGATCGCCTAGCAGGTTCGCCACCGGGCCAACGGGTCGCGACACGCTTCCGGTCGTGTGGCCTGCAGCGGGCGAGTCGCCTGTGGCGTGCAGCGGGCGGTTGCCGAATCGTGCGAGGGCGTGCTCGGTCCCGCGCCTCCTCGTACCGGAACCTGTAATCTGCGCCACAAATTGGGAGTGGGGGGCCCTGGGGGTTGCAGTCCGGTTGCGTCGACGTGCGCGAATCTGAACGGGCGCTGGTCTCTGCTCTTGCGAGAGAAGACCAGGTGGCCTCGCCAGAGAGCCCTGTCGAAAGGACCGGAAATGCCTGAACGTGGCCCGCCAGTCGCCGTCGTGCGTCGTCGTCCGCCGCAGACGCGCGGTCTGAGGGCGCTCGTCGCGCTGACCCTGCTCGCCCTCGCGAGCATCAGCCCGAGCGCCGGCGCAGCGACCGTCGCGCAGCAGCTCGGCACGCTGCCCGCGATCCAGCCGTTCAACGGCGAAACGACCTCGAGATCGCAGTTCGGCTCCAGATGGAGTGCCTTCCAGTTCGCCGTCGAAAAGGGGGCCGACACGGCCGCCGGCTGGAGCCCCACGTGGGCCTATCCGAACGTCAACGGCGCCTTCTACAACGCGGCCTCGTACACGGCCGCGAGCGGCGGCGCGGCCGCCGCCGTCACGCTGGGGGTCAATCCCGAAGCGCCCTCGCGCAACTTCTCGCTGTGGCTGGACGCGAGCGACGAAGCCGGCGGGAGGAAGTCGGGGTACGAGCTGCGCTTCGCCTTCACGGCCGAAGGAAGGTACGCGGTCACGCTCGCCAAGTGGATTGCGGGGACGCAGACCGTCCTCGCCTCGCAGAGCGACGTCGCGTTCGACGAAGGCGACTCGTTCGCGATCGCCGACGAGGGCGGCACCGTCTCCGCCTGGACGAACACCGGCGCCGGCTTCACGCAGCTGCTCGCCGCAAGCGACTCCACCTTCAACAGCGGCAGGGTGGGCCTCAGCGGCAGCAGCAACTTCACGGCCTTGACCGCCTTCAAGGCGGGCCAGCTCAACCCGCCCGCGCCGACCTTGACGAGAACGAATCCGGCGTCGCCGGCGGACGACAACTCGCCGTACGTGATCGGGACCGCCGCGAGCGGAACGACGGTGAAGCTCTACACGAACGCGACGTGCAGCGGCTCGCCGGTCGCGACCGGCACCGCGGCCGCGCTCGCCTCGCCGGGCCTGCAGGTCAGCGTGGCGGACAACACGACGACGAGCTTCCACGCCACGGCGACGGACAACCTCAACAACGTCTCGGACTGCTCGACGGCGATCTCCTACACCGAGAGAACCGTCACGACGGGGATCGGCGCGGCGCTCGCCAGACTGCCGCTCATCGACGCCTTCGCGACGGCGGAGAACCCGCTGTCGAACGGCGGCAGGTGGACGCAGCTGGCGTGGGCCGCCCATCCGGGCCGCGTGGCCGGCAGCGGCACGTCGGGCGGCTGGGGGCCGTACAACGCGTATCCCGCGGTCCACGGCGCCTACTGGAACCCGACGAGCTTCGCCGACGCGGGCGAAGGCGTCGCGGTCGCGGCGACGCTGTCGGTGAGCCCCTCGGCGAGCGCACGCTGGTTCTCGTTGTGGCTCGACTCGCCCGAACCCGGCAGTGCGCAAAGCGGCTACGAGCTGCGCTTCACGAACGTCGACGGCGTCAACAGATACGACGTGACGCTGTCGAAGTGGGTGTCGGGCACGAGAACGGTGCTGGCGACCTCGAGCGGCTACACGCTCGCGCCGCAGAGCTCTTTCGCGCTCGTCGACCAGGGCGCGACGGTCTCCGCATGGACCGACACGGGCACCGGCTTCGCCCAGCTCCTGACCGCGAACGACGCGACGTACTCCAGAGGCTACGTCGGGATCGAAGGGTCCGGGAACATATCCCGGACCCGCAACTTCAGAGCGGGTGCGCTCGCGAGCGAAACGAGAGAGAAGCTTGCGAGACTGTCGGTGGTCGACGCCTTCGCGACGCCCGAGAACCCGGTGTCGAACGGCGGCAGGTGGACGAAGCTGTCGTGGGCGACCTACGCCGGCCAGGTGGCGGGCAGCGGCACGTCGGGCGGGTGGGGCCCGTGGGAAGCGTTCCCGGTCGTCCACGGCGCCTACTGGAACCCTGCCACCTACAGAGACGAAGGCAGCGGCGCCGCCGTCGCGGCCACGCTCTCGGTCAGCCCCGAATTGAGCGAACGGTGGTTCTCGCTGTGGCTGGACATGCCCGAACCGGGCCTCACGCAGAACGGCTACGAGCTGCGCTTCACGCAGACCGCGACCGCGAACACGTACAACGTGACGCTGTCGAAGTGGGTGTCGGGGATCAGGACGGTGCTCGCGACCAGGTCGAGCCACTCGTTCGCGACGCAGAGCTCGTTCGCGCTCGTCGACACCGGGGGGACCGTCTCCGCGTGGACCGACACGGGCTCGGGGTTCGCCCAGCTGCTGAGCGCGAGCGACGCGACGTACAGCGGCGGCCACGTCGGGATCGAAGGCGCCGGGAACATAAGCCGGACCCGCAACTTCAGAGCGGGCTGATGAGCGATCGAGAAAGGACGGAGGAGATGCCTGAACGCGGACCGCCTGTCACGACGACCTACCGGCCCGGCCGGATGAAACGAGGGCTGCTCGCGTTGATCGCGGGGGTGTCGATCGCCCTCGCGGGAGGAGCGCTCGCCGCCTCCGCGGGGGCGGCGACCGTCGCGCAGCAGCTCGCCGCGCTGCCGACGATCCAGCCGTTCAACGGCGAAGCGACGTCGACGAGACAGTTCAACGAAAGGTGGAGAGCCTTCAGCTTCTCCTTCGAAGGCCTCAAGGGCAGCGACACGGCCGGAGGCTGGAGGTCCGAAAACAGGTACCCGACGATCAACGGCGCCTTCTACAACGCGGCCTCGTTCACGGCCGCGAGCGGCGGCGCGGCCGCCGCCGTCACGATGACCAGGGGCCCCGAAAACAGCCCCCGCTACTTCTCGCTGTGGCTCGACGCGTCGAGCAGCGTGCAGAGCGGCTACGAGCTGCGCTTCACGTTCGTCGGCGAAGAAGAAGAAGAAGTCGTCTACGACGTGGCGTTGTCGAAGTGGGTCTCGGGGACCCGGACGGTCCTCGCCTCGAGAGAAAGCGTCACGTTCGTCGAAGGGAACTCGCTCGCGATCGTCGACCAGGGCGGCACGGTGTCCGGCTGGACGAACACCGGCTCCGGCTTCACCCAGCTGCTGAGCGCGAGCGACACGACGTTCAACAGCGGCCGCGTCGGCCTCAGCGCCGCAGACAGGGAAAGCTTGCTGAGGACCTTCAAGGCCGGTCAGCTCGCGCCGGCGGCGCCGACGCTCACGAGAACGACTCCGGCGTCCCCATCGGAAAGCCTCTCGCCGTTCGTCATCGGCAGCGCGACGAGCGGGACGACGGTGAAGCTCTACACGAACGCGTCGTGCAGCGGCTCGGCGGTCGCGACCGGCACGGCCGCCGCGTTCGCCTCGCCGGGCTTCCAGGTGAGCGTCGCCGAAAGCTCGACGACCACCTTCTACGCGACGGCGACGGACGACCTCGGCAACGTCTCGGACTGCTCGAGCGGGATCTCGTACACGCACGACCCGACGATCGGCATCGCCACCGCGCTCGCCAGCCTGACGACGCTCGACGCCTTCGGGACGGCACAGAACCCGCTGTCGAACGGCGGCAGGTGGAGCCAGCTCAGGTGGGCGGCCAACACGGGCCTGGTGGCGGGCAGCGGCACGTCGGGCGGGTGGGCGCCGTCCAACTCGTACCCGGTGATCTCCGGCGCCTACTGGAATCCGGCGACCTTCTCGGATGCGGGCAGAGGCGTCGCGGTCGCGGCGACGCTGTCGGTCGGTGCGGAACTCATAAACCGCTGGTTCTCGGTGTGGCTCGACATGTCCTCGCCGGGCAGCGCGCAGAGCGGCTACGAGCTGCGCTTCACGTACGTCGGTGAAGAAGAAGGCGAAAACCTCTACGACGTGACGATCGCGAAGTGGGCGTCGGGCACCAGAACGGTCCTGGCGACGGCGAGAAACCACACGTTCATGCCGCAGAGCTCGTTCGCCCTCGTCGACAAGGGCGGCAGGGTCTACGCCTGGACCGACACGGGCAGCGGATACAGACTGCTGCTGAGCGCGAGCGACGCCACCTACTCCGGCGGCTACGCCGGCATCGAAGGCGCGGGCAGAGAAAGCCGCGTGCGGTCGTTCAGAGCAGGGGCGCTGTAGAAGAACGAGCCCCGTACGTCGGGCGGCTGGGGATCGCGCACACGCGGTCCCCAGCCGTACGTTCACGGTGGAGTCCGGAAACGCGGCGGTCTATATTCGTCGGGTGGAGGCGCGCACCGACGTTCCAGCGGCGCTCCGGCGGTGCTCGCCGGTCGCCGCGGCGACCCTTGCGTTCGTCGTGCTCGCGGTCGGCGCGGCGCAGGCGACGGCGGCGGGGGTGCTCTCGAGCTTCACGCTGACGCCCTCCTCGACGCAGGCGGGCGGCAATCCGGACGTCACGGCCGACCTCGTCTTCTCCTACGGGAACGCGACCGACAGCGTGAGAGACGTCACCATCACGCTCCCGCCCGGCTTGGTCGCCTCGATCGCGAACGTCCCCGCGACCTGCTCGCCCGAGCAGCTCGCGGCGAACGCGTGCCCCGCCGGCTCGCAGATCGGGACGGGGACGGCCACGACGAGCGGCACGCCTCGCCCTGCCGCGCTCTACCTGATGCCGCCGCCCACGCCGAGCGAGGGAGCGGGCTTCGGCGCCGTCGTGCTGGACGGTTCGAACGTCCACGCCGGCCTCGGATCGCTCGACATCGTCGCCGGCCTCGACGGGCGGCCCGTCGGCGTCGTGAAGATCGGCGTACCCGTGGTGAGATCGCAGCAGGTCGAGCGGCTCGTCGCCACGATGAACGCCACGACCGCCGACGGCAAGCCGTTCACGCGCCTGCCGACGAGCTGCGCGACCGCCGGCTCCGTCGCAAGCGTCGAGACGGCGGAGGCGGACACCGGATCCGGCTCGCACGGCTTCGACCCGACCGGCTGCTCGGCGCTGGCCTATGCCCCCGCGCTGACCGCCGTCGAGGTGACCGACGATCCCGGCGGCAGCGGCGCCGAGCTCGTGCTCTCGATCGCGCAGCCCAACGCCGCGACCGAGTCGGCGACGAAGGCCGTCGAGGTCGACCTGCCGCCGAGCGTCGTGCCGATCGCCGGTCCGGCCGCCGCCGCCTGCCTGGCCGGCACGCCGTGCACGATCGGGACGGCGACCGCCACCTCATGGCTGATGCCGGACTCCTACCTGAGCAGCGGCACGGTGACGCTCGGCGGATCCAGCGCCGCGCCGACAGTCACGGTCGCGTTCCCGGAGCCCGTCGCGCTCTCGATCGCCGGCACGGTCGACGTCGCGAGCGGGAAGGTCACGTTCCCGAACGTGCCCGACCTGCCGCTCGACACGCTGAGGGTGGCGATCACCGGAGCACCAGCAGGGAAGGTGCTTGCGACGACCTGCGCCCCCGGCGACGTCGTCGCGCGGTTCATCCCGCAGAGCGGCGGTGCGACCGTCACGAGCACGCAGCCGATCGCCTACGAGGGCTGCGCGAGCCCTCCGCCACCGCCCCCGGCGAGACTGGCGGTGTCGATCCGCAGCAGACGCGCGACGGTCAGAGGCCGCCGTACGAGCGTGACGCTCGCCTGCAGGGGCGGGGCGGCCGGCAGCGCCTGCAGAGGGACGCTCGCGCTCACCCGCAGAACGCGGGTCGTGCGCCGCGCTCACGATCGCCGCGTCGTGGTAGATCGGACGATCGTGCTCGCGCGCGTCCGCTACGCCGTCGGA
>FLYN01001860.1_pt1 | contig 10706 bp, 9 predicted proteins | sample 1122621 | NCBI WGS metagenome assembly FLYN01 (sample SAMEA4346792, study PRJEB14843) | hot springs metagenome | biome: Terrestrial Biome; feature: Habitat; material: Sediment | place: India | collected 2012-06-12 | depth 1760 m
GGCGCCGGCAGGTGGTCCCATGCCCCGCCCGGCACGCCAACCCACAGACCGGAGCCTGCGCCCGCAGGCGTGGCGCACCGAGCCGCGGCCTGCAGGCCCCCGGTGTGGCCCACGCGCCTAAAGACCCCGGCAATCGGCCGCAGCCTGCCCACGGTGACCGTGCGGTGTGACCAGAATCATCGCCCCTCCGCCAGCGCCCGCACCTTGATCGGCAGCCCAAACAGTCGGATGAACCCCTCGGCGTCGGCCTGGTTGTAGACCTCGGTCATCGTGAAGCTGGCGTAATCCTGGCTGTACAGGCTCTGCGGCGCGCGCCGCCCCACCAGCATGACATTGCCCTTGTATAGCTTCAGGCGCGTTTCTCCGGTCACACTGCGCTGCGTCGCGCGCACGAACGCATCGAGCGCTTCGCGCAACGGCGTGAACCACTGACCGTTGTAGACCAGCTCGGCGTAGCGATGCGCGATGACATCCTTGTAGTGCAAGGTATCACGGTCGAGCGTGATCTGCTCCAGCCCCTGATGCGCGGCGCGCAGGATCGTCCCGCCGGGCGTCTCGTAGACACCGTGGCTCTTCATGCCGACCAGGCGGTTCTCGACCAGGTCGACCCGCCCGATGCCGTGCTTGGCGCCGAGCTCGTTCAGCTGCAGCAACAGATCGACCGGGCCGAGCCGCGCGCCGTTCACGCTCACCGGCACCCCTTGCTCGAAGCCGATCGTCACATACTCCGGCTCATCGGGCGCGCGCTCTGGCGCGGTCGTAAGCTGATACATCTCCTCCTCGGGCTCGTTCCACGGATCTTCGAGAATCCCACCCTCATGGGAGAGGTGCCAGAGGTTGCGGTCGTGGCTGTAGATCGATTTGAGCGTCGCACTGACCGGAACATTGTGCTCGGCGGCATAGTCGAGGGCGTCCTCGCGTGAGCGGATATTCCATTCGCGCCAGGGGGCGATGATCGTCAGGCGTGGGTTGAGCGCCATGTAGGTCAGCTCGAAACGCACCTGGTCGTTGCCCTTGCCGGTGCAACCGTGCGCTACCGCGTCGGCGCCCTCGCGCTCGGCGGCGCGCACCTGGCCCTTGGCGATCAGCGGGCGGGCGATCGAGGTGCCAAGCAGGTAGCTGCGCTCGTAGACCGCGCCGGATTGCAGCAGCGGGAACAGGTAGTCGCGCACGAACTCCTCGCGCAAGTCTTCGATGATACATTTCGTGGCGCCGCTGGCGATGGCTTTCGCCTCCAGCCCGCCAAGCTCCTCGGCCTGGCCGATGTCGGCGCAATAGCAGATCACCTCGCAGCCGTAGTTCTGGCGCAGCCAGGGCACGATGATGCTCGTGTCGAGGCCGCCGGAATAGGCCAGCACGACTTTGTTCACCCGGGGTCGCGTAGGCATGGTTGGTATGCTCCTTCGTTCACATGGCGCACGATCGATGGCGGGCCTGGGCTGCCGTCCCTGGGCACCATCGGACGGTGCGGACGCTCCAGCCCAGGCCCTTCTGGGCCGCGCACAGCGCACGCCCAGGCATCGTCGCGCACATCACGCGGATACAGCTTTCGGGTTCTGCCCTGAGTTTACCATATGCCGGAGGAAAGTGTGTCACGGGTGCCGATGATTGAGCACCATTTCCCCCATCCCCCTGTTTCCACCAAGGGAGCGGAGGAGCCAGGCGGAGTGGACCGGGCGAAGCCGCGCACCCCGTGGGGGAAGGGTCCCGCCGGACCATGGCAGGTCCGCGATCGGCAGCCCGGCCGGAAGACCACCCTCAGCCGTGCTATCATGGGTGGGCAACCGGAGGGGGAAACATGCGGCGCCACTACACGCAAGCATGCGGCGCCAACGGCGAACCAAATCGACTATGGACAACGCCACAGCCTACTGGCTCACACGCTTTCTTTTCCAACGCGCCCTGGGGTTGATCTATCTTATCGCGTTCCTCGTGGTGGTGAACCAATTCCGGCCGCTCCTGGGCGAACACGGACTGCTGCCCGTGCCGCAGTTCATCCGGCGCGTCCGCTTCCGTGCCGCTCCCAGCCTCTTCTTCCTCTGCCCGAACGATCGAGCATTTGCTACCTTCGGCTGGCTCGGGCTTGGGCTGGCGGTGCTCGCCACCACCGGGATCTCCGAGCAGTTCGGGAGCGGCGTCTCTGCGGCGCTCTGGGCGCTCCTGTGGGTGATCTATCTCTCGTTTGTCAACGTCGGGCAGACCTTCTATGCCTTCGGCTGGGAATCGATTTTGCTGGAGACCGGGTTTCTGGCGATCTTCCTCGGAGCGGCGGACACTACACCATCTGCGATTACGATCTGGCTGCTGCGCTGGGTGCTCTTCCGGGTGATGTTCGGCGCGGGGCTGATCAAGCTGCGCGGCGACCCATGCTGGCGCGATCTGACCTGCCTGTTCTACCACTACGAGACGCAACCGCTGCCGAACCCACTGAGCTGGTATTTCCATTGGATGCCGGGCTGGTTCCATAAGGCGGGGGTCGTTTTCAACCACGTGGTGGAGCTGATCGTACCGTTCTTCTACTTCGCTCCTCAGCCGCTGAGCAGCATCGCCGGTATCCTGACGATCGTGTTCCAGGGGTCGTTGATCGTCAGCGGCAATTTCTCCTGGCTGAACTTCCTGACCATCGTTCTCGCGATCAGCACCTTCGACGACGCTGTGGTACGCATGGTGCTGCCAGTTGCGCCACCTCCGCTGAACCCACTGGCGCCGCTGCATCGCTACGCCATCTGGGCGGTTGCCTTGCTGGTTGCGGTGTTGAGCATCAACCCGATTCGCAATATGCTCTCCTCGCGCCAGGTGATGAACACCAGCTACAACCCGCTCCACCTGGTGAACACCTATGGCGCCTTCGGGAGCATCACGCGCACGCGCCTCGAGATCGTCCTGGAGGGCACGGATGCGGTCGTACTCACGCCGTCGACGCGCTGGCAGGCCTACGAATTCAAAGCCAAACCCGGGGATATCCGCCGCCACCCGCCCCAGATCGCCCCGTATCACCTGCGGCTCGATTGGTTGATGTGGTTTGCAGCGATGTCGTCCTACCAGTATCATCCCTGGTTGCTACACCTGATCGCAAAACTGCTGGCGGGCGATCGGGCGACGCTGAAGCTGCTCAAATCCAACCCGTTCTGTGGCCAGCCGCCGCGCTACATCCGCGCGCTGGTGTATCGCTATCGCTTCGCTACCCGCGAGGAGCGGCGCCAGACCGGCTGCTGGTGGCAGCGCGAGCTGGTGGGGATGTATTTTCCGCCTGTGTCTTTGAGCGATCGGCCCTTCCGGAACGTGTTGCGAACACTCGGCTGGTTGCCAGAGCCGGTTTGAAACCGAAGTTGGGATCGCACAGCTATGAGCTACTACAACGACGTCTACGAGCTGGTGAAACGCATCCCGCCCGGCAAGGTCTCGACCTACGGGCGGATCGCCGCGCTGACGCCGGTGCCGCGGGGGGCACGCGGCGTCGGCTGGGCACTGGCGGCCCTCGGCCCCGATCGGGCGCAGGTGGTGCCGTGGTGGCGAGTGATCAACGCCGCCGGGCGCATCAGCAACGAGCGCAACGCGGCGCGCCAGCGCGAGCTGCTTGAGGCCGAGGGTATCGTTTTCGACGCGCACGGGTATGTCGATCTCACCCGCTATGTGTGGGATGGGCGGTGAGGATCGCGAGGGCCCCTGGCAGCCAGCGATGCTGGGAAGGTAAGGTTGCCCCGCCGCGCCACCCCGTATGCCCTGCGAGTTGAACCGAGGTCCAGGCCTTGACGCGCCGGTCGCTTTTGTGTTACTATGTGAGCGCTCACAGGAGCGCTCACAGCTCGACTATCGATTCGGAAACGCAGATGGCCGGCGCCAGGACGATCACGATCATGGACGTCGCGCGCGAGGCGGGGGTATCTTACCAGACCGTATCGCGGGTGATCAACAACCGCCCGGACGTTGCCCCAGCGACGCGCGCACGGGTGCAGGAGGAGATCGCGCGCCTTGGGTATCAACCGCATGCGATCGCGCGCAGCCTGGCGTCCAGGCACACCCATATGCTCGGCCTGATCACGGCGGATTTCAGCGACTACTTTTTCAGCCAGGTGATCGCCGGCGCCGAGGCCGAGGCACGCAAGCAGGGCTACCGCTTCATTCTGGGTAGCGTCGAGCGCAACGCGCAAGACGAGCCAGAATTCCTCCGGCTGCTGGCCGAACGACACGTCGAGGGGGTTTTGCTGGCCCGCCTCAGCACCGATATCGACAATCGCCACCTGATCGACCTGTTGCGCGACGGTGCACCGATCGTCGCTACCGCCTATCACCTCCCCGGCGAGACGCTCACCGTCGTCGATGTTGACAACGTGGACGGCGGCTACCAGGCGACGCGGCATCTGCTGAGCCTCGGCCATCGCCGGATCGCGCTCATCACCGGCCCTGCGGATATCCGCTCGGTGAGCGACCGGACGCGCGGCTACACCAACGCGCTGGAGGAGGCAGGCATCGCAGTTGACCGCGGGTTGATCGCCGAAGGGGACTGGTCGTATCAAAGCGGCTACCAGGCGATGCAGCACCTCCTCAGCCGAGGGCTGTCGTTCTCGGCCCTCTTCGCTCAGAACGATCAGATGGCGATCGGGGCGCTCCGCGCTCTGCGCGAGGCCAGAGTCCGCGTCCCACGCGATGTGTCGGTCGTCGGCTACGACGACATCCCTGGAGCTGCCTATGCTGATCCACCTCTGACGACGATCCGCCAGCCAATGCGGGAGGTCGGTACGCTCGCTGCCCGGCTGCTCATCCGGGCGATCGAAGAGCCTGGTGCGGCGCGCGACGAAGTCTTGCTGAAAACCGAGCTGATCGAGCGAGATTCGTGCGCGAAGGCCCGGAAGATCTGAGAGACCGCCTGCAACGGGCGGTTTGGAGCGTGCTCTACACCGACACGCCTGGCACCGGGCTTCGGCTCAGGGCCAGCGCTGGATAGCAGCACTGATCGCTGATCGGTGCAAAACGGTCGGGTTCATTCGGCCCCATGCACTAGCCACCCGTTAGCTTCACATGGAGGTGCCCAATGGCTCATGAAGAAGCATCCGGACGGCTGACTCGGCGGCAGCTGTTAAGGATGTCGGGGGCGCTGGTGGCCAGCTCGTTGCTGGCTGCTTGCGGTGGAACCGCTGCCCCGGCCACTGAAACGCCCGCGGCCCAAGCCCCGACCGCTGCGGCGGCTTCACCCCAGGCCGCCCAGCCCACAGCGGCTCCCGTCGCCCAGCCGCCAGCTCAGCAAACGTCGGCCACGGTTGTCGTGATGCACCTTCGCCATGAGTTGACCGAAGATCAGGAGAAGCAGTTCGAGGCTGCCAACCCAGGCATTCAGATCGAGTTCCTCGAAGCGGACCCGACCCGATTCTTCGCAATGTACTCGGCCGGCAACCCACCCGACCTGCTCCGCGTCCAGGCACCCGACATCCCACAGTACCTGGCCCGCAATATGCTGCTGGACCTCACCCCCTACTTCGAAACCAGCAATGTCCTGCGGCTCGACGACCTGGCGCCGGCCAACAATTACTACAAAGCCAATAGCCCGCTCGAGATCGGCCAGGGTAAGATCTATGGGATGTGCAAGGACTGGTCGCCCGACTTCACCTTGTTCGCCTATACCAAAGCGTTTACCGACGTGGGCCTCGACGTGCCGTCCGATACCCAGCCCTTGACCTACCAGCAGCTGATGGAACTGGCCCGCAAGCTCACGAAGCGCGAGGGAGACCGCATCACGATGTGGGGGTTCGGCCACGCCGATTGGGTGGACCGCAACTGGATGAACATGCTGGCCGAGACTGGCCAGAGCCTGTTTTCGCCGGATTTCACCAGGATGAACCTGGTGAACAACCCCGAAGCCCGGAAAGTGGTGCAATATTACTTCGACCTGGCCAAAGAGAACCTGGTCGCCAATCCGCTCAACCCCAGCCCCAGCTGGAACGGTGAGGACTTCACCAAGGGGACCGTAGGCATCGTTCAATGGGGCTATTGGTTCAGCGCGATGGCCGAGAGCGAGGTGACCAAAGGGCAGGTCATCATGCTCCCGGCGCCGACGTGGGCCGGCCAGCGGCGCGATCCTACGGTGACGGCTACCGGGATGATCATGTCGGCGAAAACCAAGGTGCCGGATGCAGCCTGGAAGGTCTTCGAGTGGTACAACGGGCGCGAGCCGGCGATCGAACGTGCCAAGAGCGGGTGGGGCGTACCGGCGCTCAAATCGATGTATAATCTCATGCCGCAGGAGACCGAGTTCCAGAAGCAGGCCCAGAAGGTCTTGCAGGCGGAACTCAAATACACCGATATGCCCATCCAGTTCAACCCGTACATTGGGGCGAACACCGTCACCGATAGCTGGACCAAAAACCTGGATCAGGCGCTGCGTGGGACGATTAGCTTCGACCAGTTGTTGGAGAACGTCGAAAAAGAGGTCAATACTGCGATCCAGGAAGGGCGGGATCGCATCGGTTAGGGCCGCGGAGCGGACACCCCCGCTGGTTTTTGCCAGGGGGGCGATCGACGGTGGGCGCTGTGGATATCCACGTCGCCGATCGCCGCTTGGGCCGTGTCCACGGTCGTAGCGCTCAACGCATCGCTGGCGCACAGGAGTAGGCTCGGGGCAATGTCTAGGGTCCAATCGCTTGTGCCCCGCCAGGGGATCCGACGACGCGCGTCGGCACGCACCTGGCGCCGGGCGGCTGCGTTCTATCTGTTCATCGCTCCATGGCTGATCGGCTTTGTGCTGCTCGGGGTCGTCCCGTTGATCCTCGGCTTCCTGACATCCCTGACCAACTATGACGGGCTGAACCTGGCCGATGTCAAGTTCGTTGGCCTGCGCAACTACACGCGGCTGCTCGAGGACCCCGATGCGGCCTTCTCGTTCCAGCGCACACTCTTGTGGAGCGCGCTCAACGTGCCGGTCTGGCTCATCCTCTCGTTTGCCCTGGCGCTGATCTTGCACCAAAACATCCGCGGCCGGGGCGTCTTTCGCACGCTCTACTACCTGCCCAGCGTGATCCCGCTGGTGGCGACGATCTGGATCTGGCGGATCTTTCTAGATACGAATTATGGGCTCCTGAACGGCATCATCAGCCTGGTCCGCCCAGGGACCGCCATCCCCTGGCTGTCGGAGCACGCCCTGCCATCGCTGACGGCGATCGCGGTCTGGACAGGCCTGGGCTCCGGGATGGTGATCTTCCTGGCCGGCCTGCAAGGCATCCCCACCGAGCTCGAAGAGGCAGCCCGCATCGATGGCGCCAACCGCTGGCACGTGCTCCGCTACGTGACGATCCCGTTGATGACGCCGGTGATCTTTTTCCAGCTGATCCTGGCCCTGATCGGCTCCTTCCAGGCGCTGGCGGTTCCACTGCTGCTGGCAGGCAGCGGTCAGGGCTCGGTCCCGCCCCGAGCGACCTACCTCTACATGGTTCATACCTACCGGCAGATCTTCGTCTACCAGCGCTTCGGGTATGGGACGGCACTGCTGTGGCTGCTGTTCGTCGTGATTCTGGCGCTGACCTTGCTGCTTTTCAGAACGTCGCGCTACTGGGTCCACTATGAAGTGTCGATCGAGGGAGAGCGTCAATGAGAGCCCAACCAGGAGCGTTGCGTCGAACGCCGATCCGATTTCCGATCGCCTATGCCGTCCTGCTACCGGTGACGTGCCTGATTACACTGCCGATCATCTGGTTCCTGATCTCCTCGCTCAAGCAGGAGATCGAGTATCTGGCTTATCCGATCAAAGTGCTGCCCGCGGAGCCACAATGGATCAACTACGTCAAAGCCCTGACGCTGATCCCGTTCCATAAATATGCCTGGAACTCTTTCTTCCTGGCCATGTCGTTCTCAGTGCTGACCGTCATCACCAGCGCCATGGCGGGATTCGCGTTCTCGCGGCTCCACGCGCCCGGGCACAACACGCTGTTTATGATCGTCATCGCCCTGCTCATCGTTCCCGGCATCGTGACGATCATCCCCCAGTTCATCGTCTTCTCACGGCTGCAGCTGACCAACACCTACTGGCCGTGGATCTTGTGGGGGCTATCGGCGAGCCCGTTCCACATCTTCCTGTTCCGGCAGTTCTTCGCGGCCATCCCCAGGGAACTGGAAGACGCCGCGGAGGTGGATGGCTGCGGCCCCTTCCGTGTCTTCTGGCAAATCTTCCTGCCGAATTCGCTGCCGGCGCTGGCGACGTCGTTTATCTTCAATTTCGTCTGGGTTTGGAGCGATTGGCTCACGCCGTTGATCTACTTAAGCGATGAAAAGACCACCCTGGCGGTCAAGCTGGACTCGGCCTACCTCGATCCCCAGGGCCACGCGCTGATCACCACGACCCTCGCCGCGTGCGTGATCTATACGCTGCCGTTGATGATCCTGTTCTTTCTGGCACAAAAGTACATCACGCAAGGCGTGGTGACGAGCGGGCTGAAGGGGTAGAAAGGACACCTGTGAAGATCACCAACATCGAAGCCTACCCGGTCTGGGGTGGGCAGCGGAACTTCCTCTTCGTCGTCGTCGATACCGACGCAGGGATCTCCGGCGTCGGCGAGGCCGGCCTCACCGGACGCGAGCTGGCGGTGATCGGCGCGCTCGAGCACTTCAAACCGCTGGTGATCGGTCAGGACCCCATGCGGACCGAGCACCTCTGGCAGCTGCTTTTCCGCGGTGGCTTCTTCCCGGCCCAGCGCGTCCTCGCGGCGGCGATCTCGGCGATCGACATTGCGCTGTGGGATATCAAAGGCAAGGCCCTCGGCGTCCCGGTCTACGAATTGCTGGGCGGGCGCGTGCGCGACAAAGTCGTCTGCTATCCCCACAACGTCGGCCATAGCCGGGAGATCGGCCCGCTGGTCGAATCGTGCCTGCAGAGCAAGGCGGAGGGCTGGAAGTTCGTGCGCTGGGGGCTGCCCGAGGACAACGGCATCCTCGAGCCACGCCAGGCGGTGCGCACGGCCATCCAGCAGTTTCAGGCGGTCCGCGAAGCGGTCGGCGACGAGATCGAGATCTGCTTCGATGTGCACACACGCCTGGACCTGCCCGACGCGGTCTGGCTGTGCCAGGAGGTCGAGCCGTTCCGTCCGTTCTTCATCGAGGATCCGCTGCGATCCGAGAATTCCGACTCGTTCAAGACACTGCGGCCGCGCACGCGCGTGCCGCTGGCCGCCGGCGAGCAGTTCAGCTCCAAGTGGGAGTTCCGCCAGTTGATCGAGGAGGAATGGATCGACTACGCCCGCATCGATCTGTGCCTGGTCGGCGGCTTCACCGAGGCCAAGAAGATCGCCGGCTGGTGCGAGACACACTATATCAAGCTGGCGGTTCACAATCCGCTCGGGCCGGTCTCCACGGCTGCCTGCCTGCACCTGAACCTGGCCTGCCCGAACTTCGGCGTCCAGGAGCAGCCGCGCCGGACCAACACCGTGCTGACCGATGTCGTGCCGGTGCAGCCGGAATGGCAGGACGGCTACCTGCTGCCACCCACCCGGCCCGGGCTGGGCATCGAGTTCGACCGCGCGGCGGCCCGCAAGCACCCCTTCCAGATGACCGAGCTGCCGCACCTGCGCCGGCTGGATGGGTCGGTGACGAATTGGTAGCGAGGAGGCAAGCTTGAAATTGAAGACGCTGATCGAATCCGGCGACCCCGAGCGCATCGCCGGCGGTTTCGAGTTCACCGAAGGGCCGGTCTGGCATCCAGATGGTTACTTGCTGTTCTCGGATATCCCCGCCAATCGGATCTACAAATGGAGCCCGGACGGCAGCGTCATGGTGTGGCGCGAGCCGAGCGGCAACTCCAACGGCCTGACGCTGGATCGCCAGGGGCGCCTGATCGCCTGCGAGCACGGCAATCGCCGGGTCTCGCGCACTGAGCCCAACGGCACCGTCGTGGCCCTGGCCGAGCGCTACCGGGGCCGACGGCTGAATAGCCCAAACGATGTGGTGGTAAAATCGGACGGCACGATCTATTTCACCGACCCGCCCTATGGTATCCAGCCTGGACAGCGCGAGCAGCCCTGCAACGGCGTTTATCGCATCCTGCCAGACGGCAGGCTGGAGTTGCTGGCGGACGACTTCGAACGCCCGAACGGGCTGGCGTTCGCGCCCGATGAGTCGGTGCTGTATATCGACGACTCGGCGCGGCGCCACGTGCGGGCATTCACCGTCCGCCCGGATGGCACGCTGGGCGACTCGCGCATTCTCTGCGATATGGATCATCCTCAACCCGGCTCCCCCGATGGCATGAAGGTCGATATCCAGGGCCACCTGTACGTCACCGGCGCCACCGGCGTCTGGGTGTTCGAGCCCGATGGTACCCACCTGGGCGTGATCGTGACGCCCGAGCGGCCGGCCAATTGCGCTTGGGGTGACACCGACCGGCAAACGTTGTATATTACAGCGCGCACGTCGCTCTACCGAATCAGAACCAGGGTACCGGGTGTGCCGGCGGGGCCGGAATGAAAGCCAACCACGGCTGATGCGCATGGACGGCGCCGGGCACAACGATCGACTCAGCAACGGTCAGGGTAAGATTCGGTGCCCGGCGCTGACCCTTCGCCCATGGGATGAGACAACAGGTGTGCTCGATCAATGTGCGGAATCGCCGGGATCTATCGCTTTGACGGTCAGCCCGTCGATGGCGCCCTCCTCGACGCAATGATCGGTCGGCTCAGGCATCGGGGCCCCGACGATGCCGGGTGCTTCCTGGCTGGCCCGCTCGGCCT
>FLYN01005635.1_pt2 | contig 10699 bp, 7 predicted proteins | sample 1122621 | NCBI WGS metagenome assembly FLYN01 (sample SAMEA4346792, study PRJEB14843) | hot springs metagenome | biome: Terrestrial Biome; feature: Habitat; material: Sediment | place: India | collected 2012-06-12 | depth 1760 m
CCGAGCGGTACGCAGCATCGAGGATCGCGTTGACCACATACCCGTCGTAGAACGTCTCCGTCGGCGCGCGCTGCTCGTCCATGGCGTTGAGCATGTCGGCGAACATATGATTGTAACCCAGCTCGTGGACCTCGTCGCCGACGGGGAAGAGCCAGCCGCTCTCGGTCTCGGCCTTCTCGGCCACATAGCCGCCACGCGCAGCGGTGAACATCTCGAAGCCAGTGCGCAGGAAATGATTGAGCCAGATCGTGCCGTTGGTGCCGGCGACCTCGTCGCGCAGATCCATGCCGCCGCGGAAAGTCCAGCTAACCTCGAACTGGCCCACGGCGCCGTTCTCGAAGCGGATCAGCGCGATAGCATTGTCCTCGGCGGCGATCGGATGCACCAGCGTATCGGCCCAACACATCACCTCGACCGGGCGATTGTGCTTGCCCACAAAGCTGCGGATGATCTCGGCGCAATGGCAGCCCAGGTCGACGATCGCCCCACCGCCTGCCAGTTCGGCATCCCAGAACCAGGCGCTGTGCGGGCCGGGGTGGGTTTCACGCGAGCGCACCCACAGCACATCGCCGAGCGCCCCGGCTTTGACCGAGCTGAGCGCCTTGAGGGTCTTGGGGGTATAGACCAGATCTTCGAGATAGCCCGCGAAGACCCCGGCCCGCTCGACGGTATCGAGCATCTGTTTAGCTTCGGCGGCAGTGCGCCCCAGCGGCTTGGTGCACAGCACCGCCTTGCCCGCTGCCGCGGCCATCGCGACGGCCTCGACATGTTGGGCGTTTGGCAGGCCGATCACCACCGTGTCGGTCTCCGGGTCGTCGATCGCTTGCTTCAAGTCGCTCGTGGCCTTGGGGATACCCCACTGGCCGGCGAACTGCTGCGCCCGTTCAGGGGTGCGCGAATACACCACCGCCACCTGATCGCGGCTGCGCTGCCCGTGCAGCGTCATAGTATAGAACATACCGATCAATCCTGTCCCGAGCATCGTGATCTTATGCGACCGCATAGCACACCTCTTCTTCGGTCTGATACTGCCAGGCGTACGCAAGGCTTCCTCAGCGCACAGCGCGTGCTATAACCTGAAGCTGGAATCGCCCGTCGTTGCGGGCGAATCGGACACAGCGATGCGGCCACCGTGGCGGGCTGCCGCATAGATGGCGTGAAGGATGCGGCTCACATACAGGCCGGCCTCGCCAGGAATCGGCGCGGGAGCGCCGGCACACACAGCCGCTGCGAAGTCGTCCACAGCCATCCGGCGAGCCTCGGTACCTGCTCCACACGCGATCGTTTGCCACTGACCCGTCTCGCGCGTGAATAGGGCCAGCGGGTCGTTGGCCCACGGCGCTGGGAGCACGATCTGGCCAGTGCTGCCGTAGATCCGGTTGGCCCAGGCGCGCGTCGGCCCCTGGCCTCCCGGCACCGCTGCCAGCGCCTCGATCGTTCCTAGCGTACCGTCCACGCCGTGCAGGATCGCCAGCGCCACATCCTCGACCTCGCCTGGGCTGCCGGTGTTGGCGACCACCCCCTCGACCTGTTCGACCTCCACGCCGGTGATCCACAGCAAGCAATCCAGATCGTGGATCACGTTCATGATCAGCACACCGCCACCGGCCGTCGCCCAGCGTTGCCGCCAGTCGCTGGGTGCGCGACCGGAGTACCCACCGCTCCAGTACGAGAGCGGCTTGTCCGCCCGATAGACGATTCGAAACCCGGTGACGCGGCCGATGGCCCCATGCTGCACGAGCTGGCGCGCCTGGCGATACGCCGGGGCGTAGCGTGCCACGAAAGGCACACCGCAGGCCACGCCGTGCTGGCGGCACGCATCCACGATCGCCTGGGCATCGCCAGGGCTGATGCCCATCGGCTTCTCGATCAACACATGCTTCCCGGCGGCTGCAGCCTGCACGGCCAGTGGTTTGTGCAGGTAGTGGGGCACGGCGATATAGACAGCCTCGACGGCCGGATCGGCCAGCAGCTCCTCGACGGTCGCTGCCGGTCGACCGCCATAAGTCGCTGCCAGATCCTGCGCCAGGTCGGCGCGCGCGTCGACGACCCGAACCAGATCGGCGTGCTCGGAAGCCTGGACCGCGGCCGCGGTTGCCATGGCGATCTCGCCGGCGCCGATAAAGCCGAAGCCTACCTGCCTGCTCATCTGGTTGTGCCCATGTCCTGCGCTTGCTGAAAAGCCCACACTGCTGCTCCGACGACTCCAGCGTCGCTGCCGAGCGCAGCGCGGACCACCTGCACCCGATCGAGCGGCGTGACGTGGCAGCGCTGCCGCACGACTTCGCGGGCCGGCGCCAGCAGCCACTCGCCCAGCCGCGCCACCCCACCGCCGATAACCACTCGGTCCGGGCTGAGGATGGTGACCAGGTTGGCGATGCCGATGCCGAGATAGGTGCCAGTGCGATCGAGGATCTCGCGCGCGACCGCATCCCCGCCTTCTGCAGCGCGCACGATCGTTTCCGGGGTGATGCGGTTCAAGTCGTGCTCCACCAGGGCGCCGATCTGAGTGGTCATCCCCTGCAGCACGGCCCTGATCCCCAGCGCCGTGATCGCCGGCCCGCTGGTGAACGCCTCCAGGCAGCCACGGTTGCCGCAGCCACACGGCGGCCCATCGGGATCGATCGTCTGGTGCCCGACCTCGCCGGCAGTGCCGTCCAGCCCCAGGTGCAAGCGCCCGTCGAGCGCGATGCCGCCGCCGATGCCGGTGCCGAGCGTCATGCCGACCACCGTGCGCGCCCCGCGCCCGGCGCCCCAGGTCGCTTCCGCCAGCGTGAACGCGCGCGCATCGTTGATCAACCAGGTCGATCGGCCGGTCCGTTGGCTCAACGTCGCAGCGACCGGGACGCCGCGCCAGCCGCCCGGCAGGTTTGGCAGGAAGAGCGTATGCCCCCCTGCCAGGTCGGTCATTCCCGGCACACCGACGCCCAGGCCGCCGATCGCTTCACGTTGGATCCCCACCGATCGGCAGATCGCATCGACCAGTTGCGCCATGCGGCCGAGCACTGCATCCGGCCCCTCGTGGGCCTCAGTCGGGATGACCGTACGCCCGGCGAGTACGCCCGTCGTCACATCGACCGCTGCAGCAGCGATCTTGGTCCCGCCCAGGTCGATGCCGATGTACATAGTTGCCCCGTCCATCACCTGCCTCGCAATGTGCCACCCGCGATGGGCAGCCCGTCGGGCCTGTATTCGCCGGGTGCTTACAGAAACCTCAGACCGATCCGAAATCGGCAGCGGCCGCTCCGAATATGCGTTTGCCCGATCTACAGCGGCAGATCGTTGTAGGTATCAGCGACTCGTTCCACACCTATCTGCGGCGTTCCGGGCGCTACCTGCTGCTGGTGTGCCGTCGCACGGTCGGCCGCGAGCGACTCCAGCGTATCGATCGAGCGCAGCGGCGGCAGATTGTATGTGGTGGGCAGCGGCTGGGACAGCGGTCGGGTATCGGCGGCATGCCTGCGCCCGGGCGCGGCCGCTGCTGGCTTGCAGCGCCCCTGATCGAGCTGATGCTTGAGCGCCTGTTCGAGCTGATAAGAAAGGGGCACCGGGCTGTCGGGCCAGAGGGGAAGCATCGCTGCCTCGCGATCTGCTCACCGCGCGCTGTGCGATCTAACCAGGGGATCTGCTGGTACGGGCCAGAGTATACCGCCGCTCTGGTGGTATGTCAAACGCATCGGAACGAGGCCAGGCCGGAGCATCGCCGATCGCCGCCTGCGTGCATTGCCGCATCCAAAACAAACAGCGCGACCGGGGATGCGCCCCGATCGCGCTGGCGAGATCGTGGTATGCAGCTTGGGGCAGAAATGCTTGACCGAGGGATGTAACCGTGTCGCATGCACCGGGCCCGCGCATCAGCGAACCTGGGGCTCAAACAGAAGCCAAGCTCCGCGCGGATCCCGCTGCCACGTGCTTCCATCCTCTGCGCGCTTGACGAGATCCAGGGTACCATCGGGCTGGGGTTTGACATATGTGTTGGCGGCGAGCACCGCGACTCCCAGTTCGTTGGCGAGTCGCTGCGCGAATGGGATGCCGCCATGCGCAGGAGAAGCGCCGGTGTTGCACGACAACAACCGAACCGGCGTGCCGTGTACATAGTCCGGGTGCCTTCGCAGCAGTTCGGCCACCTGGGTTGCAGATAGGAGCTGCTGTCTGCCGTCCACAAGGACGTTCATCACGTCGGGCGTACCGTGGGCGATTACATCGACATAACCCGGTATGGGATGGGCGTGCAGGGCCGTCTGAATCACCTGCTCTCCCGGATGACCGAACACAATTTTCCCTGGTGTTGGAACCCGGTCGAGCTGGGAGCAGGATGGGGTAGAGATGTAGGGCTGCATTGGTGTCCTCTCCTTGTCAGGATTACAAGCAGAGCAGACACCAACGCGCCCTCCTCCGGGCAGCGTAGTGTCTGCCCGGTAGGGTAGGAAGGGTTGGTGGAAGCCGAGAGAATCAAAACGCCACTCGCCATGCCAGGACTCCTGGCGGAGTCGTCTGCTGTGAGTGGCGGCTGCCCTGGCCACGCGGTCGGCGGCGCCTGGCGCGTAACGCGCCGGGCATGATGAGAACCGACCGTCGGAAGGGCATGGACGTGGCGCGCCGATGCTGCGCGAGCGCAGTGCGTCGAGGCGCCGGAATTGTGGACTGAGGCAGGGGGCCTGCAGGCATGCCCGGCCTCAGTGATCTCCGATGCACTTGTTCGAGTGCGGCAGCACCGCGGCGCCGATCGGCCTGGTGCCGTCAGCGATCCGCTGGTCCCTGGTCCAGATGGTCTGACGTCTCGTGGCCCGGATCTAACGCCAGAGTGACGGCGGAAGCCGGGATGCGGAGCGAAAGCCGGTGGCCATGGCCCGTCGGATCGCACAGTTGGAGTATAGCCTGGCAGCGTACCAACGTATTACCAGTCGTCGTAGGATCACGCCCAAGCCTGCGCAGTTCAGGGGCTGCGCTCCCTGGGCGTACCAACGATCACTCACCTGTGGCCGCCTGGGGGGCACGCGCCGGCGCCGGCACGCGCCAGTGAAGGGCCAGCAGCCCCATCAGGCCGATCAGAAACAGCACCGCGAACAGCGTGCCGTAGCCGGCCAGCTCGGCCAGCCAGCCGGCCAGCAAGGGGCCGAGCGCCGCCACCGGCGCCAGAGCGGTGTTCGCCACGCCGATGTACGTCGGTCGTTCGCCCGGGGTGATGCTAAAACTGAACACCAGCGTGAACCCCGAGAGTTGATAGCCGGCCTGAGCGGCGCCCACCAGCGCGAAGATCGGCAAGAACCAGCCCGCGCTGGGGGCAACAATCGCGATGAGGAGCGCCAGCATCCCCAGGCCGGTCGCCAGCTCCAACACCTGCTTGTGCCCCCAGCGGTCGGCCAGCGCCCCGAACCCGATGTTGCTGATCGCCTGCGCAGCCAGGAGCGCGCCCGTGAAGAAGCCGACGTCGGCGTTTTGCAATTGGAAGCGCTCCAGGGCAGCGGCTGTGAGAAACCCATGGCCCGCCAGGCCGAGCGCGATCGCCGAGCGGCAGAGCAGATAGCCTCGGAACGCGTGGTCGCGCTGGAGCAGCGGCAGGATGCCGCGCAGGAACGCGCCCATCGGCTGGCGGGGCGCGGCCGCCTGTGGTGGTTCGACCGTCAGGCCGATGAAGATATACGAAAGGACCATGGCCGCGAAACAGAGCAGTGCCAGAATGCCGACGCCTTGTGGGAAGGGTTGGGTCGCGAGGATCCTGGCCGCAACCCAGGCGCCGGCCACCCCCAGCACGCCGCCGAGGCCGAATTGGAGCCCGAAGAACGTGCCCCAGCGTCGCCCCGGGATCAGGCGGGCGATGAAGTCCTGCCAGGCAAGGCCCGTAAATCCGGCGCTGAAGGCCTGGATGGCGTAGAGCAGGAAAAAGATCGCCAGCTGCGCCGTTGCGGGCAGGCCGGGCCAGAGCACCAGCACCAGCCCCAGGGCCAGGAACGGCACCCGCTCGCCGATCGTCATCGTCATGATCCAGGGCTTGCGCCGCGGCATGCTGGCGACCAGCGGTGCGATAAACAATGCCGGTAGAAACCAGCCGATGTAGTTGATCGCCGGAATCAGCCCCTGGAGCCAGCGCTCGCTCGAAAGGCGCTCGACGAACAACGGCAGAACCGTGTAGCGTGAGACCATGCTCAGCCCCAGGAGGAACGCGCCGCCGTCGAGCACGTTGAGCCAGAAGTTGCGTGTGGCGTGCCGTTCGAGGACGCGCTGTGCCTCGAGCTCCAGATGGTCCTGCTGCTCAGTTTCCCCTTGCATACTCCCCATGCCTTTCAACGGCATTGCTGCGGTCGCGTTCCGGTGGGGCAGGTAGGCGAGCCGAAGGCTCATCTAAAACGAACAAGGACGGACGTCGTCACCGCCTGTGGGGTGGGGGAGCAGCGCTGCTGGCTTCGCATCCCCACCGCGTACGTCGCGTTATTTCAGATAGCGCTCGGCCACCACCGCCGGCATATCCGGCACGGCCGCTTGCTTCACCGCATTGGCGAAGATGAGGTACTCGGCGTGGGCCCAGGCCAGCGGCGTCGCCGATCCAGTCTCTGTCCCGTCGGGGAACACCTGCTCCGGGAGCATGCCGCCCTGGTTGGCGAACGAGCTCATCACGGGCAGGTACCAGCTTGCCGGGTGCTCCGAGCGCGTCAGGGCGATCTCGTAGAGGCTGTGCTCGCCGAGCAGAAGCGGCCAGCCCTGCCCCTGACCCGGTGGGGCCTGGCCCGGTGCGCGCTCGCCGTAGCGGTCCTGCGGGTAGCGCCGGTAGACCTCGCCCTTCGGGGTCTTGACTTCCAGCGCAGCATCGGTGACCTCGAGCGTCGCCACGATGCGCGGGTCGTCGGGCGCACGCAAGCCCAGGCGCACCAGTTCGAGAAAGCTCTGGTCGACCACCTCGCGCTGATCGACCGTCGGTCCGCCGTTGGCGATCAGCACCGGATAGTTGCTATTTGGATCGCCGTTGCTGATGCGCAGATAGTAGCTGCCCTTGCCCAGCGGCCCGTTGGTGGTCAGGGTCCACCGCTCGATGTTGGCGTTCCAATCATCGGCTGCCTGCAGGTAGCGCTCAGCGCTGGCGGTATCGCCAGCCTGGCGGGCCAGATCGGCGGCGCAGACCAGCCCGGCGATCTCGGCGGCCAGGGTCGCCGGTGAGTAGCCACCGTTCTCCTCCCAGCGTTCTTGCGGTGTCTTGGGGCCGATCGCCAGGATGACGTCGGCTGCCGGCTTGACCAGGCTGGCATAGCGGTCGACCGCTTTGAGATGCCAGGCCAGGATGATCGGGGCGGCGATCTCGTCCAGTTGCAGATGCCTCCAGCGCGGCGTGCCGTCGAGGAAGGCATTCTGTGGGAAGCTGCCGTCGGCCTGTTGGAGTACGTCATCGAGATACGCCAGGGTGTCGCGGGCGCCTTGCTCGTCGCCCATCACCAGCATCGCCATGGCGATGTGGTAGAGGTCGCGTGGCCAGACGTAACGATAGCCGCGCTCGCGTGGGTCTCGGTCGTCGCGCCACTGGCCCCATGGTATGGCGATCGAGGCGATACTGGCACCGTAGTAGGTCTTGTCCGTGTGGGTCTTGATCACCGCAGCGCTCTCATCGTAGAGCGGCAGGTTGGGGTAGGGATGGACGAGCGTGTCGAGGTAGCGGGCCCAGCCCTGCATGTAGGCCTGAGAGACGGCGGGGAAGCCACGCTGGAGGCTCGCTGCTGCGGCGGCACGCGCATCCTCGCGGCGGGCGCCGAAGCCCAGCGCGACCGTGCTGGTGCTGCCGGTCGGCAATTCAAGCGCCATGGTCAACCGCCCGGGGATGGTGGTCGCCGTGGCCACCTCGTCCGCCGTGTAGTCCGCGAGGGCAGCGAAGATATCGCTCTGGCCGCTGTAGCCGGTAGTGACGAACGCCGGGGCCGGGTCGCTGAGGAGCGCGGTGGCGATCCCGGCCTGCTCGTCCCAGGCCTCGGCCATGCCCGCCTGGGCGCGGCTGACGTCGCCTGCGCCGCTGTTGCCGATGCGCGGGATATAGACGAGATAGAGCCGGTAGTCGGCGGGCGTGCCCGCGAGGGCCTGAAACGTGACCGTGAAGAGGATAGTGTTGGCCTGTGGATCGGTGACGATCTCCTTAACCGCGGCCCAGCGCCCCTGTCGATCGGTTGAGATCACTCGAAAGGCGGGCGTGCGGCCGTCCAGCCGTTCGACCCGATGGGTCGCGTCGGTCATCTCGTTAGCGATGAAGCTACGGCCATCGGTGACGAGCAGGGCAAGTGATTTGAGGTTGGCGAGCGTTATATCGGGGTACAGCCCATCGGTGATCGCGCCGTCGGTGATGCCAAACCAGACGCGCGAGGGATTGGCCTCGCCTGGCGGCTGGTCGTAGGTAAAGGCGGTGCCCACACCGTGCCTGGCGCCCGGCACCCAGTTATCCTGGGCGATCGGCGTGCCCGGCGCCGGGCTTACCACCTGCTCGATGGCCGGGGTCGGCTGCGGCGCAGTGGCGATCGGTGGAGCAGAAGCCGGCTGTGTGGGTAGCGCGGCTTGTGGGGTGGATTCGCAAGCGCCGAGCAGCATGGCTGCCACCAGCAACGGCGCGCTGGCAGCGGCGGTGATCCGTTTCATATGCCCCTCGCTGGTGTACATGTTGGTGATGGGCAGCCCGGCTAAGTATACACCATCAGCCCGATAGTTGCCGCTGATCGGTGCGCATGGTATACTCGCTGCGCGCTTGATCCCACTTCGGCATCCTCACCCGCGCGCCCGATCGGCGATAGGCGGCATGGTATAGCTGATGACCTGACCCTGGCTGTGGGGATGGGAGGCATGCCGTCGCTGGTCGTCGAGCTATTCCGAATCACTATCCCGAAGCCTATTAGGAAGAAGGAGAATCGACCGCATGCGAATCCTCGTTCTCGGTGGCGATGGCTACCTCGGCTGGCCGACCGCGCTGCACCTCTCGCAGCGCGGCCACGATGTTGGCATCGTCGATAGTCTGATCCGGCGCGCCTGGGATCACGAACTTGGCGCCAGCAGCCTCACCCCGATCCGCTCGCTCCACGAGCGCATCGCCGCCTGGCACGCGCTCACCGGCCGGACGATCGTACCGTTCATCGGCGACCTGTGCGACTACACCTTTCTCGAGCCGATCGTCCGCGACTTCCAGCCCCAGGCAGTGGTCCACTTCGGCGAGCAACGCAGCGCCCCTTTCTCGATGATCGATCGGCGCCACGCGGTTTTCACGCAGATCAACAACATTACCGGAACGCTCAATCTGCTCTACGCGCTCGCCGACCATGCCCCCGAGTGCCACCTGGTCAAGCTGGGCACGATGGGCGAATACGGCACGCCGAACATCGATATCGAGGAAGGGTTCATCACGATCACCCACAAAGGGCGCACCGATACGCTGCCCTATCCCAAGCAGCCGGGCTCGTTCTACCACCTCAGCAAGGTCCATGATAGCCACAACATCATGTTCTGCTGCAAGATCTGGGGCCTGCGGGCGACCGATCTGAACCAGGGGGTCGTCTACGGTGTGGAGACACCCGAGACGGCGATGGACGAGCGGCTCTGTACGCGCTTCGACTACGACGGTGTGTTCGGCACAGCGTTGAACCGCTTCCTGGTCCAGGCAGTGGTCGGGGTACCGCTGACGGTCTACGGCAAGGGCGGGCAGACGCGCGGTTTCCTCGACATCCGCGACACCCTGGCGTGCGTTGAGCTGGCGATCCGCAACCCGCCCACGCGCGGCGAGTACCGGGTCTTCAACCAGTTCACCGAGCAGTTCAACGTGGCCGGGCTGGCCGAAGCGGTGCGCGAGGCCGCGCGCGAGTTCGGGCTGCACGTGGTGATCGACCATTTGCCGAACCCGCGCGTCGAGCAGGAGGAGCACTATTACAATGCCGCCAACACCCGGCTGCTCGACCTGGGGCTGCAGCCACATTATCTCAGCGAGACGTTGCTCGAGTCGGTCATCCGCATCGTCATGCAGTATAAGGATCGCGTTCGGCCCGAGTTGATCCTGCCGGCGGTCGACTGGCGGCGAACGCACAACGAGGGCATGCCGCTCGCCGCGGCCCGCGGGCGTGAGGTGTAGGAGAGAGAACAAAGGGCAAAGGCCAAAGACTCAGAAACACAGGCTGAACGACGGTTGGTAGGTTTTGGTTCATAGTTCGCCGTTCGCTGTCATCATGGGGTGGGGGATGCGCGACGGCGACTTTGGTTCGTGGGCCCGGCATCGAAACCGGGGCCGCGGAAGAGCTGGGAGGACGAGAGGACGTCGGTGATGGAGATCGGCATCGGATTGCCCAACACCTTGAAGGGGGCGACCGGCGCACTGATGCTGGAGTGGGCACGCCGCGCTGACGCCGGCCCCTTCGCCAGCCTGGGGGTCTTCGACCGGCTGGAGTACGAGAGCTACGAGCCGCTGATCGCGTTGGCGGCGGCAGCGGGAGCGACCGCGCGCGTCCAATTGGCGGCGCTGGTCATCACCGGCCCGCTGCGCAACGACGCGCTGTTGGCCAAAGAGGCCGCCTCGCTGGACGCGCTCTCGGGCGGGCGGCTGGTGTTGGGGCTGGGGCTGGGGGCGCGCAAAAGCGACTACGACGCCGCCGGGGTTGCCTACGCCAACCGCAGGCGCCGGCTCGCCGAACAACTGGCGGCTCTGCGGGCCTGTTGGGAAGACGAGCGCATCGGCCCGCGGCCGGCCCGGCCC
>FLYN01002916.1_pt1 | contig 10671 bp, 9 predicted proteins | sample 1122621 | NCBI WGS metagenome assembly FLYN01 (sample SAMEA4346792, study PRJEB14843) | hot springs metagenome | biome: Terrestrial Biome; feature: Habitat; material: Sediment | place: India | collected 2012-06-12 | depth 1760 m
CGACATTCTCTCTAACCGCCAGCAAAACTTCCACGCATTCAGTGACATCTCGCTGGAAATTACGGAGGATCCGCCGCCCGAAGACCCGCCGATGGCAATTCTGGATGCTTTGGGAAAGCTCACGCTGTACCGGATGCAAGAACGCGCCCAGGAGGCACTGGAAAGCGGAGACATTAAAGAAGCAACCCGCCGTCTCGAAAATCTGGCAACTCGCTTGCTGGCGATGGGAGAAGAAGAACTGGCAAGCCAGGCTATGGCTGAGGCTCGACGAGTCGCCCACACCAGTAATCTGTCTGACAAAGGACGCAAGACTCTCAAGTATCAGACCCGATCGCTGCTGCTTGGCCCGACGACGATTGAGGACGTTTCATGAAAGTCTGTCCTTACTGCGCCCATTCAAACCGAGAAGGCCTCCTGTTTTGCGAGGATTGCGGGCAAAGCCTCACGACAGGCTCTCCCCCTACCCTGCCAACCCGCCAACTGGAGCAATCACCCGGCAATCTGGCGGCCAAAGCCACCTGGGGTACCGCACGGTTTGGGCAGGACGCTTCCATCATTATCCACATTCGGGATGCAACTGAACCGATTGTTTTACAGCCGGCAAAGCAGATGGTTCTGGGGCGGTCAGACGCCAATAGCCAGCAGAAGCCTGACCTGGACTTGACCCCTTACGGCGCGCTCGAAAAAGGGGTATCGCGCATTCACGCGGCCATCCACCGCAGCGAGGATACCCTTACTCTGGTTGACATGGGAAGCGTGAATGGCACTCACCTGAACGGGCAGCGGCTTATCCCCGACCAGCCCCGTGTGCTGCGTGACGGCGATGAAATCCGGCTCGGCAAGTTGGTCGCTCACATCTACTTCAAATGATGCTATACTGTACCCTGGGTTGCTAGGAGGTTTCAGATGATTACACTTCTCTTGCATATTGCGAATCAGGAACCCGTGAAGGTTGACGTGGAAGAGATGCCTCATCCTACCGACATCATGATTATTGGTCGGAATCCGCGTGACCGTAAGGATAAAGAGGTAAACTGGCTCGACGAAGGGGTGACGACGGTTATGGTGCCCTGGTCGCGGATCAATCTCATTCAGGTGCTGCCATCCGCCGAAACCGAGGCCGAATTCCCCTTACCCTTCCGCAACGACTAACTTCCTGTGGCGATGACGACTATGACTACAAAAATGCCCAGAACCGGTCAGCGCGACGGCAAACGCATTCTGGTGGTGGATGACGAACCGCGCATGATTGGATTCATCCGGATGAATCTTGAGCTGGAAGGCCACCAGGTCATCGAGGCCCATAACGGCCTGGAGGCGCTAGAGGCGGTTCGCACTCGACTGCCGGATGCTGTTTTGCTCGACGTAATGATGCCGGAACTCGACGGTTTTGAGACCCTTCGAATGTTACGGGAGTTCTCTAACATCCCGGTAATCATGCTCACGGCCAAAGGCGAAGAAAACGACAAGGTGTATGGTCTCGAACTTGGCGCGGACGATTACATCACGAAACCGTTTGGCCCCCGCGAGCTTTCCAGCCGCATCAAAGCTGTGCTGCGACGGGCCAGCATTCCAACGGCTGCCCCTGACCAGGCGATGCTCAAGATTGATGACCGCCTGACCGTAGACTTCAACCAGCGCGAGGTCATTGTCAATGGGGAGCACATTAAGCTGCGCCCCACCGAATACCGTTTGCTGTACCATCTCATCGAGAACGCGGGATGGACAGTGCCCCATGACCAGTTGCTCGCTAAAGTCTGGGGTTATGAGTACCGTGATGAAGCACACTATGTTCGGCTGTACGTCAACTATCTGCGTGAAAAGATCGAAGAAGACCCTTCGCACCCCAAGTACATTCTGACCGAACGCGGCGTCGGCTACCGGTTCGTTGACTTCAAGCGCACTGAACAAAGCGAATAGCCTGGCGCAGTGCATTTTATTCCCTTCTCCACTTGCACCATTCGGGGGAAATCTATGTTCAAAAAGCACCTGTCCGTGTTGCTTTTCCTTTTGGCTTCTCTGAGTATCGTTCATGCACAGGAAGAACTTACCTTCGAGGGCATGATAGACGCAAACACGCCCCTTGTAGAATACACAATAGAATTAGCGGAATCACAGCCCGTTGTCATTTCGCTGGAGGCCACGACCGATGACCTCGACCCTATTGCCACACTCCTTGCCCCCTCAGGAACGGTCGTTGCTGAGAACGACGACTTCGATACTGAAGGCGGAGATTTCAACTCTTACATAGCCTACACGGCAGAAAGCAGCGGCGTCTATACAGTACGCGCCAGCAGTTATGGGGAGACTACTGGCAGTTTCCTCTTAACGATCTCCTTTGGCCTGCCTAACCCACTGCCGGCCTCGCTCGAAGGGGCTGCAACGGTGTATCAAGGCGCTATTGGCGAGGACGATACTGGCGTCAGCTATCCCATCGAACTGGCGGTTGGGGATGCCGTGTTGCTGCAAAGCCAGGCGCTCAGCGGCGACCTGGATACCATACTGACCCTTCTCGATCCTGCCGGAGCGGAAATCGCCGTCAATGACGACGCCAATTATGGCGCGGGTAACTATAACTCGGCCCTCTACCATGTGGCGCAGGTAGGGGGTACATATCATGTCGTGGTCAGCAACTATGGCGGCACCGGCGATTACGCGCTTACGGTGATCGTGCAAAGCCCATCCATCCAGGCCAATACGGTGGTGAGCAATGACCGCATTGACGATGCCACCAATACGGTCAGTTATACAGTTGACCTGTTGGCCGGAGAAAACCTGACCGCACAAACGCAATCCATTACAGGCAGCCTGGACACCATTCTCACCTTGTTGGATGCTCAGGGGAATGTCGTTGTGGAGAACGACGACGTGAATACCGACGCCGGGAACTACAACTCGACCATCGTTTACATGGCAACTGAACCTGGAACTTACACGCTAAATGTGGGGAGATATAGCTCCACTATCGGCAACTTCTTACTCACGACCACGATTACTGCTGATGCCTCTACCGAGCCAATCGCGGTCAGCAACCAGACATTCACTGAACAAGGCTCAATTACTGATACTGCATCGGAATTCTCCTATCCAATTGCGCTTGAAGCCGGACAGACGGTGCTCCTCCAAACCGACGCCATCACCGAGACTCTAGATACGGTGATGGTGCTCGTTTCACCGAGCGGCGCAACCGTCGCCGAAAATGACGACTACCAGAGCGAAAGTTACAACTCCGGACTGGTTTATACGGCTGACGAAAGCGGCTCGTATACGGCAGTCGTCACAGGCTACGGCGGCAGTACGGGCGATTTCACCCTGACGATTACCCTCGGCGGAGAGGAGTTGGTTGAACAGCTTGACAATCTCAAGCGCGTCCAACTCAGCGGGCCTATGCTCAGCCAGGAGACCGAGCACTTTGTCATTCATTACACGACAGAGGGCGAAGATGCGGCCACTGAAGCGTATGTTTTGGCGGCGACGGAGATTGTGGAACGGGTATGGGACGCCGAAATCAACAAGCTTGGCTGGGCTGCGCCTCCGCCCGATAATGAAGCCGGCGGCGACAACCGGTTTGACCTGTATCTGGTCAATATTTTCAACGAGGAAGATGAATGCCTCTATGGTTACGCTGCCCCGGAACAAACCCCTGGCGACAATCCCAATACGCCTGAAATCGAGACACGAGCCAGCACCAGCTACATGGTTGTGGATAATGATTATAACCGCCAAGACCCTGTAGGCGGCTCTTGCGGCGGCGAAGGCACGCCAGAGGGCGACCTGCTCACGACAATGGCGCACGAATTCCACCATGCGATTCAGTTCGGTTATGATGCCGGTGAGCCGCATAAATGGATGTTCGAAGCGATTGCGACCTGGCTGGAGACGCAGATCGCGGGTGATAATGAGCAAGCGACGCCTTACGTCAGCACCAACTTCGAGTTCCCTGAAGTATGCTTTGGCTCGAAGGAATCCACTCTTGTTTACGGCCATTGGATGTTTATCCAATCGCTTGTAGATGCTTATGGCCCTGGTGTGGTCGAGGAATTATGGCAGAACTCAATCAACCACGATGGCTTTGCAGCCCTTGAAGCCACCGTTAGCGCTTACGGCGATGACATCCCGGGTGTGATGGCTCGCTACTTTGTCCAAAATCTGGTGCGTGATTACGACCTGGCTGACCGATTTGGCGCGACGGAATGGCGAGAGAACGTCATCAATGCAGCCGGAAGCTGGACATTCACGGGTAACGGCATTCAGGAGCTTGCAGCCAACTACTACGAAGTTCAACTGCCTCCGGGTATCTACACGGCAACGCTCACCGGCGGGCAGGGCGAAGGAATGAAGCTCTGGGCAATTGGGATTGGCGGTAGTGAAGCACAAGCCTTTGCGCTGGAAAACGGCAGCGCATTCAGCAACGAAGGCTATGACTATTTCTACTTGATGGTCTTCAACCCGGTGTATGATGAAGATGTAGACGAATGCACGTTCTTCACAGACTACGCGATTCAAATTGTCAGTGGAGGAAGCAATCTGACGCCCGCCGTGCAGACCTGGGACGCGAGCCAATTTGCACCCTTAGGCCGGTGACCATTGGGGAGATAAAGCGCCGGAACTGGACATCTCCTCTCCGGCGTTTTTCTTTTAAATGATGTTTCTGCCTCAACCGCGCATCGCTTGCGGCATCGCCGGTTTCAACATACAATTACACTGAGAAGCCCATCATTTACTTTCAGGAGGGTTTCGTGGCGAGCTACAAGATTGTCGTCACCGGGCCATTCAATTCGGGAAAGACAGAGTTTATCAAGACCATTTCTGACATTCCCGTCGTCTCGACTGAAAAGCGCATCACCACTGAAGATCGTGGCATCAAAGGCGAAACAACAGTCGCAATGGACTATGGCCGTCTTGCCCTCGATGGCGACACGCTTTACCTTTATGGCACCCCCGGCCAGGCCCGGTTCGACTTCATGTGGGAAATCCTGTCCAGCGAAATGAATGGCTTTATTGTATTGGTGGACAGCACCGACCCGCCCTCTTTCCCAGACGCGGCAGAGTTAATTCACCTTTTCTCCGGTCTTGTCAACGTCCCCTATCTGGTCGTCGCCAACAAAACTGACCTGGAAGGCGCTGCCAAACTGGCAGAAGTCCGGCGGGGAACTAAAGCCGGCCCGGAAGTGACCGTCATGCCCTGCGTGGCAACGCAAAAATCGAGCGTCAGACAGGTGCTTTTGCAGATGGTGGAACTCTTGAAGAAAGAGCGCGCGACCTAAAAGTCGCAACCATCAATAAGCCGAAAATTGTGAAGACCGAGGTAAATACCCTCGGTCTTACTGTTTAATTCACATCACATATTCTTCTGATAGATTTCTAATAGGCCTACAACTATAATTTTTTAGTGATGTAAATTGTAATCTTCTAGAGGGGGTTCATTATGGCAAAAACCGTCGGTATTGATCTTGGTACAACCAATTCGGTAGTGGCAGTCCTGGAAGGCGGCGAGCCGGTTGTTATCACGAATGCAGAAGGCAGTCGGTTAACGCCTTCGGTAGTGGCCTTTACCAAGAGCGGTGAACGTCTGGTAGGTCAAACGGCCAAGCGCCAGGCGGTAGTCAATCCAGAAAATACCGTATTCTCTGTCAAGCGTCTGATGGGGAAAACGTTCGAACAGGCGCGGGACGAAGCGGAGCGCCTACCGTACAAGGTCGTCGCCGGGCCAAACGGTGATGCACAGATTAAGATACCGGCCACTGGCAAGAACTATACGCCTCAGGAAATCAGCGCCATGGTCTTGGGGAAGCTCAAGAAGGACGCTGAAGCCTATCTGGGTGAGCCAGTGACGAAGGCGGTAATTACGGTTCCCGCCTACTTCAACGACAGCCAGCGACAGGCGACCAAAGACGCCGGCAAGATCGCCGGGCTTGAGGTCCTACGGATTATCAACGAGCCGACGGCTGCTTCGCTGGCGTATGGCCTGGACAAGCGGCAAACAGAGACGATTGTCGTCTTCGACCTGGGCGGCGGCACATTCGACGTGTCCATCCTGGATGTTGGCGACGGCGTTATCGAGGTACGTGCGACGAATGGCGACACTCACCTGGGCGGTGATGACTGGGATCAGGTGATTGTGGACTGGATCGCCGAGGAGTTCAAGAAGGAAAACGGCATTGATCTGCGGCAAGACCGGCAGGCGCTCCAACGGCTGCGTGAGGCCGCCGAAAAGGCCAAGATTGAACTATCGAGCACGGTTCAGACCGACATCAATCTGCCCTTTATCACGGCGGACGCTTCGGGGCCCAAGCACCTGAACATGACCCTGACGCGAGCCAAGTTTGAACAGCTCAGCAGCGGTCTGATGGCGCGTCTGCGCGGCCCTGTCATGCAGGCGCTTGAAGACGCCAATCTGGATAAGAATCAAATCAACGAAGTGGTGCTGGTTGGCGGCGCTACTCGTATGCCCATGGTGCAGGACTTTGTCCAGTCCATGTTCGGCAAGACGCCGAATAAGAGCGTCAACCCAGATGAAGTCGTCGCTATTGGCGCGGCGCTTCAGGCGGGCGTGCTGGGCGGTGAGGTCAAAGACGTACTGCTGCTCGATGTCACGCCGCTGAGTCTGGGTGTCGAAACAATGGGCGGCGTGATGACCAAGCTCATTGAGCGCAACACGACGATACCGGTGCAGAAGAGCGAAATCTTCTCAACCGCAGCCGACAATCAGACAGCCGTAGACATCCACGTGCTTCAAGGTGAGCGCGCGATGGCTGCCGATAATATGACGCTTGGGCACTTCCGGTTGGAGGGTATTCCACCGGCGCCGCGCGGTGTGCCGCAGATTGAGGTCACGTTCGATATTGATGCAAACGGGATTCTCAATGTAACGGCCACCGACAAGGCAACGGGCAAAGCGCAGAAGATCACGGTGACGGCCTCGACCAATCTTTCGCAGGCGGATGTTGACCGTTTGGTGAAAGAAGCCTCCCAGCATCGCGCCGAAGATGAGCGCCGGCAGCAACTCGCGCAGGCGCGCAACGAAGCGGATACGTTGCTGTATCAGGCTGAGCGGGCCTTGAACGTGTTAGGCGACCGCGTGCCTGCGAATGACCGCGAGACGATCCAGCGCCAGATGCAGACCTTGCGTGAAGCTATGCAGCGCGACGACGTGAATGCCATCCGTTCGGCAAGCCAGGCGTTACAGAATGCTTCCTATGCACTGTCGCAGCAGATGTACGCCCAGGATGGCGGCGCTACTTCTGGCGGCGCTGCGCGGCCCGAGCCGGGCGAAGATGTCGTCGAAGGCGACTTCACCGAGGCATAACGCGCCGAAAAAAGCATTCACAAACGCCGGGCCACGAGTCCGGCGTTCTGTTTTCTGCAACCCAACCGTCTATGCTACGTATACATAGCAACGTAAAACAGGTACAGGACGTAAAATGAGCACTCAAAAGTTTGATCCAGTTAAGGAATTTGCCAGCCTTCGCGATTCGGTCAGCCGCGCACTTGGGCAAAGTGTGGGGATGATGGCCGGCAGTTTCTATCCGCTGGTGGATATTTACGAGACAGATCAATCGGTGATCGTCCGTACTGCCCCCTTAGACGGTCAGTTGGAAACGGTCGAGGTCACAATGGAAGATGACCTTCTATTGATTGCGGGCGTAACAAAACCTGAAGACGAGGCGCCTGTAGAATCGTATCTACAACGGGAAAGGCGTTTCGGCAAGTTTGCGCGCGCCCTTCGCATTCCCCGCTCGGTCAAAGCCGAGGAAGCACAGGCACACTATAAAAAAGGGGTTCTGACGATTACGTTACCGAAAGTTGAGGATGTCCGTCCAGAAATCATTGATTCTGACGAAGTCGATTAAAAGTCGAAATTGACGCCACCTTTGAGAGCTGCCTTCTGCAGATTTTCTTATGTCATTTGCTCGGAAGTGATATGCTGGACGCGCAGCCGTTCATATTCGTCTACGAAACTTGCCAGCATTGCCTCTTTTTCTTCCCCGGAAAGGAAGCTGGTGCGAACGGCGTTGAGCGCCAGTTCTTCCAATTCTTCCAGAGCAAAGCCGCAGTGTTCAACGACGGCCAAATATTCATCCACCAGGTTAGACTTGTAAAAGAGCGGCATGTCCGAGCCAATGGTCAGCGTAACGCCCTCATCGTACAGATGCCGCAGCGGGTAGTCGGCGTAGGTCGCTATCTTTCCCAGACACAGCGCCCTTGCCAGCGAGACGCTGAGTGAAATCCGCCTTTCGACCAGCAGCTTGAGGACATCAGGCGCATCGGCAGCGCCCCAACCGCCATACAGGCGGTCGGGAGATAGGCTGTGAATCACCTCTAAAATACCCTCTGCTGCCAGGATGTCTCCGGCTTGAGCGGTGCGCGGCAGAAGTTTCTTCTCGGCCATATGGAATGCTCGCTCGAACTGGCCGACTGGCTGAGCATCCTCACGCTCGCTCAGGCCAATCGCAACTACCCCGTTTTTGCGGCCATTGGCGCTGGTCGCCCAACGCACAACGTCGTCAGCCTTGCGCGGCTGCTCGCGCGGAATGACGAAAATCCACGCCATTTGCACGCCCCACGCACGCTCTACCCGGCTTCGCCCGTCGTTGATGGCGTTAAGAAACTGGTCGAACGAAATACCATTGTCGGTGTAGAGCACCGGATTGACGCTGACCTCAGCATAGCGCACTTGCTGATCTCGCAACATGAGGCCAAGGTCATATACCACTCTGGTCAAATCTTCGGGTTGCTGCAACCATAAGCTGGTTGCATTCACGATTTCATCTAAGCGCTGATAATCGGGATGGTCGAGAAGGCGCACCCACTCGTCGAAGTTTTTGACATTCTCAGCAACTTCGTTCTGTTCTGCGATCAGCAGCAGCGATTCCTTACGCATCGCCCCTTCAAGGCGAATGTTGAGTTCGACTTTGGGCATTGCGCGAATAAAGCTCTCGATAGACACCGGCGCTACCTCCTCAATTCCGTTTCGTCGCGGACTTCTGACGAAAGATAACCGTTGGGATGCTGCGCTTCGGAGCGGTTAGACGCCCGGCTTCGACCATAGGCCATTGCAGCCTCCAGAAACGCCGAAAACAGCGGATGAGGGCGGTTGGGACGACTCAAGAATTCAGGATGGAACTGACTGCCCACCATAAATGGGTGATCGGCTATCTCGGCGATTTCGACCAGCTGCCCATCCGGGCTGATGCCGCTAAATCGCATCCCTTTTTGCTCGAACAGAGCGCGGTAAGTATTGTTCAGTTCAAAGCGGTGACGGTGACGTTCTTCCACTTCCGGTATGCCGCCGTACGCCCTGGCCGCCACTGAACCCGGCATGAGCTTGCAAGGATACAGTCCTAACCGCATGGTGCCGCCCATATCGGTAATGTTGCGCTGCTCCAGCATCAGGTCAATGACAGGATTCTCGGTGTTTGTCTCAAACTCCGCGCTATTCGCATCTTCGAGCTCCAGCACATTGCGAGCAAACTCAATGCTCATCACCTGCATACCCAGACACAACCCCAGATAAGGGACTTTACGCGAGCGGGCGAACTGGGCAGCCAGAATCTTCCCTTCTACAGCGCGATAGCCGAAGCCACCTGGGACAACAATGCCGTCCATCTGTTCCAGCTCATCCCAGCCTTTATCTTTTTCCAGATCGCCCGAATAAATCCAATGAATTTCCAGGCGGCGATCATGCGCAGAGGCGGCATGAAACAGCGCTTCCTTAACGCTCATATAAGCATCATGGAGTTCGACGTACTTACCGACAACGCCAATGCGAATGACCTCTTTGGCAGACCGCATCCGGCGTATCATCTTACGCCAATCGTCCAGATCGGGTTTAGCCGTTTGAAGGTTCAGATGCTCAACAATGTAATCGCCGAGGCCAGCATCTTCCAGGACAAGGGGCACTTCGTAGAGCAAATCGGTGGTCACCAATGGAATGACCGCTTCCTCGTCCACGTCACAGAAAAGCGCAATTTTGTCAACGACTTCTTTGCTCACCGGGTGATCGGTGCGCGCGATGATGACCTGTGGATGAATACCGACGCTGCGCAGGTCACGGACACTGTGTTGGGTGGGTTTAGTTTTCAATTCATGAGTTGCGCCAATGTACGGCAAAAAGGTGACGTGAACCGAGAGGGTGTCATTGCGGGCAACGCTCATACGCATCTGCCGAACGGCTTCCAGAAAGGGCTGGCTTTCAATATCGCCAACTGTTCCTCCGACCTCGACAATCACGACATCGGCATTGCTCTCTTTGCCGACCAAAGCAATACGTCGCTTGATTTCGTTGGTAATATGCGGGATAACCTGTATGGTGCCCCCCAGGAAATCGCCCCGCCGCTCCTTGTCAATCACGCAGCTGTAGACCTGTCCGGCAGTGACGTTGCAGGTATGATTTAAGTTCTCGTCAATAAACCGCTCGTAGTGTCCTAAATCGAGATCGGTCTCCGCGCCATCTGCCGTAACGAAAACCTCACCATGCTGGTAGGGACTCATTGTCCCGGGATCCACGTTTAAGTACGGGTCGAGCTTCTGGATAGCCACCTTCAGGCCGCGCGCCTTTAGAATCCGGCCAATAGCAGCAGCCGTGACCCCCTTCCCCACCGAACTGACTACACCACCCGTGCAGAAGATGTATTTTGGCTTCGGCATGTCACTTTCTCACCCACTCCG
>FLYN01006140.1_pt1 | contig 10651 bp, 8 predicted proteins | sample 1122621 | NCBI WGS metagenome assembly FLYN01 (sample SAMEA4346792, study PRJEB14843) | hot springs metagenome | biome: Terrestrial Biome; feature: Habitat; material: Sediment | place: India | collected 2012-06-12 | depth 1760 m
CTACTACAACCGTGACCTGTTTGACGCCGCCGGCGTGGAATATCCCCAGGAGGGTTGGACGTGGGATGACTTCATGGAGAAAGCGCGGGCGCTGACGCAGGACACCAATGGCGATGGCGAGGTTGACCAGTGGGGCTTCATCGCCAACGGCTGGCCGCCGCCGCACATCTTCATCTGGCAGGCAGGAGGAGAGGTCATCTCCGAAGACATGACCGCGTCGCCGATTGACAGCCCGGAAGCGCTGGAAGGCGTCAACTTCTACCTCGATCTGGCTTACAACCCTGAAGTGTCGCCCAGCCGCGAAGTCATCAGCGAACAGGGTTTCGCCGAACTCTTCAAGGCCGGTAAAGTCGCCATGTTCATGGGCGGGGCTGCCGACGACCTGGATCGTGTCGAGGGGCTAAATGTCGGCGTCATCGCGGTGCCGGAGCACCCTGAAACGGGCGATAATACGACTTTTGCCTGGACGGCCAGCACCGTCATCAACGCCAACACCCAGCATCCTGAAGAAGCCTGTCAGGCGCTGCTGGCGGTAACCGAGGGTATCCATAACTGGAAGATCGTCTCGCCGCGCATCTCGCAGAGCACCGCTGAGCACCTGGTGGCCTCCGAACCGCGCAAAGAGGCGAGCGCCGAGGCCATCATCGCCGCCGTTCCCAGTATGCGCGCGTTCCGCATCATTCCGCAGTTCCAGCAGTGGAATGACGTGTTCTGGGGGCAGTTCATGAATCCGCTGCTCAACGACGAAACCGATTTGACTCCTGAGGAGCTGGCAGCGGAAGTTCGGCCCGAACTTGAGGAAACCCTGCCAGGGGCGGAGTAGCAGACAGCCGCTATCGGTTTGACAAGTGCGATGTTTGTAAGGACACAGCCCTGTGTCCTTACGAGTTTCTGTTGAGGAAGTAAGAAAGGAACCGGCTTATGGACCCGGGCGCGCTTCAAACATATATCCCAACCCTCGTTCGCTATGTGGGTGTTGCGCTGGGGCTGGGCGTCATCATGTCCGTCGTCTACCGGGTGCAAATCGCGCTGGGGGTCAAGCGCGAGGCAGCCACCGGGCGCGCCCTGGTCATCCCCTGGGTGATTGGCTTTCTGATCTTCCAGGTCTTTACCATCGGGTCATCGCTCTATCTCAGTTTCACCGACTATAACCTGGTCAGCCAGCCTGAATGGGTTGGATTGACCAATTACCAGGATTTGTTCAGCCTGGACGTGGGCATCCTGGAATCGCGCGAGCAGCGCAGCGCTGACGTGCTGGCAGATCGCCATCAAGAGGTGCTGCGTGTCGAGATTGGGGGCGGCGGGTTTGTATTCGGCGCTAAGGAGGAGGATTTCTGGCGTTCGATGCGTCTCACCCTGCCTTACGCCTTTCTGAGCGTTCCAATCGGTTTGTTTGGCGCGCTGGCGGTTGCGTTACTCCTCAACCAACGAGTCCGAGGGTTGAGCTTCTGGCGCGTTCTGTATTACATGCCCGCTGTCCTGCCCGCCGTTGCCACCGCCCTGTTGTGGCGCTGGATTTTCGCGCCCGAGTCGGGGCTGATTAACAGCTTTTTGAGACCGATGTATAACTTTTTAGGACTGGAGATACCAAGTTGGTTTAGTGACCCGAATCTGGCACTGCCCGCTTTTATCATTGTCAGCCTGTGGGGCGTATTCGGCGCGAACTCTGTCATTCTGCTGGCAGGGCTGAAGGGCATCCCGAAAGAGCTTTACGAAGCCGCCGAGATTGACGGTGGAGGGGAGTGGGCCAAGTTTCGTCATGTTACGCTGCCCATGCTGAGTCCTGCGCTCTTCTACAATCTGGTAGTCGGCGCAATTGCCGCTGTCAAGGAATTTGACCGAGCCGCTTTTATCCCCACCTCCGATACGATTGGCACTTTCGTGAACTGGCGAATCTACCAGGAAGCCTTTGAATTTCGAGAGATGGGTATGGCGTCCGCAATGGCCTGGATTGTATTGATCGTGATCCTGGTGTTGACGCTGCTGATTTTCCGCTCATCGGCGGCCTGGGTGTTCTATCAGGGAGCGCGAGAGGAAAGAGCGTGACCATGACAACGACAACCACTGTTTCAAGGAAAGACCTGTGGTTAAGTGAGCCAGTTCCGTCGCAGCGAGGCTTCGTCATTCGCCAGGCCATCATTTACCTGCTGCTGGCTGCCGGCGCTGCGGTGGTGCTTGTACCGTTCTTCTGGATGCTCTCCACCTCTCTGAAAACCCAGGATCAACTATTTACGGGCAGGGTTGACTTCATTCCACATCCGTTTGCGCCGCAGAACTACATCGAAGTCTGGGAAAAACTGTCGTCTATCGCCCCCGGTATGACCTTCTGGCGTATTATTGGGAATACGCTGTTCATCACTATTCTCGCCATGGTTGGAGAAATCTTCAGCGCGTCCATTGTCGCCTATGGCTTTGCGCGCTTTCGCTGGCGAGGGCGCGACCTGGTGTTCGCTATCATGCTGGCGACGGTCATGATTCCCGACATCATCACGCGCATACCCGGTTATCTGATCTGGAAACAACTTGGCTTGCTGAACACGTATGACCCGCTCACCTGGCCGTCACTGTTTGCCTGGGGGCCGCTCTACGTTTTCTTGATGCGCCAGTTCTTCTTGACCATCCCCAATGAGATTGAAGAGGCGGCGATTATGGACGGGGCAAACGTCGTCCAGATTTACTGGCACATCATGCTGCCGCTCATCCGCCCGATTCTCCTGGCGATTGCCGTACTGTCGTTTCAAGGAAACTGGAACAACTTTGGTGGCCCGCTGCTTTATCTCTCGACCCCGCAAATGTTCCCATTAGCCTTAGCCATGCGCTTTTTTGAACGGTCATTGTCCATTTCGGTGCCGCAGTGGCAGTATATGATGGCGATGGCGGTGATGATGGCGATTCCGGTGCTGGTGATCTACTTCCTGGCGCAAAAACAGTTCCTCGAAGGCATTAACGTGGGCGCGGTGAAAGGGTAAACGTGTGTGGTACAGACTGCTCACCCGACTCGTCTTTTTCATCGTTCCCCTCCTGACATCGGGGCTGGAAGGCAGAGATGTGATTAACCTGGATCATCTGCGCTTCCTCACCGAGTCTGTAACCATTGACGGGCGAGAGATGGCGCTAGTCCACATCTACTCGGAATATCCAGACTACGAATGGGTAGATGCTGCTGGCGAAGGCATCAGCGCGGTAGATGACGTGGCGCGCGCCGCCATTGTCTATCTCTGGCAGTACGAGCGCACTAGCGATTCCCAACTGCTGGCGTTGGCTCGCCGCTGCCTGGAATTCGTGCGTTACATGCAGGCCGACGACGGCGAGTTCTACAACTTTGTGCGCAATGCTGAAGGTGAAATCAACGAAACCGGCAACACCAGCTACAAGAGCCTGACGTGGTGGGCGATGCGCGCCCTATGGGCGTTGGGCGAAGGCGTGCGGGTGTTTGATGCGGTTGATGCAGACTATGCAGATACTTTAGCCCAATCCTACTTGCTGACGGAGACGGCGATTCGTGACTCGCTGCGGAATTACGGCGAGATGACCGATCTGCATGGCTTTGAGATACCCGCCTGGATTCCTGGCGGCGAGCCGCGCTATGCCAGTATCGCTCTGCTGGGCATGTCCGCCTACTATCAGGCGCGCCCCAACGAGGCAACAGCGGACATTATCATGAAAATCGCCGATGGCATTGCCGCCTATCGGCTGGGCGATCATGACACGTACCCGTTTGGAATGCACCCCGTACTGAGCAGCGCTCCCGGCTACTGGCATGACTGGGGTGCGCATATGATTCATGGCCTGACCGTCGCTGGCATAACGCTCAACCGCCCAGACTGGATTGAATCGGCAGCCGCCGACGCCGACTCGTTCATCCTGCGTCATCTGGTATTTGAGCGCTTCCGTGAAATCGGCGTCGTCCCCAACCGTCTCAACCAGATCGCTTACGGCACAAACATGATTGTGCAGGGATACATGGCGTTGTACCGCGCCACCGGTGGAGAGCGTTACGCTCGCTACGCGGGGCTGGCGGCAAGTTGGCTGTTCGGCAACAACATGGCCGGCGTGCAGATGTACGACCCGCAAACTGGACGAGTCTACGACGGTATTGACGGCCCCGTGCCCTGGCGGGTCAATCGCAATGCGGGCGCGGAATCCACAATTGAGGGGCTGATGGCGCTGCTTGCCGTCGTGGATGAGCCGCTGGCTGCCGATTATCTGGATGTCGAGCCGGTGAGCGGGACCAGCTGGCGCATTCTCCAGGCTGAGGACGGCGAGCGGGTCAACGGTGAGCCGACTTACTACAGTGTCAGTTGGACAGGCGAGTCCTTCGTGAGTGCAGGGCGCTACGTGGCACTGGGTCAGGGTGATGTCATGGAGTTAACGTTTGAAATCGAAAACGAGGATGACTACCTGTTCTACATCGCCCATATGCGCCAGCCTGAACAACCCACTGCCGAAACCGCCCACGCGCTCTATATGCAGTCTCCGCCTACCATAGACGCCAATCTCAGGGAGTGGACAACGATACCCACTCTGGTTTCTAACAGCCGGGCGCAGTTTTTGCGGGGAGCGGGTCTGTGGCAGGGGCCGGACGTAGACAGCCACGCCGTTCAGTTGGGATGGGATACGAACAACTTCTATCTCGCCGTCCGTGTTCGCGATCCTGAGCATGCGCAGCCTGATACCCTGAGCAACGTCTGGCACAACGATGCCTTCTGGGTTTATCTGACCGACTCTCCGGATGCGCGCGCGCTTTCCGCCAAGTTCACTCTGGCGCAGACGCCCGATGGCCCGCAGGTCTGGGATTGGGTGCATACCCGCTTCCTGGAAGGGGCGTCCATGATGTGGCAGCCAGAAGAAGGCGGCTACATCTACGAGGCGTCAGTTCCCTGGTCGTCGCTTGGCGTCGAGAATCCACAGGCGGGCACGACGATTGGATTCGAAGCGGGGCGAGGCGTCGGCGGGAACTCCTTCATGAATCTGACCGGACGTGACCCGGATGTTGCGCCGAATCTGCTACCAGTCACGCTGGTAGATGCGGACTTACTGGCTGAAGCCAACAACGCCCCGCCTGCACCGGTGTTTCTCCGCGTTCAACTGGACGGCGAAGACCCGGCGCTGCTCGCCGAAAGCACCTCGCCAGATCGGAGCCATTTCTGGTTGGATCGTGTCTGGCGCGAGCCTCTCCATCTCACCCCCGGAGCGTACAATCTCCGTTATCAGTACGCCGGCGCGAGCGAAGAGGCTACCAGCAAAGTAGACGCTTTCTACCTGCAACCTGCCGTCGCGCGTCGCACCTTCCAGCACCCGGACGGACGCTTGATTACATTAACCTACGACACCCTCACGGGCGAGAGCTCGTGGGACGAAACTCGCTGAACTCCTGGAGCCACAACCATGCAACTCAAACGCCATCCTGCCAGCCCGCTCGTCTATCCGAACCCCCTTAAGGAGTGGGAACGCTTAAACGTCTTCAACTGCGCTGTCCTTCGGCATAATGGACTGTTTCACATGCTTTACCGCGCCCAGGGCGTGGATTATGTATCGCACATCGGCTATGCCGTGAGCACCGATGGGCTTGTCTGGAACAAACTGGAAAAGCCTGTACTGTCGCCCCATAATGGCCCTGACGATTACCGGGGAGTAGAAGACCCACGTGTTACCTCCCTCGACGGCCAATTTTATATGTGCTACACGGCCTATGGAGCGAACAGCTACTTCCCGATGATTGCACGCTCAGACAATCTCATCTGGTGGGAAGACATTGGCCCCTTGGAGCGCGCGGAAAATAAAGATCACGTGCTCTTCCCAGAGAAAATCGGCGGGCGCTATGTCATTCTCCATCGGCGTCCGCCCAACATCTGGCTGGCCTGCAGCGATGACCTTGTTCACTGGACCGACCACACAATCGTTATGCAGCCCCGAGTCGGCAATGGCTGGGACAGCGTCAAGATTGGTGCGAACGGCGTTCCCATAAAAACCGCAGACGGCTGGCTGCTGTTCTATCATGGCTATGACGAACGAGCGGTGTACCGGCACTCTGTCGCTTTACTCGATTTAGAGAACCCGGCAAAAGTGATCCATCGCCCAAAGCCGTTCATTATCGAACCGACAGAGACCTGGGAACTCAAAGGCGACGTGCCCAACGTGATTTTCAGCTGTACGAACCTGGTCGTTGGCAATCAGGTGTACTTTTACTACGCGGGAGCAGATCGGTTAATCGGACTGGCAACCGCTTCGCTCCAGGAAGTGCTTGACTTTGCGCGTGGTGGGTAGACGGCCTTCGGTCAGAATGACTGCCGCTGTTTCCAGCCCTTTGTAGGTCAAGATGGAACACACGCGGATTGCCATCTCCATTTCCGTATCCAGATGCCAGGACAGGATGAAATTGCCCAGCATCTCGTCCTGCTTCCACTGGCTGCGCCAGTCTGAGGCGGCGGTCAGAAGCATGATGTCTTCGGGGCGAATCCCTTCCTCGTTCACGAAGCGATGCAACAGGCGTTGAAGCGCGCGTCTGGCATCCTGCGGAGTCTCGGCGGGGATGATCTCAATCGGGCGGCCTTCCGGCCCCAGGCACTCGGTTTCGTCTTTCCGGCGCGCATAAGAGGGTGAACTGGCGTCCACTGGTTTCCTGGGCCTCGTTCTCACTGATGTCGAAGTGTCTGGCGAGGTTGAAAAGCAGCTGGCCCCGCGTGTAGGTGCGCCCATTGGCCAGCAGGTTGGGGAAGGGAAAGAGAAATTCGTTCTGGGAGGGAATCGCCATCCAGTCGCCCTTATCAGTCGTTATTACCTGCGTATAGACCGATTGGGGAAATTGCGCTTGCGGCAGTATGTCGGGCGGGGCGATTACCCAACTTCGATTTTAGAAAAATTTAGCTAAAATGTCGAGGGGGTGGAATTGCGCTTTCAATCCGATATGTCGCGGCTGCGTTCGGCGGTATCCACCGGCTGGGCCGAGGCCAAGTCTGCGTCCCGCGCGTTTTGCGCCATCTCTGCCAATGACCCCGGCGCGTAACGATTGAGCAGAGTTTTCAGCACCTCGCCGACGCTCGAACCTTGCGCTTCGGCCAGCTTTTCCAGGCGCTGCGCGACATCCTCAGGAACGTTGATTAACATGGATACACCTCCTCCTTTATTGTACCTCACTCGCGCGGGGGATGTGCCGCCCGCTCGTCCGCCGGCTCACATCCGGCACGGGGTAGGTAGCCGCCCTCACCCCCGGCTTTGGGGTGCCATTTGGGGGATTAACGTATGTGTTTGGTCGTCGTGATATGTATTGGTATCGGGTGGTCGAGCATCTGGGGCGCTTCGACTTGGTGGGCACCACCGTTAAATCGTCCGAGCGACTGCCAGAACATCTGTTGGCGGACGAGAAATTCACTTCCCTGAATGGACAAGAAATTTTCGTGGCGACGACGGTTGGGAACGGTGTCGTGCTGGGCGCAAGTCTCTGCTTGAGCGTACAGACCGAAGAACTGCAAAGAGCTTATGGCGAGTTCAAGACCGAGGCGCTGCGGCTCAACCCGGACTACCAACCGCAGACCGTCAATACCGACGGCTGGCGTGGCTCGCTCTTTTTCCTACTCTGGTCATTATCCGCTGTTTTCTGCACGCCTTTCTCCGCATCCGGGGCCGCTGCAAGCATGCTCCGGTCTGCCCTCAACTGCAATTCCTCTTCTGGCGCATCTATCAAGCCAGATCGTATGTCACCTACTGGCGACGATTCCGGCGATTCCTCGAATTTGCGGAGGCAACCCTGACGGGCGAAGCCCTCAAAGCAGTGCATAAATTCAAGCAGAAGCGAGCCGAACTGTTCGTCGGGTGGCGGCATCCCGGCTGCCATCGTGTGAGTACCATGTTGGAACGGCACATGCAGCCGATGACCCGCTGCTTGTATATGGAGTGTGATTTTCATGGGCATCGGGTTAGCGGGCACCTCTTCGTGCGCTCCTGGGCGCTGCTGCACAATTTCCAGCCCCATTGTCCCCGCGCCCGCTTGCGGTCTGGGTCGCCTTTCACTTCGCCGTTTCACAAGCTCAATGGCATGTGCTACCGAACCTGCTGGTTGGAAAATCTCCTGATCGCTTCTTCTCGGCAGGTCAAGTATTTCCACCAAATCCCGTAGAACCAGAACATTTACATTTATCAAGCCTAAACCGAAAGGGAGTGTTAGAAAGTGATACAGCGGTGCAGTGAGGGCAACAATTAGTTTTATGAAAGTCACCTTTTAATCTAAGAGTATTATCGTAATTTTGGTTAAATGTAAAATAAGTTATTTGGAGAAGTTCGTATATACTTCTACCGATGACAATACTGGTTATTCTTGTAAGGACAAATCGTTCTACTAAGCTGTGTCAAAATCCCGATCTACGGTAGTATGCCTTTTTGCCCTATAACTTCGATAGACATTCCATGCACTTCTCCCTCATGTTTGAGCGTATCTATGAGCGCCAACTGAGTTCACACAAATCAACTGAGCAATCATTCGCTGAACCATTTGTTCCGCCTGGTGGACACAATCTGGCAACCCCACACCGCGATAGGCACTGCCCGCAACATATATCCCTGGTGGGAGCATGGCTTCGATCTGTGCCACTTGATCGAGGTGGTTGATGTCATATTGTGGATTGGCGTTATACCAGCGGTAGATACGATGAAAGAGCGGTTGTGCCTGAATGCCAAAGATCGTCTTCAGTTCTTGACAGACGACCCTGACCAACTCGTTATCATTCAGTTGCATCGTTTGCGGAGTACGTGCGCCGCCGAAGAAGACTCGGAGCAGGACACAATCATCGGGCGCTCGACCATCGAACTTCGTTGAGGCAACGGTGATTGCATTGATGGGGCGGCGTTCACTTGCCGGGATTATCAGCCCAAACCCGCTGAGGGGTCGCTGAATATCGCTTTGGCGGAAAGCGAGGGAGATCGTGCCCGTACTGACATAGCGGATGGCCGTCAGATACTGGCTTGCCTGTGGCGCAAGTGGCTGAATGAGTTGAGCAGTAACATATGCAGGTGTTGTGATGAGGACGGCCTGAGCGTGCAATACTTGGTTGTCATCTAAGATGAGCGTATATCCGCTGTCTGAATGGCGTGTGATCTGTTTTACCTTGACGCCAAGCTGGAGATGACCCGTGAGCTGTGCTACCAATGCCTGCACCAGTTCTTGCGTGCCATTTTGGAACGACATAAAGGCGGCAATCTGCGCCGCCCCACGCTTCTGCTTGGCTAATGCTGCCCGCATTCCCCGGATGAGGCTGCCGTATTGGCGCTCCATGTCCCGCAAGCGTGGGAACGTCGCCAGCAGGCTTTGCCGCTCTATATCGGCGCTGTAAATACCGGCCATCAGCGGCTCGGCGATCTTGTCTGCCGCTTCCTGCCCAAACCGACGCCTGACAAAATCTGCCAGTGCTTCATCCTCGTCGTCTGGTTTTGCGGGAACGACCAGATCAAGCGCCATCCGCAGCTTCCCCATTGGCGAGATGAGGGGGGAGAGTGCAAAGGGCATGAACCGAGTTGGCACGACCAATTGCATTCCGTCAGGAAGTGCGACAGGCCGACCTTTGTGCAGTACATAAATGGGGCGTGCAGCGTCATTCGTCGCCAACAGCCGGTCAGCCAGTCCAAGTTCATGGGCGAGTTGGAGCGCCCAGGGTTTTTGGGTGAGAAAAGCATCGGGTCCGGCTTCCACGACAAACGGTTGTTTGCCGACGCCATCTAGCTGTTCGGTGAGCACTTTGCCGCCCCACCGCTGGGATTGTTCCAGCAGCGTGTAGGGCAGAGTAAGACCCGTTTGCTGCGCCTGTTGTTGCAGATACCAGGCAGCGCTGAGGCCGGTGATACCGCCCCCGATTATGGCAATATGGAATTGCACCGTACCCTCTTAGGCTGAAATGAGGGCAGCGCTGTACTCATGAACGAAATCCACCAGCCGTTTGACGTTATCCACTGGCGTTCCTGGCAAGATACCATGACCAAGATTAAAAATGTGACCGGGGCGGCCATTGGCTTGGTCAAGAATACGCTGTGCTCGCTCTCTTACGATAGGCCAGGGCGCAAATAAAGTTGCTGGGTCAAGATTGCCTTGAATGGCGCTCTTCTCCCCAAGTCGCTGCCATGCTGTATCTAAATCCATCCGCCAATCCATACTGATGACATCGCCTCCGGCATCCCGGATCAACTCCAATATTCCGCTCGTATCCGTACCAAAGTGAATCAGCGGTACTTTTCCCTGTCGGGCAATGGCAATAGCGTGACGGCTGTAGGGCAGCACGTACTCGCGGTAGTCCGCCGGACTTAACGCGCCGATCCAGCTATCGAACAATTGGAGAGCCTGCGCACCGGCTTTGGCCTGGGCAAGTAAATATTGGCCGACGACCTCGCTTAACTTCTCCATGAGCTGATGCCAGGCAGTCGGGTCAGTCATCATCATGGTTTTGACACGCAGGTAATGACGGCTGCTGCCTCCCTCAACGGCATAACACGCCAGCGTAAAGGGCGCGCCGCTGAAGCCGATCAGCGGTATGTTTCGGTTCTCCAGTTCACCGCGCGTTCGCTGAATGGCTTCGAGGGTGAACCAGAGGGTTTCTTCCGGCGGGCGTACCGTTAATTGCCGGACATCAGCGGCGTTACGGATGGGGTTGTGAATAATTGGCCCTTC
>FLYN01010654.1_pt1 | contig 10647 bp, 6 predicted proteins | sample 1122621 | NCBI WGS metagenome assembly FLYN01 (sample SAMEA4346792, study PRJEB14843) | hot springs metagenome | biome: Terrestrial Biome; feature: Habitat; material: Sediment | place: India | collected 2012-06-12 | depth 1760 m
CGGGGTGGTGGTCCGGCTGTATTGGTACATGACCATAAGCCCGCGGCGAGCGGTGCGAAGCCGGCGCGGGCTCGTGCAGGCCAGGCACCTGGCGCGTCTCCCCTGAGCCTGCCCACTCGGAGGCCAGGCGGCGCGCCACCGCAAATGTCCTGTCAAATACGACCGGGGAGCGAGCACCCCAGGTGCGGTGGAGCATCACCACGGTGCGTCAGTGCGCCTGCTCCTCGGTAGCTGAAAGGTAGTGGCTCTAATACAACCGTTGTCCTTCGGATCTCCAGGAAGATGCGGTGCCGCTGCGCCCTTGTCATGGCGTGGGGTGTGGCCCGGCGGGCTGGCGCGTGGCGGCCTGCTCGCGCGCCTGCTGGAACATCAGCGCCGGGTAGCCGACGAGCAGGATGACGGCGAAGGCGAACCACTGGATCGCGTAGCCCAGGTGCGGCCCCTCGCCGAGGTCGGTTGTCGCGACGCGGCGCGGCAGCGCCGGCTGGCCGGGCGCGGGCTGCTCCTCGATGATCAACGGCAGCAACGGGTAGCCGGTCTGCGCCTGGATGCGCGGGATGTCCAGGCTAAGCCATTGATCGCGGCGCGTCTGCCCCGGCTCGGGCTGCGGGTTGCGCGGGCCACCCTGCGGCGGCCGCCGTGCGATCCCGTGAACCATCACCTCGCCCGGTTCGGCGAAGGCCCGCCGTGCCTCCGGCGCGGACTGCTCCAGCGGCAGCCAGCCGCGATCGACCAGCACGGCCACATCGCTGCCGGCCAGCCGCAGCGGGGTGATGACGTGCACGCCGGGGACGCCGTTGAACGCACGACCGAGCAGCACGATCTCCTGGGCGGGGTCGTAGACGCCGCGCGCCTCGACGCGCCGGTAGTCCAGCGCGTCCGCGTCGACGGGCGCGCCAGTCAGCACGAGCGCCGGCTGGGCCATGCGCGCGTGAATCAGGGCGTTCTGGGCGCGCCGCTGCGCCAGCCGGTCGAGCTGCCAGATGCCGAGCCGGCAGCACACGGCGACACCAAGCAGCGCCACCAGCGTCATCCAGCGCCGCCGGCCGGTAAAGAGATAGCTCAGCATCGTTCACCACACAGCCAAAATCAACCCGGTGCTTTTTCAAGCGCGGGGTTACGATTGCGATGGTGGGGGAGGCTTCGTCTCCCCAACCGCCCCGCCGCTGCGTCAGCGGGACAATCGTTGGCTTGGTGGGCCGCAGGCCCACCTGATCTCCCGCTGCGCAGGTTAGCGCGGAACGCCGATGATGCGACCGGACCCAGGCGATGGGAGTGCGGAGGCGGCGCAGCCGCCCCTGCACGCTCCCTTCCCCGCCTGTCGGGGCAGTGGCACCGCCCTGGCAAGCAGGGACCGATGGGAGCTTGGGGGGAGGCAGGCCAGGGCGAAGCCTGCCCAACCTCACCCTTCAGACAGTCGCTTAACCCCCTAACAACTTGCCTGGAATGGCGTGCGCATGCCCTTATTGTAGCATGCCGGACGCAGCCGGTTGCTCGTTCGGCTGCAGGACGGGTGCTTTCCTCCAACCTCGGTGGAAGGAGGCGGGAGTGGTGCGGCAGCAAACGCTCTTGGCGCGGCGTGCCCCGGATCTACCCTCCATCGGTCAACGGCTGGCGAAGCCCTGGCGGCAAGATGCATTTGTGCCCGACCCGGGAATCAGGTAGAATGGCGGTACCAGGGCGATGCTGGCCCTGCCATCCAACGGCGCAAACCGCAAAGGTCGTGCAGGTAGCACAAAGGACACCGCCGTACCACTTTGTGCCCTGGCGCTCTTTGCGGTCTCTTATGCTGTTAAGCACACAGTGCGGCATACTGATCAAGTGGAGGAGGATCGGGTATGCGAACGCTCGCATGGGCGACTGTTGTCGCCGGTTTGGTGCTGTGGGTTGTGCAACTGCAACGGCGCCTGCGGGCTGCTGAGATGCGTGGGGATATGTATCGCGACATCGCGGCGCGGCTGGATCGGCGTGTCGCTGAGCTTGGCGGACAGGAGCGTTGAGCGATGCAAGAACGCATCGGCGTCATTGATTTGGGATCCAACACCACGCGCCTGATGGTCATGGGCTATACGCCGCACCACTCGTTCAAGCTGCTTGACGAGGTGCGCGAGACGGTGCGGCTCGCCGAGGGGGTTGGCCCCGATGGACAGCTCCAGCCGGCACCGATGCAGCGCGGCATCGAAACGATGAAGCTGTTCCATAGTTTCTGCCGCTCCACCGGTGTCAAACGGATCGTGCCGGTCGCGACCAGCGCTGTGCGCGATGCGGCCAACCAGGCCGAGTTCCTGGCGCGCGTGGAGCGCGAATCCGGCTTGAAGCTGCGCGTGCTCTCGGCTGAGGAGGAAGCGTACTACGGATATCTCGGCGCAGCCAACGCGCTCAACATCAGCGACGCTTTTTTAATCGATATCGGCGGTGGCAGCACCGAGGTGACAGCGATGCGCGGGCGGGGGTTCCTGCGCTCGTTCAGCCAGCCGGCCGGTGCGGTGCGCTTCTCGGAGCGCTATGTGCACTCCGACCCGATCAGCACGAGGGATTTCAAGGCGCTGACCGGGGCTGTCGCGGATATGTTCGCCGGGCTGGATTGGCTGAATCACACCCGCGGCACCACGCTGGTCGGCATCGGGGGCACGATTCGCACCCTGGCGGATATCGACCAGAAGGCACGCCGCTACCCACTGGACCGAATCCATGGCTATGTGCTCCCGCGCGAACGCCTGGAGGGGATCATCGAGCAACTGCGCGGTATGACGCTGCGCCAGCGCGAGGAGTTGCCGGGGCTCAGCCGCGACCGTGCCGACCTGATCCTGGCCGGCGCAGTGATCGTGCATCAACTGATGTGCAAGGGACAGTTCGACGAAGTGCTCGTCAGCGGGCAGGGGCTACGCGAAGGCATCTTCTACGAGCATTTTCTGGTCGACGAGCGGCCGCCGCTGTTTGCGGATATGCGTGGCTTCAGCGTGCAGAACCTGGCGCGAATCTACAACTACGAGGCCATCCACGCTGCCAAGGTGCGCGATCTGGCGCTAGCGTTGTTCGACCAGTTGCAGCCGCTGCACGGCTACGGCGGCTGGGAGCGCGAGCTGCTCGGCTACGCCGCAACCCTCCACGATATCGGGGTGGCGGTGGGCTACTACGACCACCATAAGCACGGCGCCTATCTGATCATCAACTCGGCGCTGCAAGGCTTCAACCACCGTGAGATCGCGCTGCTGGCTCTGCTGGTGCGCTATCATCGCAAGGGCGCGGTGTCCGTCGACGCCTATCGCGACGTGCTGCACCCAGGCGATGATCAGCGGGTCGCGCGGCTGGCGGCGCTGCTGCGGATCGCCGAGTACCTGGAGCGCAGCAAGAGCCAGGTGATCCAGGGGTTGCACGTCGAGCTCGGTGAGCAGGTGCGCGTGATCACCCGCGCGATCGGCGATGCGACGGTGGAGATCTGGGATGCTAACCGCCGCGCCGGCCTGTTCCGCACGGCGTTCGGCAAGCAGATCGAGATCGTGTGATCGCCGGACGCAGTCCCTGGTGCACCGCAGCGTGCGGCGCGTGGACCTCACCCCTTACTCCCTCTCCCCGCATGCAGAGAGGGAGACGGGGGAAGCTAATGGGGTAGGTTTTTCTTTTCGCGCATTGGAAAGCCGCCCCCTCACCCCCTGCCCCCGCTACCGACTGGAAGCGGGGAATGATGGTTGGCGCCGGGCTGCCTTCTCGCAGCGCCCGCAGCCCGGCGCTTCATCTTCTCCCCACACATGGGGGCCACCGGCACGTGGCGCGGTCGGCAAAAACCTACCCCCGAAAGGACGGGGGAGGGGTATCAGGCGGGTGGTCCGTTCGCAGGAGGAAAGGGCTGCGGACCCTGCTCCCAGAGCCTTCTTTGCAAACAACCTCGTACCCCAATGCGTTTCGGGCGGCCGCGAAATGCGTATCTACGATCCCATATCGTGTCGTTGTACAGAGTAAAGGGAGCATGCTTCCCCGCCATAGCCCCCGGCGGCTGATCTCACGTCGCGCTCGAGGTGCCATCGCCATGGAGCGCAGGCCCCCAGGAGCGGGGTGGCGGCGTCAGGGCCCGCACCCGGCGGACTCTGGCCCGCACAGGCAGGCCATACGGCGTGACTGAGATACATCGTCCGGCGACGCGGCCATGCCGACGCGACCGCTCACGCTCCCCAGCGAGGTATGCAATGGCGCATATTCTGGTCGTCGAAGATACGCATGACAACCGCGAGGTCGCCGAGCTGATCCTGCGCGACGCCGGCCACACGGTCGTCAGCGCGGCAGACGGCGCGAGCGGGGTCGCCGTGGCCGCCGCCAGCCGGCCCGACCTGATCCTGATGGATCTCGCGCTCCCGTACATGGATGGCTGGGAGGCGACGCGCCGGCTCAAGGCCGACCCGGCCACCCGCGACATCCCGGTGATCGCCTTCACGGCCCATGTGTTACAGGACGACGCCCGGCGGGCCAGGGATGCGGGCTGCGTGGCGCTGATCCCCAAGCCGTTCGAGATCGACGATCTGTTGCAGCAGATCGAGGCACTGCTCAAGCGGTAGCGTGCCCGGGCCGCTCGGCGCGCGGAGCGATCGTGCCTGCGCCGGCAGCGACGTCAAACCTCCGGCTCGGCGCCGGAGCGCTCGCCCTCACCCAGCAAAACCTCGCGCGAGCGGCCCCCCTCGGCCGGGCCGACGATCCCCTGTTGTTCGAGCAGATCGATCAGCTGGGCGGCCTTGCTGTAGCCGATGCGCAGCCGCCGCTGCAACAGCGAGGCCGAGGCGCGTTTGTGCTGCCGGACCAGCCTGACCGCCTGGGGCAACAGCTCGTCCTGCTCCTCGACGCTCAAAAACTCGCCCGGCCCGGTGAGACCAGGGGATGGAGGGCGGGTGGCGGAGGCCAGCGTCGAGCCATCGGTCTTTCCTGCGGATGCCTCTTCCGGCTTGCGTCTGTCGCCTTCTGCCGTATCGGGCGGGCGCGCGTTGCGCCAGAAGGTCACGAGTCGCTCGACTTCGGATTCCGATACATACGTGCCCTGGACGCGAATCGGCTTGGCGGCGTCGGGGGCCAGATAGAGCATATCGCCGCGGCCCAGCAACTGCTCGGCGCCGTTCATATCCAGGATCACGCGCGAGTCGATCTGCGAGGCGACGGCGAACGCGATCCGCGAGGGGAAGTTGGCTTTGATCAGGCCGGTGACGACATCGACCGAGGGGCGTTGGGTTGCGATGATCAGGTGGATCCCGGTGGCGCGCGCCATTTGGGCCAGGCGGCAGACCAGCGTCTCGACCTCGTCGGGCGCCATCATCATCAGGTCGGCCAGCTCGTCGATGATGATCACGATGTAGGGCATTGGCTCCAGGTCGGCCCGGCGACGCGCGGCCAGCTTATAGCTATCGATGTTGCGGAAGCCGTGCCGGGCGAAGATCTTGTAGCGCCGCTCCATCTCGCGCGTGGCCCACTTCAGCGTCGGCACCACGCGCTCGAGCTCGGTGACCACCGGCGAGAGCAGGTGTGGGATCTGGTTGTAGATGATCAGCTCGACCATCTTGGGGTCGATCATGATGAACTTCAGCTCGTCCGGCGTGTGCTTGAGCAGCAGCGCGCAGATGAAGGCGTTGATCGCGATCGACTTGCCGCTGCCGGTGCTGCCGGCGATCAAGAGGTGGGGCATCCGCTCCAGGCCGGCGATCACCGGCGCGCCGGAGACGTCCTTGCCGAGCGGCAGCTTGAGCCTGGCTCTGGTGTTCTCGAACTCCTCGCTATCGATCACCTCGCGCATGCTCACCAGCGCGATCGCCGAGTTGGGGATCTCGATCCCGATCACCGCCTTGCCGGGGATCGGCGCCTCGATCCGGATCGAGGGCGCCGCCAGCGCCAGCGCCAGGTCCTTCTCCAGCGTGGTGATCTTGTTGACCTTCACGCCGACCGCCGGCTGGAGGCCGAACTGCGTCACCGCCGGGCCGGTGTTGACCTCGACCACCCGCGCTTCGACCTTGAAGCTGGCCAGCGTTTCCTCGATCAGCCGTGCCTTGATGCGGCGCTCCTCGTCGGTGATCCCGCCCTCGGTCGCCTGGTCGAGCAGATCGAGCGTCGGCAGCGGCCAGGCGCGGTGCACCGCCGGGGTCTCAAAGCCGTCGAGCGACTCCTGGACGACCTCGGCGGGCGGCGCGCTCGCCTGTTTTGCTCCCCCCTGGGGCGGGGCGGCGAGCAGGTTGGTGAGCAACGTCGTCGGCCCCGGCCTGGGATCCGCACGGGCGCTCGTGGGTGCCGGCCTGGCGTCAGCCTGGGCCTTGGCGCCGGGCAGCGCGGCCTTGCCTTCGGGCCGGTTGAACAGGCTGGCGCGCGTCGGGCGGGCAGCGATTGGCGTCGGCACGATGTCGTCGTCGGCGCCGGGCGGAGGCACGAAGGGGTGCGGGTCGGGCGCAGCGTCGACCCGCGCCGGCGCAGCCCCTGCTGGTGGGGGCGAGGGCGGGGGGGTGTGGGTTGTGGCGCTCCAGATCGTCGCCCAGAAGCGCGCAAAGCTGGCGGCCATGCCGCCAATCAGCTCGCGCAACGTGATGTTGAACGTCAGCAGGACGCCGGCCAGACCCACGAAGCAGACGAGCACGAAGGTAGCGGGGCTGCCGATCGCGCGGCTCAGCAGGCCGAACAGCGTATAGCCAACCATCCCGCCGCCCTGCTCGATCCGATCGGCGATATCCTTGCGCGGGCCGAAGGCGAACTCCAGCAGTACCAGCAGCGCGCCCAGCACCATAAACGTGCCCAGCACCGTCGCCCCGGTCAGCTGCAAATCTTCGCGACGTTCCTGCCAGAGGATCGCGACCCCCAGCAGGCCCAGCGCCAGCGGGACCAACAGCGCACCCCAGCCGAGCAACCGCTGCGTGAGCTGCACCCAGGTGCGCCCGAACGCGCCGGTGGTGCCCGTGATGAAGAAGACGAACGTGACGGCGGCGATGGCGATCAGCGTGAGCGCGAACAGCTCGCGCTGGTGCTCGGGGCGCAGCGACAATTCCAGCGCCGGCTCGGGCTGGCGCCTGCGCTGCGCCGGCTTGCGGCTGCGCGCCGCGGCCGGTTTGCGGCTGCTCGTGGTTCGCTTGGCCATCGCACGCTCCAACGGGCTACAGCGCTGGTGGGCTCCCGGTCGCTCTCATTATAGCACATGCGTCCAAGTCGCAACCCAGCGCTCAATACAATCTGATCTTATACCCCACCTGCTCCAGGATCTCGCTGGCGATCACATAGCGCTGGATCTCGTTGGTGCCCTCGAAGATGCGCGTCACGCGGTGGTCGCGGTACATGCGCTCCAGCGGCAGCTCGCGCGAGAAGCCCATCCCGCCGTGGATCTGGATGGCCTCGTCGATCACCTGCGCGGCTGCATCGGTGCAGTAGAGCTTGACGATGCTCGATTCAAGCGTCGCCTTCTCGCCGCGGTCGACCTTTTTCGCGCAGTCATAGACGATCTGCTCCATGGTGTAGATCCTGACCGCCATATCGGCCAGTTTGAACTGGATGGCCTGAAAATCGGCGATCGGGCGACCGAACTGCTGACGCTCGACCGCGTACTTACGCGACAGCTCGAAGGCCTCCTTGGCCGCGCCCAGGCTTGAGGCGCCCAGCGCGCAGCGTCCGATGTCGAGCGTCTGCATGGCGAGCGGGAACCCTTTACCGACCTCGCCGAGCACGTTCTCGGCGGGTACGCGGCAATCCTCGAAATAAAGCGAGGCGGTATGCGAGGCGTGCAGGCCCATCTTCGGCTCGACCTTGCCGACCTTGAAGCCGGGGAAGTCTTTTTCGACGATGAAGGCGGTGATGCCGCCGCGCGCGCCCAGGCTGCGGTCGTTGGCGGCAAAGACCACCAACACGTCGGCGAACGAGCCGTTGGTGATCCACATCTTCGAGCCGTTGAGCACCCACACGTCGCCTTGTTTTGTCGCCGTGGTGCGGATGTGGGCGGCATCCGAGCCGGCGCCTGGCTCGGTCAGCGCCCAGGCGCCCAGCTTGTGCCCCGCGCACAGCGCCGTGAGATAGCGCTCCTTCTGCTCGTCGGTGCCCGCGAGGTAGATCGACATGGCACAGAGCTGGGTATGCGCGCCGATGATCGTGGCGGTGGAGGCGCACTTGCGGTTGAGCTCCTCCATCAGCACGCAATAGCCGACGATCCCGGCGTCGATCCCGCCATACTGCTCGGGGAACGGCACGCCGAGCAGCCCCAGCTCGCCGGCCTTCTTGAGCGTCTCGAACGGCACTCGCTCCTGCTCGTCGATCTCGCGGGCGATCGGTGCGACCTCTTTGTCCACGAACTCGCGGATGGCCTGCCGCAGCATTTTGATATCTTCGGGAAGCTCGTACTCCATGGTTCGGTTCCTTTCGATGTGGGGCCGGCTGTACAACGAGATGGGCCAGCTTGCCGGTTGGGAGTGGCGGGGATCGCAGGCCCGCGCTCACAACGGCGAAGCAGGATCGCGGATCAGCAGATCGGCGCTGTGCTGCCAAGACGAGCAGGGCTTGACGACACCGCGCAACCCGGCTGTTTAGGCGGAGTGGACTGGCATGGCGCTGCGAGAGGATTATAGCAGGGCGGCATGGGCGACGTCAAACCCAGCCCTGGCCCGGCGGCGCCGGTCGATTCTGGGGCCTGCGATCCGGTTTCCAGGCGAGGATAAGGGTTAGCGATTTGGCCTGTCCAGCCTGACCCGTAAATCCCTACAGATGGTGTACTAGACATGCACCGATTCGGTGTGCTAGAATGGACGTGTACCCTCCATCAGAATGGCACGCTTTTCCGATAGCCAACCCAACCACGCTCTCCCTCGTGTGAGCTGCTCGCATCATGCCTATGTATCTACTTCCAGCCTATACCACCAGGGAGGCAACCGGTGCAGGGGAAATACCGGGCCGTGGCGGAGATCGTCGCCGCCATTCGTGCGTGTGTCCTGATCGGGTAGGTGGGTGCTATACCGCGGCTGGCGATTGAGATTGTCGATTATGCCTATGAGCTGCGGGAGGCCCTGCCGAGATCGACAGCCCGATCATGATCATCTTCGACGATGGAACGATCGCCTCTGGTCCGATTGCTCCAGGAGAGACCTTCTTGGCCTCAATACCAACCGGCTATACGTAGCATTGCAGCATCCATCCGTCGATGCAGGTCGCCGTTGCTGGTTATCCGCCGCGGGCCCCGCCCATCAGACCACGTGCGTGGCTTCCTATAGCGATCCTATGTGATTGGTAAAACTGGCGTCGTGCCGCCTTGGGCATGCGCTCATCGCCTGAGTAGGAGCGCTATATCATCAGACACAAACGACCGTGGCCAAAAGAGCTACTTATGAAGACCGCCCGGCCGGCCATCCTCCTTACGCTCGCTGTTCTCGGCATCCTTTTCGTGGCGTTTCCGGCCTCGGCAGTCCAGCGCAACTGTCCAAGCAATTGTGACCAATAGCCCGTAGTCCACAAATGTCGTGCCTATCACAGCACGTGGGCGGTGACCACCACGAATGAAATTGGGTGGGGTTTCAGGAACGGGCCGCGGCCCCTCCCCAATGACATCAGGTAGCCTCTTGTTCGCCTGTTTGGAGGGGAGGGCATCGTGACCGCTACCAGGCTTGGGCTTTATGAGCTGCTCGCGCCGCAGTTCCTCGCCGGGTTCACCTTTCCCGATTATATCGACCGATACCTTTCGGTGCTGGGCGTTGACGAATTGCGCACCGTCTTCGATGAGTCGGGTGTGGTCTACACCGGGCGGGTCTCGTTCACCGGCGCAGCCGGGGCGGCGCCATCGCGCCAGCACCGTGACCCGAGCGGCGCGGTGTTCGAGTGGGAGGACGTCACGCTCGACTTTCGGCTGACGATCCCGCGCGATGGCGCCGCCCCGATCGAGTCCGCCGTCACCAACCCAACCCTGCCGCTGCCCGACCTGGACGCGCTCTTCGATACCTTTGGCCCCGTCGAGCAGACGCCGACGCTGGCCACCGACTACCCCGGCGTGCGCTTCCGGCTGGAGCTGCTGCTCAGCGCGCTCACCTTTCACCTCGGCAGCGAGTGGAAGCCCGGCGAGCTCGGCGCGGACTTTCGGATCGTTCCCAGCAGCGACCCCGCCGTCGCCGGCCAGGATGTTCGCTTCGTGCTCCCCAAGGTCGTGTTGATCTACGAGCAGGGTGACGACCCGGGCCGCCCGCCCAGCTTCACGCTGGCCTCGTGGGGCAACGCCGGCTTCGATGCGCCGCACGACCTGGCGCAGGGCGAGCTGGTGCGCATGGAGCCGCCGATCGCGCTGCACGAGAGCGGTCGCTTCGCCTTCGGGATCGATCAGGTGCTGCTCGACCTCAGCCCCGACCATACGCCGCCCGAGATTTTGCAGTTCTTCGGCACCGATGAGGCGTTTCAGGGCCTGTACTTCAAGAGTGTGCGCCTGTTCTACAACGACCCCAACAAAGACCTGAGCCTGAACATCGCCGTCAACGATATGCTGATCTCGTTCGCCGGGCAGGTGTCGCTGGAAGCCTCGGTCGATATCCTGACCACGATCCCGCTCGCCGGGTTCAACGTCACGGTCCTGTTTTTCAACGGGCCGGACGCGATCGAGTATACCCGCGGGACGGCGCGCGACAGCGCACAGCCGAACGTGCTGACCGGCGGGCGCGCGCGCGTGCCGAACAC
>FLYN01008224.1_pt1 | contig 10631 bp, 9 predicted proteins | sample 1122621 | NCBI WGS metagenome assembly FLYN01 (sample SAMEA4346792, study PRJEB14843) | hot springs metagenome | biome: Terrestrial Biome; feature: Habitat; material: Sediment | place: India | collected 2012-06-12 | depth 1760 m
AGCCTCGATCACCTTTGTGATGGTGTTTCTGATGCCAGGGGACGCAGCCCGGATGTACGCCGGGCCGCGTGCCCCTGAAGAAACGGTGCAGCGGATCCGAGAGATGTGGGGCTTGAACGATCCCCTGCCCGTACAGTACGTGCGCTATCTGGGTCGTGCATTTCAGGGCGATTTAGGCAACTCCACCCGCGATGGCCGTCCGGTGCTGACTGCGGTCATCCAGCGCCTGCCCGCCACGATGGAACTTGCCCTGGCAGGCCTGGCGGTTGAACTGGCAATCGGCTTGCCTCTGGGCATCCTCGCCGCCGTCCGCCCCGGCTCCTGGGCGGATCAAGCCGCCACTGTGCTGGCGCTGATCGGCATCTCTATCCCCCAGTTCGCCGTCGGGCTGGTGCTCCTCTATGTCCTGGGCTTCCTGATTCCGATCTTTCCCCTAGGCGGATACGGGACGCCGCTTCATCTCGTACTACCTGCCCTGGTGCTGGGCATTGGCGGCGCAGCCTTCTACTCGCGCGTGCTGCGCAATAGTCTCCTGGACGTGATGGGCGAGGACTACATTCGCACGGCTCACGCCAAAGGGCTGCACCCCAATCTCGTGCTGCTCAAACATACCATGCGCAACGCCCTGCTGCCGCTGATTACGCTGGCGGGTTTAGACCTGGCGCTGCTGCTGGGCGGCGTGGTGGTCATCGAAGCGGTGTTTGGCTGGCCGGGCATTGGCCTGCAAGCGTGGAACGCCATCAAGAACCAGGATACGCCCATTATCATGGGCACCGTGCTGTTTGCCTCGATTGCCGTCGTGTTCCTCAATCTGGTGGTGGACGTGCTCTACCTCGCGCTCGATCCGCGCGTGCGGCTCACGAATGGAGATTAGCGTGCGCAATAACGGCTTCTGGTCGAGATTAAGGCGCGTGCGCCGCGCATGGGTTGGCGGCGCGTTGGTCGCCCTGGTCGCACTCGCGGCGATTCTCGCCCCGATACTGTCCCCTGCCGACCCACTGGAACAGTTCCGCGACGGCCTCTCCACCATCGGCACGCCCCTACCCCCTGGCGGCAGATTCCTGCTGGGCACGGATCATCTTGGACGCGACCTGTTGAGCCGCCTGCTGTACGGCGCGCAGGTGTCGCTGTTCATCAGCCTGATCGCCAACCTGACGGCAGGTATCCTGGGCACACTCATCGGCGTGCTGGCTGGATATTACGCAGGCTTTCTCGACACGGCGCTGATGCGCTTGACCGACGTGCTGCTGGCTTTCCCGGCAATCCTGCTGGCGCTGGGATTGGCGGCGGTGCTCAGACCCAGTATCCCGGTCGTCGTCGCCATCCTGACCATCATTACATGGCCGGCGCTGGCGCGGCTGGTGCGCGGCCAGACTCTTTCGATTAAGGAGCGCGCCTTTGTAGAAAGCGCCCGCGCCTCTGGCGCCAGCGACTTCTACATCATTTTCTGGCATATCATCCCGCATACGCTGGCCGTCGCGGTGGTGTGGCTGACGCTGAGCTTTGCCACCACCGTCCTGATCGAGTCGTCGCTGAGCTTTCTCGGCGTGGGTGTGCCGCTGCCGACGGCCAGTTGGGGCAACATGATTAACGAAGGGCAAACGCGCTACCGCATTGCTCCCTGGATGATCCTCGTGCCCACAACGGCGATTCTGGTGACAACGTTGGGCTTTAACCTGCTGGGCGACGCGGTGCGCGATGCGCTTGACCCGCGCACGTCGCTGCGCCTGAAAAACCAGTAAACAACGCTTGTGAGGAAATATATGAGCAGCCAATATTCAGTTAAGGAAGGTTATATCCCATTCAAAGGCTGTCAGACGTGGTATCGCATCGTCGGCGACAGAGAAGCGCCCGGAAAGTTCCCGCTGCTGTGCCTGCATGGCGGCCCCGGCGCGTGCCACGATTATCTGACATCGCTGGATACGATGGCGTCAACCGGGCGGCGCGTGATTTATTATGACCAGTTAGGCTGCGGCAACTCGCGTATCCCAGTCAGCAATCCCTCGATGTGGACGGTAGAACTTTACGTCGAGGAAGTGGACATGGTGCGCAAAGCCCTCGACCTGGAGCGCATCCATCTGCTCGGCCAATCGTGGGGCGGGATGCTGGCGATGGAATACATGCTGACGCAGCCCAAAGGGATTATCAGCCTGACGATTGCCAGCTCACCTGCCAGTATGATTCAATGGGTCGCAGAGGCCAACCGCCTGCGCTGTGACCTCCCGCCGGAGGTGCAGGAGACGCTGAACAGACACGAAGCAGCCGGGACAACTCATTCGCCGGAATACAAAAAAGCAGCCGACGTGTTCTATCATCGTCACGTCTGCCGCGTCGTGCCCTATCCGGAGTACGTGCAGCGCAGCTTCGACAAGATGGATTTGTACCCGGAAGTTTACAACACGATGAATGGCCCCAACGAGTTCCACGTGGTCGGCAAGATCAAGGATTGGGATATTCGCCATCGGCTGGGGGAAATCAAAGCGCCCACGCTGGTTACGTCAGGCCGTTACGACGAAGCGACGCCGCTCATTGCCGAAACGGTGCATAAAGGTATCCCTGGCTCGGAGTGGGTCATCTTTGAGAGCAGCGCACACCTGGCGCACGCGGAAGAGTCGGAGCGCTACATACAGGTGCTCGACGAGTTTTTGAGCCGTGTGGAAGCACAGGCAAAGGTTTGAACCACAGAGAAACAGAGAGCATAGAGGAACGAAATTAAAATAGTACGATTATTCAGTTCAGCTTTCAGCTGAAAGCTGGTGGCTGACAGCTAAGGAGATGCTTATGGCTGATTTTACGCTCACAAAAGAACAGAATGCCACCTCGTTTGATCGCACCATCCCGCCCGCGCTGGAGATTGACCCCGGCGCAACGGTTACCTTCGAGACGGGCGATATCGCCTACGAGCGACTATCTAAAGGCGAGACCGTTGAGGCGATTGGGCTGGAGAACTTCAACCGCGTGACTGGCCCGGTGTACATACGCGGCGCAGCGCCAGGTGATGCTGTGCGCGTGGACGTGCTGGACGTGCAGGTGCGGCGGGCGTGGTCGGTGTGGCTGCCGCAGTTCGGCGGTCTGGGCAAATATACCGGCGAAATCCGCGTGATGGAGACGCCGCTGGAAAATGGCATGGCGCGTATCTCTGACCGGATTCGCGTTCCCGTCAGGCCGATGATCGGCTGTATTGGCCTTGCCCCTGCTGAAGGCAAAGGCTCGACCTTCATGCCGGCTTACCCCTGGGGCGGTAACATGGACTTGCGCGAGATGTCCCCCGGCGCGACGCTCTACCTGCCCGTGCAAGTTCCCGGCGGCCTTCTGGCGATGGGCGATCTCCATGCGGCGATGGGCACAGCTGAGCCAACCTGGGTCAGCCTGGAAGCGTCAGGTCAGGCCACGCTGCGTATCGGTCTTGAGAAAAACATGAGCTTGAAATTCCCACGCCTACGAGTCGGCAGCGAAACACTCTGCCTGGGAATGGGCAACACATTAGCCGATGCGCATCAGGCAGCGCTTGACGAAGCATGGTCGCTGCTGGTGAACGAGTGGAAATTGGATGCAATGGAAGCCTACGCCTACACCAGCGCATGTGTGGACATGCGCTTGGGCGGCCCCGCTAACCCTATCGTCATCGCGGCTGTGCCTGATGTATAGAGCGGTAATGCGCTAGAATACCCTTCCGGCATCCACTCATTGCTTTCTACGGAGGAACATCGAAATGAAACTCGTCACCTTCTCGCGCAACGGCGCAACCCGTCTCGGCGCGCTGCGCGGCCAGCAAGTTATAGACCTCAATCAGGCCGATTCAAGCCTGCCTTCTGATATGCTTGCCTTCTTGGAGGCCGGCGAGTCGGCGCTGCAAGCCGCCCGTAAAGCGGTAGATCACACAACCAACGGCATAGCGCTGTCAGAAGTCAGGCTTCGCGCTCCCATCCCTCGCCCTGGCAAAATCATCTGCATTGGCCTGAACTACCGCGACCATGCCGCCGAAACGGGTCAAGCCATACCCCAGTATCCCGTTGTGTTCTCCAAGTATGCCAATACCGTTGTTGGCCCTGACGAGGCCATTATTCTGCCCAGAGTCAGCCAGCAGGTGGATTACGAAGCCGAATTGGGCTTTGTGATCGGCAGGCGCGCGCGTTACGTGACAGAGCGAGAAGCCATGTTCTACGTTGCTGGCTATCTGCCCGTTAACGATGTGAGCGCCCGCGACTACCAGACCCGCACCAGCCAGTGGACGATGGGCAAGACTTTCGATACCTTTGCGCCGATGGGGCCTGCCCTCGTCACTGCCGACGAAATCCCCAATCCACACGACCTCGACATCCGCCTAACCATCAACGGCGAAGTGTTGCAGGACTCAAATACCTGCAATCTGATTTTCAACATCCCGCAGTTGGTCGCCTCCTTGAGTGAGGTGATGACCCTGGAGCCAGGCGACATTGTATCCACCGGCACGCCGCCGGGCGTCGGCATGGCGCGCAGCCCGCAGCGCTGGCTCAAGCCGGGCGACATCGTAGACATCGAGATTGAAGGGCTGGGCAAACTCTCCAATCCGGTGGCTGCTGAGCGTTAACGCAACGGCATGGAACAATTGCTCCTCGGCGTTGATGTCGGCACGACGGCGGCAAAGGCCGCGCTTTTCACGCCCGATGGCCGCTTACAGGCCATTGGACAGGCCGAATATACTGTACAGTACGTGCGCCCGAACTGGGTGGAACAACAGCCCGAAGACTGGTGGCAGGCGGTATGTCAGGCCGTCCGTCAGGCGCTCGCCAGGACGCCGGATGGAGCAGCGCGCGTGGCCGGGGTCGCCGTCAGCGCCCAGGCTCCCACCCTGCTTCCACTGAATCGCGCGGGCAACCCGCTGCGCCCTGCCCTTATCTGGATGGACCGCCGCGCCGAGGCGGAGGCGCAGGCGCTCAACGAACGGTTCGGGGCAGATACTATTTACCGGATTACGGGTAACCGCGCCGATGCCTTCTATATCGCGCCCAAGCTGTTGTGGTACAGGAACCACGAGCCAGAACTACTGGCGCAAACCCACCTGTTCGTGCAGATTACAGGCTACATCAATTATCGCCTCACCAACACCTTCAGCCTGGATAACGTTCATGCTGGCCTGTTGCAGCTTCGGGATTACATCACCGGCGAATGGTCGGCTGCGTTATGCGAGGCTTGCGGCGTCAAGCCGTCTCAGTTCCCCGAAATCCGCCCCGGTCACCACGTTCAAGGCGAAGTGACGCCCGAAGCGGCTGAAGCCACTGGCCTACTCCCCGGTACTCCTGTGATAGTCGGCACGGTAGATGGCGCGGCAGCCGCGCTGGAAGCGGGCGCAGCCGAAGTTGGCGTCGCGGCTGAGATGACCGGCACTTCCACCGTCCTGCTGATGCCCAACGACGGCAGTGTGACCGAGCCGGCCTTCATCGCCATGCCACATGCGATACCGGGCGTTCATTTGCTCCTGGGAGCAATGGTGGCGTCGGGAGCAAGCTTCCGCTGGTTTCGGGATGAGTTCGGCACTGCCGAGGTGCAGGCAGCCGCTCAATTGGGTCTCGACCCGTTTGACCTCCTCACACAGCAGGCCGCAAAAGCCGGCGCGGGCAGCAGCGGGGTCATCTTTTTGCCCTATATGATGGGCGAGCGCGCTCCGATCTGGCACACTAACGCGCGTGGCGTCTTCTTCGGCCTGTCGCTGGCGACGCCGAGAGCGGCGCTTATCCGCGCCATCCTTGAAGGCACAGCTTTCGCCCTACGCCACAACGTCGAAGTCGCGCGCAACGCGGGCGTGAAGCTGACGGAGATACGCTCAGTCGGCGGCGGTACGCGCAACACGTTGTGGAATCAAATCAAAGCCGATGTCCTGGGGCTGCCTGTGCTGTTGCCTGAAGCATCCGTCGGTGCGCCGTTCGGCGATGCCATCCTGGTGGGGATGGGGTTGGGCATCTATCCAGATGTCACCCGCGCGCTGCGCGACATCGTAAAACTCAAGGCTCGTTATGAACCCAACGCAGAGAACCACCGGCACTATCAAGAGATCTATCCCATTTTTCGCAGCATCTATGAACACCTGCGCGCCGACTTCGATCAGGCCGCAGCGATCAGATTAGAGGCCAGCAGTGGAATCGTCTCGTAGCACGCACAATCAGGCCGGGCGGGTCGCGCTGGTCACGGGCGGCTCGCGTGGCATCGGGCGCGCAACCTGCCTCGCGCTGGCCGAACGTGGCGCACTCGTCGCTGTCCATTACCGCGCTCAGGCCGCCAGCGCCGAAGACGTGGTGAAGCAAATTACACAGAGCGGGGGCAGCGCGCTGGCAGTACGGGCCGACCTGGCGGACGCCCAGGCAACATCTGAAATGATTGCGCGGGTCATCGCCCACTTCGGCAAAATTGACATCCTCGTAAACAACGCCGGAGAAATGACCGACGGAGCCGTTGCCGATATGAGCGACGACATGTGGGAACGCGCCTTAACCGTCAATCTCACGTCGGCGTTTCGCTGCGCCAGAGCCTGCATCCCCGGCATGAGGGAACGCAGATGGGGACGCATTATCAACGTCACCTCGCAGGCCGCCTTCACCGGCTCGGCCAATCATGCACACTACGCCACCGCCAAATCTGGCCTGCTCGGGTTCACCTATTCGCTCGCCAAAGAACTTGGAACTTCAGGTGTCACGGTCAACCTGGTTGCGCCGGGGCGAATCACCACCGACATGCTGCTGGAGCGCATGGCAGGGCGCGAAGACGAATGGCTGCGCCAGACTCCGCTGCGCCGCATCGGCGAGCCGGAGGAAGTCGCGGCTGCCATTGCCTTCCTCGCCTCCGACGGCGCGAGCTATATCACGGGCGCGAATCTACACGTCAACGGCGGGCTGGTGATGGGCTAATCCGACCAAAGGGTAAGCGAGTTCAAAAAGAGCTGCCGCAGCTCGTCGGCGCTGGCCGGGCGCGGCGACAGCTTGGTGACACGGTGCTGCGGTAGCGTCCCCGCTACCAGCGCATCAACGTCGCGCTCTGTAAAGCCGACAGCGCTCAAGCCGTTGGGAATCCCTAGCCTGCGCATCAGGTCAATGATCTCGCAGGCCAAAAGTTCGCCGGCGTCTTCTGGGCTTGCATCGGCGACGTTCACGCCCATCAAACTTGCCGCGTACAAATGACGTCCCGGATTCGCAGGCGCGGTGAAGCGGAACACAGCCGGCGCGTTGAGGATAACGGACATCCCATGTGGAATAATCGGATGGTCAACCTTATACCCCTCTGGCCTGTAGTCACGCACCATACCCGCCACCGGATAGGACATCCCATGCGGCAGATGCACGCCCGCATTGCCAAAGCCAATGCCAGCGAAAGCCGACGCCAGCAGCATCTGTCCGCGCGCTTCGGCATCGGATGGGTCTTCAACTGCCCGCAAGATGTACTGCGACACCATTTGTATTGCGCGCGATGCCCAGATGTCGCTGATCGGATTTGCGCCTTGATACGCAGGCCGCATTCCCGCATGTTCCGGCGCGGGACGCTGATGATAGGGAAGCGCGGTCAGCGACTCCAGTGCGTGGCTCAACACGTCCAATCCGGAGCAGGCGGCGACCATCTTCGGCAGCGTGCGCGTGTTCTGCGGGTCAATAATGCCCATCACCGGGCGCAGCGCGCGATGAGCGATGCCTGTCTTGGCGTGCATCTCCTGGAAATCGAAAATCGCCACGCCCGTCGTCTCGCTGCCAGTTCCAGCAGTCGTAGGAATGGCGATGAGCGGCTTGAGCTTTCCCGGCACGGGCTGCCCTCTGCCAATGGGGAGATTCACGTAGGCCAGAAAATCCGCCGGATAGGTGGCGTACAGGTTGGCCGCCTTCGCCGTGTCCATCACTGAGCCACCCCCGACAGCGACATAGCCATCAAACTGCCCCTCGGTAGCGAATTGAATCGCCTGCTTAAATGAAATGTCCGTCGGCTCGACGCGCACTTGGTCGAACAAGACGGCATCCATGCCCTCGGCGCGCAGCGCTTCCAACACGACTGCAACTGGTTCGCCGTCCGTCAAATTGGGATCGGTGACGACCATCACCCGGCGTGCGCCAAGCTGGCGCATGTCGTAGCCCACCTCGCGCGTGACGCCAGGGCCGAACTTGATGCTGGACGTATCCATTGTGAAAGCGGTTTCGGTTGCCATGCGTCTGCCCTTACCACGTTTGCTCGTGGCGAAAGCATAGCTCAAGTAGGGTGGCAAAGCCAATGCTTAGAACCCATTTCAAAATTGTGCGTGGTAGGGGGGGGGCACGGCTGTGCACCCCTACCGAGAAGATCGAATTTTGAAAGGACTGCTAGGCATCACGCAACGGTCACAATGTCCCCCACTTCCGTCTTTTCCTCCGGTGAATAAGCCCCAAAGCCGGACAGCACCGACTCCAGTACTGGCAGCATGTGCATCACCCGTTTGGCGCGAATGACCCAATCCCACAGCGGCTCGAACTTCTTCCAGCCGCCCGCATAGGCGATATGGCGCAGCCGCCCGACCAGCGTCTCTTTGGTGGATGCGCCCCGGAAGATCGCGCTCCAGCGATAGAACTCGCGGTACGCTCGCCAGTATCCTGCTTCCAGCGTTTCGGCAGACATCTTCGCGGGTTTGAACACCACATGGCGCGTGTCGTACAGGTCCCAGTTGTAAGTCGTGATGCGTCCTTCCGCCACCATGCGGTGATAGAGCGCGGTATCCGGGTACGGCGTCATGATGTGAAACGTGGCCGTCTCAATTCCCTGTTGAATGGCCCATTCGACCGTGCGATCAAACACCGTCTCATCGTCGTGATCCATCCCAAAGACAAAACTTCCATTGACCATCACGCCGAGATCGTGCAGGCGGCGAATGGCGGCGCTGTAATCACGGTTGAGATTCTGGTGCTTGCGTTGTTCCAACAGGCTGTCGGGGTTGAGGGTTTCAAAGCCGACAAACAGGCTGCGCAGACCGCAATCCGCCGCCTTCTCCAGCAGCCCCGGTTTCAACACCGACTGCACCGTACCTGCCGCCTGCCACAACCGCCCCATGCCCTTCATCCCATCAAACAGCGCCGCCGCAAAACGCGCGTTGCCGAACAGGTGGTCATCCAGGAAGTACAGGTGTCGCCCAGGCAGGCGCTCGATTTCCGCCAGCGCGTCGTCTACCTTCTGCGTATAAAAGCTCTTGCCGCCCTTGAAAAACGCCTCTTTGTAGCAGAAATCACATACGTGCGGGCAGCCGCGCGATACCACAATCGAGTTTGGAACAAGATAGAGATGACGTTTAATCAGATCGCGGCGTATCGGCGGCACGCCGAGCAGCGTGCGGATAGTGGATTGATAGACTTTGCCCGGATGTCCGGCGCGAAAGTCGGCCAGAAATGCCGGCCACGTGTCTTCACCGGGGCCGAGAAAGATCGTGTCGGCATGTTGGGCAGCCTCGTCCGGCAGCGAAGTGACGTGCAGCCCGCCAAGCGCCACGTATGCGCCTCTGGCGCGGTAGTGGTCGGCCAGTTCATAGGCGCGGTAGGCCGAGGTGATGTAGACCTGAATGACCACCAGATCAGGCTCGTCGTCCAGGTCAAGCTCCTCGACATGCTCATCCTGGATGTCCACCTCATCATGCTCGTCCAGGTAGGCCGCCAGCGTCGCCAGCCCTAACGGTGGAAAGAGCGAATATTTGATCGGGCGGAAAAACGGACTCTTCGCCTCGGTCAATGCGGGCAAAATCATTTTCACTTTCATGACCTGTGCTCCTTTAGAAGGGTCTCTAGCGCAGCAGCACATTCATGCTGTAGATCACATCTGAATAGAAGTTGCCGCCCCAGTTGTCGAACAGGCGGAATGGGCTGTTTGGCTCGCCGATAAACGGGTGCAGCGCCCACGCCATCTGGCTGCCGACAAAGCCATACAGAATGATCCACAGAATGAAAATCAGCCTCCGCGTCTTCAGCCCCTCGCGCTCGTCCTCCGATTCCGTCGTGATCTGCATCCCCTGTCGCAAAAAGGACACGCCTAGCAGCCCGGCGATGGCAAAGAAAACCACGTTGAGCAACTTGAAGAATTCGTATTGGCTGCTGCTGATGAGGAAGAAAAACGTGATCGGCGCGAGGCTGAACAGCAGCACCGCCGTCGTCGAGATGGCCGTCAGGATCAGCGCAATCGTCTGGAGCATCGTTTGCTTGGAGCCGAACAGGATATTGAAGAAGTGCAGCGACGGCGTGCAAATTGCCAGCGTCGCCAGAAACAGAATCGGCAGTTTGACAAACGAAGCGACCGCCTGCTGGAAACTGTGCGACGCCCCCATCACCACACCGTAGATCGCCAGGAAGACCAGACAGGCGAACAGCATCGCGCGGATTTTTTGCGCCACGTCAATTTGCTGGCGAATCTCGGTGAAGAACTTGCGCCGGCTGCGTAAAATGGTTTCGACAATCGTCAGGTGATCCATAGAAACTCCCCCTTCCAACATGCCTCTCACGATACACGCAAGCGCCTGCCGGATGCGACGGCTTGAGTCCCCAGTAGTGCGCACTTGAGTGCTTGACGCCACATCGAATCGCTGCTACTGTGCGCACAGGAGAAGGTCTATGCTCACCATGCTTCTGGTTGAAGACAGCGTTCGATTGCAAGAGGCGTTGAAGGCC
>FLYN01001944.1_pt1 | contig 10626 bp, 5 predicted proteins | sample 1122621 | NCBI WGS metagenome assembly FLYN01 (sample SAMEA4346792, study PRJEB14843) | hot springs metagenome | biome: Terrestrial Biome; feature: Habitat; material: Sediment | place: India | collected 2012-06-12 | depth 1760 m
CTGGGGCGTACGCCGTCCGAGCCGCCGTCGGTTGGGGACGGGCCGGCCACCGGCGATACCGGGCTCTGGCGGCTGGTGCTCACGCACCGCGCCGGCTCGCTTGAAGCGGCGGTGGCCAACCTGCGCCTGCGGAATCTGGCTCTCAGCTTCGGCACGCTGCTGCTGTTGGCCTTGAGCGTGGCGATGCTGATCGCTTCGACCCGCCGCGCGCAGCGGCTGGCCCAGCAGCAGATGGCCTTCGTCGCGGCGATCTCGCACGAATTGCGCACGCCGCTGGCGGTGATCTGTGCGGCGGGCGAGAACCTGGCCGACGGAGTGGTGCACGACCCGCAGCGGGCCAGGCAGTATGGGGCGGTGATCCACACCGAGGGCCGCCGGCTGACCGAGTTGGTCGAGCAAGCGCTGGAATTCGCAGGGGCGCAGTCGAGCTCCTCCCTCTATCGGCCGCGCCCGGTTGCGATCGACTCGCTCATCGAGCAGGCGCTCGGATCCTGCCAGCCGCAGTTGGGCGAAAGTGGCTGCCAGGTCGAGGTGGTGATCCAACCCGATCTGCCGCTGGTGATGGCCGATCCAGCGGCGCTCCAGCGCAGCATCCAGAACCTGCTGACCAACGCGATCAAGTATTGCGGCCAGCAGCACTGGATCGGTATCTATGCGCAGGCCGGGATGGGCCAACACGGGCCGGAGGTTCGGATAACGGTTCAGGATCGTGGCCCGGGCATCGCGCCGGACGATCTGCCGCATATCTTCGAGCCGTTTTATCGTGGGCGGAGCGCGATCGAGGCGCAGATTCGCGGCAGCGGGCTGGGCCTCAGCCTGGTGAAGTCGATCGCCGAAGCCCACGGCGGGTGTGTCCGCGTGGAGAGTGTGCCGGGGCAGGGTAGCGCTTTCACACTCTGTCTACTGGCAACCGATCAGGTAAGCGACCGCGATCGTTCGACGGAGGCAGCGCTTCGGTGGCCTGTGCAGGCGGATGACCATCAAGAGCATGATGCGGGCAAGGTATCAGCAAGCAAGTGCCAGCGATGAGCAAACGAATCCTTTTCATCGAAGATGAGGCGGGGCTGGTGATGACGCTAACCGACCGGCTGCGCAGCGAGGGCTACATCGTCGAGTCCGCGCCGGACGGCGAGACGGGGCTGGAGCGCGCGGTGAGCGAGGCATTCGACCTGATTATCCTCGATATCCGGCTGCCGCGCAAGAACGGGTTCGATCTCTGCCGCGACCTCCGCCAGCGTTCGGTTGCGACGCCCATCCTCATGCTCACAGCGCGCGGCCAGGTCGCCGATAAAGTTGTTGGCTTGAAGCTCGGCGCCGACGATTACCTGACCAAGCCGTTTGAGATGGCCGAACTGCTGGCACGCCTGGAGGCGCTCCTCAGGCGCGCGCCCGGCGCACCAGCGTCGCCGGACACCTATCAGTTCGGCCCGGTGCGGGTTGATTTTCGCCGCGCCAGGGTCGAACATGCCGGGAAGCCGGTAGGGCTGTCGGCGCTCGAATTTCGATTGTTGCGCTACTTCATCGAGCACCGCGGCGCGACCCTCTCGCGCGACGAGCTGCTGAACGAGGTCTGGGGCTACCAGGTGCTGGTCTCCACACGTACCGTCGATGTCCACGTCGCCTGGTTGCGCCAGAAGATCGAGCCCAATCCACGCCATCCCCAATACCTCCTGACGGTCCATGGGCTTGGCTATAAGTTCGTCGGCTAGTGGCAGGGCGGTGCTCGCTTGCCGAACGTTTGGATGCGCTTTATAAACCCAGATCGATCCGCGCGGTCTTGTTGCCGAGGATCTTCAGGTCGCCGACCAGAGCCTGAAGCCCCGTCGCGTTGGCGGGCACCTCGTAGATCGCTGTGCAGATCTGTGGGACGTTCGGGTTCAGGTTCTCAAGGACGCACCACTCCTCGTTGGGGATGAATTCGAGCGCTTCGCTGGAAGGCTTGAATGTGCGACCCTGATCGTCCACCAGATCGAGGCCGGTGAACGTCAACATATCCTTGCTCAGGTTCTCCACTTCGAAACGCACACGCACAAAGCGCCCCGTGGTCGTCTTGTCCTTGATGAACTGGGTCTGGCTCTTCAGCGTGTTGCCCAGGTCGGTTGCCTCCAGTATCTTCCAGCGCACCTCGTCGACCCGGACATCCTCCCCAACCCGGTAGGTCGTGGGCGCGGCGATAGCAGTGGGTGCGGTAGCCGTGGCAGCCGCACCAACCGGCTGCGCGGCAGCGTTGATTGGTGCGGCGGTCGGCTGCGCAGCGCTCTCGCTACTCGAACGACCGCCTTGCAGGGCTATGAGAATCGCCACCAGAACGATCCCCAGACCAACAAGGATCAGACAGCCCTTGCCGAACTTCCGCATAGGTAGGCCTCCTTTCTGTCGTGCACGGTTGAAAGCTTGTCTGCAGCAGGGTGGCTTGGAGGGCTTCGCTCTCCAGGAACCTGGTTTGCTTCGCCGCTGACCCAGCGCAATATTCGTGTGGGGACTGCAGGCCCCCACGTGCCTGCGATGCGGCGTTTCGGCCCCCTGAGATGAGCCTGTGGGCTTGCTCGACCGGCGCGTTGCTTATCCTAGGTTAGAGGTGGGATTGTTCACAAAGTAACAACGACGATGCCAAATGGTGAACATGACCCGGCCAGGATGCCGGTCGCGGATTCAGGGCACCAAACTTGCAAGATCGATCGCGTGATAGGTCGTTAGTCAACATACAGGCAGTGCGCGGTGGGGCCCCACACCCCGTCGCCCTTACGGGGTAGGTTTTCGCCTGGCGCATCAGGCCGCCCGCTTCCCGCATCCCACTACCTCCTCTCCCGCTTGCGAGAGGGGGGACAAAGGGTGCTGGGGCAGGGGTGGGGTGATGGGAGCATGGGATGGCTGCTGGAAAAACCCACCCCCGAAAGCCCTCTGCCCCCGCACGCCGCCGGGGAGCGGGGGCACGCGGTGCAGGAAGGGGGGCATCACGCTGACCGCTGAAGTCGTGTCAACTTAACGGAGGGAATTGGTATGCTACTCGTACTTGCGCGGAACTGGTGGATGCTGGCGCTGCGTGGCGTGCTGGCGATCCTGTTCGGCCTGGCCGCCTTTCTGTGGCCGGGGCTGACGCTGACCGTGCTGGTGCTGCTGTTCGGCGCTTATGCATTGGTAGACGGAGTCTTCGCCGTGATCGCAGGGGTGAGGCATTATGGCGAGCGCGAGCGCTGGTGGGCGCTGGTTCTGGAGGGGCTGGCCGGCATTCTGATCGGCGTGCTGACCTTCCTCTGGCCGGGGATCACCGCATTCGCGCTGCTCTACCTGATCGCAGCCTGGGCGATCCTCACCGGTGTCCTGGAGATCGCGGCGGCGATCCGGCTACGCCGGGAGATCGAGGGCGAGTGGTTGCTGGGGCTGAGCGGTGTCGCGTCGGTGATCTTTGGCGTGCTGCTCATGATCCTGCCGGGCCCGGGCGCGCTGGCGCTGATCTGGCTGATCGGTGCCTACGCGATCGTCTTTGGCGTGCTCCTGCTCATCCTCGCGTTCCGGTTGCGCAGCCTGCGCGAGGCGACCGGGCAGCAGGCGACGCGGGTGGTCTGAGGCCGCTATCGCTGCGGTTGACGGAGGAGACCCGGCAGCCCGCCCGGCGCCGGTTGTTGCATACATCCACCATGCCGGCAGCGATCGTTACAACAGTAGCATGTTCAGTACGCTATGCCTGGGATGGGGGTGGTCATGCGAGCATCGTCCGTCGAGCGATGGATCGCCATACTGGCACTCGGCGTTGGCCTGGTTGCATGTGTTCCGTCCGATCGATCCCAGGAGGGCGCAGCAACGGCGCGGGCGGTCGCGACCGCCGGAGCGAGCCAGTTGCAGGCACCGGCGTCCACAGTTGCGCCCACAGCGGTGCCCACGACTGTACCATCATCGACGGCCCGGCCCAGTCCCACGCCGGTGCCGCCCAGCCCCACGCCTGCCCCACCCAGCCCCACCCCCGATCCATGGGCTGAGTATGCACCCTACACGATCGAAGGGCTGCGCAGCCGCCGCTACGGCGAAGGCCAGATCGAGATCCTGGGGGTCATGGAGGAGACGCCGAAGTTCACCCGCTATCTGTTCGCCTACCCGAGCGATGGGCTGCGCATCACCGGCATGCTGAACCGCCCGCGTGGCGACGGCCCGTTCCCGGTGGTGATCCTCAATCACGGCTATTACCCGCTCGATGTTTACCGAACCGGCGACGGCACCCGGACGGCGGCGGATTATCTGGCGAATCGCGGTTTTCTCACGCTCTCGCCCGACTTTCGCTCGCACGCCGGATCCGACGCTGCGCCCAACCCGTTTCGTGCCGGGCATGTGATCGATACGCTCAACCTGATCCCGCTGGCCCAGCGGCTCGCGGATGCCCAACCCGGCAAGGTCGGCATCTGGGGGCACAGCAACGGCGGGGCGATCACATCCAAAGTGATCGTCGTGAGCGATCAGATCGCCGCTGCCGTGATCTATGCACCGGCGTCGTCGAACATCGTCGAGGACTACTGGTTCCGGGTCGAACGTGCCCGCAGCCGCGGCCAGGAGATCGATCCGATCGACTGGCCAGTGAAGCCTGAGGAAGCGCCCGATCTCTACGAGCGCCTCTCACCGCTGCCCTACCTGCATTATGTGAGCGCGCCGGTCCAGCTTCATTGGGGCACGGCCGACGAGGTGGTCCCGTATAAGTGGGTGGGCGATCTGCTGGATGGCCTCAAGGCGGCGGGCAAGGCGGTGGAGTATTTTGAATACGCCGGCCAGCCGCATTCGTTTCGTGGGGCGGCGAACCAGCTCTATCTGCAGCGGATCGCGGCGTTCTTCGAGCACCACCTGAAGGGCGGAACGTAGGGGAGCGATGCGGAGTGCTCACTGGCGGGATGGACGATCCGATCGGCCCCTTTGAGCCCGGAAGTCTGTATGAAGAGGTCCCCACGATCGGAGGAACGGGCCGGCGTGGTGCCGCGGCGGGTCGGAGTGCATGAGTGGGTGTGGGTTCCCCTGTGCTACCTGGCGCTCGGCCTGATCTTCTTCTGGCCGGCGGTGTGGTCGGGCATGGTGCCGCTGCCGCTGATGAACCCCTACGTGCAGCCCGATCCGGTCTGGTCGGCCTTCGCCCCGCCCGGCGTCGCACAGGGCGCCAACCTGTTGCTCGGCGACGTTTCGGGCTTTTATTATCCCTATCTGGTCTTTTCGATCGCCAGCCTGCGCAGCGGTATCTTCCCGCTCTGGAATCCCTATCTGTTCGGGGGTGTGCCGTATTTTGCAGCGAATCAGGCGGCGCTGCTGTACCCGATCAACCTGCTGTGCTTCTGGCTCGGGCCACACCGATTCTGGCTGGTGGCGGCGCTGCTGCGGTTGCTGATCGCCGGCTGCGGCACCTACGCGCTCGTGCGGCGGCTGGGGGCTGGCCGGTTGGGGGCGTTGCTTGGCGGCGGGGTGTATATATTCGCGGCCTTCAACGTCGTCTGGCTGCACTTCGCCATTCATAACGTGGCGGCGCTGCTTCCACTCGGGCTCTGGCTGCTGTTGCGGCTGATCGAGCGGCCCAATCGCTGGATGGCGCTGGCGCTGGCGGGGGTTGTCGCTGCCCAATTGCTCGGCGGCCATCCGGAAACGTCGGTGTTCTTCATGGTCGTCAGCGGCGCGTTCGCTGCCGCCTGGTTTGTGCCGCCGCCGGGCCGGGGGGCGCCGATCGCAACGTGCCCATCCGATGCTTCCGGCGCAGGGTGCGGCGCGTCGTTCGCCGCCCGTGCCGGGCTGATCGGGCTGGCGCTGGCGCTCGGCCTGGGCCTCGCGGCGGTGCAGTGGGTCCCAACGCTTGAGCTGATCGGCAAGAGCACCACGCTGGAGGATCGGAGCTTCGCCGCGCGCGCCAGCCATCCCGCGGCGCCGGGCTTCGCTCCGCTGGGTGGGGTGCCGCGGGCGAGCTGGGGCAACCTGCGCCACTGGCTCTTGTTGGTAGCGCCGGAGCTGTGGGGCTCGCCGCGCGGCGTCCAGATCCGTAACTGGCTGCCCGAACGCACCAACTACAACGAGCTGGCGAGTTATGTGGGGGTGGTGACGCTGCCGCTGGCGCTGGCCGGCGCACTGCGCGGACGCAACCGCCGCGCCAGGTGGTTCTTCGGCGCCATGCTGCTGCTTGCGCTGCTGTTGCTCTATCCGTTGCCCGGCCTGTATCGGATCGGCTACCTGCCGTTGCTGGACGTGGCCTACGGGTTCCGCTTCGGCCTGGGGGTGGCGCTGGCGGCGGCGGTGCTGGCGGGGATAGGGCTGGATTGGTTGCTGGCGAGTGGGCCACGGGCGCGTTGGGGGATCGTGGCCGCGCTGCTGGTGCTGGTGGCGCTCAACCTGGCGATCATCCACGATCTGTGGGATGGCCGGCGCGTCGCCTGGGCGCTCGGCTTCGTCCCGGATGCGCGGACGCGCGCGCAGATCGCCGCTGTCTACAATGCCGGCAACCTGCGCCTGTTCGTGCCACCCGGCGCCGGGATCGTGGCTGCGCTGGGGCTGGCTGTGGCGCGCAGCCGGCGCGCCCTGCGCTGCGCCGGTGGGCTGGTGGTCGCCATCGGGATGGGCGAGCTGGTGGCGTACGGCTTCGGCTATAATGGATTCACGCCGCCAGCCGCGATCTACCCCCGAACGGCGGCGATCGCCTGGCTGCAGCACGACCCTGCGCCGTTCCGTGTGCTCAACCTCGATGGAGCGCTATGGGCCAACAGCGCGATGACCCACGAACTACAGGTGACCGGCGGGCTCGACGACCTGGTGCCGGCCAATCAACAACGCTTCCTCAAGCGCGGCATGGCCGGCATCGTCCGGGTCGGCGACCGGCAGGTGGTGCTCGACTGGGGCCAGCGGCTCATGGATCTGATGAACGCCCGCTATGTGTTGAGCAGCCGCGCTGTCGTCCGCGGGCCGAATGGCCCTGCCTTCCCGCTGGAGCTGCGGGATGGGGATGTGCGCGTGTATCGCAACGACGCGGCCCTGCCCCGCGCTTACGCCGCCCTGGCGGTTGTCCAGGCGACGGCACGCACCGCCGAGGACACGGTCTTCGATCAGCAGTTCGATCCGCAGCAGGCGGTCGTATTGGAAGAGCCGCCCCCGCCTGGCCTGCAGCGTTTTCGGCCCTGGCCGGCCCCAGCGCAGGCGCGGCGTGGCACGCTGCTCGCGAAGCCCGGTAGCGCCCGCCGTGGGGCCGGCGCGCGTGTGGCGGTGCTCCCCGTGCCGATCGTCCAATACATGCCCAACCGCGTCGTGCTGGCGCCGAACCTGCCCGCGCCGGCGGTCGTGGTCCTGGCCGATAGCTACGACCCGGACTGGCAGGTGACGGTTGACGGCCGGCCGGCACGATTGCTGCGCGCCAACGCGATGTTTCGTGGCGTGATCGTGCCGGCCGGTGCGCACCAGGTAGTCTTCAGCTACCGGCCGCGCGTGGTCGGCTGGGGCCTGGCGGCGAGCGGGATCGCGCTCGTTGGCTGCGCCCTGCTGGCGCTCTGGCCGCGGCGGTCGGTCACCCCAGCCGAACCCGCAGCGTCTTGACCTCGAAGGGCCGCACGCTGAAGCGGACCTCGTTGCCTGCGACCTCCACCGGGCCGACCTCGCGCTCCAACAGGTCAGTCTCCACCGCGTTCACCACCGGCCGCCCAAACACCAGACTGGCCGGACCGCGCTGGTTGTGGGCCTCGTAGAGCCGCACGATCAATCCATCGCCATCCTCGGCAACCTTGACCGTCTCGACCACGATGTGGTCGGTGGGCGTCGACAGGAACGATGCACGATCAGCGCGGAGCGACGTAGTGGCCGGTGCATCCTGCATCGTGCGAGCGAGGAGCGGCGCGTTCAGCTCGTAGGCCCGGCGCACCACCTGAGCGGCGCGCCAGTCGCCATGGTGCGGCAGCAGGCTGTAGGTGAAGCGGTGCAGCCCGCGGTCGGCGTCGGGGTCGGGGTGGATGGCGCCTTTGAGCAGCGACAGGCCGAGGGTGGTGTGATGCAGGCTATGGCCGTACTTGCCATCGTTGAGCAGCGCCACGCCGTAGTCGCCCTCGCTCAGGTCGACCCAGCGGTGGGCACAGACTTCGAAGCGCGCCCAGTCCCAACTGGTGTTGCGATGGGTTGGGCGTTCGACGGCGCCGAACTGGATCTCGCACGTCGCGCGTGCAGCGTTCAGGTTCAGTGGGAACAGCGCCCGCAGCAACATCTGCCGCTCCTGCCAGTCGATCTCGGTGATGAAATCGATGCGCCGCATGGTGCGCCATAGGCAGATCCGCTGCCGGATCGTGCTGTGGCCCAGGCGCCGGGTGATCTCGATCGCGGCGCGCAGCGGCCCTTCCTCGCCTATGCGCCAGTCGACGATCGTACGCACCGGGTAGGGCTTCTCCTCGTAGAAAATGTCGATGTCCCAGGCGTCCCAGTTGAGCGGCCGGTCCTCGTAGGCTACGAGCTGGTTGCCGGTTGCGCCCGGCACGATCACCTCGCGCTGGGCGCGCAGATCATAGAGCGACGCGATCTCGCCGTTGTCGTCCAGCTCGAGCCGCAGGTCATCGTTTGTAAGACTGGTCCGTGTGACGGCGATGGACGAGCGACGATGGACGAGCGACGATGGACGAGCGACGATGGACCCTTCGTCGCTGCGCAGGGCAGGCGATGGACGATCGTTTGACGCGGCCGATCGACCGTTTATCGTCTGCCGTCCGTCGTCCGTGGCAAGCACGGTGTAGCCATAGGATGGTGCTGCGACCTCGACCAGCAGCGCGCGCTCGCCGGGGCACTCCTCCACCACCTGCGCCGGCAGCGGCTCCCCGTCCGCGCCGATGAGCAGCGGCGGATCGGCATCAGCGCTCAACGCCAGCCGCGCGACATCCGTGCGCTCCCATGGCAGGCTATTCCAGACCACGAACGATGACGGATGAACACCGGCTTCGGATGCGTCGTTCTGCATCGTTCTGCGTTCATCGTTCATCATTCGGAGAATAGCATCCATCGCCGCAGCGCGCACCTCCTGGCCGATGCGTTGCGCCTCGGCGTACTGCGCGTTGCTCTCGGCATAGACCAGCGGGACGCTGCTGCCCGGCAGAATATCGTGGAACTGGTTGAGCAGGATGAGGCGCCAGCCCGCGTTCAACTGCTCCTGCTGGCTGGGCGCGCCGAGGATCGTGGCCCAGGCGTTGAGCCACTCGGCCTCGCGGTAAAGCAACTCTGCGGCGCGGTTGGCCTGTTTGGTGCGCGCCTGGCTGGTGTAGGTGCCGCGGTGGTATTCGAGGTACAGCTCGCCAACCCAGGTCGGCAGGCGCGGGTCGTTCCACACCCGTTCGTAGAGGCGCTGGAAGAACTGCTCGACGCGCCCCTGGCGTACGCGTGGGAAGTTCGGCAGCTCGCGGAACACCTGCGCTGCCTCCAGCATCTCTTCGGTCGGCCCGCCGCCACCGTCGCCATAGCCGTAGATATAAAGCAACTCGTCGTTGAGATCTTTCTGGCGGTAATGGTTCCAGGTGCCGAAGACCTCGCCGGCCGTCATCATGCCGTTGTAGGTATAGAACTGCGCGGCCGCCGGATGGCCCACCGGCTGGCTCGAAGCGGTCACAAAATGCGTCAGCACCTCGCTGCCGTCGATGCCGCGCCAGCGAAACGTGTCGTTCGGCATGCGGTTGAACTGGCTCCAACTGATCTTGGTGGTCATGAAGCAGGAGATACCACATCTGCGCAGTAGTTGTGGCAGCGCCGCGCTGTAGCCGAACACATCGGGCAGCCAGACAATATGATGGATCTCGCCGAACTCTTCGGCGAAGAAACGCGCGCCGTGCACGAGCTGGCGCACCAGCGACTCGCCGCTTGGGATGTTGCAATCGGCCTCGATCCACATCATGCCGACGGCTTCGAAGCGGCCTTCGGCGGCGCGCTGTTTGAGGCGCGCATACAGCTCCGGATCGTCCTGCTTGAGGTAGGCGAAGACCTGCGGCTGGCTCATGCTGAAGTGGTAGTCGGGGTAGCGCTCCATGAGATGCAGCGCGGTGGCGACCGTATGGGCGACCTTCTGGCGTGTGCGCCACAGTGGCCAGAGCCAGGCGACATCCAGATGGGCGTGGCCGGTGGCGATGATCTGCGGGGTCAGGGGCCGGGCGTCGGCGGTGGCAGCGCCTGCCGCCTGCTCCGCGCCCCTGGTTGCGGTGATCAACAGATCGAGCGCGGCGCGGGCCGATTCGGCGAAGCGAGCGCTCTGCCAGCCCTCGCGCAGGTCGAGCAGATTGTAGGCCGTGTTAAGTCGGTCGAGCAGCGCGTGGCGCGCCAGATCGCTCTCGCGGTAGGTCTCGACGGCGCCGAGCACGGCGCGCATCACCTGACCGAGCCGGAAGATCGTCTCATCGCGGAGCTGTAGACTCAGCCCGCCGAAGGGTTGGGGGAACGGCAGATAGCAGCGGATGAGCAGCTCGTGTGCGCCATCGTGGGCTGCAGCGGGCAGCAGCACGGCGCGGTGGAACTGGTCGAGGCCGGCCAGCGCGCGCCCGTCCAGGTAGGCGATCGCCTCCAGGCTCGATTGGCCGCTGCCCTCCCAGGCCAGCGCCGCCAGCACGGGCTGGCCTTGCCACTCCGGCGGCACGCGCACCATCGCGCGGAGCCAGTGGTTGCTTCCAC
>FLYN01008111.1_pt3 | contig 10602 bp, 6 predicted proteins | sample 1122621 | NCBI WGS metagenome assembly FLYN01 (sample SAMEA4346792, study PRJEB14843) | hot springs metagenome | biome: Terrestrial Biome; feature: Habitat; material: Sediment | place: India | collected 2012-06-12 | depth 1760 m
CAGCAGACGGCGCTGTTCGACGAGAACGAAGGTGCCCAGGGCCCCTGGCCCACGAGCACCGTCGCCGACCCCGGCTCCCCGGTCGAGATCAGTGTGGCCCACGCCTGGGATGCCACGTTCTTCGAGCGCCAGAAGCAGTTCGACAAGTTGTTCATGCAGCGCCATCCCAACATCATCGTCAAGGCCGAGAACACCCCCTTCGGCGAGTATCTGCAGAAGTATCTCACCCAGGCGGCCGGCGGCACCTTGCCCGACGTCCTGTATGTCCAGTTCGCATGGGCCCAGCAACTGATCAAAGAAGGGCTCCTGCTGCCGCTGGACGACTACATCGCCAAGGAGAAGGATTTCAATCTGGACGACTTCGTCAAACCCTCGCTGGTCTCGTACCAGCGCGACGGCAAGCTCTACGGCATTCCCTACGACGAAGGCCCCGGCATGTTGTACTATAACAAGGACCTCTTCGACCAGGCCGGCGTCCCCTACCCCGATGACTCCTGGACGCTGGACACGCTCAAAGAGGCCGCGCTCAAGCTGACCAGCGGCGAGGGCCCCAACAAGATCTTCGGCCTCGCCGATGTCGCCAGCCCTGGCAATCCGACGATCGGGCCCTCGTATCTGTATCCATTCGGCGCAGCCTACCTGAGCGAGCCCAAAGAGGACCAGTGCCTGATCAACCAGCCGGAGGCGGTCCAGGCGATGGAGTGGTGGCACGAACTCCGCGCGAAAGGCGCGGTGCCCAGCCCGGCCGATATGCAGAACGTGGCCTGGCCGGCGTTCCAATTCGGGCGCATCGCCATGTTCCACGAGGGCACCTGGGCCACGCCGCCGATCCAGCAGAACGCCAAGTTCCGGTGGGATATGGCCAAGTGGCCAAAGGGGCCAGCCAAGCACTCGTGTTTCAGCGCCGGGAGTTGCTATACGATCACGCGCGATAGCAAGAACCCCGACGCAGCCTGGATCTACCTGAATGACTATCTCTCTACCGCCGGGCAGGCCTATATGTGGGGCCTCACCGGGCGTGGCAGCCCGGCGCGGCTCTCGGCCTGGCCCTCCTACCTGGGCTCGAAGTTCGCTCCTCCCGGAGCAAAGTTCGCCGAAGAAGCACTGCGGACGATCGCCTCGCACGATATCATCGACCAGCCGACCGGCCCGAAGGTCGTCCAGGCAGCGGGGCCAATCTGGGATCTGGTGGTGGCCGGGCAGCTAGGAGTGAAGGAAGCGCTCGATCAGGTCTGCGCCGCGATCGAGCCGATCATCGCAGAAAATCGTGCCTAGCGCCGAGGGCGGAACGCCGAACGATGGATGATGAGCGATGAAGCCCTTCGTCATCATTCATCGTTCATCGTTCATCGTTTTCAGGAGCGAGTGATGCAGCTACAGCAACGTGTCGCGCGAACGCACGCGCGGCCGGTGGGGCGAGCAGGGATCGGCAAGCTGGCGCGCCGCGAAGAGCGCGAGTTCTATCTCTTTATCGCGCTCTGGATCGTCGGGTTCATCCTGTTCGATGCCGGGCCGATCGTCGCTTCCTTCGTTGTGAGCTTCACCGATTGGTCATTGCTCTCGGCGCCCAGGTGGGCCGGGATCGCTAACTATGTGAAAATGGTTCGCGACCCGCTGTTCTACCAGGCGCTCGGGAACTCGATCTATTTCGGCGTCGGCAGCGTCGGCCTGGGCATGATCGTCTCGTTTTTGCTCGCGCTGCTGCTCAACCAGAAGGTTGTCGGCGTCTCGCTGTTTCGTACGATCTTCTACCTGCCCTCGGTGGTCAGCGGGATCGCCGTGGCGATCCTCTGGATCATGATCTTGCACCAGGACTTCGGGCTGATCAACATGGTGCTCGGCTGGCTGGGTATCAACGGACCAGGCTGGCTGGTGCAGCCGCAGTGGGCCAAGCCAGCACTGATCCTGATGAGCCTGTGGGGCGCCGGCGGCGCGATGGTGATCTACCTGGCCGGGCTGCAGAATGTCCCGCAACACCTCTACGAGGCTGCCGAGATCGATGGCGCCGGAGCATGGGGCAAGTTCTGGCATATCACTGTGCCGATGATGTCGCCGGTGATCTTCTACAACCTGATCGTCGGCTTCATTGCCTCGCTCCAAGGCTTCGTGCTGGTGCTGATCATGACCAACGGCGGCCCGGCGAACGCCACGCTGATGTATGGCCTGTACATCTACCGCAATGCGTTCGTGTATTTCAGCATGGGCTATGCCTCGGCGCTGGCGTGGGTGCTGCTGATGGTGATCATCCTCATCACGGCGCTGCAGTTCTACCTCGCGAAATACTGGGTGTTCTACGAGGGCGAGATCAGGAGGTAGGTGTGCGATGAACATCGAGCTGCCCGAGCGCGCAATGGCACGTCCTTCATTCGGCAGCGGTCCGTGGTTCGGCATGCGCAGACGCCGCCTGGTCAGGCTGGTCAGCGTCTATGCCCTGCTGCTGAGCCTCTCGGTGGTGTTTCTGCTGCCGTTCCTGTGGATGGTCACGACCTCGTTGAAACAGTCGCAGGACGTGTTCACCTACCCGCCTACCTTCCTCCCCAACAGCTTCGAGTGGCGGAATTATATTGTCGGCTGGACGGTTCTGCCGTTCACCACGTTCCTGAAAAACTCTCTGATCGTCACCGGTGCCAATGTGCTCGGCAACCTGATCTCGTGCTCGCTGGTGGCCTTCGGGTTCGCCCGCCTGCGCGCGCGCGGGCGCGATGTGCTGTTCCTGCTGCTGCTGGCCACGATCATGATCCCGCGCGAGGTGACGATCGTGCCGCGCTTCCTGCTCTTCAAGGAGGCCGGGCTGGTCAACACGCTCTGGCCGCTGATCCTGCCGGCGTGGTTCGGCTACCCGTTCTTTATCTTTTTGTTGCGCCAGTTCTTTATGTCGATCCCGCTCGAGTTGGACGAAGCGGCGCGCATGGACGGCGCGTCCTCGCTCCGCATCCTGACGACGATTATCCTGCCGCTTTCCAAACCGGCGCTGGCCACGGTGGCGATCTTTGCGTTCATCGGCAACTGGAGCAATCTGCTCGACCCGCTGATCTACATCCGTTCGCAGGAGTTGTATACACTGGCGCTGGGGCTGAACCTGTTCCGCGGGGTCAATTTCACCCAGTTCAATCTGTTGATGGCAGTCTCGATCATCACGCTGTTGCCGGTGCTGACGGTGTTCTTCCTGGCGCAGAAGCTCTTCGTCCAGGGCGTCACCTTGACCGGCATCGGCGGCAGGTAGCGATGAGCTGAGTCTGCGTGCAGGTCGCATCACTGAGTTCACAGGAGCCATGACGCCATGCCCTCAGTCAAGCTACGTTTCCGCCAGGTCCACCTCGACTTTCATACCTCAGCGGCGTGCGAACAGGTAGGAGCCGACTTCGACCCTCAGGTCTTCGCCGAAACTGTCAAACTGGGGCACGTCGACTCGATGACCGTTTTTGCGAAGTGCCATCACGGCTTCTCCTACTACCCCACCAGGGTCGGCACGATGCATCCCCATCTGGCGTTCGATCTCCTCGGCCAGCAGATCGAGGCCTTGCATCGCATCGACGTGCGCGCGCCGATCTATGTCAGCATCATGTGGGACGACCTGGCCGGCGAACAGCATCCCGAATGGGTCATCGCCCGCAAAGATGGCACCCTGCTCATGCGCCCCCCGCTCTCCAATCAGTCGCCCGTCGCCGGCGGCTGGGGCTGGACGACGCTGGATGTCTCCTCGGGGTATGGTGATTACGTGCTGGCGCAGGTCGAGGAGATCTGCCAGACCTATCCGGTTGATGGTTTCTTCTTCGATATTTGTTTCCCCATGCCGAACTATTCGCCCTGGGGGCAGGCGCAGATGCGCCGGGCTGGGGTGCGACTCGACGACGACCAGGCGGTCTGGCGGTTTGCTGCCGAGAACCTGACCCGCTTCTTTGATCGCCTGAGCCACCTGGTTCGCGAACGAGCACCGGCTGCCACGATCTTCTACAACGGCACGGTGACCCCAGCCATGGCTGCGACGCTGCCTTTCCAGACCCACCTGGAGATCGAGAGCCTGCCTACCTCGGGGCACGCCTGGGGCTATCTCCACTACCCGATCATGGCGCGCCAGGCCCGCACGACCGGCGTGGATTTTCTCGGCATGACCGGCCGCTTCCATAAGTCCTGGGCTGACTTCGGCGGCCTAAAAACGCTCGATCAGCTCACCTACGAGTGCGGCACGATCGTCGCGGCCGGCGGTAAGATCTCGGTCGGCGATCAGTTGCACCCGCGCGGTGTACTCGATCCCGCGGTGTACCGCCTGATCGGCCGTGCCTTCGAACGCATCGAGCGGCTCGAGCCCTGGCTGGCTGGCGCGCGGCCCGTCGCCGAGGTGGCGATCCTGGGGGTGACGCAGCTCCAGCCCGACAGTGGCCGCAGCCATAGCGCTGATGTCGAGGGCGCCGCCCAGCTCTTCCTTGAGACCGGCATCCAGTTCGACATTGTCGACCCCGCCACGGCATCCTTCTCCAACTACCAGGTGCTGGTTCTGCCCGATGGCGCACCCGTGGACGACGCGTTGCGTGCCAGGCTGGAGGCATATCTGGACGCAGGCGGCAAGCTGGTGATGAGCGGCACCGCCGGGCTCGACCCGCACACCGGCATGTTCAACCTCGCCGGTGTGCCGCTTGCTTATCAGGAGCCAGCGCCAACGATACCCAGCTACCTGCGGCTCGATCAATCCCTGGCCGGCGCGTCGGAGCTGGCGACCGATTACGATTACGTGTTCTACGGCCAGGCCCACCTGGTTCGACCGGCGGCGGGCGCAGCCGCATACGGACGGCTGCGGCGGGCGCTGTTCAACCGCACCTGGGAACACTTCACCAGCCACGCCCACGCCCCTGTTGGCGATGACCTGCATGCCCCACTGGTCGTTGCCAATGACCACGTCCTCTACTTTGCTGCCCCATTGTTTCGGGCCTATCGCGACCACGATTACTGGGTCTACCGCGCCATCGCACACCGGGCGTTGCAGGCCTTGCTCCCACGCCCGATCGTGATCCCGTCCGCACCCGGCTGGGCCGAGTTCAGCGTGCACCTCCAGGAGGCCGGCGCCGCCCACCCCGCACGCACGATCGTCCACATCGTAACGTATCATCCGCGCCGCACGCTGCAGCCGGTTCCCCACGTGGACCAGGCCGGGCTGACTGCGGGGCTGAGCTTTAAGATCCGCTGGGATGCAGCGACCCTGCCCCGCATCTATCTGGCCCCAGACAACCAGCCGCTCACCCCGACCCGTGCGGACGGATACCTCCATATCGATCTGCCGCCAGTGGGGGTGCACACAGTTGTGGTGCTGGAAGAGTGATGATCACGAGGACCAGACAATGACTTCTCAGAACCAGCAGCCGCCAGCCGCGTTCGAACTCCCTGCCGGTCCCTTCCAACCGACATGGGAGTCACTGCAGAGCTACACGGTTCCCGACTGGTACATCGACGGCAAGTTCGGGATCTTTATCCACTGGGGTATTTATGCTGTGCCGGCGTTCGGCAACGAGTGGTATCCCCGCAATATGTATCTGCAAGGGACCGCCGAATTCGCGCACCACGTCGCGACCTATGGCCCCCACGCCCGGTTCGGCTATAAAGATTTCATCCCGATGTTCAAGGCCGAGCGTTTCAACCCGGCCCACTGGGCCGAAATCTTCAAACAGGCCGGCGCACGATTTGTCGTGCCGGTCGCCGAGCATCATGACGGGTTCGCCATGTACGATTGCGGCGTGTCCGCGTGGAACGCGGCGCGCATGGGCCCGCGCCGCGACGTCATCGGCGAGCTCGCCAGCGCCGTCCGCGAACGGGGAATGGTTTTTGGGCTCTCCAGCCATCGCGCCGAGCATTGGTGGTTCTTCAACGGCGGCATGGCGTTCGAGTCCGATGTTCAAGACCCGCGCTACGCCGGCCTCTACGGCCCCGCCGCTCCCCAGGACACCCAGCCCGACCGCGCCTTTCTCGACGACTGGCTGGCGCGCACCTGCGAGCTGGTGGACAAGTATCGGCCCCAGTTGGTCTGGTTCGACTGGTGGATCGAGCAACCGGCGTTTGCACCCTATCTGCAATGGTTTGCAGCCTACTACTATAATCGCGCGGCAGCGTGGAATTGCGGCGTCGCGATCAACTACAAACACCAGGCGTTCCCAGAACGAGCCGCGGTGCTGGATATCGAGCGTGGGCAACTGACCGACATCCGCCCGCTGTTCTGGCAGACAGATACCGCGATCTCCAAAAACTCCTGGGGCTACGTGCAGCACCAGGAGTACAAGACGGCGGAGGCGATCATCGGCGATTTGGTCGATATCGTCAGCAAGAACGGCGCTTTGTTGTTGAACATCGGGCCGCGCGCCGATGGCACCATCCCCGAGCCTGAAGAGGCTATTTTGCAGGAGATCGGGCGCTGGCTGGCGGTGAACGGCGAGGCGATCTACGGCACCCGTCCATGGGCGATCTTCGGCGAAGGCCCTACCGAGGTGGTGGGCGGGTCGTTCAGTGATACCAAGCGCCAACCCTTCACCAGCCAGGATATCCGCTTCACCACCAGGGGCGACACGCTCTACGCGATCGCCCTGGGCTGGCCGGAGGCTGAGCTGACGATCCGCTCGCTGGGATCGGACTCGGCGCTGTACCCCTACTCGATCGGCACTGTCCAACTGTTGGGCTCGTCCGCACCGCTGCGCTGGTCGCGCGACAAAGACGGGCTGCACGTCGCCATGCCGCTGCAGCAGCCGTGCGCGCATGCGTTCGCTTTAAAGATCACGCGCCGCTAGGCAGCGGAGAGCGACCCTGACCGGGCACCCGCACAACGATAATATTCGACCAACGCCAGCAGCACCCAGAACGCAATGGCCAGATCCGGTACGAAATAGAAATTGTCGACCAGCCCGTGGACCACCGTCGCCGCCAGCGCGGCGAGCGCACCGAGGGCCAGATATCTGGCAGACGGGTCGCGCGAGGTCCGCATGGCCGCGAGCGCGCTCCGGATGAAGCGCGCGAACAGAGCGGCGAAGGCCACCACCCCAAGCGGCCCAAGCCGCAGCCAGGCGTCCAGGATCAGGTTGTGCGGATGCGCCGCGTAGGGTTCAACCTGCGCCTGCTGCGTGGGATCGAGCAGGCTGCGGCCATAGGTCGGGTTATGGTAGTAGTAAAACTGGTCCAGCCCGATCCCGAGCGGGTGGCGTTGGATCAACAAGATGGCTTCGTGCCAGAGGATCGTGCGCATCCGCGCGTTGCTGCCGGCGAGCCCCCCGCGGAGCGAGAGCGCCAGGCCAGCAACCAGCATTAGCACGGCACCGGCCATCACGACGCCGGGCATCATGCGCCGGCCACGCCGCCAGATAGCCGGCAGCACCAACACCACCAAGGCCACGCCCGCGGCCAGCCAGGCGCCGCGCGAGAAGGTAACCACGATCGCTGCCAGGCAGAGCAGGGCGCCGGCAGCGAACAACCAGGCCCCGCGCCGCGCCCCCGATGGCATACCGATCCACAACGCGCCAGCGGCAGCGGCGGCCATCGGCCAGACCCGCCCCAGATACAGCCCCAGGTTGTTGGGGCTCCCATACACCGAGGTGACGCGCCGCAGCCCTTCGTCCTCCAGAATACTCGTGGTCGGCGCCTGTTTGTCGCCGAACAGCCAGACCAGATCGAGGCCAGCGAACTGCAGCAGCCCCACCAATGCGACCAGCACTCCGCCCACGATGAAAGCGACAAGCACCTGGCGCGCATAGCGCGGCGCCCAGGCTCGCATGGTAGCCGTCAGCAGGGCGTAGAAGATCAACGGCTCGACGATCAACCAGCGGAATTCGCGCAGCGCTGCCCCCCTGGCCTCGGGCACGGCCAACGCGATCCCCAGAATACCCGCGAGCACCAGCAGCGCTTCGGGGATATGGCGTACAAGCCAGTGTTGCCGTGCCACCGGATGGGCTGCCGGGCGTGCTGCTTCCGCTCGCTGCGATGCCGCAGGCCGCCAAATCCGCGGGGCTAGCCAGCGAAGCGCGATGACACCGGCGACCACCAGCAGCGCGACTTCGTGCAGCGGCAGCAGGATTGGGCGACTACGAACGCCGGTGATCGACGCCGGAATCAGAAAGAACGGTGCGGTGCATGGGACTGCAAGCAGCGCCAGATCGGGCCTGCGCAGCGCCAGGACGACAAACAGCAGCAGCCCGACTAGCACGAGCGGCAGAGCGTGGCCTTGATAGAATGCGAGCAGGCCTAGCCCGAGCCCCATGAGCGTCAGATGTGATGAGCGTAGTAACAGCCATGAGTTGATGACGGTCGTTCCAACCCTCAACATGCGATGCCTATCGGCGCCACACAGACAGAGTGCGCGACGCCGCACTCACTTGCTACCACGTCCGCGGTCGCTGTTCGGCGACGCGGTGTGGCGGGCTGCACACCCGCCAGAGCCTGCGCCTGGTGCCGGATACAGCAACGACACGGCTACTGGGCCGGCAAGAAGGAGTTTGCAGAGCAGCCTTGCTACCCCGAACCCCACCACCGCGGAACGCTGTTGCTCGAAAGAACCGGGTACCTACTGCTCTGTACAGCATAGCATCGCTGTCAAGACGCCGCAGCGCCCAGGATGCTACAGCAGTTCAGCGGAGGCACTCCAGTCTACAGCGAGCATAAGGTATGCCATCGGCAGCATACACAAGGGGGAGCCGATCTGCATGCCGCATCATTCGGCCTCGATCCGTCCTCGAGCAGAGCCAGCCTGGGCGGGTCTACGCCGTCGTCGCCGCAAGAATGATGCCAGACCTGTAGGCCACGCGGACGACCGCTGAACGCGGCAGGCTTATCCTCGGTCATGTCCCAGACCGATCGCGCGCCCTGGATCGCCAGACGCCGTCGGCTGAAGGCCTGCCCGGCGCACCCTCCAGGACCGCAAAAGCACGCTCACCTTTGAAGACACGGAACAGATAGTAGAACGAGGGAAAGAGGAGCAGCGCACCTACGCTCAGCGCGACCACCAGCAGCCGCAGCGTGGCTTGGGGTGCCGCAGCGCCCTGGATGGTGAGATCCGGCTCGACCAGGTAGGGGAACTGCGCTCCACCCCAGCCCCACACGATCAGCACGACCTGCGCGACCGCCAGGGTGCGCGCCAGGTAGCAGCGCCACGTCCAGAGCGCCCAGATCGCACCGACGGCCACAGCGCCGGTAACGATCTGAAGCGGCCATGCCCACAGGCTGGCACTCAGCCCGGCGCGAATACGCGGCGCACCGGCGCCCGCCAACCACCAGACCACCCACGCCATCACACCTACCGCCAGCGCCGCCACCAGCGCCCGCACCCGAAAATCCCCCTGTAAGGCATGCCCACGCTCAGCCGCCTCGACCGTCAAATATACCGCTGCCAGGAAGGCAAACAGCGCCAGCGCCAGCCCACCGACAGCCAGAGGAAACGGCGCCAGCCACGCTGCCACAAAGCCGGACGTTACCACCCCCTTCTCGACCCTGATCCGGCCCGAGGCGATCGCACCAACGCAGGTGCCGAGCATGAACGGGGTGACGACGCTGGCGATCGCAAAGACCCGCCCCCAGCGGCGCTGCACGTCGTCGCGCTGCGCATCATACGTTCGGAACGTGAACGCCGCCCCACGCAACACGATCCCGATCAACATGAGCGTGAGCGGGATGTGCAGCGCGGTGGTGATCGCGGCGAAGGCCGGCGGAAAAGCGGTGAACAGGATCACGATCACCAGGATCAACCAGACATGGTTGGCTTCCCAGATCGGGCCGATCGCGGCCGCGATCAACGCGCGCTGGGCTGCAGCACGCGGCCCACGCGCCAGCAGATCCCAGACGCCACCGCCAAAATCGGCCCCCCCAAGCAGCGCGTAGAACGTCAACGCCACCAACATGCTGCCTGCCACCGCGATCTCAAGCGACACCATGACCCACCTCTTCGAGTTTATGATCACCCGCCACGATCCGCGGGCTGGCGCCCACCTGCCGCCACAGCAACACTACCACAATTGCTGCCAGGAAGATATATAAGAGCGTGAAGGTCAGAAACGGCACGACCAGGCCGGTCATGGGCGTGACTGCATCCGCGGTACGGACGACCTTGTAGATAATCCACGGCTGGCGCCCGACCTCGGTGACGACCCACCCCGCCTCGATCGCGATAAAGCCCAATGGCCCACTGGCCACCAACGCCCGCAGCAACCAAGAGCTGTCCGGCAGCCCGCGTTTGCGCCATGCCTGCAAGGCCGCCCACAGCGACACCGCGATCAGCGCCATGCCCGCGCCGACCATGATCTGGAAGGCCAGGTGGACGATCACCGGGTTGGGCCGCTCGTCGGGCGGAAACGCATTGAGGCCCTGCACCTCTGCGTTCGGGTCGTGAAACGCCAGCAGGCTCAGGCCGTAGGGGATCTCGATCACATAGCGCGTCTCACCCGCCTGTGGGTCGGGAATGCCACCGATCCGCAGCGGGGCGCCTCGCTCGGTCTCGAACTGCCCCTCCATCGCAGCCAGCTTGGCCGGCTGATAGCGCGCTACATGGCGGGCGCTCAGATCGCCGCTGATCGGCTGGAGCACCGCCGTGACGCCGACAACAACCAGCGCGATCGCCAGCGCCCGCCGGTGAAACAGGTTGCC
>FLYN01001453.1_pt1 | contig 10532 bp, 6 predicted proteins | sample 1122621 | NCBI WGS metagenome assembly FLYN01 (sample SAMEA4346792, study PRJEB14843) | hot springs metagenome | biome: Terrestrial Biome; feature: Habitat; material: Sediment | place: India | collected 2012-06-12 | depth 1760 m
GGCGTCGGAAGGAAAAGTATTGGCCGACTCGACGCGTGCCCGCCAGCCGACGCCGGCCAGGGAGCGCAGCCGGTCGAGGTGTGTCACCACGCGCTCGCGCGCGCGGCCACCCACTCGTTGGGGCTCCTGGCCATATAGCGTCAGGATCACTTCGTCCTGAGCGAACGACGGATCGAAGATCACCGTGGTCGTCGTCAGGCAGGTATCTAAATTCATCGAGATCGAGCCGTTGTACGGCAGGGTACGCTCGGCGTCGCGCAGGCCCCAATACTTGACGAAGGCGATATTCGCGCACGCGACGGCGGTTGCTTCTCCGGCAGGCATGCGGTCTCCCTCCTCAAAAGCATCCGCTCTGGTTTCAGGCAGCCGGTATCTCTAGGTCGCTGCGGTTCAGACGAGCCTGGCCCGCACCTGACGAAGGACAGGCCAGCGCCCGTTTGATCCTGGCTTACCAGCCGATCGACGATCGAGGATGGCCGGTCGTTGATCGTCGATCGCCCATCGTCGCAAGGCGCAACGGATGGGTGGCAGGCTGTAGGCAGGATCGGTGCTCATCACCCCTTTTCCGACAACCTCAGAAAGACTATAGCATACCACGCCGATGGCGCACTTCAAGATCCTGTAAGGATCTCGTAAGCGTGTGATCAATACCGCGTGCTAGCCTAGGAATCGTTGCAGCGATGGAGGCATCACCCCCCAGGCCAGGTATCGGCATTAGTATCAACACACGTTCCACGGCGGTGGGGTTCGGGGTGGCTGCGCAAAAAGACGTAGCCTCGGAGGGCGCGTAGCCTGCCAGACCGCCCCACCGAAGGGTGAACGCGGAAATCGGATTATAGCGCTTTCGGAGATCGCAATGGGTGCACGAATCATCCAGGGATGGAAGGGGATGAGCACAGCGCGCAAGATCATGTCTATCTGCGCGCTGGTGCTGCTGGTGGCAGGCATCTGGGCTGCGTCGCCTTTGTTCTATAACCGCCGGATCGACGAGGCGTTCCCTGTTGCGGCGCCGCAAGCTACCGCCGCCATGGAAGCCATGCCCGCCATGCCTGCAGCGACCACCGCCGCTATGGAGGCCATGCCTGCGGCTACCGCCGCTATGGAGGCCATGCCTGCGGCTACCGCCGCGCCGGTTGGGCCGGTAGCGCTCAGCAGCGGCAGCTTCACCCGTGTGGACGCCATCCATGCTGCGGAAGGCACTGCCACGATCTATCGGCTGGAGGATGGTAAGCTGGTGTTGCGCCTGGAGAACTTCAAGTCGACCAACGGCCCGGACCTGTTCGTCGGCCTGTCGGGCCACCCGATGCCGCGCAGCAAGAACGAGGTCCACGACCAGGGCTACGTCCAGATCGCTCCGCTGAAGGGCAATCAGGGCAATCAGAATTATGAATTGCCCGCGGACATCGACCTGAGCGCGTTCAAATCGGTCGTGATCTACTGCCGTGCCTTCAACGTGGTGTTCAGCACTGCCGAGTTGAAGGGGCTCTAGTGCCAATAGCTTATCAAATAACAAGCGTTCTGCGGTCGCCCGGGCGCCGGCGGGCTCACGCCCGCGGCCATCGGCAAAGCCCGCGGCTTCAGCCGCCGGACGTACGGGATGTCCACGATCTCCTCATTCATCCGCATCAGGGGCCAGGCGGCGCGCCAGCGCGTCCGTCCTGCCAAATAAGACCGGGGAGCGAGCACCCCCAGGGGCGGTGGAGCATCACCCCGGCACGTGAGCGTGCCTGCTCCTCGGCAGGTGCAACGGATTGGTTCTAGGGCTGCTCGCCCTCATCCAGCACCTTGTCGGTAGCTTCCACCCATGTCGGCCTGGCGCTCGCTGGAGGGCAGGGCGCCGGCTCGTCCATCCGCGTGCGGCGCAGCGAGGGCAACAGCGCGATCGCCAGCGCGCGCCCATAGACAGTGGTGAGCGCGTAGACCAGAACACCGAGCGCGAGGGTGAGCACCAGCAACGGGCCGCCGGCATACAACCAGCGGACCACCGGGCTCACGCGTGTTGTGAGCAGCGCAGGTGCAAGGAAGCTCGCCACCAAGCCCACGCCCAGGACGGCCAGGCCCAGCACCTGGCGCAGCAGCGAGGCGCCGCGGGGCGCAAGGCGCGGCAGAACCAGCTCGTAGTAGACCGCGCCGATGCCCACGCATAGCAGCAGCAGGCAGGCGTAGATCAGCATGTAGGCGCTGGTCGCGCGCAGCCCGTGGCCGAGCAGCCAGCCCGCCAGGGTGAACGTCACGTTGAGCGGGCGCGGGTGGCCGAGCAGGGTCGCCAGGGTGGCAGCGGCGGCCCAGGTGGCGGCCAGCGTGGTCGCGCCAGCAAAGCTCGCCAGCAACAGCGCCCCTAGCACACGCCGGTACGACGGCTCGACCAACTGGCGGGCGCGACGCTGGACGTGGGCGTGGTAGGTACACCACACCAGCAGCGCCGGCAGCCCCACCGACAGCACGAGCAGCCAGAGCAGGCGCAGCCACAGCTCGGGTTGATGGATGCGCTCGACGATCGGCGGCCCAAACAGCGCTCCCAGCGCCAGGAAGAGGCTGATGTACACCGCCGACCCCGCGAGATGAGCCGTCAGATAGCGCCGATATGGCACGTTGAGCAGGCCACAGGCGATCACGGTGACATAGCGCAGGCCAGGGACGGCGCGGCCAGCTGCGATACCCAGCCAGCCGCTGCGCTTCAGCAGGGCTTCGCTGCGGGCCAGTTGCTCGGGCCCCAGATGGATATAATGCCCGAACCGGTCGATTAGCGGGCGCCCGCCGCGCCGCACGATCATGTACAGCCCGCTCGAGCCTGTGGCCGAAGCGATCGAGATCGCCACCAACCAGAGCGCTAGCCGCGCTGGCGACCTGGCGCCCTCCACCCCGGCGAAGATAATCAGCAGGTCGGTCGGGATCGGCATCGGGATGCCCAGTTCCTCGAGGCAGATCGCAAGACAGATCGCGGCGAAGCTGTGGCGAGCCAAGAGACCGAACATACAAGGCCTCACCGGTGGCTGAACGAAGGAACGAGCCGGCTGGCATAGTATACCCGAGATCCCGGGGTACGCGGTGCAACCCGGTCTCCGGCGCGCCGCACGCCGCGCGAGGCCTCAACCAGGGGCGGGGGTGGTGGCTCCCTGGGAACGGCAGGTCAGCCAACCGCCTCGGCATTCCTGCCCGTCGGACAGCATCTATGTGAGCACCGCTGCGACGCGCAAAGCGCCCTCGAACGCGTGATCGCGGCCCAGCAGCCGCAACTCCTCGGCGATCAGATCGACCTCGCCCAACTGCTCCAGGCGCACCACGCGCTGCAGCGGCGCCATGCCTGCGACCTCGGCGCGGGCGATGGCGGCATCCGGCGAGGCGCCGCGCATCACAGAAAAACGCGCCTGCGGGCACGCAAGCACGACGGACGCCAGCCGATCCGCGGCATCGATCTCGGGCTCTGCCCCATGAAGCTCGATCTGAATATCGCTGCCGTCGGCGCGCTGCATCACCAGCCGAGGGCTACCGTCGCCTCCGGCCACACCACCGGCCGGACGCCAGCCGAGCCGTGAACCAAGCCAGCCGACCAGCAGCAGCGCCTGGGTCCAACAGGCGGCGCCACCTGGACGAGCCGCATACTCAACCGTCACCTGCGCGATCCTGCCCAGATGCGGCAGCATCGCCGCTGCATCGAAGAACTGCGCGATCAGCTCGCGCCAGGGGGTCAATCGGGCCCAGGCCAGGTCGCTGATCGCCAGATCTCGGTCGAGCAACTGCGCCAGACGCACCAGCCCGGCCGCAGGAGCGGCGAACGTGGCGCTATCGACGATCACCCGGTCGGCCAGGGCGCTGAGCTTCACGAATAGCGGATCGTCGAACGGCTCGCCGCGTGGCCACCAGAGCATCACCGGCACATCGGGCACGAGCAGCGGCAAGACGGTGCCGGGGACGCGCGCGACGGCGGCGCCGCGCGCCTCGATCGTGATCTGCTCGCAACAGACCTGCGGGCGGCCCGGGCCGGGCAGCTGGCAATGGGCCTGGACCCAGGCATCCAGCAAAGGGGCTTCGCGCGGCACTCCAGCGCCCGGCATGGCGCTGACGACGATCGCCCGGTTGGGGTAACGCGCCGTCAGCTGCGCGATCACGTCGGTGATGTGCAACGCCGCGCGGCTGCTGCTGGTGATCACAACCAGATTGAGCACGCACGTCCGGGTGACTGCGCTGCGCGATTCGGGGCCATCGCCCGCGGCGTGTTTCCACAGCTCGTTCAGCTCGCGCTCGATCGCACGGACATCGATCTGGGTGCGTTCTCCCAACGGGGGAGGAGTGCTACTGGCATCCATAGAGTCCCTCCAGTCGGCCGGTCGGGGCGCCGGGCAGGCGATGGCACGGCTTCCCGTTTCATTTCTGGCTACAGCCGCCGCCACTTCCGCCCGCTCCGCTCGATAAACGCGTCGGCGGCCCGCGGGCCCCACGTGCCGGCCTCGTAGTTGGGGAACGCCGGTGCGGGCGCAGCCGCCCAGCCCGCGTGGATCGGCGTGATCAGCGACCACGAGGCCTCCACCTCGTCGCTGCGCGTGAACAGCGTCGAGTCGCCCAGCATCGCATCGAGCAGCAGGCGCTCGTAGGCCTCGGGCGATTCAACGCCGAAGGAGGCGTTGTAGCGGAAATCCATCGTCACCGGGCGGATCTGATTGACCTGGCCGGGAACCTTGGAGTCGAAGCGCAGCGAGATCCCTTCGTCGGGCTGGATCTTGATCGCCAGCACGTTCGGATCGATGTCGCTGAGCGGCCCGGCATCGAACAGCATCAGCGGCGCTGCCCGGAACTGGATGGCGACCTCGCTGACCCGCCTGGGCAGCCGTTTGCCGGTGCGCAGATAGAACGGCACCCCGGCCCAGCGCCAGCTTTCGATAAAAAACTGGAGCGCCACATAGGTCTCGGTGCACGAGTCGGGCGCGACGCCCACCTCTTCACGGTACCCGGGGACGGCCTGGCCGTTGATCGTCCCTGGCCCGTATTGGCCGCGCACCGTATAGGTATCGACCAGCTCGGGGGTGATCGGGCGAATGGCGCGCAGCACCTTGACCTTCTCGTCGCGCACGGCATCGGCCCGGTAGCCGACCGGCGGCTCCATGGCGGTCAGCGTCAGGAGCTGCATCAGATGGTTCTGGACCATATCGCGCAGTGCGCCGGCGCCTTCGTAGTAGCCGCCGCGCCCTTCGATGCCGATGCTCTCGGCCACCGTGATCTGCACGTGATCGACGTAGCGCCGGTTCCAGAGCGGCTCGAAGATCCCATTAGCGAAGCGAAACACCAGAATGTTCTGGACCGTCTCTTTGCCTAAATAATGGTCGATGCGATACACCTGCGATTCATCGAAGACCTTGTGGACCTGCGCGTTGAGCGCGCGGGCGCTGGCCACGTCGCGCCCGAACGGCTTCTCGATGATGATCCGCGTCCAGCCGCCGTTGGGTGAGTGCGCCAGCCCGGCGGCGCCGAGCCGCTCGATGATCGTGGGATAGGACTCCGGCGGCGTCGCCAGGTATAACAGCCGATTGCCGCCGGTGCCGCGCTGCTCATCGAGCTCGGCCAGCCGTTGCGCCAGCGCAGCGTAGCCGGCCGGGTCGTCGAACGAGGCCTGGATGTAGGAGATGCCCTCGGCGAAGCTCTCCCACAACGCGTCCTGGACGCCGTTGCGCGCGAACCTGCGGGCATCCTTGAGCAGCGTTTCGCGGAAGTAGTCGTCGCTCCAATCGCGGCGGGCGAACCCGACGACGCTGAATCCGGGCGGCAACAACCGCTCGCGCTGGAGATCATACAGCGCCGGCACCAGCTTGCGGTGCGTGAGATCGCCGGTGGCGCCAAAGATCACCACGGCGCATGGCTCGGGGGTTCGCTGCATCCGCAGGCCGGCGCGGAGCGGGTTCGCCACGGTTGCTTCGTCCATACCTATTCAGCTCCTGATCATGGCAGCACGCATCGTTTGGACGCCGACAGCGCCGGCACGATCCGCTCACCTCATCCCTAACCCTCGATCCCCGATCCCCGGCGCGCAAAACTCCCCAGGACTCATTCACCCTCCCCTGGTGCTGCCTTCGGGGCGACCACGGGTGGGGTATCGGCGCGCACCACGGCATGGCCGCCGAACTCGTGGCGCAGCGCCGCCAGCAATTTGGCACCGAACGCGTCTTGCTGGCGCGAAAGGAAGCGCATCTGAAGCGCCAGTGTGATCGCCGGCGCCGGCACCGCCAGATCGATCGTTTCCTGAACCGTCCAGCGCCCTTCGCCACTGTCGGGGACGTAGCCTTTGATCGTCGCCAGGTCGGGGTCGTCGGTCAGCGCCGCACACACCAGCTCCAGCAGCCACGAACGCACTACCCCGCCGTGGTTCCATAGATCGGCGATCGCCGCCAGGTCGAGCTTGAACTCGGTTTTGGCGCGCATCAGCTCGAACCCCTCGGCGTAGGCTTCCATCAGGCCGTACTCGATCCCGTTGTGGACCATCTTGACAAAGTGACCGGCGCCGTGCGGCCCGACCAGCCGATAACCGGACGGCGGCGCCAGCGTCGCGAAGATCGGCTCCAACAGCGCGAACGTGTCGCGATCGCCGCCGATCATCAGGCAATACCCCTCAGTGAGGCCCCAGATCCCGCCGCTGACGCCTACATCCAGAAAACGAATGCCGCGCGCGTGCAGCAGCGCCGCGTGCTCCATGCTATCTTGATAAAACGAATTGGCGCCATCGATGACGACATCGCCGGGCGCCAACAATGATGCCAGCGCGGTGATCTGCTGGCGCGTCGGGGTGCCGGCCGGAATCATCAGCCAGACGATCCGCGGCGTGTCGAGCTGGCGCACCAGCTCCTCGACGCTCGCTGCAGCCCCGGCGCCGTGATCGCGCGCCAGCTCCTCCATCGGCGCGGAGAGACGGTCGTAGCCGATGACCCGATGGCCGCCCGCTAGCAGGCGCCGCGCCATGTTGAAGCCCATCCGGCCAAGGCCGATTATGCCCAGTTCCATCGTCGGTTCCTCATCCTTATTGGTTGGTGCCCGCATTATATGCTTTTTCGCGGCGCACGCCAAATAGCGCGCTGCGCTGAACCGGGCGCCGCCCCACCAACCCACCCCGATCGAACCTTCCTGCGGCCCCAGGGCGCCAAAGCTCCAGCGCCATCGAGCGCCGTGGCACGGTTATTGCATTTATCATACCCTGGAGTTTCGATTTCTTATGTGGTTGTGGACGGGGAGGAAACCTTTGACCCACATTACAGGGCCACGCGTCGCCCCAGCGCCGCCGAATACCCCCCACGGCGCGCACGACCGCGGCGACGGCATCACCACCTTCGCCCTCTGGGCACCCTGGAAGCGGAGCGTTCATCTGATCGGCGATTTCAACAACTGGGACCGCGAAGCCGACCCCCTGGCGGTCGATCAGAGCGGCCTGTGGTGGATCGAGAAACACCTCGAACCCGGTACCTATGCCTACCAGTTCGTGATCGATGGCGAGACGGTCATCGGCGACCCGTACGCGCGCAGGCTGCGCTGGGTCGAAGGATCGCCCCAACCGCACGCGCTGGTCGAAGTCGGCGCGCAGCCCTACGCCTGGGGCGATGCGGGCTTCAGTATCAAGCCGCTCAACCAGCTCGTGATCTATGAGTTGCACGTCGGCGACTTCAGCCCCGAAGGCACCTTCGCTGAGGTTACGGCCCGCCTCGACCACATCGCGAACCTGGGTGTGGATGCGATCGAGCTGATGCCGATCCAGGAGTTTCCCGGCGATCGGAGCTGGGGCTACAACCCAGCCTATTTCTTCGCCCCCGAGGGCACCTACGGCTCGGTCGAAGATCTCAAACGGCTGATCGACATGGCGCATCAGAAGGGGAGCGGCGTGATCCTCGATATGGTCTTCAACCACGCAGCGAGCGACATACCGCTGAACCTGCTCTATCCCTACGACCAGAACCCCTACTTCAGCACCGACGGCAATCCGTGGGGCTTCCCCGACTTCAACCTGTGGAGCGACGCGACCAAGCGGCTCATCAAAGACATCCAGGACTACTGGCTGACCGAGTTCCACATCGATGGCTTCCGCTACGATTATGTCGAGGGCATGGGCTACGACGGAATCGGCGGGATGAGCTTCATCGCCTGGGCCGCCCGCCAGACCAAACCGCATGCCTACCTGATCGCCGAGGATATCGTCGCTGACCCGGCTGCGGTCGTGCGCGACACCGAGATCGACGCGTCGTGGCACTGGCAGTTCATCAAGGTGGTGCGTGCGCAGCTCCGCGAGGGCGAATATCAGGGCAACCACTACGGCGACCTCGACGCGCTGCTGCGGGTGCTGACGTTCGGCGGCGACGGCTACCAGGACAACGCCCAGCCGATCAACTATCTGGAAAGCCACGACGAGGAGCGCCTCATCCACGAGGTGATGACCAACCCGGCGATCGACCAGGCCGGCGCGGTACGCAAAAGCATGCTCGGCGCGATCCTGCTGTTCACTGCGCAGGGCGTGCCGATGCTCTATCACGGCCAGGAGTTCGGCGCGCACGCCCCAAAGACCACCGACACCAATAAGCTTCCGTGGGAATATATGGCGAGCGAGGCCGGCCAGCAACTCTACCGGCACTACGCCACGCTGGCCTACCTGCGCCACACCCAGGCCGCGCTGCAGGGCAACACCTTCGAGCCGCTGCTGGTCGACCGCGAGCGCAAGCTGCTGGCCTACCACCGCTGGGCCGACAACGGCAGCGACATTGTTGTCGCCGTCAACCTGGCGCCTGCCTCGCAGCACGCCGCGATCCCCTTCCCGCGCCCGGGGCGCTGGCACGAATGGCTCCACGACTACGACGAGGGCGTCGGCGACGGGCCGCAGGAGGTCGAGATCCCGGGGTCGTTTGGGAAGATCTGGGTGTTTCAGGGGTAGGGGCGTTCTTAATAGCACAGCGAGCCTTCCAAGCGCCAGGGGCGCCAGGCCTGCGCATCTCTCCCCGGCGCGCCTGGCGTCGTGGCGGTTTAGCGCTACGCACGTCTCGTTGGACCACATTACAGGTGTTCCGCGGTGGTCCTCACCCCCGCCACGCTCTCAGCGGGAATGAGGCGGATAGCACCAACCTTTCTTCCCCGCCCTGCGGGCGGGGAGAGGATGGAGGGAGGGGTCCATCACGCCGACCGGGAACGTCAGGGCAGCGCGGTCGGTGCTGGCGGTGTGCTGGTGGCGGATGGCGCGCCGGATTCGGGGAATGGGCGCGGCGGCTCGGGCAATGCTGCGCGCATGATCTGCCCGCCGTTGATCAGATAGAGCTGCGCCCGCCCGCCGCTGGCGTCGACAAAAACGTTGGTCAATTGATCGAGGCGGATCGGCCCAGCGGGGCGGGCACGGATCTGCTGGATCAGCGCGCCGCTCTGTTTGTCGATCTGCAGGATACGCTCGTTGTTGGTATCCACCAGGAAGATCGCCCCACTCTCCGGCGGGCCGGTGACGAAGAAGCCAGCAGGCGTCACCAGCGGCGGTGTGACCTCGGGAGGCGGGATCTCGCGTTGGAATGCGCCAGCGCTGAACACCAGGACGCGCCCATCCGGCTGGAGCAGGTAGACGTTGCCGTCGATCGCCAGGTCGATCGCGCTATCGGTCTTGTGGCCGCCGTCGTTCTGGATCCAGGGGACGGGGAACTCGCCGTAGCGCCCGCTGAAGTACTTGAGCACCTGGCCCGGCGCGGCCCGCGACGCGCCCCAGATGTATAGATTGCCCTCATAATTCACGGCGCGGAAGTGCTCGCCGACGTTGCCCCACTCTTCGCTGCCGGCCAGAATGCTGCGGCTCCAGGAATCGCCCGATCGAAAATAGAACGTGAACGGGCCGTTCTCGATGCTCTGCGCGATGGCGACGATGTTGTCGACGCGCCATTCCTGGGCTTTGACCATGCCGACTTTGAGATCGCCGATCACATCGTCGGGCCGCAGGAACGGCTGGAATGCGCCGCCGGACCTGGGCATGCGATAGAGCACGCCGGCATTGGTATCCAGCGCATAGATCGCGTTAAACGCCTCGGTGTTGGTGATGCCCTGGGGCGGCGGGGGGACGACGACGCTGGCGAATTGGCCGCCCGGCACCGGGTGCGCGGCGATCGGCGTCAGATCGTCGAAGTAGGTCAGCTTGCGCACTGCAGCGAGCGCGCGTTCGTATTCGCGTTGCAGATCTTCGTAGCGCAGGCGGTTCTCCTGCGTGGCGGTCACCAGCCCGCTCGCCTGCACCTCCGCAAGCGCTGCCGCTGCCGCATCGAGCCGCTCCTGAGCGCTTGTTTGATCGGGTGCTTCGCGAATCGCCGCGACCATCTGCTCGGCGCGCGTGAGCGCATCTTCCGTCTGGCGCAGCGCGTTCTCGCGCGACAGATTGACGCCGTAGAGAACGAGCAGCGCCACCAGCGACACCAGCAGCAGCAGCAGCAGAAACGGGAACGGTGGGCGCTGCCGCCGGTACGAGAGCCCTTGCTGTGGGCGCCGCGGCGGCATCGCGCTCGGCGGCGGGCGCCGCAGGCGGCGGCGGTGGCCGATCATGGCCA
>FLYN01003686.1_pt1 | contig 10513 bp, 9 predicted proteins | sample 1122621 | NCBI WGS metagenome assembly FLYN01 (sample SAMEA4346792, study PRJEB14843) | hot springs metagenome | biome: Terrestrial Biome; feature: Habitat; material: Sediment | place: India | collected 2012-06-12 | depth 1760 m
GGCGAAGCCCGCCAACCCCCCCGTTGCAGACAAGCTCGTAGGCCCGGATCTGCAATCCTAGAAGTAGCGGCTCAAATTGTCGAAGATCTGCCCGATATCACCGGTGCTGCCCTTGACCAGCAACGTGCGCGAGAAATCGACGATCTGCTGGAGCATCGCCGTATCGGCATCCTCGCCATAGGCCACCGGGAAGATGCTGATGCCACTCTCTTCGAACTCTTGCTTGAGCTGCTCGAGCGTGATCGTGCTGGCGTTGTCCTGGCCGTCGGAGAGCAGGACGATCGCCCGGATGCGGTCCTCCTCGGTCGGTGGCAACGCATCGAGCGCCTGCTTGCCGGCGATCAGCCCATCGTAGACCGCCGTTCGGCCTTGCGCCCGCAGCCGCTGGATCGCATCGCTCAGCTGGATGCGGTTCTCGGCCAACGGCGCCGGCGGCACCTCGAGCACCGCCGAGCTGGCGAACGATACCAACCCCACCCGATCCTCGGGCAGAATGCGCGTCAGGAAGGCCTCCATTCCGGCCTTGACCTGTTCGATCTTCTCGCCCTCCATCGATCCCGACACGTCGACCACCAGCATGATATCGGCACGCTTGCGGTTCTGCGCCCAGACGTTCTTGGCAGCGACGATCACCTCGGCCGGTGGGACGGGCAGTACGTTCTGGACCCCCTGCGGCTGGACGCCGTAGGCCGGGCTGATCGGGTCGGCCAGCGGCACATCGACGTTGGCTGGCCGGAAGCCAAAGCTCATCGCCAGCCGCTGGCTCTCCGGTGTGAAGAGAAACGTGTAGAACTGATCGGCGGCCTGCTGCTCGGCGCTCGACGCGCTCGCCATCACGATAAACGGATCGTCGTGCCAGAAGGTCCCTTCTTTCGGGTAGATCGCGACCAGCGGCGTGGGTGGGTTCTTTTTATTGAAATCGATCAGCGTGATCTCCTCCATCGGAAAGGCGGAGATATAGCTCATGCCGAACTTTTGCATGTTGTCGCTGAAGACCAGGGTGTTGTAGCCATAGTGCTTGATACCCTTGCCCAGGTCGCGGATGAACTGCTGGCTCTTGGGATCCTGCACATCGGCCACCGTCAGGTTGCGTTGCTTGCCGACGGCAGCGTAGAATTCGGCCAGCAGCGTCGAGAGCGCGGTAGTGCTGATCTCTGGGTCGGTGTGCCCCCAGCTGAAACGCCCCCACTCGGGATGCCCGAATTTGCCCCATCCCTGCGGGTCATTGATCAGCTCCAGCATATCCGACCAGCCGATCGGCGTGTTGGGGTAGCCCATCGCTTCGGCCATCGGCTTCCACATCGAAATGACCACCGGCGTCAGCACCAGCGGCCTGGGGGTGCCGGCCGCGATGTTCGGATTGCCACTCTCGTACTTGAGCACCTCCAGCCAGGTCGAGGCCGATGGCGACCAGATGGTCACCTTGAGCTGGCCATTTTTGATCTCGGTACGCGCGGCGCCGCTCGATTTGTTGATCCCTTCGACGAAGATCGGCTTGCCGTCGACTTTGGTCTGCGTGGCGTTGAAGGCGGCGATGCGCTCGGTGAGCCAGCCTTCCTTCTCCGGGCTGTAGGCGATGGTGATCGTGAGGGCGTTGGCCGGCGCGCCGCCGCCAGTGCCCATCGCGCCACACGCCGCCAGCGCGGCAGCGAGCAGGCTCATCAGCACGATCAGGGACAGTTTTCGCATGCCTGGGCTCCTTTGGCGTTGCATGGGTGTTGGTAAAAGCACGCTGGCGGCGATCCGATGAGTCGCCTGCATGTGCGCTGCATGGTGCGGGTCATGGTAGCCCGCTGGCCGTCGTCTATAGCCTATCGTCAGGTGTCCTTCGTGACGAGCTATCGGTCGGTTCGCGGTGCTCAATGGATCTACGCATCACCGGCGCACATGTTGCTCCCAGAAGGCAGCCAGTGCATCGAGGACCTCTGGCGCGGGCGGGGCGACGCTGCCGGGCGGATCCGGGCGCACACCGGCGTTGAAGGCGCCTGGAAATGGATTGTTGAGGGTGCTGGCGTTCAGCGCAACGCTGGCGTTGGCCGGGCGGAAGCCGTATTGGAGCGCCAACCGCTGCGCCGGCTCGCTGAGCAGGAAATCGCGAAACAGCCGTGCTGCCTCCTGCTGCTCCGGCGTGCTCCAGGACGCCTCCAGCACCACGAAGGGATGATCGCTCCAGGTCGTCGCCGGGGGATAGAGCACCCGCATCTCCCCCCACCGCCGCGCCCGATCGAGCCCCCGCACAGCCTGGCTCTCATAGACCACCACGGCATCGTAGGCCGATGGGCCTTTTTGCAGCAAGGCGTCGAACAAGGTGGCGGCGCTCTCGGGGAAGTCGGTGACCCCGGCCTCGAGCTCGAGCAACCAGCGCTGGAACCCAGGATCGTTGACGTCGTTGACCGTCAGGCCGGCGGCCTTGTTGTGGTAGGCGTACGCCATGAGCACCAGCGCCTCGATACCGCCGCTGGCCGTGCGCGGCGAGGGATGGCCGAGTTTGACCGGGCCCCACTCGGCTCGTCCGCCTAACTCGCCCCAGCTTGGCCTGACCAGCGCATCATGGAGCCGCTGCCAGAGATCCTGGGTGCCCTCGGGAAACAACAGGTCGGCACGCTCCTTCCAGCCCACCAGCACCAGCGGCGAGAGCGCTATCGGCTGGGGTTGGTTCGGGCCCGCGGCGGCTACGATCGACGTTCCAGGGTAGCGCGCGGCCCAATCACGGGTCAACATAGGCAGCTCGGCGCTGCTGGCAGGGATGATCGCGGTCGGCTGCAGGCGACCCTGCACCAGATCGGCGATCAGCGACCGCGAAGCTTGCGCCTGCATGATGATCTGGATCGGCCGACCGCGCACGCTCGGCCCGGTCGCCGCGAACTGCTGGGCTGCAGCGGTCAGCCACTCGTGCTGTTCGGGGCTATAGACCAGGTTCACGACCACCGGTGGCCGTGCCGGAGTAGGCAGAACCTTGAGCGGAGCGGCGAAGCCGGTGATACCCGTGATCTGGAGCAAGGCCACCGCGATGGCGATGACGATATAGCCGAGCGCGATGAAGCGGGCGATCCTGCGCATGAGCGGATCCTCTCGTAACAGCTCCGTTAGCGGGCCGCAAGATGCGGTTGCGCGGCGTTTCCAGCTCTATCGCGGGCATCCCGAACGGATGCTCAGCTAGTCGCCTGATGCCAGTTTAGTACGAGAGCGCCCGAGCGTCAACCGTGCGCTCGTCCGGGTCCGCGGCGGTCTTTGGGCCTCTGCGGTGGAGCCTGGCACCCGTGCCCTGGGTGTACCTGATGGCCATTGCATCCAACGCTGTTTGCAGCTATAATACAAATAAGATTGTATCAAATTAGGTTGGAGGATTTTGTGAATACCGCACTCACGCCACCACCTGGCTTCCTCAAGCTCCTGGCCCACGACCTCCGCTGGAAGCTCCTCGTAGCGCTGGCCCAGAGCGACCGCCGGGTCCAGGAGTTGGTCGAGTGGCTCGATGCACCGCCGAATCTGGTCTCCTACCACCTGCGGCGCCTGCGCGATCTCCACCTGGTAGCCGAGCGACGCAGCACCGCTGATGGTCGTGACGTCTACTACAGCCTGGATCTGGGCCGCCTGCGCGAGCTCTACCTGGCTGCCGGCGCTGGGCTGCATCCGGCGCTGGATTCCGCGATCCCCGATCCGCGCGCCTGGGCGGACCAGGCTCCTGGCGGGCGAGTGCGCGTGCTGTTTCTCTGCACCGAGAACAGCGCCCGCTCGCAGATGGCCGAAGGTATCCTGCGGTACCTGAGCCAGGGCCAGGTCGAGGTACACAGCGCCGGCAGCGCTCCCACTACCCTGCATCCGCTCGCCGTGCAGGCGCTGGCGGCGCTCGGCATCGACATCAGCCAGCAGCGCGCGAAGCCTATCGAGACCTTTCAAGGCCAGCAGTTCGATTACATCATCACCGTGTGCGACCGCGTCCGCGAGCGCTGCCCGACCTTTCCCGGCGACCCGGAGCATATCCATTGGAGCATCCCCGATCCTGCTGCCGTCGAGGGGCCGGAGGAAGCGCAGCATCGTGCTTTCATGCAGACCGCCCGACACCTGATGACCCGCATACATTACCTGCTACTGATGATCGAGCGCAATCGCAGGAGGCCCCGATGAAACAGCGCGTCCTGATCCTATGCACCGGCAATTCGGCCCGCTCGCAGATGGCCGAAGGATTGCTCCGCTCGCTGGCGGGCGATCGCATGGAGGTGTTCAGCGCCGGCACGCGGCCCTCGACGGTCAACCCGCTGGCGATTCGTGCCATGGCCGAGCGCGGCATCGATATTCGCCAGCACCGCTCAAAGCATCTCGCCGAGTTTATCGATCAGCCGTTCGACGTGGTGATCACGGTCTGCGATGCTGCGGCTGAGGCATGCCCGATCTTCCCGGGACCTGCCCGGCGGATCCATTGGAGTTTCCCGGATCCGGCAGCAGCACAGGGGAGCGAAGCGGAGCGCCTGCAGGCCTTTCGCGAGGTGCGCGATGCGATCGAGGATCGGCTGCGCGCGTGGCTGGCGACGCAGGCGGATTGATCAGGCAGCCGGCTATGGCGCCATACTGCTCGGCCAGCTATACCTGGCTTCCTTGCACAGCCTGGTGTCGACCACAGGCGACTAGCCGAAGCGGCCGGTGATGTAATCCTCGGTGCGCTTGTCTTTCGGGTTCGTGAAGAGCCGCTCGGTTGGGCCGAACTCGACCAGTGTGCCGGCGCGGTCCTCGTCCATCATAAAGAACGCCGTATAATCGGACGCGCGCGCCGCCTGCTGCATGTTGTGGGTCACGATGACGATCGTGTACTGGCGGCGCAGCTCGAACATCAGCTCCTCGATCTTGAGCGTCGAGATCGGATCGAGCGCCGAGCATGGCTCGTCCATCAAGATCACCTCGGGCTCCACCGCCAGCGCGCGGGCGATGCACAGGCGCTGTTGCTGCCCGCCCGAGAGCGATAGCCCGCTCTGGTGCAATTTGTCCTTCACCTCATCCCATAGCGCGGCCGCCCGCAGCGCCCGTTCCACCAGCGCGTCCAGATCCTGCTTGGACCCCCGCCAGCCGTTGATCCGTGGGCCAAAGGCGATGTTGTCGTAGATCGATTTGGGAAACGGGTTCGGCTTTTGAAAGACCATGCCGACGCGCCGGCGCACCTCGACCGGGTCGACATCGGGATCGTAGAGGTTTTTGCCGTGGAGGATGACCTGGCCCTCGACCCGCGCGAGGGGGATCAGGTCGTTCATGCGGTTGAAGACGCGCAGCACGGTGCTCTTGCCACACCCCGATGGGCCGATCAGTGCGGTGATGCGCTGGCGCTCGATGTTCAGATCCACGTTCTTGACCGCGCGGAACGTGCCGTAGTAGACATTCAGATTGCGGGCTTCGATGGCATAGGTGCCGTTTTCTGCTGGATTGGTCATACTCATTGGTTTGAAACTCGCTTGCCGTAACGGTTCCGTAGCAGAACAGCGACGGAGTTGAGGGACAGCAATAACACAAGCAGCACGACGATCGCTGCGGCTGCGGCGTCCCTGAACTGCTCTTGGGGTTGCGTCGTCCAGTTGTAGATCTGGATCGGCAGCACGGTGAACTTCGCGAACGGGCCGTCCGGGTCGGTGACGATATAGGTCGAGGCCCCGACAACGATCAGGGGTGCGGTCTCGCCGATCGCGCGCGCCATGGCGAGGATGATCCCGGTCAAGATTCCGGGCAGCGCGCTGGGCAGCACGTGGTGCCGGATCGTCTGCCACCTGGTCGCGCCCAGCCCATAGCTGGCCTGGCGGATCGAGCGCGGCACCGCGCGGATCGCCTCCTGCGCCGCGATGATCAGCAGCGGCAGGACGAGCAAGGCCATCGTCAGCGCCGCCGACAGGATGGTGCGCCCATTCCTGCCGCTGATGCCGAAGGCCGCGCCGCTGGTGTAGAGCTCCAGAGCACGCACGAAGATCGCCAGCCCCAGCATCCCATAGATGATCGACGGCACGCCCGCCAGGTTGTTGATGTTGGTCTGGATCAGGCGATTGAGTGGCGTGTCGGTGGCGTATTCTTCAAGGTAGATGGCAGCGCCGACGCCGATCGGAACCGCGACCAGCATGGTGATCAGGATCATCCAGAGCGAGCCAAGGATCGCCGTCCGCACACCGCTGAGGGCCGGGGTGGAGGCCATGGTGGACCGGATGAAGTTCCAGTTCACCCAGGAATAAAACCGCAGCCTGGCGTTCGGATACTGTTGCGCCACCTGGGCCTCGATCGCGGCGCGGTTGAGCAGCGCCTGGCTCAACGGCCAGCTCCCGACGATCTCCTCTTGGAGGATATCCTCGCGCACGAGCTGGACGAGCTCAGCCTGGCTGCGCGCCTCGAGTGGCTTGATCCGTTGCTCACGTCGCAGGACCGCCCGCGACAAGTGCTGCTGCAAGATGGGGATCAGCTCGGCTGTGGAGAGCTCCTCGATCGGGCGGTCCGACAGGCTCTGCGGATCGACCCGGCTGCGCACGGCGATCAGGCCGAACGACTCCTCGGCGATGTTGGCCAGCAACAGGAAGAGCGCGATCAACGCGATGAGCGTGCAGGAAAACAGCAGATGCCGCGCCAGGGCGCCGCGCGCCCGCCGCCTGGCGATGATCTGTTTCAGCGCTTCTCCTTCCGGCATGTACCGGAGCGGCGCTGGGCGTTGCTCGATGATCATTCGTAGACCTCTCGGAAGCGCCGGACGAGATAGCCGCTCAGAATATTGAGCATCAACGTGATCACAAAGAGCGTCAGGCCGATCGCGAAGATGCTGTTGTAGTCGATCGTGTTGTAGCTCAGGTCCCCACCGCTGATCCGCGCGATATGGCCCGTCATGGTCTCGGCGGCTTTGAACGGGTTGAAGGTGAATTGTGGCCCGGCCCCGGCGGCGATCGCGACGATCATCGTTTCGCCGATCGCGCGCGAGACGGCGACGATCAGCGCGGCGCTGATCCCCGAGATGGCAGCTGGCACGACGATGGTCGTGGCGGTCTCGAAGCGCGTGGCGCCCAGGCCATACGCACCCTCGCGAAGCGAGCGGGGCACGGCGCTCAAGGCGTCCTCGCTGAGCGAGCTGACCAGCGGCAGGATCATGATCCCCATCACCAGGCCCGCCGAGGCCATGTTGTAGATCTCGACCGTCTCAGAGCCGAAGATCGCGCGCAGCAGCGGCGTCATGAAGGTGAGCGCGAAAAAGCCGTAGACGACGGTCGGGATGCCGGCGAGCACTTCGAGGATCGGCTTGAGGATGCCGCGGGCGCGCGGGGTCGCGTACTCGCTCAGGTAGATCGCGGCGCCCAGGCCCAGCGGCACTGCCACCAGCATCGCGATCAGGCTGGTGAGCATGGTCGCCGTCATCAATGGCAGGATGCCGAACTCGCCCGCCGCGGGCACCCACCGCGTCGAGGTCAGGAACTCCTTCAGGCTGACCGTTGCATCCCCAAAGAACAGCCACGCCTCGCGGCCAAGCACACCCACAATGCCAAAGGTGGTCAAGATCGAGATAGCGCCGCAGAGGAACAGGAGCACCTGGATCAACATCTCGCCGGGGCGTGGGCGCTTGCGGAGATCGAAGTGCTCGGGGCAACGCACGCCGGCGGCAGCACGGTCCACACCAATCCTCACCTGGTTCGTCATGATCGCAATCCTCGATGGTCGTAATCAGCTTCACGGGTATGATAGAGGAGTTCTGTTAAGCTGCCCACAAGCGTGTGTTAAGCTTGTGTTAAGTACAGGACTTCCGCGGTGGTGCCCCGCACCCCCTACCCACATTCCCGACCAGGGAACGGGGGATGCAGGATGCTGGTGGTCCCAGCACCACCGCGTCCCCCCTCCCCTCGGTGCGGGGAGGGGTGCACCACGCTGACTGCGGAACGCCTGTTATGTGCGGCCAGGTGGCCCGGAGGCAGGCTAGGGGGCACCGGTCTGCGAGAGCGCGGTATCGAGCACGCGCTGGAACGCGTCCATGTCGTTCTTGAGATCGCTGAGGCGCTGTGCGACCTGGTTGGTCGCCGTGTCGGCCCCGACCGCATCGGCGGTGCGCAGGCGTATCGTCTCGGCCAGGACAGTCTCGAGGTTGGCCGAGATGTTCTGGAGTTGGGCCAGGATGCGCCCGATGTAGGTCTCGAGGTCGCGGGCGTGGTCCTGACGCTCGGCCAGCGCCTGGCGCGTCTCCAGCAGTTGTTGGTGGGTATAGGGGTCGTGCGTCGCCGCCAGCCGTTGGTTGACGGCGTTGATCTGGTCCTGCAGGGCGTGCTGGTTGGTCGTCGCCAGGTAGCGCTCGATGATCTGGCCCTTGTCGCATAGGATGTAGGCCTGCTCGACCAGCTCGCGCGCCTGCTCGCCGATCGGCTGGAGCAGCCGCTCGAGCGCGCCGCCGGCCTGGCCGACGCTGCGCTCGATCTCCCGTTGGGTGCGCTCGATCGCATCGAGCTGGCTGCGGAAGGTCGGGCTGGAGAGCCGTGGCCGGGCCGGGCGCCGGGCCAGATCCTGCAGCTCGGGATCGCGGGCCAAAAGGAAGACCATCAGCGCATAAGCAAGCAGGCCAAGCGGCAGCAGCCAGATCGCGACCACCAGCCCGGCGGCGATGGCGACGGCGAGCACCAACAGCGCGAGCGGCCGGCGGGCGGCGAAGCCATAGGCAGGTGGCGGGGTGATCATAGCAGCCCTCCCTGGCGGTCACAGGCTCAACCGTGTTGAGCATACACGACCACCGGCGATTTGACAAGCCTGGAAGGGCGGGCTGATGATCGAGGCGGTTGACAGGGCGCTTTATTTGGGGTATCTTACACTGTCTCAATTTTCACAAGCGGCCGGGACCGGCCCGTGTCTCGGTCCCGATAGGAAGCGAGCATGAGTCAGCTCCCGGTCCCCGCAGCGCTGCTCCCCGATCTCGAGCAGGTCGATCGAATCATCGTCGAGCGCGTTCAGGCCCGCTCGGCCGTGATTCGCATCGCCGGGCGGTATATCCTGACTGCTGGCGGCAAGCGCATCCGTGCGGCGCTGGCGCTTCTTGCAGCGCAACTGGGCCACTACAACCTCGATACGGTGATCCACTCGGCTGCGGCGGTCGAGCTCATCCACGCTGCCTCGCTGGTCCACGACGACCTGGTGGACGATGCCGAGCGGCGGCGGGGCAACCCGACGGTGCATAAACGCTGGGACGGCAACGTGGCGCTTATGGTCGGTGACTATCTGTTTGCGCTGGCGGCGGCCGAGATGGCGCTGGCGCCGGACCCACGCATCATCACCTATTTCGCGCGCGGCGTGATGACGATCTGCGAGGGCGAGCTGTCGCCGGTGGTCGATGTCGCGCCGCTCGACGTGGCGCGCGAGCAATACCTATACAAGATCGGCTGCAAGACGGCGGCCCTGTTCGAGGCGGCGTGCAAAGCCGGGATGGTCTGCGGCGGCGGGGCGCAAGAGCAGGTCGATGCGATGGGGCGCTTCGGCTACGCGCTGGGCATGGCGTTCCAGATCGTCGACGACGTGCTTGACTACATTGGCGACGAGGCAACGCTGGGCAAGCCGGCTGGCAGCGATGTGCGCGCAGGCACGATCACACTGCCACTGATCTACGCTGTGGATGCAAGCGACGACCCGGCACTCGCTGCGATCGTGGACGCGCTGCCGCTCGACGAGGAGCGCGTCGCCTGGGCGATCGCCGAGGTGCAGCGCCTGGGCGGCACGGCGCGGGCGCTCGAAGACGCCCACCGGTATGCAGAACAAGCGCTGTCGCACCTGGAGCAGTTCCCCGCTAACGCCGCCAGGCACGCGCTGGCCGAGCTCGCCCGCTTTGTGATCGAACGCCAGCGCTGAGCACGGAACCCCACCAGGCCCTCCCGCTTCAGGTCGTCGCGCTCCAACGCCTTGCGCGTATGGTAGAATAACAGCAATTCGACCCCTCCCATCACACGCCACTTCCTCCCGGTGGCATGCTGGGTAGCGATTCGGTGAGGGAGCGCGCGATGCCATCCTTCACGACCAGCCAGGATCGGTATACTGTCACCGTGCAGGCGCCGGAAGTCGAGCTGGCGTTTTCGCTGGACGACGGCGGGCTGCGGGTGCTCCGGCGCATCGATGGCCCCAATCTGGTCGGCTATGGCGAGGCCCGCCCCTCGATCGATGTGCAGCTCGGTGGGCGCGGCTGGCTGGCCGAGCGCGTATTCGTCCGCTACCTCAGGCACACGGTCGAAGAACGCGAGAACGCCGTCGAAGTCATGATCATCATCGGCATCGGCCCGCTGATCGTCTACGATCGCTATCGCATCACCGGGACGTTGATCGCACGGCGTGTGAGTGTGGAGAACGTCAGCGAGGACGAAGTGCAGCTATGTGGGGTGCGGCTGGCGTTGCCGTGGGCCAGAGCTGGCGACCTGGAGACCGGCCGGTTCGAGGCGCCCGGCAACAACGTCCGCCCACGGGTCGCGCTGCGGGTGGCGGCGGCCCAACGCCGCGATGTGCTGCCGCGGCGCTTCTTCGCGCCGGGCCTGCGCGAGGGGCGCGC
>FLYN01001477.1_pt2 | contig 10507 bp, 8 predicted proteins | sample 1122621 | NCBI WGS metagenome assembly FLYN01 (sample SAMEA4346792, study PRJEB14843) | hot springs metagenome | biome: Terrestrial Biome; feature: Habitat; material: Sediment | place: India | collected 2012-06-12 | depth 1760 m
GCGCGGTAGGCCGCCAGGTGGGCCTGGCCGTTGGGGTTCGGGCGGTCGATCTTGTTGAGCACCAGGATTCGCGGCGCGCGGCTACGGCGCACCAGCGCGGCGATGCGCTCATCGAGCCGACTCGGCGGCCTGGTGATATCGACGAGCAAACAGATCACGTCGGCGTCGGGGATGGCGCGGCGCGCCTGCTCGACCATAAACGAGCCCAGCTTGGTGCGCGGGTCGTGGATGCCGGGTGTATCGACAAAAATAATCTGCGCGTCGGGGCGGGTCAGAATGCCACGGATCGGCATGCGAGTCGTCTGCGGCTTGGGCGAGACGATCGCTACTTTCTGGCCGAGCAAAGCGTTGAGCAGCGTCGACTTGCCGACGTTGGGCTTGCCGACCAGGGCGACGAAGCCGGAGCGATAGTCCGCCGGAGGGACTGGGCGAGCGGGGGGGACGGAGGCCGCGGGCTGGAGCGGCGCTGGCTCACTGTCCTGCTGGTGCTTTGGTGCCTGGTCCTCTTCGGGCGCTTCCAGGTCGATGAGAAACGGTTCGAGGCGCGCCAGGCGTGCGCCCAGCCCGAACGCGGGCGCCGCGACCACCTCGCAGCCCTGGAGCCGATCCTGCGCATCGAAGTCGAGGATCGCCGGTTCCTCAAGCGGCTGTATCCCTTCAGGTTCCTCGTCGGCCATCACTACCGTGAGCTGCGCAGCGCGCTGGTCGTAGCGCACCTGGGGGTGCTCCAACGCGAGCGCCAGCTCATCCGGCGTGATGCGTTCGTCCAGCTCGAGCTGGATTCCGATCACCTGGCCGGCAGCATCGAGCAGCAGCGCGGCGGCGCACTCGCCCTCGCTGGCGGTGCTGCCGGCTTCCAGTTCCGTGAAATACCAGTAGAGCGTCCCGGCATCGGGGTCGAACGAGACTGTGACCATAATCTTCCTGGCTAACGGGCGTTCGGCGCTGCAGGCCTGGCGCTGGATCATGGCGCCGCGGGAGTCTGTGATGCGGGGCCGGGCTGAACGGTCGGCAGCGTCGGCACCGTCGCCGGGGCCACGCATGGCCCGGCGCTGGCGATCACCTCAACCTGTTCGAACTTGAGCAAGCGCAGGAACTGCGTGAGCGAGCGCTCGGCCTCGTCGGCTGCCTTCTGCATGATGCCGCCCTCGCATGCCGCCCGGAGGATCTCGTCCTCAGCCGCCTGGCGCGCCTGGGTCTCCAGGTCTTTGTTCTCGCCGGCCAGCAGGCCGCTCTGCCGGTCGTAGACGCGCGTGCGCTGATTGTCGAGCGTCTTGATGAAGATCTCCGACGGCGGCAGGCGCAAGATGATCTGCTTGCCATCCGACGAGATCGTCACGTCGCTGTCGCGGAGTTTGCTCATATCCACACCGGCGACCACCGTTCCGCTGGCGATCAGCAGCAGCCGATCGCCGAGGAACGTATCGAGGATGTTGCCGCGCTGCACGCTGGCCTCGACCACCCGCTCGACCGAGAAGCTCTGCGTCTCGAGCCGGTTCAGTTCGCGGATCTGCCGGATCGTGCCCCCGCGGTCGACAAGGGTTGGGGTGGGCGTGGCGACGATGCGCTGGATCTGGACCGGCACGTTGCCGGTGACGTTCCCCACGAACTGGCGGCCGGCGAGCCAAAACACGCCCAGGGCGAGCGCAGCGCCGAGCAGTATATACAAAACAGGAGCGATGCAGCCACCTCCGGAGCCATAGCGCGGAACGGAGGAACCGGCCGGGTACCCGTAGCCGCGCCGCGGATAGTCGCGCTCATCGTAATCGTCGTAGAGCTCGTCGTCGAACTCCGCACCGCGCGCCCGACGTAGCCGTCGCTGCATAAGCCTCTCGCGGCGGCGGGTTGCGTCCGGATCCTCATCGTCGCGGCGCGATCGGTCCATATCATCATGGTAGCGATTCATAGGGCTGCTATCCTGGCCGGCGGCGCAGCGAGGTGGGTGCCACCGGCCCTGGCAGATCCGCGACCCCTGCTTCAGGGTCGCCGAACTCGCCCCGATAGTAACTTCCCCGGGCTCGGCTGGCGGATCCGCGATCCAGACTTCAGGGTCGCCTGTTGGCCTGGAAGCTTAATGCCGGTATGGACGACAACAGCGCCCAGGCCCAGCAAAGTATAGCGTACCTCGCACCAGCCGGCTTCCTGCAGCATGCGCGCCAGCGTATCGGGATCGGGAAACGCCCGCGCCGACTGCGGCAGGTACGTATAGGCATCAACATCAGCTTGCAATAGACGCGCCAACACTGGTACGAGCCGTTCGAAATAGATACGGTGCCCGATCCTAAGCAGCGGATGGCGCGGCCGAGCCACTTCGAGGCAGGCAAGGACACAGCGCGGCCGTGCGACGCGCCACATCTCGCGGAAGGCAGCGCGGATATCGGTCACGTTGCGCATTGCGAAGCCGGTGGTGATCGCATCGAACGTTTCGTCGGGGAAGGGCAGGCGGAGCGCGTCGCCCCCGACGAACGTCGCGCGGTCGTACAACCCGTTGAGCTTGGCCAGCCCGGCGCGCATCATCGGCAGGGCAAAGTCCACGCCGACGGCGAAGCCCTCGGGCATCCAGGCCGCCAGCAGCGGCAGAAAATCGCCCGTGCCGGTGCCGATATCGAGCGCGCGCCCCCGCGCCGGCGGCGCCACTGCGGCAGCGGCGAACGCGCGCCAGCCGCGGTCCAGGCCCAGCGTAATCGCCCGGTTCATGCGATCGTAGCCGGGGGCGATCCGCGCGAACATGCGCTCGACGTAGGCCGCTTTTGCTTCGGGTAGTGGGAGGACGGACATCGTATTCCGGCGAGCCTTCACGCGATATGGCTCACCACCAAGGAACAACGGCCACAAAGGTTTGCAAGGACCTGGTGTCCTTCGTGTGTTGATGGTGAGCGACCGACCCGAAACGCGCGTTGGAATAATAGCCTTCCAGGAGACGAGCTGGGCCAGCGCTACTCAGCCTGGCCCGCTGCCCCGGACCGGCCCTGGTTCATCTCGTAGATCATACGCAGCCCTTCGAGCGTAAGATACGGCTCGACGACCGTGATCGCCTCGGTTTCGCGCGCGATCGTGTTGGCAAGCCCGCCGGTAGCGACGACCGGGCACGACGTTCCCATCTCGGCCTGGATGCGCCGCACCAGCCCTTCGACCAGGCCGGCATAGCCCAAGATCAGGCCGGATTGCATATAGTGGACGGTGTTCTTGCCGATCGCGCGCGGCGGGCGGACCAGCTCGACCTGATAGAGCTTGGCAGCTAGGCGGAACAGCGCATCGGCCGAGATGCCGATGCCCGGCGCAATCGCGCCGCCGATGTAATTGCCGCCGTCCACCACCACGTCGAATGCCGTGGCCGTGCCGAAGGCGATCGCGATCACCGGGCCGCCGTATTTGCGGTACGCAGCCAGCGCGTTGGCGATCCGATCGGACCCCAGCTCGGCGGGCGTATCGATCAGATAGCGCAGACCGGTCTCGACGCCGGGGCCGATAATCACCGGTTCAACGCCCAGGTACTCGTGGCTGAGCCGGCGGAACTGGCCGGTCAGCGGCGGCACGACACACGAGATCGCGCAGCCTGTGACGGCGCGCAGATTCAGCCCTGCCAGGGCGAACAGGTTGTGGAGCAGCGCCGCGTACTCATCGGCCAGCTTCAGCCGCTCGGTCGCCACACGCCAGTTGGCCAGCAGGTGCTCGCCCTGATAGACGCCGAGTTTGATGTTGGTGTTGCCGATATCGATAGTTAGAAGCATAGGTGGTGCTCGCCGTAACTGACAGGCCTTCCGCGCCGGTTCCCTCGCCCCTCTCGTTCCTTCGCCCCGCAATGCGGGGTGGGGGCCGGGGGCAGGGCATGCCACGCCGACTGCAGAACGCCTGTAAGTTACAGGCGTTCCACAGTCGCTTTCTGGCGGGAAGGTTTGGAGGGCCTGTGGCCATCCAAGACCCCTTCTCCAGGACGCACACCCCTACGAGCCGAACCATGCCCGCAGCTCCCCTGGTTTACGGGCGGCGCCGAGCGCGACCATCAGCTTGATGCGCGCTTTGACACCGCTCAGGTTGTGGGCGAACAACACTCCCAGGCGCTGGAGGTCGTGATACGCGCCGACGTAGCCGTACTCATCGTAGAGCGACCCGGCGCCGCAGCGCGTCGCGATCACCACGGTTGTGCGCTGCGCGATCGCCTCGCTGATCGCCGGGAGCCACCACGGCGGCACGCGCCCGCTGCCGAAGGCCTCGATCACGATCCCTGCGACGCCGTCCTCGATCGAATGGCGCAGCATCCGGTCGTCGGCGCCCTGGCCGATCTTGATCAGATCGACCAGTTCCTCAAGTCGCGAGCACGGAATGAACGTCCGCCGCGGCATGCGATGGCGGAGCCAGACGCGCTCGCCCTCGACCCGCCCCAGCGGCCCGCTCCCTGGCGCGGCGAAGGCATTGCTGGACTGGCTATGGACCTTCTGGGCTTCGGAGGCGGCGAAGATCTGCTCGTTAAAGACCACCAGCGTCCCCAGCTCGCGCGCCTCGGGGGCAGCAGCAACGCGGATCGCCGCCGCGAGATTGAACATGCCGTCGTAGCCGAGCATTGTCGCCGTCCGCATCGCACCGGTGACGACGATCGGCTTGGGGGAATTGATCGTCAGATCGAGCAGGTACGCCGTTTCCTCCAGCGTGTCGGTGCCGTGCGTCACGACCACGCCGTCCACATCGGGCGCAAGGAGCACCGACTCGATGCGCTGGCTCAGTTCGAGCCCTTGCACCGGAGTCAGGTGGCTGCTGGGCAGGTTCGAGAACTCTTCGAACACCAGCTCGATGCCGGTCCGCGGCAGTTGGGCCAGGAAGTCCTCGCCCTTGAGCATGGGCACTGCACCGCCGACCATCGGGCTGTTGCGCTTCATCGCGATCGTGCCACCGGTGGTGATGATCACAACTTTTTTCAACCGCGTGCTCCTCTGTGTCGAGGTAGACAAGGTTCGGGTGTGTCTCCGATGCGGGTTAAGGATTAAGAGTCAACCCTGAGAGCTCGTCCGGCGAGACCTTGTTTAACTCGTGACGGGTTTGCGCGCCAGCCAGGCGATGCGCTGCGAGCGTTCGTGCGCTGGCTGGCGTGTGAAGCAATCGTATGCTGCCTCCACGCCCAGGCCTGCCGCGGTCAGCAGCTCGGCAACGACCTCCGGCTCGTAGGCGCGTTCGATATGGGTCTCATCGAAGCGGTCATAGCCGTGCTCGTCGCTGCCGACAAAACCGGTGAGCACCATCGTCGAGCAGGCCGTCGCCGGGTCGAACCGGCTCTGCGCGATCTGGATGTAGCCGGGCCGCTCCAGCACCTCACACTCCCCCCAGTCCAGTTCCAGAAAGCGGCGCGTGTTCATGTCGGCGAAGAACAGGCCACCGGGCCGCAGCACGCGCGCCACGCCCTGGAAGCAGCGCGCCAGATCATCGGCGGTGAGCAGATAGTTCAGGCTGTCGTAGGTGCATGTTACCAGATCGAACGATTCCAGCCACTGCTCGTTTGCGAGGGGCGCAGGCGGAGCATCGGGACCAGCGGGCGCGGGCTCGCCCGCCGGTGGTGCGGGTTCCGCCTTTGCGTGGCGCTTGGGCTCCACCGGCGGCGTGCCCATCGCGTCGGTCGGCGAGCGGTGGGCGGCGGGCAGCAGGTTGCGCATATCGCCCAAGACGAACGCGATCCGGCCAGCGGTATCGGCAGCCTCGGCCTTAGCGCGGGCGATCGCCAGCATCGGCTCCGAGCGGTCGAGCCCAACCACATCCCAGCCGCGATCGGCGAGGATCAGCGCCAGCGTGCCGGTGCCGCAGGCCAGGTCGAGCGCGCGGCGCCCAGCGACCGGATGGTGCTCCAGGAGGTCGCCGAGGTACTGGCCCATCAGCACGGCGAAACGCATCTGGCCGCTTGAGTCGTAGAACGGGGCGTAGGCTTGAAACGGCGCCATCATCCCAGTGCTGCTCTACCATGCCAACGGAAGTGCTTCGCAAACAGCCACGCGTACATTGTACCATGCCTGGCACCCGACCGATCCGCCCCCCGCGCGTTGACACGGCCTGCCCCAGGGCGTACAATACATCGCGCCCCGCAGAACATCCTTGCCCGGCGCCGGCTCCCCCGGGAGCGCTGGTGCGGGCGTTGTGATACGAGGAGCGGTATGATCCCGATCTACCCCCCGGACGACCCCTATATCATCAACACGGCGATCTTCGGCTTCCCGATCGTCATTCGCTGGTACGGCGTCCTGATCGTCGGCGGCGCGATGCTCGCTGGCTGGTTGGCGGCGCGGCGGGCGGAGCGGCGCGGCTACAACCCGGAGCACGTCTGGAATTTGTTGATGGTGGGGATGCTGCTGGGAATCATCGGGGCGCGCACCTACTACGTGGCTTTTGAGTGGGAGCGGTTCGCGGGCAGACCGCTGCTGGAGATCATCAACCCCGCCACCGGCGGCCTGGCGATCCACGGCGCGCTGATCGGCGCCATCATCGCTGCGCTGGTCTATACCCACCGCAACAATCTGCCGTTCGTCGAATGGCTGGATATCTGTATGCCGGCGTTTTTGCTGGCACAGGCCGTGGGCCGTTGGGGCAATTTCTTCAACCAGGAGGCCTATGGCCGGCCTACCAGCCTCCCGTTCGGGTTGATCATCGACCCGGAGCATCGGCTGCCGCCTTACAACGATCTGGCCAGGTACCCCCCCGACACCCTGTTCCACCCGACGTTCCTGTACGAGTCGCTCTGGAACCTGGCCGGAGTCGGGCTGTTGCTCTGGCTGGAGCGGCGCTTGCGCGGCTGGCTGCGCACCGGCGACATCGCGCTCGGCTACGCGATCATCTACGGCGTCGGGCGGTTCTGGATCGAGGGGTTGCGCACCGACAGCCTGTGCACCAGCGGGGTCGGCGGCGAGTGCGCGGGCGCCTTGCGGGCAGCCCAGCTCGTCAGCGCGCTGCTGGTTGCGGGCGGGCTGATCGGGCTGTATCTCAATCACCGGCGCAGATTGCAGCCGGCGGTTGGCGAAGCGTCCGCTGCCGAAACGCCCACAGCGCCGGCCACAGCGGAACGGGGCACAGCGGCAGAGGTGCCGCGCTCCGCGGAAGACCCGAGCACGGTGCAGGCGTCATCCCGGGAAGGCTGATGGAGTCATCACTCGCGCCCACGCCCGATGATGCTGACGAACAGCGCCAACCCCGTTACCAGCACCGCCAGGCCGCCGGCGATGCCGAGCAGCAACGGCAGTGTACCGTTCCAGCCGCCGACCCCAACTGCGACTCCGAGCAACCCCAGCCCGATCACGAAGCCAAGCAGCACCAGCGCCAATGCCAGGCGGGTGCCGGCGAGCGCCAGCGCCGCGGCGACCCGGCGCGCCTCCAGGTCGCGGGTCCGGATGAGCAGCGCGCCGTCGCTGAGTTGCTGCAGCAGCTCGTTGATCTGGCGCGGCAGCGCGCCGGCGATCGCGCTCAGTTCCTGGGCCTGGTCCAGCGCCCGCCGGGCCACGATCTCGGGCGCGGTCAGCTCGGCGAGTGCGCGCAACGCGTACGGCCGGGCGATCCCGAAAACGTCGAGCTGCGGGTCGAGCAGCAGGCCGGTGCCTTCCATCATCACGATCGCCTTGAGCAGCAAAACCAGCGGCGCTGGCATGCGCAGGTGGTGGCGCCGCACCAGCGCCAGCAGCTCGTCGCCAGTCTCGCGTGCCGATAGATCTTCGAGCGGGCGATCGACGAAGCGATCCATGAAACGCAGCATGTCGCGGCGCAGCGCTGCGGTGATCTGGCGCGGGGCCAGCATGCCCAGCCGTTGCATCGCACGCAGCGCGCCGTTCACGTCGTTGCGTGTGAAAGCTACCAACAACAGCACGAGGTTGTTGGTCAGCTCCTGGTCGAGCGTGACGACCTGCCCGAAATCGACGGCGCCGATCACTTCGCCGGGCAGGGCGAAAAAATTACCGGGGTGTGGGTCGGCGTGGAAGAATCCGTCGCTGAAGATCTCCTGCAGGATCACTTCGCTGCTATGGCGCGCCAGGCGCTTGCGGTCCAGCCCGGCGGCCTCCAGCCCGGCAAGGTCGTTGATCTTGACGCCGATCAGCCGCTCGCTGGTCAGCACTCTGGCGCTGGTATACTCCCAGTAGATCGTGGGGATGTAGACGATCGGATTGTTGGCGAAGTTCTTGCGGAACCGCTCGGCGTTGCGCCCCTCGCGGCGATAGTCCAGCTCGGCGCGTAGCGCGGCGCTGAACTCCCATGCCAGATCGACCAGGTCGTACTGCTCGCCCAGCGCTGTGCGCTCCTGCGCCAGCGCGGCCAGCTCGTTGAGGATCGCCAGGTCCAGGGCGACCGTCTGCTGAATATCGGGCCGCTGGACCTTGACGACCACCTGCGTGCCGTCGTGCAGCACTGCCGCGTGCACCTGGCCCAGCGAGGCAGCCGCCAGCGGCTCGCGGCAGAAATCGCGGAAGATCGCGCCGAGCGGGCGGCCCAGCTCGGCCTCGATCGTGGCGATCGCCACCTCGGCAGGGAAGGGTGGGACAGTATCCTGCAGCTTGCTCAGCTCGAGGATAAAGGCGGGTGGGAGCAGGTCGGGGCGCGTGCTGAGGATCTGGCCGAGCTTCACGAACGTTGGGCCGAGCGCGGTGAGCGCCCGGCGCAGGCGCTCGGGGCCGCCCAGCGGATCGGGCACCGGGCGGCGCACCATCCGGCGCGGCAGCGAGAGCAGGCGCGCCAGGCCAAGCTGCTCGATCAGGTAGCCGAAGCCGTGATGGCCGAGCACCTGTGCGATCTGGCGGTAGCGGCCCAGGTAACGGGCCTGGCGGACGAGCGGCCACATGGGTTCGGCGACTCACTTGCGAAACCAGCCCAACCAACACCGGCACCATCATAGCCAGCGGGGCGGGCCGCGTCAAATAGGTAACCCGAGGTGGTATAATCAGCGTCTATACCAGTGCTTACCGCAGTTGGCGCCGGCAGCGCTCCTGAACGCCTCGTGGCGCCCGGGCGCAGCGCGCAAGCGTTCTGGCAACGGCGATATGGACCTGGAGCAGAAGCTCGATATCCTCGCGCCCGCGGCGCGATTCGACGCATGCGACCGCTATAGTCAGGGTGGGCGCCGCTACCGGCCGCAGCGCGTGGCCTGGGGCGATGGCGGCATCGTGACGGAGCGGGGGCCGGGTGGCAAAGCCCTGCCGACCTTCCGCCTGCTGATGAGCAGCAGGTGCGAGTGGAACTGCCCCTACTGCCCGCTGCGCGCGGGCAGCGATGCACCGCGCGCGGCGCTCTCGGTCGAGGAGCTGGCGCGGTTGTTTGTGCCTCGCTACGAGCGCCGCGCCGTGCACGGCCTGTTCCTCTCGACCGGGGTGGATGGCGATGCGGATGCAGCGACCGCGCAGATGCTCGATGGCATCGAATACCTGCGCCGACGGCACGGCTATACCGGCTACGTCCACCTCAAGCTGCTGCCCGGCGTATCGCGCAGCACGGTCGAGCGCGCCGCCCAGCTGGCCGACCGGCTGAGCCTGAACCTGGAGGCGCCCTCGGCCGAGCGGCTGGCGCGTATCTCGCCCCAGCGCGATTGGGCCACCGACGTGATCGCGCAGCTGGCCTGGGCCCGCGATTGGCAGCGCGCGGGGCTGCTGCCGGGCGGCCTGGCGACGCAGTTCGTCGTCGGTGCGTCCGGCGAGAGCGATCGCGAACTGATCCGGACGACGACCTGGCTGTATCGCGAGCTGGAGCTGCGCCGGGTGTATTTCGGTGCGTTCCGGCCCGTGCGCGGCACTCCCTTCGAAGACCAGCCGCCGACCCCCTTCGTCCGCGAGCAGCGCCTGAAGGAAGCCGACTGGCTGCTGCGGCACTACGGCTTCACGCCGGACGAATTGCCGTTCGATCCCGCTGGGCATCTGCCGCTCCACGTAGACCCCAAGCTGGCCTGGGCGCTGGCCCACCCCGAACAATTCCCGGTCGAACTCAATACCGCGGATCGCGAATTGCTCCTGCGTGTACCGGGCCTGGGGCCGCTCAGCGTCCGGCGGATCCTACGCCTGCGGCACGAGCATCGATTCCGCGACCCGGCGCATCTGAAGGGGCTAGGCGGTGCACTGACGCGGGCGCGCGACTTCGTGACCCTGGACGGGCGCTTTTTCGGGCGCGACCAGGCCGCGCGCGAGCGGTATTATGCACCGCGCGGGCCGGTAGTGGAGCAGTTGACGCTCTGGTAGCGACGTTGGACGCCACGGTTGCCGATCGGCGCCTGGCCGTGCTGGAGGCTTGTTGGATGGGAAAGCTTCGATGACTCATAGCTCATACCGCCCGATCAGCGGATCGCTCGAGCATGGGCTACGGTTCGTCTTGCTCGGGCTGGGTTCGGCGATCGTATATGCCACCGCGCTGCTGCGCTTCCCACTGGTCGGGATCTACAATCACCCGCTCCAGAACCTCGACAAGTTGACGCTTTCGGATCGGGCGACCGGGATCGTGCTGGCCGGGTCGGTGCTGCTGCTGTTCGCCAGCTACGCCACGGGCGCGCTGCTGCTCGCCCGCGCGG
>FLYN01001338.1_pt1 | contig 10504 bp, 8 predicted proteins | sample 1122621 | NCBI WGS metagenome assembly FLYN01 (sample SAMEA4346792, study PRJEB14843) | hot springs metagenome | biome: Terrestrial Biome; feature: Habitat; material: Sediment | place: India | collected 2012-06-12 | depth 1760 m
ACGCGGATGTATTGCTCGATCTGGGGCGCGCCGCTTCGGCGCGCGCCGATCTGCAACCGGCCCCCAGCGGCCAGGCGCTGGCGGTCGAGCGCGGCCCTGAAGGGGCACCGCTCTGGCAGCAGCTCAGCCGCGGGATGCCGGTCTTATTCCGCGACGGCGTCGTCGGGACGATCGACCACGTCTGGATCGATCCGCGTCATGGCGGGGTTGGTCAGATCGTCGTCCGCGCCGGTGGCCCGTTGCCCAAAGATACGGTGATACCGCTGGATTGGGTGCGGCGGATCGACGAGCTGGGCGTGTTTGTGGATGTCGGCGCGGAGCAACTCGCGGCCCTGCCCGCCTATACCCAGCCCCCATCCGACGCCGAACCGACGAACCCCGGCTAGGGTGATGCGCGGTTGGGCCGATACCCGCGTCGTCCCACCACGGACGTGTATGCCGAAAGGGGACGTGGTAGACGACGATGGAATTCAAAGACTATTATGCCGTGCTGGGGCTGTCGCCCGGCGCCAGCGACCAGGAGATCAAGCAGGCGTATCGCAAACTAGCGCGCCAGTATCACCCGGACGTCAATCCTGGCGATCGCAAGGCCGAGGAGCGCTTCAAAGAGATCAACGAGGCCTACCAGGCGCTGAGCGACCCGGAGCGGCGCCGCAAATACGATGCGCTGCGGCAGCAATACCAGCAGTGGCAGCAGCGCGGCGGTGCTGGCGGCTTCAACTGGGGGCCCTGGCAGGCCGGGCCGGGCGAGCGCGTGTATACGCGTACGGTCTCGCCTGAGGACCTGGAGGATCTATTCGGTGGTACCGACCCGTTCTCCGAATTCTTCAGCTCGTTGTTCGGGCAGACGGACTTCGGGCCGGCGCGGCGCCCACGCGCGGCACGCCCACAGCGCGGGCGCGATGCGGATGTGGCAGTCGAGATCACGCTGGAGGAGGCCTTCCACGGCACCACCCGCACGATCCAGGTCGGCGATCGGCGCGTCGAGGCGCGCATCCCGCCGGGGGTACGGAACGGCTCGCGTGTGCGGCTCACCGGCCAGGGTGGCCCCGGTATCGCTGGCGGTCCAGCCGGCGATCTGTATCTGGTGATCGCGGTGAAGCCGCATCCGCAGTTCGAGCGCGAGGGCGATAACCTGACCTGCGAGGTCGCGGTCGATTTCTACACCGCGGTGCTGGGCGGCGAAGTGCGCGTGCCAACCCTGGATGGCGCCGTCCAGTTGAAGATCCCGCCGCGCACCCAGGCGGGGAAGACCTTCCGGCTGCGCGGCAAAGGGATGCCGCGGCTGGAGCAACCGGGCACGCGCGGTGACCTGTACGCCCGGGTCAGGCTGGTGCTCCCCACGCCACTGAGCGAGCACGAGATCGAGACTCTACGCGGGCTGGCGCAGACACGCCGGAAATGATTCGGCGATCTGTTCCAACCCTTCGAAGTATCAGCTAGATCGAGATGAACGCAGGACACCGCTGGCTGAGCCAGGAAGAAGCGGCAGCGGCGGCGGCGCTCGATGTAGCGACCGTGCGCCTCTATGCCGAGCTCAACCTGATCGTGCCATCGCCGCTCGGCTACGGCGAGGCCGAGCTTGCCGAGCTCCGGCGCATCCGGCGCCTGGTCACCGATCTGGGGCTCGACCACGCGGCCATCGAGATCGTGTTGCGGATGCGGCGCCAGGTGCTGGCGCTCCAGGACGAGGCACGGCGCCTGGAAGCCGCGCTGCGCGCACGCAGCCATCTGAGCAGCCCGCAGGGCTGGATCGACGCCGAGTGGATCGAACTGGAGTAGGGGGTGAGCGTCATGGAGATGCAGGCGGCGAACACGCTCGAAGCAGCCCGTGCCGGCGATCGCGCCGCGTTCGTGCACATGCTCGAGCGCAATCTAGACAGCCTTTACCGCTTCGTGGCGCGCGAGTTGCGCTACCACGAGGCGCTCGGGCATCTCTTCCCCGGCGAGGTCCATCCGGCCGAGGTCGTGGACGAAGTGGCGCTGCGCGCGCTGCGCCGCATGCCGCGTATGCCGCGGCACGCGACCTTCAAGGGCTGGCTGCGCCTGCTGGCGCTGCGCGCGATCGACGACCGCGTCCGCCAGGCGCGCCGACAGCATCACCTCGAGGCAGTTTCGCTCGAGGCACCGTTGTCCACCGGACAGCGCGCGGACATCTACTACCAGCCCGACGCCGCCCTAACCTGGGCCGACGTCCTCCCGGACCACGCGCCATCGCCGGAAGAGGCCGTCGTGCTCAACGAGACGCAGGCCGAGCTGGAGCAGGCGCTGAACGACCTGCCGCCGGAGCAGCGGCTGGCGTTTGTCTTGCGCGCCGTCGAGGGGCTCGGCTATGCCGAGATCGCGGCGATCACCCATCAGCCGCGCACGGCGATCAAAGCGGCCTACCAGGCCGCGCGCGAGTCGCTGCGCCAGCGCTTCGCCGATCGATTCGTCACACCCGGCGAGGCTCGGGCGCCAGCGGCGGACGAACCGCCCAGTGAGGCAGCGAGGTGACCCATGGACGAGAAGCTCTTGTTGCAGTACCTTGATGACGAGCTCGATCCGGCGACGCGGGCCACGGTCGAAGCCCACCTCCGCCACGACCCGGCGCTCCGCCGGCGGATCGCCGAACTGCGGGCGATCGAGCTCGCGTATGGCGCGCCTGGGAACGAAAAGCTGGCGACCGAGCGGCGCGTCGCACTCCTCGAACGCCTCCGCACGTTGCCGGGGGTGCCGCGCTACGACCTGCTGCGCCGCGCCGACCTGGAGGAGCTGACCACCATCCATAGCGACCAGTGGCCGATCGTCAGCCTCTACCTGGACATGCGTCCGGATCGCCGGGTTGGCGAACCGGCGCTGGCGCGCTTCAAGGCCCTGGCCCGCCAGGCCGAACAGCGGCCGGACCTTGCCACGCGCCCGAAAGCCTACCGCGAAGCCTGGGCCGCCGAGGTCGAGCGCCTGCATGCCTGGCTTGAGGCCGAGCAGCCATTGCGCGGCCGTGGGCTGGCAGTGGTGAGCTGCCATGAGCTGGGCCTCTGGCGGGCGTTCCGGCTGCCGGTGCCGCTCAACGACCGGCTGGAGGTCAACGAGCGCCCCTACCTGCGCCCGCTCCTGACGCTGATCGACGAGTTCGAGCGCTATCTGGTGGTGCTGGCCGATGCCGGCAGCGCGCGGCTGGTCGAGATCTTCCTGGGCGAGGCCGAGGATGTGACCGAGCTGGTGGGGTATGTGCCGCCAGCCACCGGCCAGTTCGTCGAGAAGACCGGCCATCGGCACGAGGCGTTCCTGCACCGCCATGTCAAGACGGTCCTGGAGTATGCCGAGGCCTACTGGCGCGAGCACCACTGCGACTGGCTGGTGATCGGCGGCACCGAGGAGGCGCTGGGCGAGCTGCGCCGCCAGGCGCCGAAGGCTTTGCGCGATCGCCTGGCCGGCGAGTTGGCGCTCTCACCACAGGTGGAGCTTGATCACATCCTCGATCGTGTGTTGGAGCTCGAGCGCGCCCACGAGCAGCGCATCGAGACCGAACGGGTCACCGAGCTGATCACCACGGCGCAACGCGGCGGCCCGGCGGTGCTCGGCCTCGAGCCGACGCTGCGCACGGTCGTCGATGGGCGGGTGCGGCTGCTGATCGCCGCCGCGGAGTTCGCGCAGGCGGGCTGGGAATGCCCCAACTGCACGTTCCTGGGCACCCAGGAGCAGAACACGTGCCCTCTCTGCGGCGCCGCACTGGCGATCCAGCCCGATGTGGTGGAGCGCGCCATGGAGCGCACCCTGGAACAGGGCGGCGCGATCGAGGTCCTGCGCAGCGCTGGCGCCCGCGAATCGCTGACTCAGTATGGGCAGATCGGCGCGCTGTTGCGCTATACCTACCCGATGCCCGAGGCAGGCCCGGTTGAGGCGGCAGACCAGGCCGGGGGCACCGGCAGCGCCGCGCCGGAGCAAAGCAGTGCCTCCGAGCCAGCCCAGGATAGCGGCCGGTCCGTCAGCCGGGCCGATATCGAGGCGACGCTGCGGCAGTTGCTGGCCCATTTCGGCAGCAGCCTCGACCAGGGGCCGGAGCAGATCGCGCGTTTCGCTCGTGCCGGCGCCGATGCACTCCTGGTCCAGCAACAGTCCGATTCCTGGCTAGACAGCAGTGCTGGCGCTTCCTTGCTCGGCATGAGCGTGGACGAGCTACATGAGCAGGCCCGTCGCGGTGCGATCCCGGCGGCACATGGGACCGATGGCGCGCCGCGCTTTCACCGTCGCGATCTCGCGTTGTATCGCCTGAGCCGACAGCTCGGCGCGACCGAGCCGCAGATCATCGCGCTGACCCCACCGGTGGCCTGGAGTGCAGACAGCGCCAGGTGGGATCTCGACCCGTGGACCGAGCTGACGCCCGGCTAGGCGCCGGTTGTGGAGCGGATCAGCCCACCGCAGCGCCATGCCGGCGTTCACTGAGCGCCGAGCCCGCAACCTCACGCGCCGGCCAGATAGCGCTGGTGCGCTGCATCCCCGGCCCCCTACACCAGCCGCCCGCCGGCCTCCCTCCAACGCGCGAAACCCTCAATAGTAGGCCGGTATTCACCACCAGGCCGTCCATGCGCCCGATGTCCACCCGGTGTTGTCACATTCCCACCACCTCAGATCGTCTTCTCCATGAAGAGCACCAGATCCAGAGAGCAACATCAGCAGGAGATCCCCAATGCCGCGCATTCTTGTCACCGGGGGCACCGGCGGGCTGGGCCGCGAGGTCGTCGGCCGCCTCATCGCAGCCGGCAGCGCTGTTCGTATATTGAGCCGGCGCGCACGGCAGCCCGGCGAGTGGCCTTCCACCGAGTGGGTGCAGGGCGACCTGGCGACCGGCGCCGGGCTAGGCAAGGCGGTGGCGAACGTGGATACGATCGTGCACGCCGCCACCAGCCCGTTCTATCGAACTTTCCAGATCGACGTGCAGGGAACGCGCCGGCTGCTTGAGCAGGCCCGTGCAGCCGGAGTTTCGCACATCATCTACATCTCGATTGTCGGGATCGACCGGGTACCATCCTATCCCTACTACGGCCATAAACTGGCAGCGGAAGCGATCGTGCGCACGTCCGGCCTGCCCTGGTCGATCATTAGAGCGACCCAATTTCACACGCTCATCGATCTGTTTTTGCACGTCGTGACGCGTGCGCCACTTTTGCTCCTTCCCACAGACCTCCTGGCGCAGCCGATCGACACCGGCGAGGTAGCCGGCTACGTCTGCGAGTGCATCACTGCCGGACCAGGCGGCTACCTGCCCGACATCGGTGGCCCCGAGGTACTGCGCCTGGATAGCATGACCCGCGCATGGCTGACGGCGCGCAGGAAACGACGGCGCATCATCCACCTGCCGCTGCCAGGGAAGACCGCCGCCGGGATCCGCCGCGGCCTGCTCACTTGCCCGGATCGAACCTACGGACGAGTCACATGGGCGGAGTGGCTGCAACGAACCTATGCCCGGCAGACGAGAGTGCCATCGAGTCCCTCAGCAACTGATCGAACCGCAGGCGCGTGAGCGGCCTACGGCGACCGAGCATCCACGTTGACGGCCGGTGCAGCTCTGACTGCGCCAATTGTATTGCTAGCGAGGGTGAAGATGCATCCACCGGTTGGATCCCGATCCGCGCTCCCACTGAGCTTCGACCAGATCGTGGTTGGGGGTGCAGGGCTGTTCTATCTCCTCAGCGGTGCAGCCCTGTTGCTTGCCCCAGCATGGTTCTACCTCACGATCGGCACCTTCCCACCGTTCAACCGCCACTACGCCGGCGACCTGGGTGCGTTTCTGCTTCCGCTCGGAGCCGCGCTGCTGATCGCAGCACGTTCGCCATCTCGGCACGGGCTGCTGATCGCATGTGCCGCGGGTGGCAGCCTGCTGCACGCCTGCAACCATATCTACGATGCGATCGTCGGGCGCGCCGCGCCCGGCGACTGGCTCGTAGATATACCCTCCCTGCTACTCATCGCTGTGCTGTTGATCGTGGTCTATCGATTCGCGCACCGATCGAGCACGACCCGGCACGTCACATCGGGCTGACAGGAGGATCGCCCGCCCGGGTATGCCAACCGCGACATGGCACCGCCGGCCACCCATCCCATCGCCCTCTCGGCCGCTGCGTGCCCGGTTCGGGCCGTCCACGTGGATCACGGAGCGGGAGAACAGAGCGACGCGGACTCCGATCCCGGCTCGTACCAGTCCGGCACTCGAATTTCCCCGCCACGCACGTTGATTTAGTGCAAAGCCGCGATCCCACCCCAGCATATCGCCTGCGGCTCAATGATTGGAGCGGTGAAGGCGAAAGGCGCATTGGTCATTTTTGCCTTCCGCCTTCATCCACCTGGACGAAGCCATGCGCGAATCAGCGTATCTGGCCGCCTCGCTCGCCTGGCTCGACGCACTGCTGGCGTTGCATATCGGGCGCATCCGGTTGCAGCGCGGTGCCGCAGCCGACGACGAATTTCGCGGCCTGTATATCTCCGAAGCCGACGTCGACGCGCTGCTCGCGCCGCCCGACCCGTGCGCCGCCGACCCGCAGCTCGCCGATGTCCATGCGAGCGTCGTACGCACCGCTACCCTGCGCGCCCGCGCTGCCGCCACCGATTCAACGGCGCCGCTGCTGCGGCTCCAGCGCCGCTTCGGCCTGACCGACCTGGAACGCGATGTTCTGCTGATCTGCCTGGCGCCCGAGATCGACCTACGCTACGAGCGACTGTTCGCCTATGCCCAGGACGATGTCACCCGCAAGCGGCCCAGTGTCGATCTGGCGCTGGCGCTGCTCTGCCCGAGCCCGGCAGCCAAGCTGGCCGCCCGCGCGATCTTTGCCCCGGATGCGCCGCTGCGCCGCTACGTGATGGTGCTGCCGTTCGAGGACGGCCAGCGCCACGCGCCGCTGCTGGCCCAGTTTCTCAAACTCGACGAGCGCATCGTCGCCGAACTGCTCGGCCAGCCGGCGATCGACCCCTACCTGCTCGGCTATGCACACCTCGTCGAGCGTGCCCGCCCGCTGGACGACCTGGTGCTTCCAGCAACGCTTCGCACACAGTTGCACCGTTTGATCGCACCACAACGGCATGGAGGATCCAACGATCAGCAACGAGCGGTTCCCCCGTTGTCCTCTTCGTGCCGTTATGGTGGATCTGCAGCGACGATCATTGCCCTGGTGGGTGGGTATGGCTCCGGGCGCCAGGCGGTTGCGGCCGCGTTGTGTGCCGAGCTTGGCCTGCCACTACTGGCCTTGGATGCCGGCCGACTCGCCGAAAGCGGGCTACCGCCCGAGGAAGCTGCCGCCCGGATGTTGCGCGAGGCCAGGCTGCGCGAGGCGGCGCTGCTGCTCTCCAATATGGATGCGCTGCTGCGCGAGGAGCGCCTGCTGCCGCAGCGCGCCGCGCTGTTGGAGGCCCTCGACACCTGCGATGGCCTGGTGTTCCTGGCGCTCGATCGGCCATGGGAGCCGCGCGGCTTCCTGCGCCACATCACCTACGCCCAGCTCGAGCTACCGACCCCCTCCTACGCCGAGCGTGAGCGGCTCTGGCGCGCCCGACTCAACGGCAGCGCCCCCGACCCGATGACGCTCCAGACGCTCGCCTCGGCCTTCCGCCTCTCCGGCGGCCAGATCCGCGACGCCGCCAACGCCGCGCGCAACCTGGCGCGTGCCCGTGGTCCGGATGCGCCGATCACTCCCGCCGACCTGTTCGCCGGCGCACGCGCCCAGAGCAGCGACGGCCTGAGCCAGCTCGCACGCCGCGTCGTCACCCCCTATACCTGGGACGACATCGTGCTCCCGCCCGACCAGATCGCCACCTTGCGCGAGATCGCCGCTACCCTACGTCATCGCCGTACCGTCTACGAGACCTGGGGCTTCGATCGGAAGCTGGCCGGCGGCAAAGGGCTGGTCGTGCTGTTCGCCGGTCCATCCGGCACCGGCAAGACCATGGCCGCCTCGATCGTCGCGCGCGACCTGGGGCTGGAGCTGTACGCGATCGACCTGGCCGGCGTCGTCAGCAAATACATCGGCGAGACCGAGAAAAACCTTGACCGCATCTTCGACGCGGCGCGCCGGTCCAACGCTGTGCTGTTCTTCGATGAGGCCGACTCGATCTTCGGCAAACGCGCCGAGGTCAAGGACGCTCACGACCGCTATGCCAACATCGAGGTCGGCTACCTGCTCCAGCAACTCGAGTCCTACGATGGCATGGTGGTGCTGGCGACCAATTTGCGCAAGAACATGGACGATGCGTTCGTCCGCCGGCTGCATTACGCGATCGAGTTCCCTTTCCCCGAGGAGCTGGATCGGCTGCGGATCTGGCGCGGCGTCTTCCCCAAGGACGCACCGCTCGGCCCGGATGTGGACCTGGCGTTCATGGCCAGGCAGTTCAAGATCGCCGGCGGCAACATTCGCAACATCGCGCTAGCTGCCGCGTTTCTGGCCGCTGAGGACGGCACACCGATCGGTATGGCGCATCTGGTGCGCGCCACCCGTCGCGAGTATCAGAAGCTGGGCAAGCTGGTGACAGCCGCCGAGTTTGGGCCGTATCTGGCGTTGGTGCGTGGATGAGCGTTCAGGAGGCTCCACAATGAGGGTACACCGCCAAGCGCGCCAGGCGGACACCGGCCGGAACCACCGAATGGCTTCTGCGCGCCCGCCAGCAACGCCATCGCGGCCAGCGGGGGGCCCCGGGCCGCAAGGCGTCTTGGGCGCGGGTGCACCTGGGCACCCTACCGCCACCGCTGTGCGCCAGGAGGCTATCCAACGAATGCAGCGCAGCCATGGCAATGCCCGGGTTGCGCGCCTCGTAGAGCAACGCCAGGCCAGGCAACCAGGCCAGCCCACCGTGCGCCGCACGCCATCGATTATGCGCCAGACCGACATACGCGCGCGCGGACTCACCGGCAGCGAGCTGCGCGAAATCCAAACACACGCCAGGCGGCTGCAGCGGCAGCTCGGGCGGCTCGAACGGGGCCGATCGATCACCAGCGCAGAAGCGGCGCAGCTTCGCGATCGGATCGAGCAACTGCTGCGCCAGGGACAGGACCTCCGGCGCGTCCGGCGCGTGTCCCGCGTCCAGGCGCGCGACCTGTGGCTGCGCGGCCGCAATCTCCTCCGCATCGCACGGCATCTCCGCCAGGTGCCGCGCGATCTACGCCGGCGCGCCGCGCGCGGTCGCAGCACAAGCAGCTTACGACTGATCGCCGATTTCCAGGTCACCCCACCGGTCATCCATCCCACGCAGGGCGAAAGTGCCCGCATCAGCTTCATCGTGCGCGGCCGGGTGCGTTCGATCGCCTGCTTTATCCTCTCGGACGAAGACCGCGAGGGCACCTCGTATCGCTTTTTCACCTTCAACAACCCAACGCCCGGCTACAAAGTAGCGATCTGGGATGGGACGTTCACCGGCAGCCGCAACCAGCCGCCTGAGACCGGCACCTACCGGGTCCGGGTGATAGTCAGCGACGCGAGCGGGCATCAGGAGGAGGTATTCGAGCAGATCCGCGTCGAGAACCCCGACCAGGAAACGGTCTTGCCGCGCACCCAATCCGGCCTCGCGCTCCAATCGCTGCGCTTCGATGGTTCACATCTCGTTCTGACCGACGAAGGCGGCAATACAATCAACGCGCGGGCGGTTTCGGGCTTGAAGCCGAACAATCCGCGCAATCCCAGGCATATCGATTACACCCAGCCACGCCATCAATGGGCCAAAGACCGCGGGCCGATCCCAGCGCGCGAGTACGCCATCCTCAAACACCAGGTCCAACAGCCGGAGCTACGGCGCGGCGGCTTACGCTTCCCAACGGGCGGCACAGCACGCGCCTGGGGGCCGATGCGCGTGCCGCTGCATCCGAACGCGGTCGGCAACCGTGATGGCTTCTTCTTGCATCTTGATGCTACCAACGATGGGACAGCGGGGTGCATCGGCGTCCATCCAGCCGATGAGGGCAAGTTCAACCAGATTATGTCGCTGCTTATCTGGATGACCAACGATCGCGTGCCGGTGATCGTCGAGTACCCGTGAGCGTCCCAAAGCCATGACCAGGCCGTATCACACCAGCGACACCCAGCCCGCTACCCAGCGGCATCCCGAGCGGGCACCTTCAGCCGAACACGCTGGCCAGTCAGCGCGGCAAGCGGTGCTGCCCGCCGCGAGCACCACCGGCTCCGGCGAGGCTCAGGCAGATCGTCTGGCCGACGTGCAACTGCAGCGCGCTCAACGCCAGGCGCTGGCCCGTCAGATCGGCCAGATCCACGGCAACCAGCACCTCCAGCGGGTGATCGCACGTGCCGGGCCGGGCGCCCGGCTGCACCGCCGCGCGGACCAGGCAGAGGGTAGCGACGATCGCCCGCCCACCGAGGCCGAGAAGGCAGCCGCGCTGGCTGCTGCCGCTGCCGCCGAGCAGGCCGCCAGCGCAGCCAAAGGCCGCAGCGCCAACCAGACCGGCCAGGTGAAGGCGGCCAAAGCCAGCACGCAGGCCGCCGGTCGGTCGGCGAAGCAGCGCGCCGCCACCGCGCGCGTGGGAGCGCAG
>FLYN01019505.1_pt1 | contig 10502 bp, 9 predicted proteins | sample 1122621 | NCBI WGS metagenome assembly FLYN01 (sample SAMEA4346792, study PRJEB14843) | hot springs metagenome | biome: Terrestrial Biome; feature: Habitat; material: Sediment | place: India | collected 2012-06-12 | depth 1760 m
CTGCGGTCGCGCCTGCGCCGGCGCTCGGCGACGGGGCGGCGCTGGCGCCAGCCGAAGATCTCGCTGTCGGTATACAGCGTCAGGTTGAGATCTGGCGCACGCCAGCCCTCGTCGAGCGAGCCATGCACAACGATGAACGATGAAGGAGGAGCGATGGGAGCCGTATCGGCATCCCGATACATCGTTCTACGCTCATCGTTCATCGCTTCGTCGACCATCTCCTGGATGCGCGCCGCCTGGGGCGTCACCACCACGACCTGCTCGCCGTCGTGCAGGCGGGCCACGATGTCGCCCACCAGGCGCCTGAGCTGGCCGCCAAAGAGATCCGCCGGCGCGAACAGCGTCGCAGGCAGCGGGAAATAGCGTTGGGCTGCCTGGTCATTGCCGCCTGGCGATGGTCGATCGCCGGCTAAGGGGTCGTTGTTGCTCAAGTTGACGAACGCGAGGCTGGCGCCCTGGGCCAGCAGCTCGCTCCAGAGCAGGTAGGGGCGTGGGAAATCGGGCGGCAACTCGCCGGCTTCGATCCGCAGGGCGCGCTGCTCTGCGGCCTGACGGTGCAGCTCGTCGGCTTGCTGCGCCAACAAGGCCTGCTCGCTGAAGATCACCGCCGCGCCGGCGGGCAGATGGCGCAACAACGACGAAGGACCAGGCGCATCCCGGCCTCCGTCGTCGGTCGGCGACTCCCAGAAGAACGGCGCGAACAGCGCGCGCCCCTCGAAACGCTCGCCCTGCGCGATACGTTCCACCGCGGCGTCCCACTCCTCGCGCGCCTCGCGCCGCAGGCCTGCAAGATCGAGCTGGCCCAGCCGCTCCAGCGCCAGCTCGCGCCGCCAGAGCGGGATCTCGTGGGGTGGTCCCACGATGGCCTCGCGCACACGTGCCTCGCTGCGCTGGGTGATCGGGTCGAAACGCCGCAGGCTGTCGATCTCGTCGCCGAAGAACTCGATCCGCAGCGGTAGCTCGTCGCCGGGCGGGAAGATATCGATGATGCCGCCGCGCCGGTTGAGCTCGCCCGGCTCCTCGACGGTTGGCGCGACCCGGTAGCCCATCGCCACCCAACGCCGGATCAGCTCGTCCGGGCTATGGGAAGCACCGCGCCGCAAGCGCACCGTCGCCGCCTCCCATTCGGCGCGCGAAAGGGTCGGCTGGGTGAGCGCCTTGATCGGGGCCACCACCACGAACGAGGAACGAAGAACGCGGAACGCTGAGTCCCGAGCATCATCTGACCACTCGTTCCGCGTTTCGGCCAGGCGCCGCAGCACCCGCAGCCGCGCGGCGATCGTGTCGACGCCCGGCGACATGTGCTCGTAGGGCAGCGCGTCGCTGGCAGGGAACAGCAGCACCGACCCGGCGTCGAGCCAGGCACTCAGATCTTCGCGGGCACGCAGCGCGGCCTCGGTGCTCCCGACGACGTAGAGGACCGGGTGCGCCGTTTGCAGCGCCAGCGCAGCCACCAGCGGCACGCGCGCGGCCCCGAGCACGGGCGCCACGTGAAGCTGCGCCCCGGGCTGCTCGCGCAGCGTGATCGCCAGCGCCTCCACGCGCTCGTGGTCGGCGAGCCGTTGCACAATCAGTTCAAGCCCCTCACCCATCCCTAACACTTAATCACCTAAACACATAAATACATAAACACACATAAACACATAAACACATAAACACCTAGGCACCTAAGCACCTAAACACCTACCGAACACACCAAACAGGGGCGTAGTCGGCAGACCAGCCCCTCCCACATCGACGCCACATGACTTCACAATAGCAGTGTTATAGCACGATTCCTGCCTGCCGTAAAGGGACCTGAGACGGAACCTGGAACAAAGCGCTGCCCGTTCCTGCCTCGTTCAGGCCGGCGTATCCACCATGGCATAGGCGCGCACCGGGAACGAGGTGCCGCCGACGATCCGTGGCGCGACGGCGCTAAAACGGAAGCCATGCGCGGGAAGCTGGTCGAGGTTGCATAGATGCTCGCAGATCACGATGTCGGCGCCGAGCAGCAGCGTGTGCGCCGGGCGCATCGCATCCGCGGTGTCGTCGATGTTCCAGCTATCGATCCCCACCAACGCCGGGCGGCGCGCGGCCAGCCAGCGCGCTCCTTCAGCGGTGAGGAATGGCCCTGGCTCCCAGTAGTGTGGGCTGCCCCAACGACGCGACCAGTCGGTGCGAATCAGGACGGCCTTCCCGGACACGTCGTGCCCCGCAAAGATCGTCGGTCCGATCCCGCGCCCGTTCCAGCCGCTGGCGTCCACCAGCAGGCCGGGCAGATTGGCTAATTGCTCCAGCCGCAGCCCGGCCAGGTCGGCCTTCTCGGGGTGGCGGTGAAATGGGGCATCGATATAGGTGCCAGTGTTGCCGCACAGCGCGAGCGAGGCGATCTGGAAGGTTGTGCCGGGGGCGTAGCCACGTGTCGCCGACTCGTCGTGCATGAACACTGTTGTGAAGACTGGCGCCGGCAACCCGGGGTACACCGGCATCCCCGGCTCAAGGACGTGGCTGAGGTCGATCAGGCGCATCGTTCCCACTCCGGGTTCATGAAGGCTCGAACGCAGCGAGATTGGCCTCGATCTGCTCGCGGTGCTGCCGGTCGTGATCGGCGAGGGCTGCGATCGCACCGGCGACGGTTATTGGGCCGCGGGTCGGATGGATGCCGGTGCGTGCAAGCTGTGCGGGGCGCAACGACCGCATGAGCGCGACGAATTCGGCACGGCGCTCGGCAAGCGTGGTCAGCAGCGTGCCCACCTGCTTGTGCTGATAGTCGCGCTGGCGCACCAGGTCGTTGTCCACCCGCACCAGCGTCGGATTCTCGGCCGCCAGCATCTGGCGAACGCGTGCCGGCCAGACCGCGTCGACATCGGTGAGGTGCCCGAGGATCTCGACGATCGACCAGCTCTCCGGGGTGGGGCGAAAGCGCAGCGCTTCGTCGCTCAGCCCCTGGAGGCGCTGTTGCAGTTCGGCTGGGAACCCAGCCAGCCTGTCGAGTTGGGTGTTGATCGGCTCTTCGGTCATAAGCCCACTCCTGCAATCACAGGCGACAGTACCGCGTGCATAGGCCGTAGGAGTCATCACGTCTGGCGTTTGACAATCTCCAGCACATCGCGCAGCATCGCCGCAGCAGTCGGCCGCGGGTCGTGCTCGCGGCTGGTGGCGCTGAGGCGACTGCCGATGTCGGTGTAGAAGACGATGCCCATCTCGTCGCCGCCCATGCGCGCCAGCGGGTGATCAAGGGGCAGGGCAGTCGGCTGTACGCTCAAGCGATAGCCGCCTGGGCCTGGCTCGGCCAGGCACAACAGCACGATTCGTTCGCCACGTGCGCCGGCGGCGTGCAGATCCGCGGCGGTCAGGCGGGTGATACCCTCGACCGAGACATCGGCGAGGGTTGTCGGGCGCCCCAGCACCGCGTTCGCCAGGATCACCAGCTTGTTGGCCGCGTCCCACCCCTCCACATCCAGCGTCGGGTCGGCCTCGGCAAGACCGCGCCGCTGCATCTCGGCCAGCGCATCCGCGTAGCTGACGCCGGCCTCCATCATGCGCAGGATACCCTGAGTCGTGCCGTTGAGCACCGCCTCGATGCGCTCGATCCGCGCGCCGGCCAGATCGCGCCAGCCCAGATTGACCGTCGGGAGGTAGCCGCCGACGCAGGCGCTGAAGCGCAGATGCGGGAGCCGCGAACGCGGGCGAGCACCCGATGACCCGCCGCCTGCTTCAGCAGCCAGGTCGCTTAGGGCCGCCAGCTCGGCGTACGCCAGCACCAGCGGCCCTTTGTTCGCCAGCACCACGTGCAGCCCGCGCCCGAGCGCCGCCCGCACGATATCGAGGCCCGGCTGCCCATGCTGCAGATTTACCGGGGTTGCTTCGAGCAGGATGTCGGCATCGATGGTGCGCGCCAGCTCGGCCCCCGCCATCCCCGGCTTCCCCACCCCTGGCAGCGTCGCGACACTCCGGCCAGCCCGCTTGGCCGCCAGCAGCGCCGCCACATCCAGCCCCCGCGGGTCGATCGCTGCGCCGCCCGAATCGGCTGCGCCAACGACCACGAAGGCGACCCGGTAGCGTTCGCGCAGCAGCGATTCCTGAGAATGCAGGATGTCGAGGAAGTTGCGGCCGACGTTGCCCAGGCCGGCCAGGACAAGGCGCTTCGCCTTAACGGGGTCCCGGTCGTGACCTGCCTCCAGCTCGACGTGCGGCATGGTTACTCCTCTGGCAGACTCGCCATCTTGGAGACTCGGAAGCGCGCGTGGGGCAGCGGCATCCGCCCATAGCGTGCCAGCAACCCTGGGAGGCCGATCGCGCTCAAGATCAAAGCGATCCCCACGACCTGCGGCCAGGCCAGGCGCTCGCCAAGCACCACTACCGCCAGCAGCGTCGCGACCGGCGCTTCGATCACCACGATCAGGCTGGCGATCCGCCCAGGAATAGAGCGCAGCGCCGTCGTGAAGAGCGCGTAGCCGCCAAGGGTTGGCCCGAGCGCCAGCGCCAACAACGCCAGCCACGGCTCCATCGCGCCCCCTACCCCCGGCATCCCCTCAAGTACACCTCCGCTAGCAGTTCCCAGCCCGCTGATCAGCACGATGACCAGCAGCGCGATCGAGCCGAATAGCATCGTGTAAGTGAGCGAAGTCCATGGGCTGTGCGATTCCATCGCGCGCTGGTTGAACAACACATAGACCGCATGGGTCAATCCGGTAGCCAGCCCGACCAGCGCACCGATCCAGCTCACCTGTAGCACTGCCGGGTCGTAGACCCGCACGAGCAATGCGCAGCCGATCAGCGCCAGCGCCAGCGCGGCGATCTGCGGCCTCCGGATCCGCTCGCCAAACAGCGCCCAGGCACCGATCGTCACAAAGGTCGGAAACGTATAGATCAGCACGATCGCGACTGCCGCGCCGTTCAGCGCGATCGACAGGACCCACAGCGCGTGATAGATGCCGATCGAGATGATCCCGGTCAGCGCGAAGCCCGCCAGGGCGCGCCGGCTGACCCGCAGCAGGCGCGGGCGTACCACGAGCAGCCCGGCCAGGCAGGCCAGCGCGATAAAGACATCGCGCCAGAAGGCGATCAAGAGCGGCGGGATGTGGTAGACCTCGAGGAGGTATTTGATGCCGGGGCTGGTAGCGGCCCACACGATCGCTGCGGCACCGCTGAGCAGATAGCCCAGCCGGGAGCGTTGCTGCATTCTGGTGATCTCCAGATAAGGTGTCCGCGGTCGACCTCCACCGGGCGGTTCGGCAAGGGCGCAGGCTCCGCTATGGGCCTCAATAACGAGCCTTCCGCGGTGGTGTCCCCTCACCTCAGCGTTCCCCTACGTTGTGGGTGGGCCCGGGCCGACCGCTGTACTATGCTAACACAACCCCCAGCACAACGAGCACCAGCAAGAGTGCCAGCAGAAGGTTAAGCGGATCGCTCCATTCCCAGTGAATCCTGGTGTCGAGCGGTATAGGTCCGTCGAAGTCCATGCTGGTTCGATACAGCGTGTATCGATCGGTGTTGGCAGTCAGTTGATGGCCGATCATATGTGGGCTCCTGTTCCGTGCTCTGCCCCAGCGCGCGCGAAGCCTGGCCACGCTACCGGTTCGGACAGTGCGAGCATATCGATCCGAATACGAATACGAGCGTGAAAAGGAAGCCATGCCAATGCCTCCATTGGATTTAGAGCTGCCTGGCCTGCGTGCCTGCCTCCTCGGTCGTGGGCAGCGGTAGGGCCGGTGTCTCGAAGGGCGACGACGTCGCCAGCGTCGTGAGCGTGCGGCGCACGCCCGGGTGGTTGCGTAGCTGCCGATAGACCAGATCTTCCAATGTCTGTGGGCTGGCGGTACGGACCTTGATCAGGAAACACCATTCGCCAATCAGCCGGTGCACCTCCTGGACGCCGGGGAGCTCCGTCAGGAATGCCTCGACCGCGCCCAGATCGCATCCCGCGTGCGACTCGACAAAAATAAACGCCGTCACTCGCAACCCGAGCAGCAAGGGATCGACGATCGCCGCATAACCCTTGATGTACCCGCGCTCCTCCAACAGCTTGACCCGCCGCAGCACCGTCGGCGGTGTAAGCCCGACGCGCTGAGCCAGTTCGGCGTTCGCGATCCGCCCATCCTGCTGCAGGAGCTGCAGAATCTGAATATCGACCTCGTCCAGTTCGTTCACGGCTACCTCACGTTGTGACCGGCCTACGCCCCGGTTTCAAATAATGCTCGCTATTTGTACTATACTGTTCTTTCTTTATTAGATCAATCGGGCAAAAGATGTAATTTTTGGGAAACCGGCGGCCATCGACCAGGAGCAATGAGAGGATCTAGACCCACCACGCCGACCGCGGGACGCCTGTTACACGAGAGGCACATAATCGGCCAGCGCTGGCGTAGCGATCCGGCGCCGGGCGAGGTGTTGACCAAGGACATCGCCGAGGATCTGGATGGCTTCATCGATCACCTCAGGTGGCGGCGTGGCGAAGGACAGCCGGATGTGTGGGCGCGGCGGCGGGCCGGCGAAGAACACGTCGCCGGGGGCGAACGCGACGCCACGCTCGATCGCCGCCAGATACAGATCGGTCGTCGAGGCGCCATGCGGCAGTGTCACCCACACCGAGAACCCGCCGCGTGGGCTGGTCCAGCTGAGTTCCGACGGCATGCGCCGGGACAGTGCGGCCAGCAGCGCGTCGCGCCGCTCGCGGTAGCGCGGGAGCACCCGCCGCAGATGCGCTGTCAGCTGCCCATGCTGGATGAACAGCGCCAGCGCGCGCTGCAACATCGGCGGCGAGCACAGATCGTCGGCCTGCTTGGCCGCCACCAGGCACTCGATGAACTGAGGCGCAGCAGCGATGTACCCGACGCGCACGCCAGGGAGCAGCGCTTTCGAGAAGCTACCCAGATGCAGCACCAGGCCGCAGGGGTCGTCGGCCTTGAGCGCCGGCAGTGCAGGCCCGTCGTAGGCCAGCCGGGCGTAGATGTCGTCCTCGACCAGCGGCACACGGTGGCGCTCGGCCAGCGCCAGCAGCGCCGCACGGCGTGCCGGGCTGAGGCAGGCTCCACTGGGGTTCTGAAACACCGGGATCGTATAGATGAAGCGCGGCCGGTGCGCTACGATCAACGACTCCAACGCCTCGACCATCAGGCCGTCCTCGTCGATCGGCGCGCCGATGGCATGCAGCCCCCGCATGCTCAGCCCATTGAGCACCCCCAAATAGGTCGGCTGCTCGACGATCACGGTATCGCCGGGGCGCGCCAGGGCCTGCGCGATCAATGCGATGCCCTGCGTGACGCCCGAGGTGATCACGATCTCGTCCGGGCCGACGCGCACGCCCCGCTCACGCAGCATGTCGGCCAGCGTGGTGCGCAGCAGCGGATCACCCTGCGGCGTGATGTAGCCCATGACCGCGGACTCGCCGCTGGCGAGCGCTTCGTCGAGCGCGCGTCTGAACTCGCGCAGTGGGTAGAACTCGGGCGCCGGGTCGGCCATGGCCAGCGAGCGCAGGCCGGGGAGCTGCGCCATGCGCAGCATGTCGTTGAGCACACTGCGCGCCGAGAGCTCGCGCCCCCGATCGGGCATCACTGCGGCTGGGTCGATCTGCGCGGCCACGAATGTCCCGCGCCCGACTGTTGCCTCGACCCAGCCGCCGGCTTGAAGCTCGCTATACGCGTTATGCACCGTCAGCCGCGTCACACCGAGCTGGCGCGCCAGCTCGCGCACCGGTGGCAACCGCGCGCCCGGCGGCAACGCGCCGGTGCGAATGCGGCGCCGGATATCCTGTGCCAGCTGTTCGTAGAGCGGCGTGGGGCTGGTGCGATCGAGCACAATCTGCATGCGGTCTTTTGTCTCGCCTTGTCTCAAAATTGCTCCGGCCGCACAAGCGCGCTCGCGCCCGGAAACAGATCCGCCGGGCATTCGGAGCTGCGCTCGATCGCCCTATGCGTGCGGCGATCGAGGGCCGGTTGTTGCGGAAGTATAGCACGCGATCGCCGGGTGGCATAGAGACAAAGGGGGCGATTGTTCTAGGACAATAGGCGGCAAACCGGGCCTTTGGAGCAGCCGCGGCCCATGGGCGTGGCCGCGTAGGTCCGCGCATGCTGAGCCAGGCGCCTCAACGCGTCCGTTCGGCATGCCATCTCGGGGCAGGTATAGCCCTTCAACATTGCTGACCGTTGTGAGGAGAGGATCGGGCTGCTTGCTGCTGGCGCCAGACCGCATCGGAACCATCAGGCGGGCAGGGCATGGTATAATAGCCGATAGCACCATTGGAAGCATGAGGAGGCTGGCGATGCCGCTGTACGAATATCGCTGCGCCGATTGCCGGCACAGCTTCGATCGGTTGCGCTCGATGCGCGAGGGGGACCAGGCGCCGCCCTGCCCGGCGTGCGGCAGCGCGCGGGTCGAGCGCCAGGTTTCGGTGTTCGCGCTGCGCGCATCGGGGGTACCGGCTGTGCGCCCGGCGACGTCGGGGGGTGGCTGCGCGTGCGGGGGTGCCTGCGCCTGCTCGAGCCACAACTAAGTACAGGCTCCGCACGTGCGATCCGCGTTGCTGTCAGCCTTCGCGGAGCCTACAGCTCCATGAAGTGGGAGTCGCAGAAAGTGAGGCGAAGCAGCCGATGAAAGTCATCATTCCAACCGCAGGGCTAGGCACCCGCCTGCGCCCCCACACCTACAGCAAGCCCAAGCCGCTCATCAGCGTGGCGGGCAAACCGGTCCTCGGCCATATCCTCGATACCCTCAGCCAGATCCCGATCGACGAACTGATCTTTATCACCGGCTACCTCGGCAACCAGATCGAGGCCTACGTTCGCGCGAACTACCCGTTTTCGGCCCGGTTTATCGAACAGACCGAGCTGAAGGGGCAGGCGCACGCGATCTACCTGGCCCGCGATGTGGTCAGCGGGCCGACGCTGATCTTGTACGTCGATACGATCTTCGAGGCCGACCTGAGTCGATTGAACCAGATCGGCGCCGACGGTGTGATCTATGTGAAGGAGGTCGATGATCCGCGCCGCTTCGGCGTGGCGTTCATCGAGCACGGCTACATCACCAAATTGATCGAGAAGCCGGAGACCGATCGCTCGAATCTGGCGATGATCGGGCTCTACTACGTACGCGATGCGCAGTGGTTGATGCGGTCGATCGAGACGCTGATGGAGCGCAAGATCCAGACCAAAGGCGAGTATTACCTGACCGATGCCCTGCAGTTGATGATCGACGACGGCGCCCGCTTCATCGCCGAGCCGGTCGCCGTCTGGGAAGATTGCGGCAAGCCGGAGACGGTCCTGCAGACCAATCGCTATCTGCTCGACCACGGGCGCGCCCATGTCGGCCCGACCGATGGATCGATCGTGATCCCACCGGTGTATATCGACGACAGCGCTCAGGTGGTCAATTCGATCGTCGGGCCGTATGTCTCGATCGCTGCGGGTGCGATCGTGCGCGATTCGATCGTGCGCGATTCGATCATCAACCGCGACGCGCTGATCGAGTCGACGATGCTTCAGAATAGTTTGATCGGCGATAACGCGGTAGTTCAGGGCGACTTCCGCGAGCTCAACGTCGGCGATTCGTCCGAGATTCGCTTCGGAAGGCTGAGCAAGTACTGACTTGGTATGCTGAAAGCCCGAACCGCTTCGTTCAGCATTCAGCAGTGCATAGAGGAATAGCTTGATCATCCAAAACTTCCATGAAGTCGCCGGCAACGACGCCGGCGGGACGGCCAGCGTAGGCCGCGGGAAGTTGGCGCTGGCGGCAGGCACGGGCGTGGGCCCGCCGCTGTTGCGCCTGGCGTGTCGAGATGCGCATGGGCACACGGCCGACGAGCAGGATCTCCTCGCCCATATCATCGCGGTCATGACCGCGGCGGGCTATGCTTTCTCACGCGCCCTGGTCGTTGATTATTATGTCTCGCTCAAGACCAATCCATTCGTGATCCTGACCGGTGCTGAGGGGCGCGGCAAGACGGAGTTCGCGCAACTCTTCGCCGAGGCGCTGGTCGGGCGCGATAGCCCGCAATATGCGCTGATCCCCGGCGGCGCCGCATGGCCAAGTAGCACAGGTGAAGATCGCTACTACCGCTCGCTGCAGGAGCGCTTCTGCTCGTGGCGCTTCCTCGACCTCCTGCAGGAGGCGGCGGACGCCGGCAACGCCGGCAAGGTCTATCTGATCTGCTTTGATGCCTTGCATCCGAGCGAGCTCGAGTTCTACTTCGCAACCCTGTTGCAGGTGACGCCGGAGGGGCAGAAACGGCTGAATCTGCCCGGGTTCCCCCCCGACCGCCAGCCGGTGGTCCCTCCCAATGTTTATATCACGGCAACCGTGAATATCGCCGAGCATACGTATGGGCTGAGCCGCAATGTGCTGCGCCACGCCGGCCTGATCGAGTTTCGCGCGCCAGCCCACATCCATTCGCTCGCGGATCGCGGCCCGGCGCCCCCCCCACCGGTGGGCTACCAGCGGCTGTGGCTGCGTGCAGCGCTCCACGATGTCGCGGCGGCTCGCCAGCGCTTAGCCGCGATCCTGGGGCCGGATCAGTTCGCCCG
>FLYN01029051.1_pt1 | contig 10481 bp, 10 predicted proteins | sample 1122621 | NCBI WGS metagenome assembly FLYN01 (sample SAMEA4346792, study PRJEB14843) | hot springs metagenome | biome: Terrestrial Biome; feature: Habitat; material: Sediment | place: India | collected 2012-06-12 | depth 1760 m
CTCTGCGGCGTTATGAAATCCGTGCGCCGCGAAATCTACCTCTGCAAGCGCTTCTGTATGGTAGGGTTTCCCCTGGTCTTCAGTAAGAACGCGCGCCAGCTCCTCCCGCCGTTCTAGCATGACATCACCAATATGGCGGCACAATCGCGCTCGTTCCCAGACTGACATGCCGGAGATTTTATGTTTATTCTCGTTAGCGGCAGCGATAGCCCGTTGAGCGTCGAGACGGGTGCCTTGCGGCAGGCTTGCAATCACTTCGCCAGTAGCCGGATTGTATGCTTCAAATGTTTCCCCGCTCTCGCTTTCTACCCATTGACCGCCGATGTACATCTTGAGTGTTTTCGGTTGCATATGTCTGACCTGCATCATCACCCTAAAACAGGCGTCTAGCTCTTCCCAAGCGAGGCGACCAGTCCGCTTGTGATGAAACGCTGGAAGATGAAAGCCAGCACCAGCGGCGGCAAGATGGACAAAATCACGCCGACGGCAATTAAGGTATAGCTGGCGTCCGGATTACTGGCGATAGCCGAAGTCAAGACGGGCACCGTCTTGGCATTCATGGTCTGCGTGGTAAAGAGCGCAAAGACAAACTCGCTGTAGCTGAAGAGAAATGAAAAAGCGCCTACCGCCGCCAGGCCCGGCGCCGCTATGGGCACCACCACCCGGCGCAGCGCCCCTAACCGCGTGCAGCCATCAATCAGCGCCGCCTCTTCCAGCTCGCGTGGCATTTTCTGGAAGTACAGCGTCAGCACCCAGATCGTGAATGGCAGGGTAAACGCCCCGTGCAGGAGCAGCAGCGCCCGCTTGGTGTCGAGCATATCCAGGAACTGCACCACCTGATAAACAGGCACAGCCACCACGACCGCCGGAAGCAGACGACTGCCCAGTATAAACAGATAGGATGCGTTTTGGCCTTTGAACCGCTCGCGGGCAAACGTGTAGGCGGCCAGCGTTCCTAAAACCAGATTCGTTAATGTCACGCCAATGGCGACCAGAAAACTGTTGCCGATGCTCTGTGGCAGGAATAATGCCTCCTGTGTGATGGGGCTGCGCAACAGCCCGCGTTCCTCATAGGCTTGCGGTATCTCTCCGGTGAAAACGTAACGGTAGTTGGCGATGGTCGGATTTGTCGGAATCCACTCCGGCGGTCTCTGGAATAGGGCTGTTTCCAATTGGAAGCTGGCGCTCAAGACCCACAATAACGGCCCAATGATAAAAATCACCAGCAAGATTGCCCCCACATAGAGCAGCGCGTTTCCGACAATACGCCGGGGGGTGAGTTGGCCGTTCATGTGACCTCCTCCTGTGTTCGCAAGATGCGCATGTAGGCGACGATCAAGAATACCAATGCCATTGCCATGAGTAACGAGAGCGCCGCGCCCCGCCCCAGATTGAGCGACTTGAAGGTCGTCGTCCATGCCAGCCAGGAAATTAGGGTTGTGCCGGTACCCGGGCCGCCGCCGGTCAGGACGTAAACCAGATCAAAGACGGCTAGCCCGATCATCGTTTCGTAGACCAGCACGACCAGCAGAGTCGTGCGCAGCAGCGGAAATGTCACATATCGGAAACGCGCCAGCCTCCCCGCGCCGTCAACTTTGGCCGCATCATACAATTCAGGCGGGATGGCCTGCATAGTAGCCAGGAACAGGATGGCCGCTAGCGGAAACTCGCGCCACACATGGGCGACGATCACCATCATAAAGGCGTGCGGCATCTGCCCTAAAAAAGAGATGTAGTTTTCGATGAAACCAAACTGGAGCAGTAAGCCGTTCACTGCGCCAAAGTTCCCGTGTACCATTAACTTCCAGATGATCCCCGCCGATACCAGGGGTATCGCCCAGGGCAACAGGATGAGCGCGCGCACAATGCCGAATCCACGCAGCCGGTTGTTGAGGAGTAGAGCGACGGCCAGCCCCAATAGCGTGACGAGCAGCATGGCGACAAGGGTAAACCCTACGGTGTTACGCGCAGAAACGGCAAAGAGTTCATCCGTAATGACTCTTTCAAAATTGAGCAGCCCCACAAAGGGGTGGTCTTGCTGAATCAGATGGTACTTGTGCGTGCTTAAGTAGATGGCGAAGCCAAAGGGAAAGATAGTAAACAGAGCAACCCACACAAGGACCGGGCCAATGGTAGCCCAGGTATAGAGCCTGGGGGACGACGCAAGTCCGGCAAGCTGATGGGAGGCCCGTGTTTGCTTGAACACCTGCTCCTGCGATACGCCTTGCATTTCAGCCTCCTGGCACACACCACGACAATGACCGAACCTGCCTGCACGGACAGGCTCGGTCGTGGCTCAAGGAACGGGTACGCAGTTATACCTCGAACTCGCTGCGCAGCTCTTCCCACTGATTAGCCATATTCTGTAGCGCCTCCTGGGGTGTAATCGTTCCCAGGATCGCATCGTGAAGCTGGCCGCGAATATAGATGTCCCATGCGCCCCACCATGGGGTGAGTCCTTCCTTCACACGAGCGAGTTGAGCCTGTTCACGCTCCAACTCAACGTCGCCCCAGGCATTGATGGCCTCGGCGACTTCGGGATCATCGTACAAGGGCAGTTGGGCAAAACCAAGCCCCTTCTCCAGCGCCCACCGCCGGACCACCCGGTACTCGCCATCCGTTGCGCCGCCGAAATAGTTGAGGAAGTCGCAGGCTGCTTCAACGGCGTTTGGCCCTGCGGCGACAGCATCCTTCGTCAGCGCATAAAAGCGCACAAATCCAACGGTGGAATGTGTTTCGCCCGGCATCAGGGCCAGCCGGAAATTGCCGGCCTGCTCGTGAGCGCCGCCGTTGAGTTCCGCCAGGTTATACTTGGCGAGAACGGTATACAGATTCTCGCCAGCGCCCATCGTCTTCACCACGTCCGGTTCTCCCACCTCAAGCGCCGCTGGATCCATTATCTGATGGACGTGCATGGCGTCATACAGCCATTGCAGGGTTTGCTCCGCGGCAGAGCCGGGCTGATTGAAAACCGGATTGTTCTCCTCATCGAAGAAGTTGCCGCCGCGCGAGTAGACCATCGAGTAGAAGATCTCCGAGCTCCAGGGATCGTCTTTCTTAAGCGGGATATTAATCGGGAAGTCGGCAATTCCAGCTTCCTTGATCTGCAGGGCGTGTTCGGTAAGTTCTTCCCAGGTCGCCGGCGGGCCTTCAATACCGGCCTGCCCGGCCAGTTCGGCGTTATAGATGAAGGTGACGAGGTCGGCATAGTACGGGACCCCATACAGCTTGCCGTCCACTGTCATGCCTTCAACAGCATATGGCGCGAACTCATCCACGTATTCCAGCAGCTCAGGGCAGTGGTCGTCTAAGGGCACGATCCAACCCGCCGCCACCCATTCCTGCAACCAGTGGTCGGAAGAGTACGCCAGTTCAGTCGGCGTGCCGGAAGTGAAGCGCGTTGCCATAATGTCATGGTAGTCAAACCAGCTAAAGTCGGACAGCGTAACCGTCACACCAGGGTGCTCCTCCTGGAAGAGGTTGATGTTGTCCTGGATGGTTTCAATGCTGTACGACCACACCACGAAATTGAGATTTATTTCTTCTTGTGCCGCTCCCGACACGCCTGTTGCAAGGACAAGCACCAGAACCGCCACAAGCCAGAAGGGCCTTTTAAAGCGAGTCATCTTTTCCTCCTTATTTTCATACTCCCTACAGGTTGCCCAATCCGAAACCGAATTGCCGTTTGTCGAGCGATTACTGTAGTGTTCTAGTCAATTGATCCCAATAACCCACCTCCTTTCAAGTCGCTAATCGGGTGAGGCGTTGATAGGTTCAGCGTCCAGGCCATGAAGCGGACGGCGCACCTGCCGGTAGGTGAAGCGCGCCGGATTCACCGCCGTCAATCCGGGGGTATCTACCTCGATAATGCGTCCGGCGATAGGTTCATAGGCCGCGCGGAAGGCGATGGCGGCTTTGACCACCAGTATTTGCTGGCGCTGCGGGTCAATCCCCAGGCTGAGAAGCTGGTGCAAACTGGTTGGCGGCTCGCGCTGCGTCGTCAGCACGAGCAAGCTGGACAGTTCTGGCAAGGATGGCTGGATTTCCAGCACCGCCGTCAATCCCTGGTCGCGGTAGCGCTGCCCGCCGTGACGCGGCTCGGTCTCCACGTATTTCCCATCATGCAGCGACTTCACGCGCCCATGAACGATCAGCGTTTCTCCGTGCAGCCGATCTCGCTTGCCGCCCACTGGCAGCGTGACTGACGCGCCGATACCCGCGCGAATGCAGGCCTGTACGGCTTGTGGGTCGGCCAGGACGACCACCCACCCTTCTGCCTTCTGCCGCAATAACTCCGCCAGGATAAAGGTGCTGTCGCCAGACGAGCCGCCGCCGATGTTGTCGCCCGTCTCGACCAGCACCACTGGCGTCTGCCGCGATTCCATCGCCAGCCGCACGGCTTCGGCAGCATCGGGCAGCCGGAACGCCAGCCGGTCACGCGCATTCCAGAGCAGGTCCGATAGACGCTGCGCCTCGTGTTGGGCAAGATCAGCGTCGCCGTCCGTTACGACGACTGCCGACGGCCCCATCTCGTACACGTCCGCGTACTGGTATCCGGCGGCCACGCTCGCCGCCAGTATGCCGGGCTGATGTTCCAGGTCGCGCCCAGCCTGCATGATGCTGCGCATCGGTTCAGCGCTGGTGTTATGGTGAATAATATTGTAGAGCATCGGCGGCTTACACAATGCCTGCACTGGGCGCACCTCGCCTCTCATCGTGCGCGCCAGAATGCCGGCGGCCTGCAAACCCCGTTCGCGCTGGTCAACATGGGGATTGGTTTTGTAAACGACAAGCGCTGTCGAATGCTTCACCACCTGTTCGGAGATATTGGCGTGATAATCGTGCGTGACCACGATGGGGAAGCCGTCGCCCAGCGTTTCGCGCACCCGGCGCACAATCTCGCCGTCGCCGTCAGGATAAATCTCACTCACCATTGCGCCATGCAGCGCCAGCAGCAGCCCGTCGAGCGGCGGGGCATCCTTCAGCCGCTCCAGCAGTTCGCCGACCAGAGTCTCGAACGTCTCTGCCGTCACCTTGCCGGATGGGGTCGCATGAGCCATTAACGTGGGAAACACTTCATAGCCATATTGATCCGAACCCTCGATAAAGCCGCCGACCTCATGATAAGACTCTCGCCACCAGGCGAGTATATCCTGCCCGCGCTGCACGCTGAACGCCTGCAAGTCTGTCGGCGCAGGGCTGAACGAGTTCGATTCGTGCATGATGCCGCCAATCGCAACCCGCATGGGCGTCACCTCTTCAGCCGCGCGTCCAGCACCAGCGTTTTGATCTGCGACATCTCCATGATCGTGTACTTGCCGCCGAGCCGCCCGACGCCGCTGCGTTTGCCGCTGTAGCCGCCGAAGGGCGTGTGCGGCTGCCAGTAGGTGCAGACCTCGTTGATATTGACGATGCCGGCTTCAAGCTGCTCGCCAAAGTAGATCGCTTTGCTCATGCTGCCAGTGAACACCCCGGCAACCAGCCCCAGCTCGTTGTCGTTCGCCAGCGCAATCGCTTCGTCTATGTCGGAGAAGGTCAGCACCGGCGCAACCGGCCCAAACGTTTCCTCCCGGTTGAGCAGCATGTCCGGCGTCACGCGGTCAATCACTGTCGGCTGGTAGTAGAGCCGGGTAGGGAAGCCGTCGGCGCGGCCTCCTCCATACAAAATTTCCGCGCCTTTGTCACGCGCGTCCTGCAAATGGCGGTCTACCTTGTCCGCCGTGTGCGCGTTGTTGAGCGGCCCCATCGTGGTCGCCGGGTCGAGCGACGGCCCCAGCCTCACCGTTTGCGCTGCCTTCAGCAGCCCGTCTACGACCCGGTCATGAACGCGCTCGTGAACCAGAATGCGCTCGGTGGAGTCGCAAATCTGCCCGGCATTGGCGAAGCAGCCAAAGGCCGTTCGCTGGATTGCCATGTCCAGATCGGCGTCGTCGAGGATAATCGTTGGCCCATTGCCGCCGAGTTCCAGCAGGAGCGGTTTTGCCCCGGCAGCGCGGGCTACCTTATCGCCAGTTGCCGGGCTGCCGGTGACGCCCATTGCGCTGACGCCCGGATGGCTGGCGATAGCCTGTCCGACTGTCGGGCCATCGCCGATCACGAGATTCAACACGCCTTTGGGCAGGCCGGCCTGCTCGCAGCAGCGCGTGATGTGAATGGCGGTGAGCGGCGTGAATTCCGACGGTTTCCAGACGATGGTGTTGCCCGCCGCCAGCCCGGCGCACAGGTACTCGGTGGGAATGGTCGCCGGGAAGTTCCAGGGGGTAATGACGCCGTAGACGCCGCGCGGCTGTCGAATGGTGAAGATGCGCTTGTTGGGGTCAGATGACGGCAGCACTTCGGTTTCCAGGCGCTTGATGATCTCGGCGGCGTCGCGCCACATCTCGACGGCGACCTCCACTTCCACCAGCGCGTCACGGTGATAGGGCTTGCCCTGTTCCAGCGCCAGGTCGCGGGCTATCGTCTCTTTGTCGGCGATAATCGCATCGGCAATCGCGTGCAGCAAATTGGCGCGTTCGAACACAGTCATGCCGGCGATTGTGCTGCGGGCGCTTTGGGCCGCATCTACGGCACGGTCAACATCCGCTGCCGTGCACAGCACGATTTCGGCCAGCGCTTCGCCGGTAGACGGGCTGCATACACGCCATAGGTCGCCGCTGCCATCTACCCATTCACCGGCGATGTAACTCTGCTTCCGCATACCTGAAGCCTCCCGTTTCGGCGGGTTTGAAATCCACCCCTATACCCATACAGATCGTTGAACGAAGTTGGATAGTTATAACCCGCTTCTAACCACCTTCAAATTGACCGGTGAGAACTTTTGTTCTACAATTTATCTGCGTAGGGACGCCATTCTTGGCGTCCGCTCCCCCACCCGCACCTTAACATTCGCATACCATCACATCGGCAAATCATGAGGGAAACCTTTGCTGCAAGAACAGTCTTTGTTTTTGCTGATAGCTGAAAGCCAACGGCCAAATGCCCGCTTCCTGCACTGTGCAGTAGCAGCAGCAACAAACCGTCACGAAACACCTCGCCTACTCCGCTGGCACGAACGTTTTCAAAAATTCCAGCGTGCGCTCGATGGCCGTCTCCACAATCTGCTGGCCGAACTCGACGCTTGCCAGCCGCGCATCGCCCAGCGCGCCGTTGGCCGTGAATTCCTCGAACAGGAACGGGTAGCCAAGCCGGTAGGCAGCCTTAATGTCAGTATGAGCATGGGCGTAAGGGTGAACTTCTCCGACCATTCGTTCCTGCCTGACGGTATGCGGCGCGACATATAGGCCAACCGACGCCTCCACCTCGCAGGCGTGGCCGTACAGTGTGGTTTTCGCACCGGCGCGAATTACGTCGGCGGCCAGCTGCATGTAGAACATAAACGCCACGCTGACATCCAGCTCCCGGCGCATCTTCAGGCTGGCGACATCCAGCGACGCCATATTGCCGCCGTGACCGTTCACCAGCAGAAAATGGTTGATGCCGTGACTCTTCAGGCTGGCAACCGTGTCGTACAGCATGGCGTCATACGTCTCCGGGCGCAGCGTGATCGTGCCGGGAAAGCTCATGTGATGCGGCGAGACGCCTATCGGCAGTGCTGGCGTGACCAGGGCGCGCGGGTACAGCCGCTCCGCCAGCCGTTCGCCAATCGCGTAGCAGATGGCGGCGTCGGTTTCCAGCGTCATGTTTGGGCCATGCTGCTCGCACGAGCCAGTGGGGATAATCGCCAGCCGCACGGTTTCCAGCGCCGCTTTCACTTCCGGCCACGTCATGTGCGCCAGTACGTAAGCTTGTGCCATATCTCACCGCCCGAACGCCATGCTGAGGCCCTGCGTGATGTACCGCCGGAAGATCAGGGCGAAGATAATCGGCGGCAGAATGGACAGCACCAACGCCGCCGTCGCCAGCGCGTAGCTCACGTCGTCGTTGATCGCCACCGAGGTCAGCACCACCGGCGCGGTTCGGGTGGCTATCGTCTTGGTCAGCAGTACGGCGAACAGGAACTCGCTGTAGGCGGACATGAAGGCGAACGCGCCCGTCGCGGCCAGCCCCGGCGCAGCCAGCGGGATGACGACCCGCACCAATGCGCCGAAGCGTGTGCACCCGTCCACTCTGGCCGCGTCTTCAATCTCCGGCGGCATAAAGTCAAAGTATTTGGTCATAAACCAGATGGTGAACGGCAATGTGAAGGCGAGATACACCAGAATCAACGCCGGGTACGTATCCAGCAGCCCCAGGCGGTTGATGATGACGAAGATCGGGATGGCGACAGCAATGGCCGGGATGAGTCGGCTGGTCATGATGAAGGTAAAACTCACGGTCTTGCCGACAAACTTGAGGCGGCTGAAGGCGTAAGCGGCCAGCACCGTGATGACCAGATTGAGCAGCGTTGCTCCTCCTGCGACGATCACGCTGTTTTTCAGCGCCGGGATAATCATCAGCACGTCCCCGGACGGGCGGTGGCCCATCTCGGCGCGCTGGTAGATCGGCGGGGGATTGCGGGTGATGATGTACACGTAGTTGTCGAGCGTCGGGTTCTCCGGTATCCAGTGGGGCGGGATGGAGAACAGTTCGTTGTCGAGTTGAAAGCTGGCGTCCAGCACCCACAGCACCGGCCCCAGAATCCACAGCGCCAGCACCGCGCTGGCGAGATAGAGCAAGACCTTTTTGCGCCATGTCATCCGTGTCATATACCGCCTCCCCTACTGGTCGCTGTAAAGCCGCTCGCTGCGCAGCGCCAGGAAGTAGAACACCGCCATGACCAGCGTCGCCGCCGCGATGACAAAGGCCAGGGCCGCGCCGCGCCCCAGGTTAAGGTTGGTGAAAATCTCGTTGTAGGTGTACCAGGCGACATAGGTGGTGGCGTCAGCCGGCCCGCCGCCTGTCATGGCGAAGATCAGATCGAAGGTCACGAAGCTGATGATGGTCTGGAAAATCAGAATGACGGTCAGGGCCGGACGCAAGAACGGCAGGGTAATGTAGCGGAACTGCGCCCACGCCCCGCCGCCGTCAATCTTGGCTGAGTCGTATAATTCGCCGGGAATCACCTGGAGCGTCGCCAGCAGTAAGATCACCGCCAGCGGCAGGTCTTTCCACAGCAGGGCAACGACAACCGTCAGCGGAGCGGTAGCCGGATTGCCGAAGAACGAGATGTAGCTGTCTATTAACCCCAGGGAATAGAGCGCCCCGTTGATGACGCCTACGTTACCGGCAAACATCCAGCGCCAGATGATACCCGCCATCACCGGCGGAATCGCCCAGGGGATGAGGATCAACACCTGAAGGATTTTGGCTCCCAGGAACTTCTGGTTGAGGAGCAGCGCAATAGGAACGCCGAGAATGACCGCCCCGGCTACGGTGAGCGCGACGAAGCCGGCTGTGCGACCAATGGAACGGTGCAGCGCCGGGTTGCCCAGCGCCTCCGAAAAATTCTCCAGCCCCACAAACGGGTGGCGATTGGGCTGCGTCAACACGTTCCTGTGCAGCGCAATGTCCACCGAGTACAGCACCGGGTAGATGGTGAGCAGGGAAATGACGATGAGCGCGGGGAGCAGCGCCAGATACGGAAAGGCTTCAAAGCGTCTCTGTATCCTCGCTGGCCGCTTTACTGTGGTCGCGTCGTATTCCCCCGCCACCGCTCGATAGGGGGCGGAGAGGTCAGCCCCTCCGCCCTCGTGAGCCACGTCACCCTTGCTCATACTCGGCCCTGAGTTCGTTCCAGCTATTGGCGATGTTCACCAGCGCCTCCTCAACCGAAATCTCGCCCAGGTAGGCGCGCTGCAACTCGGCGCGGGTGAACACGTCCCAGGCGGCGTACCAGGGCGAGAGCCGCCGCGCTCTGGCGGTGCGCGCCGTCTCCTCCAGCAGGTCTACGTCGCCCCAGACGCCAAAGGCTTCACGAATTTCCTCGTCCTGATAGAGGGGCATTGGCCCGAAGCCCAGACCCCACTTCAGCGCCCACTGCCGCACGACGGGATAGCTTCCGTCTGGGCCAGGGCCGCCGAAATACTGCATGAACTGCCAGGCTGCATCCTTTGCCGCCTGGTCGCGCCCCGCCAGCTTGCTGGTCACGGCGTAGAAGCGGACGAAGCCGAGCGTCTGATGCGTGGGGCCGGGAATCGGAATCATCTCCAGATTGCCCGCTTCGGCAGAAGTCTCAGGGTCCTGCCAGGCCGCCAAACCCGAAGCGCGGCTCATGCCATACGCCTGCGTGCCTGCCATGACCGACTGTCCATCGGCCACGCCGTCGCGCGTCAGCGACTCGGGGTCCATCAGCCCTTCTTCCATCGCCGTCCTGACCCAGGTGATGTGCTGCGCCAGCGTGCTGTCCATGATCGGCTCGCCCTCCGGCGTGACAAAGGTGGGGTTCAGGTTCTCGTCAAAGAACTCGTCGCCGCGCGACATCAGCATGGCCGTCACGACCTCGATGGAGAATGGCTCATCCTGCGACCAGCCGAAGCCAATCGGGTACTCGACCAACCCCGCCT
>FLYN01001754.1_pt1 | contig 10479 bp, 7 predicted proteins | sample 1122621 | NCBI WGS metagenome assembly FLYN01 (sample SAMEA4346792, study PRJEB14843) | hot springs metagenome | biome: Terrestrial Biome; feature: Habitat; material: Sediment | place: India | collected 2012-06-12 | depth 1760 m
CGGCGGGTGCCGAGCGTGCGTCGCGCCAGAACGCAGCCAGCGGGGCCACATACGCCAGCGCGGCGAGCGCGCTGCCCGCCAGGATCACCGGCACCGCCCAGGGCGCCGTGCGCAGCACGTCGTCGAACAGCCAGCGCCGGGCCCACCAGCCCCAGGTGCCCGGGATGCCGATCGCCGAGGCGGCACCGATCAAGAACGCCAGGCCGGGGAGCACAAGCGGCCCGGGCGCCCCGATCACAGTCAGATCGTCGGTGCCGGCGCGGCGCTCCAACACCGCCAGGGCCAGATAGCACGCCAGCGTAGTCAGCACCGCATTCGTGAGCAGCGCTGGCGCAGCGCTGTTGAGCATGGCGCTGCCACGCCCCACCGCCGCGAGCCAGAGCCCCATCTGGGCGCTGAATTGCCAGCCGATCAACCGCCGCGCGGAGCTGGTGGCCGTCGCCCCCGCCGCGCACGCCAGCAGCGTCAGGATCCCAACCACCATGAGGAGCGTGCGCCAGTTGGGGGGTAGTGCGTCCTGAGCTGCGACGAAGCGCATCAGCGCGTGGCCGCCGAGCAACGGCAGCCCCAGCGCCAGCAAGATCCCTATCAGCGCAGACGGCGCTGGGGACGGCTCGTCGAGGGATGCGTGAAACGGCGGTGCCCCGATCGCGAGCAGCCCCGCCAGCGCCCAACCGGCGAGCACTGCCGGAGGCACCGTGGCGGCCGGCGCTTCCGGGGGCAGCGCGAGCGCCGCTCCCAGCAGCGCGAGCGCGCCGAGCAGGCCTGCCAGCACGCCGACCGGCAACCGGTCAACGCCTGCCATGGCTCCGCTGGCACGTAGCGCCATAGCGGTGAACAAGGTTACCAACGCCCAGGCGAACGGCAGCAGCAGCGGATCCTGGTTCGCCAGGCCTGCCAGCGATGCGAGCACCATGAGCACGAGCGCCGCGAACAACCCGCCGAACCCGTGCAGGCTCGCAGGCACCGCCTGGGCCAGCTCCCACATGGCCAGCGCGCCGCCGCCCAGCACCAACAGCGCAAGCGGCCAGCTCGCACCGTCGAAGCGGAGCACCAGGTACACCGCGCGATCGTCGAGCGCCGCCCACGCGTAGGCGGGCAGCGCGAGCGGCAACCCGCCCCGCAGGCGAACAACCAGCAGCACTGCTGCAGCGATGACCAGGCTGACCGCTGCGCCCAGACCAAGTGCGCGGGTCGGCACGATACGGTTCAGCGCCAGACACAACAGTGCGGCCACAAACGGCAGGGCAAAGATCAACAGGAGCATGATATCGGCTAGCACCAACAGGAGTTCCGCGGTCACCCTCCGGCGGGAGCTACGGCGCGGGGTTCAGCGCAGCTTCGCCTCCCCGAAACCCACCACTGCGTACATCCTGTCGCTAATGCTGATGGGGCGTCACCGTTCAGCACATGCGGTACATGGATCGGTGGATGCCACGATCGCGACGGCATCATCGATCAGCGCCCCCACGAGCAGCGTGCGCGTGATCAACCGATCGAGCTGGCGCGGAGCGTCGATGCGCACGTGAGTCAGCCGCTGCCCATCGCTCTCAACGACGTAGCGGATCAGCCCGCGCGGCCCCTCGGCGCTGCCAGTCCCTTGCCCTGGTGTGAGTTCCTGCGGAAGCTCGCCCTGCCAATCGCCTTCTGGGAGGGCCTCCAAAGCCTGTTCGACGAGCTTCACGCTCTCGTAGGCTTCGAGCAACAGCAGCACCAGCCGGGCATAGACATCTCCCCCCTCCTGGACGACCGTGCGAAACGCCAGCCTGGCATAGCCGGCGTAGGGGTGATCGGCACGCGCGTCGCGGGTGATCCCCGAGGCGCGCGCCAGCGGCCCGCGCACACCGAACTGCTCAGCCGCCGCACGCGGCAATGTACCGACCTCGATCGTCCGTGCCAGCAAGGGGCGGTGGTCGATCATTTCGTCGGCGAAACGATAGAGCGCACGGTTGAGCTTCGGCAGCGCCACCAGCAGCTCCGCCCGGTCGTGCGCCGACAGGTTGCGGCGTAGCCCACCGGGAAGGCAGAGATCGGGGATGACCCGGGCGCCGCTGAGCACCCGCAGCAGCTGGAGCGCCGACTCGCGTGCGGCGGTGAGGGCCGCGGCGCGCCGCTCCATCCCCAAGACGCCGAGAAGCTGCGCCGCTGCGCCCAGATGCGACGCGATCCGCTCGAGCTCGGCTGCCGCGCAGCGCAGCAGCGCCGCTCGCTCGGAAACGGCGATGCCGCACAATTGCTCGAGCGCCTGGCAGAAGGCCAGCGAATGCGCGAACGAGCAGGTGCCGCAGATCCGGGTGACGAGATGCAGAGCCTGAGGCAAATCCAGGCGCGGCAGCCGCCCAGCGCAGCCGCGCTCGTTGAATCCGTCGTGGTACTCGAGATCGACGATACGCTCGCCGCTGACTTGCAGAACAAAGCGCTGTGGTCCGCGCCAGGCGGGGTGAAACGGCCCCAGCGCCAGCGAATACTTCACGGCTCCTCCCGGATCGCTGCGTGCATCAGGCTGCGTATTATACCATATGCTGGCGCGCGGCTGAGCGCTGGTTTGAAGGGCGCAGGAGGGTGGGCGCGAAGCGCTGCATCCAACACACCATCTTTGCTCCCCCTGCCCACGTGCGGGGAGGGGGAGCAGGATGGCTGTTCGCCTCTCAAGTACGGTTGGGCTAGGGGCGTACTCCCTGTTCGCGGCTGCCCGGTTGACGGCATCCACGATGGGCATTAGAATCAAGCCGTCGGACAAGCCATTGGCACCCCATTGGTGCCAGGATCTGACGAGAACCGATGCGACTCTACGAACTCCTCGCTGCGCTCCCCGACGCCGTCGTGAGCGGCCCGACCGATGCCGAGATCAGCGCGCTCGCGTATGATTCGCGCGCAGTGCAGCCCGGCAGCCTGTTCGTGGCGATCAAAGGGTTCCATGTCGATGGGCACGCCTTCATCCCCCAGGCGATCGAGCGCGGCGCCGTCGCAGTCCTCGGAGAAGCAGTTGGCGGCCCGTTGGCCGCGAACGCGGATCATGTCACGTGGGTGCGCGTGCCCAACGCCCGCGCTGCGCTTGCCCCGCTCGCGGCCGCGTTCTATGGCTACCCCGGCGCACGGCTGCGCGTGGTCGGCATCACCGGCACCGACGGCAAAACCACCACGACTTTTCTAACCAGCGCGGTGCTGGAGGCCGGCGGGCATACCACCGGGATGATGGGCACGGTCGATTTCAAAATTGCCGGGCGGCAGTGGGCCAACGAGACGCGCCAGAGCACGCCCGAGGCCCCCGAGGTGCAGCAGTTGCTGCGCGAGATGGTCGACGCCGGCTGCGACTACGCGGTGATCGAGGCCACGTCGCACGCGCTCTCGGCGCGCTGGAACCGGCTCGGCGGCTGTGCGTTCGATGTTGCCGTGCTGACCAACGTCACCCGCGAGCACCTGGACTACCACGGCAGCGTCGAGCAGTACCGCCGCGATAAAGCGCGGCTGTTCGAGATGCTCGGCGAAACGATGAACCACGCTGTAAGCGCTCCTCATCGTTCATCCTTGATCGTTCATCCTTTCAAACAGCGGAAGCTCGCGATCGTGAACGCCGACGATCCGCATCACCAGATGTTCCTGGCGGCTGCGCCGGCGGGTGCCGAGCGGCTGACCTACGCGGTGAACGCGCCGGCTGACGTGCGCGCCGCCGACGTCGTCTCGACCCGCGATGGGCTGCGCTTCCAGGTCACGACACCCTGGGGCGCGACCGCGCTCTGGCTCAAGCTGACCGGTGATTTCAACGTCGCCAACGCGCTGGCCGCCCTGACCGTCGGGCTGGCCGAAGGTGTGCCCCTCGATGCGTGCGTAGGGGCGTTGGAAGCGGTGCCGGGTGTGCGCGGGCGGATGGAGCGCATCGAGATGGGGCAGCCGTTCACCGTGCTCGTGGACTATGCGCATACCCCCGGCGCGTTCGAAAAGCTGCTGCATATCGTGCGCCCGCTGACCGACGGCCAGTTGATCGCGGTCTTCGGCAGCGCCGGCGAGCGCGACCGCGAGAAGCGCGCGCTTCAGGGGGAGATCGCCGCGCGCTTCTGCGACCTGCTGGTGCTGACCGACGAGGACCCGCGCCTGGAGGACCGCGATGCGATCATCGCCGAGATCGCCGCAGGTGTCGAACGTGCCGGGCGCGAGCAGGGCAGGGCATGCCCCTATCTATGCATCCCCGACCGGGCGGCGGCGATCCGTGCGGCGTTTGCGCACGCCCGGCCTGGCGATATCGTGTTGTTGCTCGGCAAGGGGCACGAAAGCTGCATCATCTACGGCACCGAGAAAGTGCCGTGGGACGAAGCCGCTGCGGCGCGCGCCGCGCTGCGCGAAATGGGATATAGCCGCATCTGAGCCGCTCGCTGTAAGGAGCTCCCTATGACCCCCGAGCACTACCTCGACGCTCTGCTGACCCTGCCCGAGCTGCGCTCCCCGGCGGTCTCGCCCGACGGTAGGTGGGCGGCGTGGACATGGTATCGAATCGGCCCGACCGCCGACGTCTACGTCGCCCCCACCGACGGTTCGGCCGCGCCCATCCGTCTGACCGATAGCCCCGAAAACACGCTGCTCGTCTCCTGGGCACCGGACAGCCGGGCGGTGCTGGTGGCGCAGGACCAGGGGGGCGATGAGCGGGTGCAGCTCTTTCGGGTGGACCTGGATCGGCCCGGCGTCATGCAGCCGCTGACCGATCCGGCCCCGAGTTATTTTCTGCGCGGCGGCCAATTGCATCCGAACGGCCGCTGGCTGATCTACGGCGCCAACATCGACGAAGCCGGGCGCACGATCGAACCGACCTGGGTCTACCAGCACGACCTGGTGACCGGTACGCGCCGACCGCTGGCCCGCCCGGCGAAGGGCAGCTTCAACGTGCCCGACCTGAACGAGCCGGGCACCCACGTCTTATACAGCCGGCGCGATCTGCACCCCGCCGGGATCCAGATCTGGCTGGTCGATATCGCGGGCCAGGAGGACCGCGAGATCCTCAATCTGGGCCCGGCGGTCAAGGTGTTCGCCTCCTGGCTGCCCGACGGCGAGCGGGTGCTGTTCCTGGCCGAAGCCACAACCCACCGCCGCCTGGGGATGTTGGACCTGCGGAGTGGCGTACGGCGCTGGCTGATCGACGACCCGGCGCGCAACCTGGAGCAGGCGTTCGTCCCGCGCGGCAGCACGCAGCCGATAGCGGTTGTGATTGAGGTGCATGAAGCGCGGGTGCGTGCTTCGCTACTGAATGTGGACACCGGCGCAGAGACGCGGTTGCCCGCCATTCAGGGCAATCTGCGACCCTTGCGCGCGCTCGGAAATGGGACGTGGATTGGGGAATACAGCAGCTCCACCCATCCGACCGATCTGGTGCGTTTCTCGCCGGCGGATGTGCGGCCCGAGTCGTTCGTCAGCCTCACGCGCGTCTGGGAGCGCACACCCCTGCGCCCACCGGATCTCGCACCGGCGCAGGATTTCCGCTGGCGCTCGGTGGATGGCCTGGAGATCCAGGGCTGGCTCTACCGGGCAGCGGGCCGCGCCAGAGGCACAGTGGTCTACATCCACGGGGGCCCGACGGCGCACAGCGCCGATCGGCTGAACCCCCAGATCCAATTCCTCGTCGCGCAGGGCTTCAACGTGCTCGACCCGAACTATCGCGGCAGCACCGGCTTCGGCCTGGCGTTCCAGGAAGCGATCAAGGCGGACGGTTGGGGCGGGCGCGAACAGGACGACATCCGCACCGGCATCGAGGCGCTGATCGCAGCCGGGATCGCCGAGCCGGGCAAGGTGGGGGTGACCGGTACCTCCTACGGTGGCTATTCGGCCTGGTGCCAGATCACGCGCTGCCCGCCCGAGCTGGTGGCCGCCGCGGCGCCGATCTGCGGCATGACCGATCTGGTGGTAGATTACGAGACCACGCGCCCCGATCTGCGCCCCTACAGCGAGGAGATGATCGGCGGCCGACCGGACCAGATCCCCGAGCGCTACCGGGAACGCTCGCCGATCCATTTCGTCGGCAACATCAAGGGCCGCCTGCTGATCGTGCAAGGGCTGCGCGACCCCAACGTCACGCCGCAGAACGTCCAGGTCGTGGTCGATGCGCTGCAGCGCGCCGGGATCGCCTACCAGGTGCTGGCGTTCGAGGACGAGGGGCATGGCATCAGCCGGCCAAAGAACCAGAAGACGCTGTACCTGCGGCTGGCGGAGTTCTTCGGCCAGGCGTTTGAATGACCAGCACAAAATGGCCGCTCAGCGCCGGTAGTAGCTAGAGCGCGGCGGGTGCTTGGGCCTGCGGAAGAAGCCCGTCATGATCAGCCCGACGACAAAGCCGCCGACGTGCGCGCCATAGGCAATGCCGCCGGTCATCAGCGCCGTATCGGTGAGGCTGGCGAGGCCGTTGAGGAGTTGCGTACCGAACCAGAGGATGATCATGAGCCAGGCGGGGACATGGATCACCGTGAGAAAGATGAACAGCGGCAGCAGGGCGCGGATCGAGGCGCCGGGATAGAGCAGCAGATAAGCTGCCAGGACGCCGCTGACCGCGCCCGACGCTCCGATCGCTGGCACGGCCGCGGTGGGAGTCAGCAGCGCCTGCGCCACCACCGCCCCAAATCCGCAGAGCAGGTAGAAGATCAGATAGGGTAGACTGCCGAAGTTGTCCTCGACGTTATCGCCGAAGATCCACAAAAACAGCATGTTGCCGCCGATGTGCAGCCAGCCACCGTGCAAAAACATCGAGACAAGCGACTTGAGCAGCACCAGCCGGAGTAACCCGAGATCACCACCCAACAGCGCCATCACCTCGGTCGAGCGGATGCCCCAGCTCGCGATGAAACGCTCGAGCCGTCGCTCACCCAACGATAGCTCATAGAGGAACAGGGCGATATTTGTCGCCAGCAGCAGGTAATTGATGAGCGGGACGCGGCGGGTGGGATTTTCATCCCCAATCGGGATCATAGCCGACCGCCCAAACTTATGGCTGAGCACCGGCTCAGAGCCTGTCTGAACAGGGTGGTTTCATGGGTCATCCCGCATGTTCCCATGCGCCATGACCGTTTGCTGCCGCCCCACATTCCCCACCTCCTCCCTCTCCCTGTGGGCGGGGAGGGGCAGAGGCTTACGGGGGTAGGGTTTTTCTTTTCGTGCATCAGGACCCGGCTCCCCTCATCCCCCTTACCCTCTCTTCCGGAGCGGAGGAGGAATAATATGGTGGGCGCTGGGCTACGGGCGCGCAGCGCCTTCTCTTCTCCCCCGCGCCCACGTGTGGGAGTGGGGGCCACCGGCGCATGGGGCGGTCGGCTGCACAGCGTTTCAGACAGCCTCTAAGGCCTGCCCCAGCTTCTCGATCGCCTCGTCCACGTGGTGCCGCTCGAAGATCAGCGGCGGCAGGAGCCGCACGACATCGTCCCCCGCGGTGGCGAGCAGCACACCAGCCTGGTGGCCGGCGTCGCGCACAGCCGCGGCCGATCCCTGGATGCGCAGGCCGCGCATCAGCCCACGCCCACGCAACTCGAGCACCTTGGGATGGGCAGCGGCCAGGTCGCCCAGCCCCTCGTCGAGATAATCGCCTACCTCGCGCACGTGTGCCAGGAACGCCGGGTCGGCGATGCGCCGGAACACCACCTGCGCGACGGCGGTGACCAGCGGGCCGCCAGCGAAGGTCGAGCCGTGGTCGCCGACGTGGATCACATCGGCCACCGGCTGGGTCATCAGGATCGCGCCGATCGGGAGCCCGCCGCCGAGCGGCTTGGCGATCGTCATGATATCGGGGCGGATGCCATAGGACTCGTGGGCCCACAGCGTACCGGTCCGGCCCAGCCCGCACTGGATCTCGTCCAGCACCAGCAACGCCCCGACCCGGTCGCACAACGCGCGCAGCCCGCGCAGAAATTGGTGCGACGCGACGCTCAGGCCGCCCTCGCCCTGCACCGGCTCGACGACCACCGCGCACACATCCTCACGGATCGCTGCCTCGGCCGCCTCCAGGTCGTTGAACTCGACGAAGCGCGCACCGGGCATCACCGGCTCGAACGGCAGGCGGTATTTCTCGCGATGGGTGATCGCGACGGCGCCCATGGTACGGCCATGGAACGAGCCGCTGAACGCGACCACTGCGGTCTTGCCTTGGCCGTAGTGCTCGCGCGCGTACTTGCGGCTGAGCTTAAGCGCCCCTTCGATCGCCTCGGCACCGCTGTTGGTGAAAAAGACCTTGTCGGCGAACGAGTGCTCAACCAAAAGCTTCGCCAGCTCGGTCCCCGGCCGGGTGTGATAGAGGTTCGAGGTATGGATGAGCAGCGCCGCCTGATCGGCGATCGCCTTGACGATCTGCAGATCGCCGTAGCCCAGCGCGTTGACTGCGATGCCAGAGACGCAATCGAGGTAGCGCCGCCCTTCGGTGTCGAACAAATAACAGCCCTCGCCGCGCTCGAGTACAAAATTGGGGCGCTGGTAGGTCTGGAGGATGTAGCGCAGATCGTTGGCGATCACATCGTCGGCGGACATGGCAGCTCCTCGCTAGGTGCTATCGGAGAGGAACAGGTACGCGCTAGTATAGCACACCGGCGCCAGCGATCAAACGCGCTGCCGCGATGTATCCGCTGCCGCCGCGCCACACATCGCAGCGCAACCGTCCGCCCCCGCCATGCCGGTGCTGCTTCTGGTATACTAGCAGCGTGGAAGACGGGAGTGCCCATGAATGCCTTGTTGCTCTCGCTCACAACCTTCATCTCGACCTCGGCCGGGGGGCTGTTTGCGCTGAGGTTTCGCGACCGTCTGCACCTGATCCTCGGCTTTACCGCCGGCGTATTGCTCGGCGTGGTCAGCTTCGATATCCTGCCCGAGATCTTCGAGGTGACCCACGAGCACGCGCTCGACCCGCTCAGGCCGATGATCGCGCTGGTCGTTGGCTTTCTGCTGTTTCACAGCGTCGAGAAGCTGGCGCTGATCCATCACGCGCATGAAGAAAGCTACGCCGATCATCGCCACCCCCAGGTCGGGCTGCTGTCGGCATCGGCGTTGATCGGGCACAGCTTCATGGACGGGGTCGGGATCGGCCTGGGGTTTCAGGTGTCGGAAGAGACGGGCATCGTCGTCGCCGTCGCGGTGATCGCCCACGACTTCGCCGATGGGCTGAACACGGTCAGCCTGATGCTGGCGCACCACAACACACCACGCCGCTCGCTGGCCATGCTGGCCCTCGATGCGGTCGCCCCGATCGTAGGAGCCGCATCGACGCTGCTATTTCAGGCACCTCCGCCCCTGCTGGCGCTCTACCTCGGCTTTTTCGCTGGCTTCCTGCTCTACATCGGCGCAGCCGACATCTTGCCAGAGGCACACTCGCAATCTCGTTCGCCGCTCACGATCGCGCTGACCTGCCTCGGCGCTGCATTCGTATTCGCCGTCACGCGCGTGCTCGGATGACCACCGACACGCGCTGTGCCGGCGTCGTACCCTCGGCGTCCTGTGTTCCTCCCAGCCCTGGATTCTCAGCCAACGATGGCCACAGGCTCGCCGAGCTCGATCCCGAAGTGCTGCCGCAAGGCGGCCGCGTATTCCGCCTGATCCCTCAGCACGCGTTCATGCCGCGCCCCTCCTGTGCTGACGATCAGGCGCATGTCGCTCAGGGTGATCCGGCCATCGGGCGTGGCGCGCGAACAGATCCGCCGGCGCGTGAAGGTCGAATCCGGCGCGGTCTGGTGGTATTGGCACATCGTGGCAAAATCGGCGTACTGGCGCGGCTGGAGCGTGAAGCGGTACTGCGGCTCCCAGTGCGCATCTGTTCCGCGGCGCAAGAGCACACCTTCCACACCATCGTGGACGACCCGATAGACCTGCCCGTCGGTCTGGATCTGTTCGCCGGGGTCATCGAGCCGCAGCGGGGTGCGAAACGAGTCGCCGAAGCCGACATCGGCCAGCCAGCGAGCGGGGGGCAGGGGTTCCAGCGTCGGTGCCTGTTGGGCTCCCGAGCCTTGCCCGCTGGCCCCCGGCTCCCGAACCACGAGCGCCAGGTGGTCGAACTCCGGGCCGAAGCTGCCGTCCTCGCACCTCACCCTGGCCGAGATGAGCGTCACATCGAAGCCCAGCTCGCGAAGCAACGCCGCGAACAAGCCGTTCAGCTCGTAGCAGAACCCGCCGCGCCGCCGCTCGACGATCTTGTCGAACAACGCTGCTTCGTCCAGCACGATCGGCCGCCCCAGATGGATGTCCAGGTTCTCGAAGGGCACGGCCAGCAGATGCGCCACGTGCAGCGCCCGTAGCGTCGCGATCGTCGGGTCGAGCGGACCGTGGTAGTCGATACGGCGGAGATAAGTGGTGATGTCCATCTCAGAACGCCTCCAGATAGCACGATCAACTGTCCGGGGCCGGGCCATAGCGAAGCTGCGAAGGTGCTCAGGCGACCACCCAGGCGCCGCGGCGCGCCCGGCCCTCGGGGATGCGCCCGGCGAGCAGGAAGCGCAACGCTCCCGGCAGCCGGCGCGCCCAGGCGGTCTC
>FLYN01011461.1_pt1 | contig 10353 bp, 12 predicted proteins | sample 1122621 | NCBI WGS metagenome assembly FLYN01 (sample SAMEA4346792, study PRJEB14843) | hot springs metagenome | biome: Terrestrial Biome; feature: Habitat; material: Sediment | place: India | collected 2012-06-12 | depth 1760 m
CGGGTCGTGTTCATCAACGCCTCGGGGACGGCCGGGGGACCCGGCACCGGCCCGCCGGGGCCCGGAGGCGGCCTTCCCCCGGCCAGCGCCGCCACCCGGGATCCCGGCCTCGTGACGCGGGAGGAGTGGGGGGCGGATCCCCGGCTGATGAACTGCACCCCGGAGGTGGCGGACGAGCTCCGGATGGGGTTCGTCCACCACACGGCCGGCCGGAACGACTACTCGCGGGCGGAGGCCGACGACGTGGTCCGGGCGATCTACGCGTACCACACGAACGGCCGCGGGTGGTGCGACATCGGCTACAACTTCCTCGTCGACCGGTTCGGGAGGATCTACGAGGGCCGTTCCGGGGGCCCCACGCTCCCCGTGGTCGGGGCGGCCCAGCAGGGCTTCAACACGGGCAGCTTCTCCGTCTCCCTGATCGGGAACTTCGACACCAGGGCCCCGCCCCCCGCCGCGATGCGGGCCCTCCGGCGGCTCCTCGCCTGGCGGCTCGACGTGGCGCACCTGCCGCCGATGGGACGAGCCTGGATGACCTCCGGGGGCGGCGACAACAATCGCTTCGCCGCCGGGACGGTGGTCCGCCTCCCCGTGATCGCCGGGCATCGGGACACCGGCCTCACCGCGTGCCCGGGCGGCGCGGTCTACCGGCGCCTCCCGGGCATCCGGAGGGCCGTGGCCGGGATGGGGCTCCCCAAGATCTACCGGCCCCGGCTGTCCACCACCCGGCTCACGCCCGACGTCTCCCGGCTGCGCATCCGGGCCGGGGCGTCCGGTCCGCTGACGTGGTGGGTGGCGGCCTTCGACCCGTCGGGCGCCCGGATGGCGAGCTTCCCGCCCGCGACCGGCGATCGGCTCCTCCTCACCTGGGACGGCACGGGCGAGCCCCTCCCCCGCACCCCCGGGACCTACACGGTGTCGATCCGAGCTCGGGACGGCCGCGCTGAGCGGGCCCGCCCGGCCGTCCTCTCGTTCCGGGTGCCCCGCTAGGTCCGTAGCCCGCGGAACCGCTCGGCCGCTCCGTGGAACGCGTCGAGAGGGCCGAGGAGATCGCTCACCGCCCCCACCAGCTCCTCGAAGCCCGGTGGATGCGCCGCCTCCAGGCGGAGGCGCTCGGCAGAGGACAGCGCCTCCGCCAGAGCGTCCCGGCACTCCGTCCAGGCGTCCGCCACCGCGGGGTGCCGCCAGCCGGGCATCGCCTCCAGGGCCGCCCGGAGCTCCTCCTCGAACACGAGGAGGGCATCGGCGAGCGGCCGTCCGGGGAGCCGGGTGGTGGGGATGGTCGCCGTGAGGGCGTCCGCGGCCCGCTCGACGTGCCCGACCACCTCGCGGAACGCCCCCACGCAGGCCCGCAGGTCCTCGGGCAGCCGCCGGCGCCGGAGCATCACGCCCCCCTGGCGGCCAGGGCCGCCGCCGGGTCGTTCGTGGCCACCGCGTCCACGCCCAGGTCGAACAGGGATCGGATCACGGCGGGGTCGTCCACGGTCCACGTCCCCAGGCGGAGCCCGGCGGCGTGGACGCGCTCCACGAAGGCCCGCCCCGCCGCCAGGACGACCCGGACCTCGGGGAGCAGCAGGTCGAGGCCCTCGGCGACCGCGAGGCGGAGCGCGTCGTCCCCGTCCACGGAGGCCGTGGTCAGCAGCCCCGTGGGGACGTCGGGCGCGAGCCGTCGGCACCTGCGGACGGTGGCGGGGTTGAACGAGGTCACGACGACGGGCCCCACGAACGCCGCGGCCTCGAGCTCGGCCAGGGTCGCCTCCAGCACCGCCTCCCGGCCCGGTTCGTAGCCGGGCTCGCCCGGCAGGTGCTTGACCTCGATGTCCGCACCCGCCCGGCCCGAGAGCAGCTCCAGGACCTCCCGCAGCGTGGGGACCGGCTCCCGAGGACCTCCCGGCCCGCCCGCCGAGAGCCGGCGGAGCTCCTCCGCGGTCACCTCGTGCACCCGGCCTCGCCCGTCGGTCGTGCGGGCCAGGTCGGGATCGTGCAGGACCACCGGGACCCCGTCCGCGGTGAGGCGGACGTCGAACTCGATCATCGGCGCCCCGACCCTGATGGCCTCCTCGAACGCGGCCAGGGTGTTCTCCGGATGGGTCGCGGAGGCCCCTCGGTGGGCCACGACGATCCGCGGCGGCAGGAGGTCAAGGTCGCGTCGGCCCATGGAACCAGCTCCCGCGTTGCTCGGGCGGGAGCGGGCGCAGTATAGTCCGCGCCACCTCCGGCCCGGACGCGGTGGGCCGGTGATCCAGCGGGGAGGGGGGCGTGGACTGGATCGAGCGCGCGCGCTGCCGGGACGAGGACCCCGACCTGTTCTTCCCCATCGGCTCGACGGGGCCGGCCCTCTCCCAGCTGGCGCGGGCGAAGGCCGTGTGCCTGGGCTGCCCGGTCCGTGTGGAATGCCTGGAATGGGCCCTGGAGACCGGCCAGGACGCGGGGGTCTGGGGCGGCCTCTCCGAGGACGAGAGGCGGGCCCTCCGCCGGGCCCGACGCCGGCTGGCCGTCGGCTCCTGACCCCTCAGACCCTGCTCGACGGGCAGAGGTGGTTCACGACGCACGCCTCGCACCGCGGCGCGCGGGCCACGCACACCCGCCGCCCGTGCTCGATCAGCACGTACGTGAAGTGGAACCACCGCTCCCGGGGGACGAGCCGCATCAGGTCCCGCTCGATCCGGTCCGGGTCCTTCTCCTCCGAGAAGCCGAGGCGGTGCGCGAGGCGCCGGACGTGGGTGTCGACGGCGATCCCCTCGACCTTCCCGTAGGCGTTGCCGAGCACGATGTTGGCGGTCTTGCGGGCCACGCCGGGGAGCGTCAGGAGCTCCTCCATCGTGTCGGGCACGCGGCCCCCGTACTCCTCCACGATCCGACGGCAGGCCCCCCGGATCGCCCTCGCCTTCTGGTTGAAGAAGCCCGTGGGCTTCACGTCGCGGGCCAGCTCCTCCTCCGGCACGCGGAGGTAGTCCTGGGGCGTCCGGTACTTGCGGAACAGCGTCTCGGTCACCCGGTTCACCCGCTCGTCGGTGCACTGGGCGGAGAGGATCGTGGCCACCAGCATCTCCAGCGGGTTCGAGAACCGCAGCGCCACCCTCGCGTCCGGGTAGGCCTGGCAGAGGATGCGGACGATCTCGGGGGCCCGCTCCTCGATCGGGCTGTCCCGGGTGAGCTTCCTCCGCGGCATCAGCGACCTCCCCCCACGGTGGCCCCGACCTCCCCGGCCCGGGCGGGCGCTCGCCCCCGCCCCAGCCGGGTCACGGCGAGGCCGGTCACCACCAGGGCCGCCCCCACCGCCTGCTCCGGGCGCACCGCCTCGCCCAGGACGACCACGGCCAGGGCCCCCGCCAGGACCGGGACGAGGAACCCGTAGACCACGGTGCGGGCCACCCCCCTGCGGTGGATCGCCCAGTTCCACAGGGCGTAGGCGAGGTACACCGGACCGACGATCGCGTACGCCAGGATCGCCCACGACACCGGGCTCACGGCGGTCCAGTCCTGGGCCGCGATGGCCGGGATGCCGAGCGCGGCGACGAGCGTGCCGCCCGTGGCCAGGCCGTAGGCCAAGAGCTCCCGGGAGGAGTACCGACCGGAGAGCGGCTGGGTGACCACGCCGTAGGCCCCGAACGCGGCGGCGGCACCGAGCGACAGGAGGTCACCCGGGCGGGCCGCCTGGAACGCCTCCCAGGCCCGGAGGAAGACGGCCACGCCTAGGAACCCGATCGCGACGCCCGCCACCTCCACGGCCCGGGGGCGGTCCCGTCCTGCGAGCCAGGAGAACACGACGGCGAAGATGGGGTGCGTGGAGATCAGGATCGCGCTGGCCAGGGCGGTGGTCCGGTCGAGCCCCAGGACGAAGCCCATCTGGTAGAGGAAGAAGCCCGTCAGGCCGGAGGCCAAGAGGGCCGGCGCGTCCTCCCGGCGGGGCAGCGTGCGCCCCCGCGACGACGCCACCAGGAGCACGGAGAGCGCCACCATCACGGCGAAGCGGATCGCGGTGAAGGCCACGGGGTCCACGTCGCGCCAGGCCACCTTGAACGCCGTGAACGTGGACGCCCACATCAGCGCGACCAGCAGGAGCGCGGCGTCGACGGCGACATCGCCCTCGATCCGGCGGGCCGTCCCGCCCCGGGTCAGCCCAGCCGGTGCCAGATCCTGGTCTCCCACTCCAACCCGACCGTCCCGGCGTCCTCCTGGAAGGGATCGCCCCGACGCTCGGAGGACTCCATCATCGCGTCGTGGGACTCCCACTCGGCCATCATCGTCAGCTCGTTGGGGTTCGACTCGCTCTGGTACAGACGCTGATCCCGCGCTCCGTCCTGCTCGAACGTGTCGCGCCACTTCGTGAAGGCCGCCACGAACCGGTCCACGTCGGCGACCGTCACCCGGAACTGGACGAGCACCACCGACCTCACCTCCCCCCGGCCGGCATCATCCGGCCAGCGTCAGCGGGAGGGGCAACGTCTCCCCCGCCCGGAACGACCGCCACGCACCGTCGGCCAGGACGTGCACCGCGCCCCGGCCAAGGACGGACCACTCCCGGCCGTCGCCCACCATCGCGGTCTCCTCGTCGAGGCCAACGAAGGCCCGGCCGGGCGGCACGGAGCCGATGATGAAGTCCCGGGCCCCGGGGATCCACGAGTCCACGATGTCCCAATGCGGGCCGAACAGCACGTCGCGCACGAGACCCAGCCCGGGCTTCCACAGGTCCGGTCCGAGCTCGGTGACGACCGTATCGAACGTGTCCTCGGTGAGGCAGGCCACCCCGGCGCTGCAGCCCGCGTAGGCTAGCCCCCGGCGGAGCTCCGCGACCAGCTCCCGCCAGAACCGCGTCCCGGTGAGGGTCCGGGCCAGGTACGCCGGGTTACCCCCCGACACGTACACGAGCGAGGCCTTCGCCAGGCGGGCCGCGACGTCCTCGCGCTCGGCGTCGGCCCGGGTCTTCAGGGGGAGGACCTCGGCCCGCACGCCCTGGGCCTCGAAGTGGGCCAGCCCCTTCGCCCCCCACGCGTCGAACACGGCCTCGCCCTCGGGGGCCGAGGCCGTGGGGACGATCAGGACCCCACCCTCGCCGGGGCGGGCCCGCCCCAGCAGCCAGCGGTCCACCTCCACGCTCCAGGGCTCGAACTCCCCCGAGCCGAGGAGCGCCAGCACGAGCCGGCCCGACCCGCTCACGCCGACCGGAGCTCCTCGGGGCGGAGCGAGGCATCCAGCGCCGTCCCCAGCTCCTCGGCCACCTCGAGGAGCGCGTCGAGGTCGGGGGCCTCCGTCCGGTGGTTCACGATGCAGGCCCGGAGCACGAACCTGCCGCCCAGGACGGCGTTCGAGCAGTAGGCCCGGCCGTCGGCCTGGAGCTCGGTCATCAGCCGCCGGTTGAGGAGCGACAGGTATCCTTCCCGGCCCGGCCCCTCGGGCAGCCCCTCCGGCACGAACCGGAAGCAGCAGATCGACAGGTGCACCGGGGTGGCCAGCTCGAACCGGGGGTGCTCCTCGACCCGGGCCCCCAGGTACCGGGCCAGGGCGGCGTCGTGGGAGATGCGGCGGGCGTAGGCCGAGCGGCCGTGGGCGAGGAGCGAGACCCAGACCTTCAGGGCCCAGAAGCCCCGGGAGAACTGGGGGCCCAGGCGCCCCAGGTCCAGCCCGTGGCCGGTGAGGTCCTTGTCCTGGATCGTGTAGGTCGGATCCACCTCGAACGACGCGCGCAGGTGCCCGAGGTCGCGCACGAGGACGCAGCCACCGGAGTGCGGGGTGTACAGCCACTTGTGCGGGTCGAACGCGATCGAGTCGGCCCGCTCGATCCCGGCCAGGAGGGGGCGGAGGTCCGGGGCGAGCACCGCGGGCCCGCCGTAGGCCGCGTCCACGTGGAACCACAGCCCCTCGTCCCGGCAGAGGTCCGCGAGCTCCGGCAGGGGGTCCACGGCTCCCGTGGCCACGGTCCCGGCCGTCCCCACGACGGCGAACGGCCGCAGCCCCGCCTCCCGGTCGGCCCGCACCCGCTCCCGGAGGAGATCGACCCGCATCCGGAAGTCCTCGTCCACGGGCACGGCCCGGACGTGGGCCGTGCCCAGCCCCAGCATGTCGGCGGCCCGCTCCGAGACCACGTGGGTCTCGGTCGAGAGGTACAGCACGAGGGGCGGCCCGCCGCGGACGCCCTGCCGGCGGACGTCCCAGCCGGCGACCCGATCCCGGGCCACCTTCAGCGCCACGAACGTGGCCATCGCCCCGCCGGAGGTGAGGATCCCGCCGGAGCCCTCCGGCAGGCCGAAGACCCGGCCGAACCACCGGGTGAGGTGGAGCTCGATCTCCGTGGCGGACGGCGCGAGCTGCCAGCCGCCCACGTTCATGTTGATGCCCGCGGCGAGCAGGTCGGCCGCCGCGCCGGGGACGGTCCCCGAGCCCGAGATGTAGGCGTAGAAGCGGGGATGGCCCGGGTACCCGGACCACCGGAACGCGACCTCCCGGAGGTAGGAGAGGAGATCCTCCTCCGACATCGGCTCGTCCGGGACCTCCAGCGCCACGGCCTCCCGGACCTCGGCGGCCGTCCAGCGCCGGCCGACGGGGAGGTCCCGGAGGCCGGCCAGCAGCTCCCCGTACAGGTCCGCCACCCGGGACGAGAACGCCCGGGCCCGCTCGGCCGGCCAGTCCAGGTCGGGGACGGGCGGTGGCGGCGGAACCGGGCTCATGGAGCAGCAGTGTGCGCCCGCCCCGCCGCCTCGGCAACCAGCCCGGACGGCCAGGGGGGCCCGACGGCCCCCCCCGACCGGGAACCCCTCCCGCTCCTTCCTACTTCTTGCGTCCGCGGGCCGTGAGCGCGCGGCGGGCCGAGCCGGACTGCACGGGGATCTTCTTGGTGGCCGGCTGCCGCACGGCCTTCGGCACGACGACCTCCAGGATGCCCTTGTCGTAGGTGGCCTTGATGTCGTCGGCCTTCACCGTCTCCGGCAGCAGGACCTGGCGCTCGAAGCGCCCGTACAGCGCCTCGGACCGGTAGTAGCCGTTGCCCTCGTCCCGCTGCTCGCGGTGCCGCTCCCCCCGGATCGTGAGGACGTTGTCGGTCACGGAGATCTCCACGTCCTTCTCTGGGTCGATCCCGGGGAGCTCCGCCTGGATCACGAGATCACCCTCGCGGTTGAACATCTCGATGGCCGGGGTCCACACGCTCCGGAGCGCTCGGGTGCCCCAGCCCTCGCCCAGGAAGCGCCGGAACATGTCCTGCGCCTCCCGCTGGAAGGCCAGCATCTCCTGCCAGGGATCCCAGCGAACCAGGGCCATGGGTCCACCTCCTTCCCCGCCACGGTCCGTTCCTTCCTAGCCCGGAGGATAGGCACCTGTTGGCCTTCTGTCAAGGAACCTGATGGCCTAGCTGTCAAGGTCAGGCACGTCGATCGGGCCGGCGGCCTCCTCGGAGGTGTCGAGGAGGGCCCGGAGCCGGGCCGGGAGGTGCTCGGGGACCTCGCAGCGGCAGCGCTCGGCCAGGAGGGCCTTCAGGCGTCGGCGGAACTCGGTCCGCCCCAGGCAGGGCTCGCACCGCCCGAGGTGCCGCTCGAGCTCCAGGAGGGAGGGCCCGGACAGCTCCCCGTCCAGGTAGGCCTCGACCCGCCGCAACGCCTCTTCACACCCGATCGGTGACAAGCCCCCGCTCCCGTGCCTTCTCCCACAACGCCTTCTCCAGGGCCCTTCTTCCGCGGTGCAGCCGGGACATCACGGTGCCGATGGGGATCCCCATGATCTCGGCGATCTCCTTGTAGGAGAAGCCCTCGACGTCGGCCAGCAGGACGGCCATCCGGAACCCCTCGGGGAGGGCGTCCAGGGCGGCCCGGACGTCCTCGTCCGGCATCCGCTCCAGGACCTCCGCCTCGGCCGAGCGCTCGGCCCCCTGCGCCGCCAGGCGGTCGTACAGGTACCACTCCTCGATCCCCTCGTCGGGGACGGTCTGCGGCTCCCGCTGGCGCTTGCGGTACGTGTTGATGAACGCGTTCACCAGGATCCGGTACATCCAGGCCCGCAGGTTCGTCCCCTCCTTGAACGACCCGAACCCTCGGTAGGCGCGGAGGAAGGCCTCCTGGACGAGATCCTCGGCGTCCGTCGGGTTCCGCGTCAGGCGGACGGCCACCGAGTAGAGGCCGGGCAGGAGCGGGAGCGCGTCGCGCTCGAACCGCTCCCGGAGCTCGTCCCGGGACCGCTCCTCCGCCGGGGCCGCCGCCCCCTCCGGGCCAGCCATCGAGCCCACCCTACCCCGGATCCCGAGGAACGACCGGGTGTCGGAGCGACCGGGAGGGTGGGAAGATGCCTGTGAGACATGCCCGAGGGCAACGACGACCGACGCGGCACCCGCTTCCCCGGCTTCGACCTGGGGCCGGCCGGGCCCGGACGCCCCGGCGGCTGGCGCACCTCCCCCTGGGTGTTCCTTGCCGGCCTGTTCCTGGCCCTGATGCTGTTCCAGTTCCTGCTGAACCCACGGCCCCAGGGCATCCCCTACTCCGAGTTCCTGGACAAGGTGGAGCAGGGTCGGATCGTCGGCGAGGTGGTGATCTCGTCGACCGACGTGAGCGGGACGTACCGGGACGCCTCGGGGGACCGCGTGGCGTTCACGGCCACCCTGCCGGCGAACTTCGATCCCACGCCCCTGCAGCAGCTGCTGGAGCGGGAGGGCGTCACGTACCGGTTCACGCAACCCTCCGGGATCGCCACCTTCATCCTGTCCACGCTGCTGCCGACGCTGCTCCTCTTCGGCGTGCTGTGGTTCTTCCTGTTCCGACGGATGGCCGGGGGAACGGCCTCCGCGCTCTCGCTGGGCCGGAACCGGGTGAAGATCTACGACCGCAAGGAGATGAAGACGACGTTCGCCGACGTGGCCGGCCTCGACGAGGCGGTCGAGGAGCTCCGGGAGATCGTCGACTTCCTGAAGAACCCGAAGAAGTACCAGCGCCTGGGGGGGCGGATCCCCAAGGGGGTGCTGCTGCTGGGGCCGCCGGGGTGCGGCAAGACCCTCCTCGCCCGGGCCGTGGCCGGCGAGGCGAACGTCCCCTTCTTCTTCATGTCGGGCTCCGAGTTCGTCGAGATGTTCGTGGGGCTCGGGGCGGCCCGGGTCCGGGAGCTGTTCCAGCAGGCCAAGGAGCGGGCCCCGGCCCTCGTGTTCCTGGACGAGATCGACACGATCGGCAAGGGGCGGGCCGGGGCCCTGGGGGCCGGCATCGGGGCCCACGACGAGCGGGAGCAGACGCTGAACCAGCTCCTCGTGGAGATGGACGGGTTCGACTCCTCGAAGGGCGTGATCATCATGGCCGCCACCAACCGGCCGGACGTGCTGGACCCGGCGCTCGTCCGGCCCGGGCGGTTCGACCGGCAGGTGGTCGTGGACCGCCCCGACCTCCGGGGGAGGGAGGCGATCCTCCGGGTCCACACCCGGGGGGTGGCCCTGGGCCCCGACGTCGACCTCCGGGTGCTCGCCGCCCGGACGCCCGGCTTCACCGGCGCCGACCTGGCCAACGTGGTGAACGAGGCCGCCCTGCTCGCCGCCCGGCGGGAGCGGGACGCGGTGACGATGGCGGAGCTCGAGGAGGCCATCGACCGGGTCGTGGCGGGGCTGGAGCGGAAGAGCCGCGTCATGTCGGAGAAGGAGAAGGAACGGGTGGCCGTGCACGAGATGGGCCACGCCCTGGTGGCGCTCTCCTGCCCCACGGCCGACCCCGTCCACCGGGTCTCGATCATCCCCAGGGGGGCGGCGGCACTGGGGATGACGATGCAGCGGCCCCTCGAGGACCGGTACCTCCTCACGGAGCCCGAGCTCCAGGACCGCCTGGCGATCCTCCTCGGGGGACGCACCGCCGAGGAGCTCGTCTTCGGCCCCGTCTCCACCGGGGCCCAGAACGACCTGGAGCGGGCCACGGAGATCGCCCGGGCCATGGTCGTGGAGTACGGGATGAGCGAGGCGCTCGGCCCCCTCTCCTTCGGCCGGGACGGGTTCCGGAGCGCGGAGGGACGGATCCTGTTCCCCGGGGAGCGGCCGGAGATGTCGGACGCCACGGCGGAGCTCGTCGACAAGGAGGTCGCCAGGCTGCTCAACGGGGCCCACGAGCGGGCCCGGGGCATCCTGTCGGAGAAGCGGGAGCTCCTGGACCGCCTGTCGCGGCTCCTCATGGCCCGGGAGGTGATCGAGGGGCGGGACCTGATGGCCTACGTCCGGGGGGAGGCGGAGATCCCCGAGCCGGAGCCCCCGGGGCGTGGCCCGGAGGAGGAGGCGGCCACCGAGCCCGTGGAGGTCGAGCCCGCCCCCACCGAGCCCGTGGGCTCGATCGACCCCAGGCCGACGGCGCCGCTCGAGGCGCCGGACGCCCGGCCCTAGCGGGTCCGGCCCTCGGGGGGCCG
>FLYN01012305.1_pt1 | contig 10353 bp, 9 predicted proteins | sample 1122621 | NCBI WGS metagenome assembly FLYN01 (sample SAMEA4346792, study PRJEB14843) | hot springs metagenome | biome: Terrestrial Biome; feature: Habitat; material: Sediment | place: India | collected 2012-06-12 | depth 1760 m
CGGCCAGCGGTTAGTTTGGAGGCTAGCATGCGTTTGTTCGACAAGCTCCGCGGCGGCAAGGCGCGCAAGAAACGGGTGGTGGTGATCGGGCTCGACGGTGTGCCCTATACCTACATCCAGCGCCTGTTCCAGGCCGGCGAACTCCCCAACTTCCGGGCGATCGCCGGCGAGGGGTCGTTGGTGCAGATGGACACCACCCTCCCCAACGTCTCCTCGGTCGCCTGGGCTTCCTTCATGACCGGCCAGAACCCCGGCAAACATAACATCTACGGCTTTGTCGACCGCCAGCCCGGCTCGCTCAAGACCTTCATCCCGACCTCGCGCAACATGCGTTCCCAGGCGCTCTGGGAGATCCTGAGCGCGGCCGGCAAGCGGGTGTTCGCGATGAACGTGCCGGTCACCTACCCGCCGCGTCAGGTCAACGGCATCGTCGTCGGCTGCTTCCTGAGCCCGAGCGTCGAGAAGGCTGCGCCGAACGCCGAGATCGCCCAGGCGTTGAAACGGCTGAACTACTGCGTGGATGCCGATCCCTGGCGCGCGCGCCAGGACAAAGACAGTTTTCTGCCGCATCTCGACGAGGTATTTGAGCGGCGGGTCGAGGCGATGCGCTACTTCTGGCGTCAGGAACCCTGGGATTTCTTCATGGCCCACATCATGGAAACCGACCGGCTGCACCATTTCTTCTGGGAGGAGATGGAGCAGGGCCATGCGAAATATGGGCCGGCCTTCCTGGATTTCTACAAGCGCGTCGATTACGTGCTCGGCGAGGTGCGGAGCTGGCTGGATGAGGACACGACGCTGATCGTGCTCTCGGACCACGGGTTCTGCTCGATCAAGCAAGAGGTCTTCGTCAACACCTGGTTGCACGACGCCGGCTATCTGCACTATCGCCAGCCCCAGCCGGAAGGGCTGCAGGATATAGCGCCCTCGAGCGTTGCCTATAGCCTCGACCCGGGGCGGATCTTCCTGAACGTCAAAGGGCGCGAACCGGAGGGGCGCATCAGCATGGGCGCGGAGTACGAGCGGATGCGCCGCGAGATCGCCGAGGCTGCCATGCAGCTGGTCGATCCAGCGACGGGCGAACCGATGGTCGAGCGGGTGTACACGCGCGAGGAACTTTACCACGGGCCGTGTTTCGACGCTGCGCCCGACCTGGTGCTGGCGATGCGCGACGGGTACGACCCCAAAGGGCCGCTGGGCAAGCCGAACCTGACCTTCAAAGGCACGGCGCTGGTGGGGATGCACACGACCCCAGATGCGCTGCTGTATATCCGTGGCGTGCCGCCGTTCGAGCGGCGCCCGTATATCGCCGACGTGGCACCGACGATCCTCGACCTGCTGGAGGTACCCGTCCCCGCCGACATGGACGGACGCAGCCTGGTACGGGAGTAGCCATCCGGAGGGAAGCGCAGGGGTACCTGCCGTCGATCTTCGGTTCTGGAGTATGAGAAATGAACAAACGGCCGAACATTCTATTGCTTGTGATGGACAGCGTACGCGCGGCGAATCTTTCGTGCTACGGTTATCAGCGCCCCACAACACCCAACATCGATGCCCTCGCCGCGCAGAGCACCCTCTTTGAGCAGGCGATCTCGGTCGGCTGCTGGACACTGCCGGTCCATGCGTCGCTGTTCACGGGATTGTACCCGCTCAATCACGGTGTGACGGTTTCAAAAGACGCCCTTCCTGAGAACTTCCCCACACTTGCGCGCCGGCTCAAGGACCTGGGCTATCAAACGGCTTGTTTCTCCAACAACGCTTATATCAGCGATGCCACCGGGCTCACCCAGGGGTTTGAGGTTGTCGAAGATATCTGGCGGATGATCAACCCGCGCGGGATCGAACGAACGAAGGGATCGAAGCTGATCAAAAAGCTTGAGCGCTGGGGACCGATAGCGACACCGGCCGTGCGGGCGATTCGGCTCTTGCGCCGCGCCCGCGCGATCCTGAAAGCCCAACGGAGCCGGAAGGATAGCGGGGCGCAGATCACCAATGAGAAGATCCTGGCCTGGCTGAGCCAGCAGCGGCGCCAGGACGTGCCGTTCTTCGTGTTTGTCAATTACATGGAATGTCACGAGCGCTACAATCCCCCGTATCCCTATAACCGGAAGTTCATGCCCACGCGCTTCTCGGCGTGGCGGGTGGCGCAGGTCAGTCCTAACAAGGACGAGGTGCTCACAAGCCCGGCCCAGCGCCGCGCCGACGATCTGGAGATCATGCGCGCGCTGTACGACGGCGCGCTGAATTACCTGGACGACAAGATCGGCGAGCTGGTGCGGTTCGTCGAAGCGCAGGGATTGCTCGACGACACGGTTATCGTTGTGACCTCCGACCACGGTGACAGCCTGGGCGAACACAATCAGCTCGGGCATCGTCTGACGCTGTACGAGCAGCTGGTCCACGTGCCGCTGATCATTCGCTACCCGGCCCGCTTTGCGCCAGGCACACGTGTCTCCCATCAGGTCCAATTGGCCGATCTCTTCCCCACGTTCCTGGAGCTGGCAGGCGCCGATACGGCCGAGACGGCCGCGAATGGGTTTCACAGCCTGCTCGTCCCACCAAAACCCGATGAGCGCCCGTTCACGGTGGCCGAGAACACTGCGCCCAAGAGCCTGGATAACGTGTTGGCGCGCATGATCCGAACTGATCGGTATAAATATATCTGGAAATCGAACCAGCAGCACGAGTTGTACGACCTGACGCGCGATCCGGAGGAGACCTCCAACCTGGTAACCACCGAGCCGGACGTGGCACGCTCCATGATCGAGCAGCTCGAGGCCTGGGAGCGCGCGCTGCAGGACAAACGGATCGAGACGCGCGAGGCCGATTATGACGAAGCGACCCTCCAGCGCCTGCGCGGACTTGGATACATCGCGTAGCGAACGGTCGCCATAGAGGTATCGATGCAGCTGTCTACTCCGAATGGACATGGTCCCCGGACCATCGACTACGACCTGCACGGCCTGGCCGGCATTCGACTGATCGATCCATCGCCGGGCGACGCTGCAGCCGTCGCGCGGCAACTCGGCCCGATCCAGGCGCCGCTCACCCGCGAGCCCGATATCGTCATCCGGTTCGTCGACCGGTTGCCGACTTCATCGCGGGTGCGTTATCTGGGCGTGGACGAGGCTGGCTTCACCGATGATGCCTTCCTGGTGCTGCGCAGCAAGCACAAAGCACGTGCCAGAGTGCAGATCGCGTTCGCACAGATCGGCCGGCAGTGCGAGATCGTCTGTGAAACGGGGCTGCCGGCGGTGCCGCTGCTGATCCCGATCCTCAATCTGACGGTGCTGAGCAAAGGCGCCGTTCCATTGCACGCCTCAGCCTTCACCTACAACGGGGTCGGCGTGCTGACGACCGGCTGGTCGAAGGGTGGCAAGACCGAGACCCTGCTGGCATTCATGAATCGGGGTGCCGAGTACATTGGCGATGAGTGGGTGTACATCACCGCCGACGGCCAGCAGATGTACGGCATCCCAGAGCCTATTCGCGTGTGGGACTGGCATCTGCAAGACCTGCCACAGTACCGGGCGCTGGTTGGGCGTGGCGACCGGGCGCGATTACAGGCGATCAAGATGGTCCAATCGGTGGATCGCGCGCTACCCCGGGTCGCCGGGAGCAACTCGCTGCCGGCCCGAGCGCTGGGGCGGGTGATGCCGGTCCTGAAGCGGCAGCTCTTCGTGGATATGCATCCACGCACGTTGTTTGGCGCCGGATTTCGTACGCTCGCCGGCACCTTACAGAAAGTGCTGTTCGTCGTCAGCCACGAAACGCCCGACGTCACGGTCGAGCCGATCGATCCGCAGGAGATCGCCAGGCGCATGGTCTTCTCGCTACAGCACGAGCGGCTGGACTTCATGGCCTACTACTTAAAGTTCCGGTTCGCCTTTCCAGAAGCCGCGAACGACCTGATCGAGCGGGCCGAGGAGATCCAGCGCACAGCGCTGGCACGGGTGTTGGCGGGCAAAGAGGCCTATGCGGTCTATCATCCCTATCCCGTGCCGATCCCGGCCCTGTTCGATGCGATTCGTCCCGTTGTCGATCATGGCACTCGATAAGTCCTCCCTCCACACCGCCATCGTCGGGGATGCTCCGGTGCGCGTCGTCTCCGGCGAGCGCCTGCATTCCGATGCCATGCTCCAGGCGTCGCGCCGGCTGGACTGGCGCTTTCTACTCCCAACCCCTGACCTGGGGCACGTCGCCTATCTTGGGCCAGCACACGGCGGGCTGCTTGAATCGCTCCGGTTGTTCAGCACCACGCTCCACATCGTCGACTCCTCCGCTGGCGCGCATCCCACCGCCGGCTATGACGTCGTCGTTGCGAGCGAGCCGTCGTTTGCGGCTCTGCAGCGGGCGGCCGAGCTCATCAAGCCAGGCGGCTTTCTCTATGTCGAGGCCTGCGGATGGCCTGGACGCCTCAGGCGTCGCCTGAGCGCCGGGCGCCTGCATGTGCGCGGGCCACGGCTCCGATCAGCAGTGGGCTACGTCGCTGCTGCCCGGCGGCTCGGGCTGACCGAGATCGAGGCATACTGGCACTGGCCGAATTTCGATGCCTGTACCGAGATCATCCCCCTCGATGATCCGGCAGCACTCGTGTTGGCGCTCGCGCGGCGGCGCGGTGCGGGTGCGCAGTTCGCATCGGCGATCGGGGGCTGGCTGGTGCGGAGCGGGTTGTTGGAGCGGATGGCGCCGTATTTCAGCATCGTGGCGCGCAAAAAGGCCAACGTCATGGGTTGATAACACGCATCCGGCTGGTTGGGGCTGGTAGGGTTTGAGGCGACCCGTTTCGTCGGCATTGGTCTACCGCAGCGCCGCGGTACGTCTGAAAAGGGCTGGTTTAAGGGATTATTAAATGCTCATCCCGCTTCGTGGGCTTTGTTCATCAATGTTCATCTCTGGTCGCTATTATCGCTGAATGAATACGGTGCTGACATTTCTCGAAGCCAATCGGCAGCGGCTCGCGCTCGAGCGCTACGGCGTACCGCAGCAGCTGTCTTGCGTCGTTGTGACGCCGCGGTTTCGTGCCTCCAGCCACGTGGTGTTCCTGATCCTGGCCAGGGGCCAGCCGGAGCCGCTGCTCGTCGCCAAGGTGCCGCGGCTGGCTGGTGCCAGTATCGGCGTTGAACGCGAGGTCGCCAACCTGCGGGCCGTCCAGGCGTTACGGGCAGATGGCTTCGACTCGATCCCGCGGGTGGTGGCGTTCGAGGAATACCACGATCGTCCGATCCTGGTCGAGACGGCATTGACTGGCCGGCCGATGGATCCATCGACCGTCCGCCGCGATCTGACGGGTTGCTGCCAGGCGGTCATCGATTGGTTAGCCGAGGTACAACGGCCAGCGCGCGCGACCAGAGCTATCTGGTTCGAGCGCCTGGTCGAGCGCCCACTGCGCTATTTCGAGGCCATCTTTCCACTCTCGTCCGAGGAGATGAAAGCGCTGCAGCGAACGTGGGAACTGGTGGCACCGCTGCGCGATGCGGACCTGCCGCTGGTGTTCGAGCATGGCGACCTGAGCCACCCCAACCTCATGCTGCTCCACGATGGTGGGCTTGGAGTGGTCGATTGGGAACTGGCGGAGCCGGAGGGGTTGCCGGCGTACGATCTGTTCTTCTTCCTGACGTACGCGGCCTTCGCGCTGCGCAATGCCCGCTCGAGCGGCGACTATCTGGCGGCTTTTCAGCAGGCCTTCTTTGGCCGTTCGGCGTGGGCACGCCCGTATGTGGCAGCTTACGCCCGGCAGCTACACCTGGCACCAGGGCTGCTCACGCCACTGTTCGTGCTGTGTTGGGCCCGCTATCTGACCAGCCTGCTGCTCCGCCTGGGCGACGCCGCGCGGCCGCAGGGGCGGCTCGAACCGGCGACGGCGACGTGGCTGCGTGCGAACCGCTATTATGCCCTGTGGCGCCACGCAGTAGCGCATGCAGGCGAGCTCGAATGGCAGGCCCTGCCGCGGACGCCGCATAGGAGCAGATAGATGCGCATTCTGTATCTGACAAACGGCTTCCCCTACCCGCTCACGAGCGGCTACCTGCGCCACTACTTTTTGATCAAAGAGCTGGCGCAGAACCACGCGATCACGCTGCTCTCGATCGTCGGCCCAAACTTTGAGCCAAAGAACATGGCCGCGCTGGCACCATTCACCGAGCGGGTGCTAACCTTCACGTCCGCAACCAAACGCGGCTCGTTCCGGCGCAAAGCGATCAGCAGGCTGCGCTCGCTGGCAGAGGGAAACCAAGCCGATGACGCAGTCCGTCAGATGCGCCAGACGATCGATCAGCTTACGCGCGAGGAGCCGTTTGATGTGGTCGTGTTCAGCGGCAAGCGCACCTACCCGGCGATCGCGCATCTGAAAGAGCTGCCGCTGGTGGTGGATATGTGCGATGCGACGTCGATGAAGATTCGGGCCAGCATGCGTTATTCCGGGTTGATCAAGCTGCCACCGCTGCTGCTCGATTATGTGCAGGTACGCAGCGCCGAGCGCATGCTGATGCAGAACGCAGCGCACCTGCTGTTCGCCTCCTGCCGCGATCGCGAGGCAATGGTGGGGCGCGCAGGCAACCACGCGACGGTGGTGCCCAACGGCGTCGATCTGGGCTACTGGCGCCGAACGTCGCGCGAGCGCGGCGCAGATACGATCGTCTTCACCGGAGCGATGGAGTATCCACCGAACGCCGATGCTGCGCTCTACCTGATCGAAGCGATCCTGCCGCTTGTCCGGCGGTCGGTCCCCAGCGCCCAGGTGTTGGTCGTGGGGCGCGATCCCACGCCGCGCCTGGTCGCCGCAGGCCGGCGCCCTGGCGTTACCGTCACCGGGTTCGTCGAGGATGTGCGCCCGTATCTAGAACGAGCGACCGTCTTCGCAGCACCACTGCGGTTCGGCGCCGGCATCCAGAACAAAGTGCTGGAGGCGATGGCGATGGAGGTGCCGGTGGTGGCGTCGCCGTTGGCAGCTGATGGGCTACGGACCGAGGATGGCCAACGCCCTCCGATCCAGGTCGCGCACAACCGCCAGCAGTTCGCCGATCTGATCGTTCGGCAACTGCGCGATCGGGCCAACAACCCCGCGCCGGATGCTGCTGCCCGGCGCTACGTCGAGGCGCACTTCATCTGGGGGCGCAGCGGCGCCAAAATGGATCAGGTTGTTCGCAGCGTCGTGAACATTGCCAGCCACTGAGGAGATCATGTTTACTGTAGCGTTAATTGGCCCTGATGGAGCGGGCAAGACCACGATCGGGCGCCGGCTTGAGCATAGGCTTCCGCTGCCGGTGAAGTATGTCTATATGGGCGTCAACCTTGACTCCAGCAACCATATGCTGCCGACGACGCGCCTGATCCATGCGATCAAGCGGGCGCGCGGCGCTAAGCCGGACGTGGCCGGGCCGCCCGATCCAAATCGGGTCAAGCCACGCCCGAAAGGGGCGGTGCGCCGCATGGCGGCGAGCCTGAAATCGGGCCTGCGGCTGATGAACCGCATCGGCGAGGAGTGGTTCCGGCAAGGGCTGGCGTGGTACTATCAGCGGCGGGGCAAGATCGTGATCTTCGATCGGCACTTCTTTTCCGATTACTATGCCTACGATATCGCGAACAGCAAGCGCGAGCGGACGCTCAGCAGCCGGATTCACGGATTTATGCTCGCGCACATCTACCCGCAGCCCGATCTGGTGATCTACCTGGATGCGCCGGCCGAGGTGCTCTTCGCGCGCAAAGGCGAGGGAACGATCGAGGCGCTCGAACGCCGCCGCCACGACTATTTGCAATTGCGCGATCTGGTAAAACACTTTGCTGTCGTTGATGCGAGCCAGCCCGAGGACGATGTCGCGCGTGAGGTGAGCAAGCTGATCTGGGAGTTCTATAGCGCCAAAACTGGCAAGCCGATGCAGGTGCACGATGTTGGAGGGTAAGCCAACTCAGCCCACGATCCTGGTGACCGACGCCGGTCTGGGGAGCGCGATCGCGATCATCCGCTCGCTGGGCCGCAAAGGCTGGCGTGTGATCGCGGCCGATTCGCACACGCGCAGCCCTGGCCTGCGCTCGCGCTACGCGCGGGAGCGGCTGCTCTACCCGGCGCCCGAAACGGCGCCCCACGAATTCGTCGCCGCCCTGCTACAGGCCGCGCGCGAGCGAGCCGTCGATCTGATCATCCCTGTCACCGACGCGGCGATCCTGCCGCTCTCGGAGGCGCGCGCCCAGTTCGAAGGGATCTGCAAGCTGGCGCTGCCCGATGCTGCAGCCCTCGAAGTTGTGACCAACAAGCTGAAAACGCTGGAGCTTGCTGCGCGCCTCGGCGTCCCGACGCCACGAACCTATCTGGTGCATACTGCAGAGGAGGCGTGCGAGCGGGGCAGCGATCTGAGCTGGCCGGCAGTGCTCAAGCCGCAGGCCTCGCGCCTGTATCGCAAGCAGGCCGGGATCGAAGCGTTCACGGTATGCTATGCTGAGAACCTGGCGCAGCTCGGCGAGCAGATGCGAAGGTTTGAAGGGCGCTGCGCGGTGTTGCTGCAGGAGTACTGTCCTGGTGTCGGCCAGGGGGTCGAGCTGCTGATGCATGAGGGCAGGCCGCTGGCTGCCTTTCAGCACAAGCGCCTGCGCGAGATCCCGATCAACGGCGGCGCGAGCGCATTTCGGGAGAGTGTGCCGCTCGACCCGGAGTTGTACCGCCACGCGGTGCGCTTGCTCGAGGCGTTGAACTGGACCGGGCTGGCGATGGTCGAGTTCAAGGTCGGCGCGGGCGGCGCGAAGCTGATGGAGATCAACGGGCGCGTCTGGGGATCGCTGCCGCTGGCCGTGCGCAGCGGGATGGACTTCCCGAGCCGGCTGGTCGAGTTATATCTCTACGGGCCACCGGTTGCAGCCGAGGGGCCGGATTCGACGTACACCATTGGTGTGCGCTCGCGCAACCTGGAGCTCGATATGCTCTGGATCGCTTCGGTGCTGCGCGGCAAGCGCCGCTACCCGTTCCTGGCGATGCCAGGCCGGCGCCAGGCGCTGGCGGCGCTGCTGGAGTTGTTGAACCCCCGATACAAGTTTGATATCCTGTCGCTCGACGATCCACAGCCAGGGCTGGCCGAGCTGGTCAAGATCGTCGGTAAGTTCGGCAGCAAGTTGAAAGAAGCGACCTAGCCAGGAAGAGGTGGCGGCGTGGTCAATCGCGTATCGTCGCTGGCGACGCGCAGTGTGGCCTATTCGATCATGCTGTCGTTGCTGGAACTAGCCGATAGCCGGCGCCCAAACCTGTTGCGGGTGCTGACGTATCATCGGGTGGACGAACCGGAGGCCAATCCGGCCCTCTACCCGGGGCTGATCAGCGCGACGCCGGACGCCTTTGACCAGCAGATGAGCTACCTGGCCGCCAATTACCATGTCGTTTCGATCCAGGAGGTGCTCGATGCCTGCCGGATGGGTGTGGCCCTGCCCCCGCGCTCGGTACTGGTGACGTTCGATGATGCCTATTGCGACTTCGCAGTCCACGCCTGGCCGATCATGAAGCGCTACCGGCTGCCGGCGACGTTGTTCGTGGCGACGGCGTTCCCGGATCACCCGGAGCGGACCTTCTGGTGGGATCGGTTGTATCATGCTTTCAGCACAACCGGGCGACGGGATGAGCTGGTGGTGGCATCCCGGCGGTTCCCGCTGGCGACGGCGGCCCAGCGCAGCCAGGCGTGCTCCCGGCTGATGAACTATGTTAAAACGCTGCCGCACCAGGCGGCGATGATGCTGGTGGACCAGATCTGCGATGAGCTCGGCAGCGAGCGGTTCGAGCACGGCATCCTGGGGTGGGAGGCACTGCGGCAACTGGCGCGCGACGGCGTCACGCTGGGGGCCCACACGCGGACCCACCCGTTGATGAATCGGGTCTCGCTTGACGAGGTGCAGGCCGAGGCCGTCGGATCGCTCCGCGACCTGGAGCGCGAGGTCGGGGCGGTGCCGCCGATCTTCGCTTATCCGAGCGGGGCTTTCAATAGCGAGGTGGTTCGTGTGCTAGAGCGCGAGCGTTTCGTGCTGGCGTTCACAACCGTGCGCGGCATCAACGATCTGTACACTGCCGATCGGCTGCGCCTGCGGCGGATCAACGTCGGGCGGCGCGTCACGCTGGGGCTCTTTCGCACCCGGCTGTTGCCCTGGTCGCTGTATTTGAACCGCTGGCGTCCGCTCTCGGGGACACCCTAGTGCCCAACCAAGCAAGCGGTGTGAGCGTGCTGCCGAGCCGCCTTGGCTGGCTGCCAGATAGCGAGACCCGTGCCTATGACGCCTTCCAGTAGCCCAGCGCACCCCTTCGATCCAGCAGGCCGCTCGTTCCTGGTGACGGGTGGTGCCGGGTTCATCGGCTCGCACATCGTGCGCCGGCTTGTCGCC
>FLYN01000023.1_pt1 | contig 10344 bp, 8 predicted proteins | sample 1122621 | NCBI WGS metagenome assembly FLYN01 (sample SAMEA4346792, study PRJEB14843) | hot springs metagenome | biome: Terrestrial Biome; feature: Habitat; material: Sediment | place: India | collected 2012-06-12 | depth 1760 m
GTCTCCCGTCTCGTGTCTCCGGTCTCCCGTCTCAGGTGTCACGTGTCCCGTCTCAGGTGTCGCGTCTCCCGTCTCCGGCCTCGTGCCTCCCGTCTCGTGTCTCCCGTCTCCCGTCTCCCGTCTCCTGTCTCGCCTCTCTAGCCTCACGACTCCGTATCACCATGCCAGCCAGCCACCATCGACGGGAATGATCGCACCATGGACATAGGCGGACGCATCGGAGGCGAGAAAGACCACCGCACCCTTGAGGTCGGACGGCGCGCCCCAGCGCCCGGCGGGGATGCGGCTAAGCAAGGCCTGCGCGCGTGCCGGGTCGGCGCGGATGGCAGCGGTGACATCGGTGGCCATGTAACCGGGGGCGATCGCGTTGACGTTGATGCCGCGGCTGGCCCACTCATTGGCCAGCGCCCGCGTCAGCCCGGCCAGGCCGCTCTTCGCTGCCGTGTAGGCTGGCACCAGGATGCCGCCCTGGAACGAGAGCATCGAGGCCACGTTGATGATCTTGCCCCCCTGCCCTGCACCGACGAAATGGCGTGCGGCGGCCTGGCTCAGGTAGAAGGCGGCGCTCAGGTTGATGCTGAGCACGGCCTCCCAATCCTCCTGGCTGAACTCAAGCGCCGGCGCGCGGCGGATGATGCCGGCGTTGTTGACCAGGATGTCGAGCCGGCCCAGCCCAGCCACGCATTCTTCGACGATCACCCGGGCAGTGTGCGGAGTGAGGCCCTCGAGATCGAACGTCAGGGCATGGCAACGGCGGCCCAGCGCCGCGATCTGGCGGCAGCTCTCGTCGAGGGGCAGCCGATCCAGCAGCACCAGGTCGGCGCCAGCCTCGGCCAGCCCCAGCGCCAGCCCCTGGCCCAGCCCCCGCGCGGCGCCCGTGACCAACGCGACCCGACCGTCGAGCTTGAAGGCGTCGAGGATCATTGGAGATTGCAGATTGGAGATTATGAGGTTGGCATCCCAATCCTAATTTCTAATCTCTCATCTCCAGTCTCCATCTCTACTCTCAATAACATAAATCCAACGGCTCGATCCCCTGCTGGCGGCAGAAGTTCAGGTAGCGCTCGAGTTTGGTGAAGACGTCGTCCTGGTAGATCAGATGATCGTCGTCGTCCAGATATTGGATCACCCCTTCGAGCAAAAAGAGGGTGATCATCTCCTCGGCGCCATCGACGACCAGGGTATGGATATCGCCTGGCGGCTCATAGACGAACGTGCCTGGACGGGCGACCCAATCGCGCTCCAGGTAGCGCCAGCTCCCCTGGATGACATAGCCCAACACCTGGCCGCCGCTATGGCGGTGCCGGTTGACCCGCCCGCCGCCGGTGACCTTGAGCAGATTGACCCAGCGCCCGTTGGTGAGATCGAAGCGCAGCGGCTTGAACCAGACCCGATCGCCCTGCGGCACCCAGGGCAGCGCATCGCTCTGGATGGCCCGATCGGGCAATGCGCGCTCCAAGATCGTTTGCAGTCCCTGGATAGTCGCCATAGCCTCCTCCTGAATGCATCCCAAGCGAAGCGCGGAAGTGGCAGCGCCTCATCAGCCCGCTTACGTACCGTGCTCCAACACCTCATCGGGCGCTTCCTGGAGCGCGCCGGGCGGCAGCGGCGCGGTAGCAGCCTCCGCCTGGCCTTTGTAGCGCGCCAGGGCCTCGGCGTAGATCGCCTCGATCTGCCGCCCGGCGCGCTCCCACGAGAGTTCGCGCACCGCGCGCGCACGATTTCGTACTCCGAGGTGTGCGGCCCACGCGGGCTGCTCCAGCGCCAGCCGCAGCTTCGCTGCCAGGTCCTCCGCGCTGCCGACCGCGGCGTAGATCCCGGCATCGGCAAGGTACTCGCGGCTGACCGGGGTGTCGAATGCTACCACCGGCAGCCCCATCGCCATGTAGAGCGGGATCTTGCCGCTGCCCTCGGTCGCGCTCATCTTCGGCGCCACCGCCACTTCGCCAAGCGACAGGTACAGGTGCGAGTCGTCGTACGGGATGCGCCCGGGCAACGAGACGTGCCCGGCGATCCCCAGCGCTTCGGCCAGCTGCTGGTAGCTGGTCGCGTCGGGGTAGCCCATGATCAGGAAGTGCACGTCGGGCATAGCCGGCACGAGCAGGCGCGCCGCTTCCATCAGTATGTTGACCCCCTGATAGGGCGCCAGCAGCCCCAGGTAGACTACGATGCGCCGGTCCTCCGGAATACCCAACGCCGCCCGTAGCTGCTGCCGCGCTGCGGCCCAGGCCGCGCTGCCGTCGAACGGGCGATAGCGCCCGGTGTCGACCCGGTCGACCACCGTATGCAGCCGCCCGGCAGGGAAGCCGAACGTGTGCTGAAGCAGCCTGGCCGCATTGTGGGTCGAGGTGATCAACGCGTCGGCCTGCAAGTTGATCCAGCGTTCGAGGTGCCACAGGGGGCGGTAGAGCCGGCTCTCAGCGCGCAGGAAGCGGTGGTCGATCATCTCCGAGGTCAGGCTACCTTGAAAATCGAACACCAACGGGATACGCAGCAATCGCTTGAGCACCGCGCCCATCAATGCGCCCTCGTGCATGTGCGCGTGGATCAACGTTGGCCGCAGGCGGATCGCCGTTTCCAGCGCGCGATAGGAGAGCGCGACATCGAGATACAGCTTATGGCGCGACGAACCGACCAGCGCGCGCTTGATCCATGGTACGTCCCAGGAGCGACGGATCTCGAGGCCGGAGATATCGTCGCCGTTGTGATAGGTCGTGATCACCAATCGGTGACCAAGCTGCTGGAGGATCTGCGCCTCCTCCCGGATGCGGATATGGCCGCCGTAATCAGCAAAGAAGCTGGTCGGCGCGATCATCAAGATCGTATGGGGCACGACGGGGCCCTTTCCACTTGATTGCAGATTGGGCCGGCGCAAAGCAATCGACAATCTGCAATCTGCAATTCGAGGCTGGCGCATTCTACCGCAGGGCGCGCCAAAGCGCAACCCACGCGCCCGTTGACGATCTACAGCATGGGCTGCTATACTAGCGCGTAGTGTAGGCCTCTCCTCGCCAGCGACACCAGGGCCCTCCAGCGCCCTGGTGTGCATGTGTTCCCTTCGCGTTGCGCGTGTCTGGGCAACCCGGCTGCGATCGATCTGTTGCGAGGGTTCGTTATGCTTGACCTTCAGAAGCTCTTCGTCGACGTTTTCGATCCTCAGCCCGGCGAAACGGCGCTGGTGCTGATCGACATGCCGCATGGTGCGATCCATGATCTACCGGCCTGGGAGCAGCGCCGCGCGATGGCCGCGCGCTGGCACGCAGCGCTGTGCGATCTCGGCCGCCAACGTAGGTTTACCGTTCTGCCGCTGACCAGCTACCCCGCCACGGGGTCTCACAACGCGCAATTGCCTGCCGAGGGGCAGCAGGATGGGCAGCCGGTGCGGCTCGAGGAGCTGGCTGCCCGGGCGACGCTGCTGCTTGCGCTGACCCAGTTCTCGGCCTCGGCGCCGCTGGTCGGCTGGACGCAACGCTACCCGCAATTGCGCGTGGCCTCGATGCCGTTGGTGTCCCCGGAGATGGAGCAGACTGCACTGGCTGCTGATTACGCGTTGGTGGCGCGCTCGTGCCGGCGGTTGTACGAACGGTTGGCCGCCGCCGATTATGCGCGGGTCAGCTTCTCGAATGGCGACCTGCTCACCCTCGATCTCCGCTTTCGTGAGCCGCATGTCGACGACGGGCGGCTGCCACCCGATAAGGCGCCGCCACGGCTGATCAACCTGCCGGGCGGCGAGGTGTTCACCGCAATCTACGAAGGCGAGCGCCCCGGCGTGCCGAGCGAGACGCGCGGTGTGCTGCCGGTTGAGTGGCGGGGGGACATCATTCGCCTGGAGATCGAGCGCAACCGCGTGACGGATGTGCTGGGGCGCGGCGAAGCGGCCGACGATCTGCGCACCTTCCTGGCGCTCGACACGGCGCGCCGCAACGTGGCCGAGCTAGGGCTGGGCTGCAATCCAATGGCACGGGTGTGGGGCAACGTCCTCGAGGACGAGAAGGCCGGCCCGCATATCGCGCTCGGGCGCAGCGAGCACCTCGGCGGCGTCACTGGACCGGGCGCTTTCAGCGACCCGAGCTACGTCTGGCATTATGATTTCGTCTATGCGCGCGAAAGCCCCATCCACGTGGCCGAGCTCCGGCTGGTCGATGCACGTGGCCAGGAAGAGGTGCTGATCGTCAACGGCCACTATGCCCAGGAGCTTGAGGTCGGCATCTAGCCTGACGTGAAAAGAGAACCGGGCACCCGCTGCATCCACCGGTGTGCGGCCCAGCCGCACGAGCAACTGACCCGGTGGCATGATGACAGGGCCTCGGGTCACTGTTCCTGGTCCTCGATGCCCGGTTCGTGAGCCTCACCGCGCCCGATTCCGAGCGACTCGCCGGCCAGCTTGAGCGACACGCGGGTTTGGAGCAGGATGCGGTCGAGCAGCCCCGGATCCGGCTCCTCGACGGGCAGCGCCATCACGAAGTGATTGAGCACCTCGGAGCGCGCGCGTAGCAGATCGGCCCAGCCCGCGCCCGGATGGTCGCGCGCGAAGGCCTCCAGGTGCAGCGCGGCGTATTCGTGCAGCTTCTCGCGCGTGTCGGCGGTCAGGTGCGCGGCTGCCCCGGCGACGTAATGGTAGGTGCCAGCCGGCACCAGATGGGCGACCAGCACTTCCCCCGGCGCGACGCGCCGCGAGGCAGCGCGATCCTCCACCTCGTAGACCGCCCCGTCCAGCAGATCGCGGACGTGCATGCTCTGCCCTTTCACCACGCGTTCGACCACATACGGGCGCAGCCGCACCGGGGCCCAATCCGCGAGCAGTTGTCGCTCGTCGTCGCTCAGATCGAGCGCGCTCGCGTCGGCAGCCAGGCGTTCGACCAGGGTACGGCCGTCGTCGAGCACACAGTCGAAGGCGAACCAGGTCAGGAAACGCTCGGCGCCGCGATCCTCCAGATCATCCAGCTCGCCGATCTGCTCGGGGCGATACTTCCCCTTCCAGAAGCGCTCGAACGCCGGTGGGATCAGCGCGGGCAGCTCCTGGGCTGCCTGGATCAGTTTGGGCAGCAGCGTATCCACCGCCTGGCGCAGCCGGCGCTGCTCGGCTTGGGCGGCCTCTTCGAGGGGCAGATGGCACTGCTTGTACTTCTTACCGCTTCCGCATGGGCACGGATCGTTGCGTCCTACTTTGGGCATAGCGACCTCCCGGCCGGCACGCTGTCTCCGTGCCGAGTATACCAGAGCGCGGCACGGCGCGCAACGGCGCGGTAGCCCCATCCCACGGCTTGCGGATGCGCGCACCCGCTACGAGCGCTGCTAATATCTCTCGGGCCATGCGCGCAGCGCATACCCATATCGTCTATAATGGAGCCTGGCCCGCGCCAAGGGGTGTATCCACCACGTTCCTATCCAGGTGTCATCCCTTCGCTGCACTCGGGGCAGTCTGAGCGCATCCCTGAGCAAAGCGAAACGGCAGCGAAGGAGCGACATGGCTGGCGACGTACCGGATGCATCGCTAAGATCCCAGGGCTGATGATAATGTGTGCGATGCGGCGTGCGCGCGAGCGCCCGTGCAGCATCGCGGAGCGCTGCTATGTACGACCGCGATCGAGACGAACGGAGCCGTCTCCTGCGCCGGCGCCTGCTCGCCGGACTAGGGGTGATCGGCATCGGCCTACTGATCGGGGTGGCGGTCGGGCGCCCGTTTAGTTCGCCTGAATCGTTGAGCCTGGGGACCGCGGGGCCCGGTAGCCCGACCGCAGTTGCTGGCGGGCTCGCTCCGCCGGCGACGCCCTCACCGAGCGCCACACCCGTCCCAACCCCTCCGCCGGCCACGGTCGCGCCGCCTGCGACGTTTTCGCCCGACGCAGCGTGGAAGATCGTGGTCCAGGAATCGTTCGATGCGCCATCGTCCTGGCCGGCATCCGAGCAGCCCGGCTGGGCCTCGGGGTATGAGAATGGCCGCTACTGGCTGAAACTCGATGGCCAGCGGACGCTCAGCTATTATATCCCGCTCGATGTGCCCGAGTTCCGGGTTGCCGTCGATGTCCAGGTGCAAAGCGGCTACGCCGGGCTGCAGTTTCTCTCCGGCGATCCGGAGATTGTGTATCGGTTTCTGATCGATACCCAGGGCCGCTATCGCCTGGAGCGGCAACAAGGCGGCGAGGCTACCGCGCTGCGCGATTGGACCGCCAGCGACGTGCTGCAGCCGGGGTCGGAGGCGACCAATCGGCTGCAGGTGCAGCGGGTTGAGAACGAAGTCACGCTCTTCGCCAACGGTACCGAATTGCTGACCTATACCTTGCCAGCTGGTGAGACGCTGCGTGGCAGGGCTGGCATGACTCTCGACGCGGTAGGGCCGGACGCGCCGGCGCTGGCCTATTTCGACAATCTGGTGATCAGCGTGCCGCTGGTGTCGTAAGGCCGCTGGGCCGCCGTCGCGACCGGGCGCAGAGCCGGGGCTTGCGGGCATGCCACTGCTGGGCGGCGCCGGATCGTGGTCAGACGATGGCGATCGCTGGCGCGGGCAACGGCGCACATCGCTGATCGCACTTGACCTGCGCCGTCCTTTCGGTTATGCTGCGCGGCGGAGCTGCCGATTACAGCCAGGCGTCAGGGCGTCTCGCCTGGCGCCGCTCGATAGCGGGCGATCGACAGCAGTGGAACCCTCGGTTGCCGGTCATCCGGCACCCCGCCGACCCAGGTTGAACCCACAATGGCCGGCGCGTATGAGTGAAGGAGTAGTCCATGAAGACGGCCTGTCAAGCGATCGTGGCCCTTACTCTGGCGTTGCTCCTGATTGTCCCCGCCCACGCCCAGCCAGGCGCTGTGCGCTGTTTCCCGGAGACCGGGCACTGTATCGCCCACGGATTTAAGGCCTTCTGGGAGCGCAACGGCGGGCTGCCGGTCTTCGGCTACCCGCTGACCGATGAGTTCGCCGAGCCGAACCCCGATACCGGCCAGATCTACACGGTGCAGTACTTTGAGCGCCAGCGCTTCGAGTACCATCCCGAGAACCGCCCCCCCTACGACGTGTTGCTGGGCCGGCTGGGGGTGCAGGCGCTCACCCAGCAGGGCCGTGACTGGTTCACCTTCCCCAAGGCCGACCCGTCCGCGCCGCATTATTTCCCCCAGACCGGCCACGCGATCGCGCCGGAGTTCTGGGATTACTGGCGCACCCACGGGCTGGACCTCGGCGATCGCGGCATCTCGACACGCGAGTCGATCGCCCTCTTCGGCTACCCGGTCTCGGAAGCACAGGTCGAGAACAACGCCGGCGTCGCGGTGCTGACACAGTGGTTCGAGCGCGCACGCTTCGAGTTCCACCCCAACAATCCCGCGCCCTTCAAGGTGCTGCTCGGGCGCCTGGGCGCCGAAACCATGCCGTTCCGTACCACGCAGCCCGCGATGCTCAGGCCGCACGGCGATGCATCGGTGATCCCGATCCTCTCGGTCGGCGATACGCTCCCCAACGGCTACCGCTTCCCGTCCATCCCCGATGGGCTCGGGATCGTCCCGCGCGAGCAGGGCACGGTCGATGTCTTCGTCGCCCACGAGACGTCCACGGCCCCCTTCCCGCCGGTCGGCTCGCCCGGCGCAGCCGCCGATTTCAGCAACGCCGAGATCTCGCGGATCCGGATCGGCCAGCGGCCGATCAGTGTCCTGTCCGGTGCGCTGGTCTGGACGAGCGACAAGAACTTCTTGCGCTTCTGCTCGGCCTTCATGGCCGGCGCGCGCGAAGGGTTCGCCCAGCCGGTCTTCTTCACCGGCGAGGAGGATAACACTACCGTCTCCGAGCCGCCCAACCCGGCCTGGCCGCCGACCGGCCCTACTCGCCAGGCCGGGCACGTTGTCGCCGTCGACGCGACAACCGGGCAGCAGTATGTTATCCCCGGCCTGGGCCGCATGAACCACGAGAACACGGTGATCGTGCCGGGCGGCTGGGGCAGGATCGCCGCGGTGACCACCGACGATACCTTCGACGCGCCCGGGGCGCAACTTTATCTTTACCTGGCCGACTCGCCGGAGGGCCTGCTGCAGGACCGCGGGCAGCTCTATGCGTTCGTGAGCGACGATCCTGCGATCAACGACTATGGCGATATGAGCGTGGGGCGCAGCATCGGTGGGCGTTTCATCCCCGTCCCGCGCGAGATCGCGCTCGGCAGCCAGCAGGCGCTCGAGGATTGGTCCAACGCGAACAACGTGTTCCAGTTCATCCGCACCGAGGATATCGCCTACGATAAGAACAACCCGCGTGTGCTCTATATCGCCGATACCGGCGAGCCACGGGCGCTCCCCGACCCGGCCACCGGCCGGCTGCGGCGCGGCCCGAGCGGGACCCGCGGGCCGTATCCCAACGGGCGCGTTTTCATGCTGGCGTTCAGCGCCGACGATCCGCTGCGGGTCGATAGCTTGCAAATTTTGATCGACGCCGATGCCGGCGGGTACGACAACCCCAACGTGATGCACAATCCGGATAACCTGGACACCAGCCGGGATAGCCTGATGATCCAGGAAGACCCGATCAGCGTCAATAATTTCACGCCTGGCCAGGGGCCCAACGCACGGATCTGGCGCTACGCCCTCAGTAACGGCACGCTCAGCATCGTCGCCGAGGTCGATCAAAGCCGCGATCCTCAGGCCCGGGCGGGGGCCTGGGAATCGAGCGGCATCGTCGATGCCGCGGCGGTCTTCGGCGAAGGGAGCTGGCTGGTCACCGTCCAGGCCCATACGCTCTGGATCGAGACGGCACCGGCCGAGGGCTACACCCGCAAGCGCGAGGGCGGGCAGTTGGTGCTGTTGCGCGTGCCGCGCTCCTGAGCGCAGCCCCAAGGACGCCGGTGGTTAATGGCGGAAGTCCTTTTCTGCATGCGACGATCGACGATGGACGATAACCTCTCGTCGATCGTCGGTCGTCCGTGGTCGATCATCAACCCATGCATATCATCGGCCTGATCTCGGGAACCTCACTCGATGCGATCGACGCGGCGCTGATCACCTGCGAGCGACAGGGCGCAGACCTGGATGTGAGCCTGGACGTGTTTGTGATGCAGCCGCTGGAGCCGGCGCTGCGTGAGCGCGTGCGCGGCCTGTTGCCGCCCAGCGCCGGATCGACCGCCGAGGTCTGCGCCGTGAATGTGGTGCTCGGCGAGGCGTTCGCCGCTGCGGCGTTGGCGGTGGCAGCAGCCGCGGGCCTGCCGATCGAGGCCGTGGACCTGATCGGGTCGCACGGGCAGACGGTCTATCACCAGGTGGCCGGGGGCGATGTGCGCGCGACGTTGCAGCTCGGCGCGCCGGCAGTGATCGCCGAGCGCACCGGGCGCACCGTGGTGGCCGATTTCCGGCCGCGCGATCTGGCCGCCGGTGGCCAGGGGGCGCCGCTCGCGCCCTACCTCGATGCGCTGCTCTTCCGCGACGAGCGCCGGTATCGTGTGGTGCAGAACATCGGCGGCATGGCCAACGCCACCTACCTGCCGCCTACCGGCCCGCTCCTGGCCTTTGATAGCGGCCCCGGCAACGTGCTGATCGATGAGGCGGCCCGCCTGCTGAGCGGCGACGCTGTGGCCTTCGACCGTGATGGGCACCTGGCCGCACTCGGGCGAGTGGACGAAGGGTTGCTGGCGATCTGGCTGGCGCACCCGTTCTTCGCCCAGCCGCCGCCGAAATCGACCGGGCGCGAGCAGTGGGGCGCTGCGGAGGCGCAGCGCTACGTCGCGCAGGCCCGCGCCCGTGGCCTGACGCCCGAGGATACGCTGGCGACCCTCACGGCGCTCACGGCGCGCAGCATCGCCATGGCCTATCGCCGCTACCTCGGACGCGTCGACGAGGTGCTGGTCTGCGGGGGCGGCGCCCGCAACCCGACGCTGCTGGCGATGCTGCGCGCGGCGCTGCCCGATACAACCGTTCGGACGGTCGACGGGCTGGGGCTCGACGCCGATGCCAAGGAGGCGATCCTGTTCGCCCTGCTGGCCTACGCAACGGTGCACGGCTGGCCGAATAACCTGCCCGCCGCGACCGGCGCCACGCACCCGGTGGTGCTCGGCAGCATCACGCCCGGCACCAACTATCGGGCGCTGCTGGCGCAGGTGCTGGCAGCCCCAGTCGCGCCGGTCGAGCGCGTCCGGCTTCTGCGATCGGCTGAATCGCGTTGACACGCCGGGCCGTCTGGCGGGGCCTGTGGCTCGCGTCAAACCGCCCTGCGCGTTGAGGGCGACGGTTTGGAAACCAGCATCACCGAAGCGATCAATCCGGCGACCACGGCGATCGATACCCTCAGCAGCCGTGAGATCGTCGCTGCCATCGCCGCCGAGGATGCGCGCGTCCCGGCCGCAGTCGCGGCTGTGGGCGACGCGATCGCGCAGCTCG
>FLYN01000174.1_pt1 | contig 10310 bp, 9 predicted proteins | sample 1122621 | NCBI WGS metagenome assembly FLYN01 (sample SAMEA4346792, study PRJEB14843) | hot springs metagenome | biome: Terrestrial Biome; feature: Habitat; material: Sediment | place: India | collected 2012-06-12 | depth 1760 m
TGAAACGGCTCGGGCGCTGCGCCGGCCCAGCTCTGCTGGACGGCCTGCCGAAACGCGCCCAGGGGCGTCAGGTCGCCCATGCGCGCCAGCAGCGGCGGCAGTTGATCGCGCGGCATCGTCACGCCGCCGAGCAGGGCCAGCGGGAAGTAGAGCAGCACGCCGATCCCACTCGCGGCCCGGCCGGTTGGGGCGATAGCTGCGATCAACACCCCGAGCGCGAACAGTGCGGTGACGCCGAGGGTGAGGGCCGCGAGCGCCCCAGGCACATGGCGCGGCAGCGTAATGCCGAGCAGCCTGGCCGCGCCCACCAGCAGCACAAGCGTGAGGGCCGTGAGCAACAGGTGGGTCAGCAGTTGGGCGGCCAGCAGTGTCGCCGGATGCACCGGCGTGGTGGCGAGCCGCCGCAGGATGCCCTGCTCGCGCGCGTTGCCCAATGCGCTGGGCACGCTGTAGAGCGCGTTGAGCGCAAGCGTGATCGCCACCGCTACCGCCGGGAGGGCTGTGTCTCGCACCTCGTAGACCAACCCGAAGCTCACCAGCACGAACAGCGGAATGGCGATCAGGGCAATGATGGTGCCGATGTCGCGCCGCAGCAGCGTGAGTTCAACCTGTGTCAGACGTATCAATCCCGTCATGGTCTCGTTCCTTCCAGCTTCATGCCCTGCGCGTCAGCCGCAGAGGCGTAGCACTCCGCCAGGGCGTCGAAGGCCGCCTTTGGCTCCCACGGCATGTCGGGGTAGCGTCGGTCGCGCGACGCGCTAACGCCGCCTTGCGGGTCGAGCACCTTGACGATGCCACGGCTCACCCGGTCGAGGTCCGTGTGTGGGTCGTCGCGGTGCGGCAGGTCGTAGCGCGCGAAGGTGTACACGAACGCCGCGTCGACGCCTTCGGCATCGAAAACGTCCAGCAGCTCGCGCAGGTAGGTTGCCTGCTCGGTCTCGTCGCGCACATACGCCTCCTTCAGCCGGGCCGGTTGGCCGTCGTCGCCCCACTCGACCATGGTGTGGATATCGCCGGCCACGTCGGCGGCCCCATGGTAGGTCATACAGCCGAACTCGGTGACCGCAACCGGTTTCCCCAGCGTGCGCCCTTGGGCGACATAGGCGCGGATGAGATCGCGGAAGTTCGCGGCCGTTGCTGCCGAGCGATAGACTGCGTCGCTGGCGATGATATCGAACGGCGACCAGTCGATCCCTTCCAGTGGGAGCGAGGCGTAGCTCACCGGCCCGCCGAACCGCGCGCGGACGACCTCGACGGCCCGGCGCAGAAAGGCGTTCACGCGTGTGCGCACCTCCCCGATGAGGGGCCGGACGCGCACTGGGTCGCTCACCAGCGCGAGTCGCTCCTCAAGGGTCGCGCCGGGCAAGAAGCCGACGGTGAACAAGCTCAGTTCCGATCCGGTCAGCACCACGACCTCCGCGCCACGCTGGCGCAGCCGCTCGGCGCGCTCCGCGCAGTCGGCGAGCAGCTCCAGCAACGCGTCCGGCGTGAGGCCATTGGTAAACGGACAGAACCAGATCGTGAGCCCGGCGTCCGCGGCATGCTGCGCCGCGATCTCCAGGCGATCGGGGTCGCCGCCGGTGATGCGCACGGCGGTGCAGTGCAGGTCCTCGCGGATGATGCGCATCTCGCGCTGCACAATCGCTGGATCGAACGGCTCGCGGGTGCTCGTGCCGGCGCTGAGAAAGCCGGTGTCGAAGGTGATCCCTTTACCGCGCAACGAAACCATATAGTGCCCTTTCCTTTGATGCCGAACTCGCGCCGTCACCCGGCAGCGGCGCGGCGGGTCAGCGCGCCAACTGCGTCCTCTAGGGTTGTCTCCTCCAGGCGTAGATCGGCCGCAACGATCTGGTGGCGGGCCAGGAGCGCGGCAACGGCGCCAAGCAGGTTGCCATCGCCGCTGACCCGCAGCTGGTCGCCGAGGGACTCGACCAGGCGCACCTCGGGCAGGGCCTCGAGCAGACGCAGGTCGAGCGGCGCCGATGGGCGGAAGCAGATGCGCTGCTCACCGCCGATCGCAGCCACGAACCCGGCCGGCGTGGCGATCGCCACGATCCGGCCCCCGTCGAACAGGGCGAGGCGGTCGCAAAGTTGGGCCGCCTCCTCCATGCTATGGGTGACCAGCAGGACCGTCGTGCCGCGCGCGCGCAGGCCGCGGATCATGTTCCAGGTCGCCCGGCGCGCCCGCGGATCGAGGCCAGTGGATAGCTCGTCGAGGATGGCGACCTCGGGGTTGCCGATCAGGGCCAGGGCAATCGAGAGGCGCTGCTGCTGACCGCCGGAGAGTTGCTCGAAACGTGTGTCACGCTGCGCGGTCAGCCCCAGATCGGCCAGGAGTTGCTCCTGATCAGCAGGGCGCAGGTAGAACGAGCCGAAGAGCGCGAGCGCCTCGGCGACCGTGATCTTGCCGGGCAGGCGGCTGGCCTGGAGCTGCACCCCGACGCGCTGGCGCAGGTACGCGCGGTCACGCTGCGGGTCGCGGCCAAGCACCCGGATCTGCCCGCCGTCCGGGCGCCGCAGCCCGGCGATACACTCGACGGTTGTGGTCTTGCCGGCGCCATTCGGGCCGAGGATGCCGAAGATCTCGCCGCGCTCGACTGCGAACGACACATCATCCACCGCGACGCGGCCGCGGTAGCGCTTGTGCAATTGTTGAACCTCGATCACTGCCATTGCTATCCGCCTCCTTCTGCGCTGCGGACAGCATAGCACGCGGGCGCTGGTGCGTCGTCCGTCGCGAGGTGTGTTGAGCCGCGCGGTCTGGCCGATTGGGATATCCACCGATCGGTTGATGTGCGGCGCGCACGAGCATGCTATAGGTACGTCATCGGAAGCGAAAGGCGTGTCGTATGACTCATGCGCTCTTGATCGACCTGGACGGCGTGATCCGCACCTGGTGCAGCCAGGATGTCTCTGATGCAGATATCAGGTTTGGTCTGCCTCCCGGCGCTAATGTGGCCGGTGCCGTGCGCTGGTGGTCGGCCACGCCTGGGGAAGTCGATCGGGCAGTGCTGGGGTTGGTGGCTGCATGCCGGCAGCGCGTGCGGGTCGTCCTGGTCACCAACGCCACCTCGCGCCTGCCCGATGACCTGCGCCGTCTGGGCATCGACACGGCGTTCGACCATGTGATCAACTCGGCGGTGGTGGGGGCTGCCAGGCCCGATGCCGCCATCTTCGCAGCAGCGCTCGCCGTGGCGGGCATTGACGCAGCAAAGGCGCTGTTCGTTGACGACACGCCGGAGCACGTGGAAGCTGCCCGCCGGCTCGGTAGCGTCGCGCACCGGTATACCGGCGTCGCGGCCCTGGCTGGCGAGGCCATTGATCGGCGACGGCGGTGTGTCGCTCCATCCCAGTGCTGGTGTAGGTCGTTGCTTGGATATTCGCTTCTGGCGGAGGAGGCCATATGCATGCAGCACATCCGCAAACCACCGGGGCAAGCCAACCGCCGCCTGCACAAGGAGTCCGGCTGGATTGGCTGGCCGTTCCCGCAGCGGTCCGCGCGGCAGTCGAGCGAAGGTTGGGAAGCGGCGTCGTAACCGCCCTATCGCAAGCAAGTGGCTTCTCGCCGGGGGTTGCCGCGCGCATGCACCTGGCGGATGGGCGGCAGGTTTTCGTCAAGGCTGTCGCGCCGATGCTCAACCCCGATGCTGCCGCATTTCACCGCCGTGAGGCCCGGATCGTGCAGGCGCTCCCGGCTGCGATACCCGTTCCTCGTCTGTTGCAGTACTACGATGAGGGCGAGGCGGGATGGGTCGTGCTGGTGTTCGAAGCGGTGGAAGGTCAGCATCCAGCGCAGCCGTGGCAGGCAGATGAGTTGGAGCGAGTGCTTGCAGCGCTGGAGGCGTTAGGCGCCACCCTGACCCCATCGCCGCTACCCCCGATGCTCGTCCGTTCAGCGAGTGAGGCATTCGCTCGCATCCTGTGCGGTTGGCGGCGGCTGCGCGATGAACAACCAGCGCGCCTGGCGGAGTTGGATGACTGGTCGAGGAGCCACTTACCAGCATTGATCGAGTTGGAGGCCGCGGCTCCTGCTGCGGTCGTGGGTGAAACGCTGCTGCATTTCGATGTGCGCGCAGACAACATCCTGCTCACCCCTGAGCAAGTCTGGTTTGTGGACTGGCCGCATGCGAGCGTCGGGGCGGCGTGGGTCGATAGCGTGCTGTTTGCGCCGAGCGTGCGCATGCAGGGTGGCCCGCCGCCGGAGGAGATCCTTGCCCGTCAGACGACGAGTCGCGGGGCTGATCCGGCGGCCATCACGGCGGCGATCGTGGCAATGGCGGGCTTTTTCACGTATCAGGCGCTGCAGCCCCCGCCGCCTGGCCTCCCGACATTGCGCGCGTTTCAGGCCGCACAGGGGGTTGTCGCACGCGAATGGGTGGCGCAACGAACAGGCTGGACCTGAGAGGCTGTCTGAAAAGCCTCGGTGTGAGGGCTGGAGGGGCCGCAGACCCCCAGCAAAGAGCTTTTTTGGTAGTCAAGAGCCTGCCCTTCTCATCGAGCCGCGGCCATCTGGCCACGGCAAACATCAGGCGCCACGATCCACAGGGTCGGGGCGCTTGCCGTTGAAGCCAGCATCGTGAAGGGATGCGTGGTCGACCGATCCTTTCCTCGTGTAGCCCGGCGACTTGCATTACATCATTGGCGTATAATATACCTTGAAAGCGAGACGACTCAGGAGGGGAACACTATGCCCGCCACCCTGCACCTACAACTGCTGGGTGATTTCCGTCTCGTTTATGGCGATGAACCAGTGACGAGCGTCGGCACTGCGCGCCTCCAAGCGCTGTTGGCGTTTCTGGTGCTGCATCGTGAATCCCCCCAACCGCGCCAGCGCCTCGCCTTCCTCTTCTGGCCCGACTCAACCGAAGCCCAGGCCCGCAATAATCTGCGCCAGGTGCTGCATCAACTGCGGCACGCGCTTCCAGACGCCGACCGCTTCCTGTATGCCGATGTCACGACCCTGTGCTGGCGCGCTGATGCGGCCTTCAGCCTCGATGTGGCCGACTTCGTAAGGGCCTTGGCGATGGCGGATCAAGCGGAACGCAGCAGCGATCAGGCCGCCATGCGCGCCACCTTGGAGCAGGCAGTCAACCTGTACCGGGGCGACCTGCTCCCCGGTTGTTACGACGAGTGGATCGCGCCTGAGCGAGAGCGACTACGCGAGCACTGGCTGCAAACCCTGGAGCGACTGATCCACCTGCTGGAGCAGCAGCGCGAGTATGCCATAGCCATCCCCTACGCCCAGCAGCTGCTGCGGCACGACCCGCTCCGCGAGGATACCTACCTCTGTCTGATGCGCTTGCATGCCCTGAACCACGACCGCGCCAGCGCGCTGCGCGTCTACCACGCCTGTGCCACCGCCTTGCAGCGCGAGCTTGGAGTCGAGCCGAATCCTGCGATCCGTGAGGCCTACGAGCGCCTGCTGCGCCTGAATGTACAGCCAATGGCTGCACACCTGCCAGCCCTGGCTGCCGCGGCTCCCTTGATCGGGCGCCAGAGCGAGTGGGAGCAGTTGCAGGCGGCCTGGCGACGCGCCAGGGGTGGCCAATCGCACTTTGCCTTGGTAACCGGCGAGGCTGGCATCGGCAAGTCGCGGCTGGCCGAGGAGTTGCTCGCATGGGTGGGCCAGCAAGGCTTTGCCACGGCGAAGACGCGCGCCTACGCCGCCGAAGGGCGGCTATCCTATGGTTCGGTGACGGAGTGGCTGCGCAGTGAGCCGCTGCGGGCCGGCCTCGTGGGCCTCGATCCGGTCTGGCTCACCGAAGTGGCGCGGCTGCTCCCCGAGCTCCTGGCCGAGCGCCCTGATTTGCCCCACCCTGAGCCCTTGAGCGACTATTGGCAACGCCAGCGGTTCTTTGAAGCGCTGGCGCGCGCGGTGCTCCAAGCCACCCAGCCGCTGTTGCTGCTGTTCGACGATCTGCAATGGTGCGATCAGGAAACCCTGGAGTGGCTGCACTATCTGCTGCGCTTTGACCCGCAGGCGCAGGTGCTGGTCGTTGGCACCGCTCGCGCCGAAGAGGTGGACGCGCAGCATTCCCTGACGACCTTGCTCTACGAGCTGCACCGCGCTGGAGATGTGACCGAGATCGCGCTGGAGCCGCTCGATGCCATCCAGACCGCGAAGCTGGCGAGCTATGCAGCCGGGCGCGAACTCGACACGAATCAAGCCATACGTCTATTTCGGGAGACCGAAGGCAACCCATTGTTTGTGGTGGAAACGGCCCGTGCCGAGGTAGCGAGCGGGGGGGCAGGGTCGAGGGCAGGGTGGGAGCGGATGGTCGGTTCGCGATCGGTGGCCTCGATTTCCCGGCTGCCGCCACGGGTGCATGCGGTGATCGCCGCCCGCCTGGCGCAGCTCACAGCGCCGGCGCGACAGCTGGCGAGCCTGGCGGCCACGATCGGCCGCGCGTTCACCTTCGACGTCTTAGCCCGAGCCAGCGACGTTGATGAAGACGATCTGGTGCGCGCGCTCGACGAGCTGTGGCAGCGGCGGATTGTGCGCGAACAGGGCACAAACGCCTACGACTTCAGCCACGACAAGCTCCGCGAGGTCGCCTATGCTGAAATCAGCCCGATGCACCGCCAGTTGCTGCATCGCCGCATCGCCCGCGCGTTGGAGACGGTCTTCGCTTCCGACCTCGACCCGGTCAGCGGCCAGATCGCCGCGCACTACGAGCAGGCCGGCTTGCCGGAGCGGGCGATCGCGTATTCCCAGCGCGCAGCCGCAGTAGCGCAGCGCGTCTATGCGCACGAAGAGGCGATCAGCCTGATTGCGCGGGCGCTCGATCTCCTGGATCGGCTGCCAGACAGCCCGCAACGGGCCGCCGAGGAGCTGAGTCTGCGACTGACGTTGGCTGCGTCGATCCGAGTGACGAAAGGTTGGGTCGCGCGGGAACTCGGACCAGTGCTGCGCCGTGCCTGGGAATTGAGCCAGCAGGTTGGGGAGCCCTCACAGCGCTTTCAGGTACTGGTAGGATTGTGCAATTATTACCATGTGCGCGGGGAGATCCCGCAGGGATACGATCTTGCGCTGCAGCTCCTCGACCTGGCGCAGCAGATCCAGACACCGGCGCTGCTGCTAATCGCGCATATGCATGTGGCCGGAAGCCATTTGTTGTTTGGCAGCCAGCCGCTCGCTCGCCAACACTTTGCACGCGCGCGGGAGCTGTACGACCCCCGGCGGCACCATCGGGAGCAAGCCGCCCTCTTTGGCCCGGATTACGGAGTGATGACGTTGTGCTGGGGCGCCCATAACCTGTGGTGTTTCGGCTACCCGGATCAAGCTCGCCAATGGAGTCTTGAAGCTCTCAGCCTGGCGCAGGAGCTGGCGCATCCGTTTAGCCAGGCCATGACGATGGCCTATGCGGCTATGCTCCACCTGTGGTGCAGCGAGATAGAAGTGGCTCAAGAGAGTGCTACGGCAGCGCTTGCCCAGGCGATCCGGCACAATGCGACCTATTACCAGCGCTGGGCCGCGATCCTATGCGCCTGGATACAGGCCTGGCACCATCCGGGCGAGGGCGAAATCGCCCGGCTCCGCCAGGCATTAGCCGACTTTCGAGCGATCGACGCCAGGATGCGCTGGCCCTATTATCTCTCCCTGCTGGCCCAGATCCATGCGCGGGCCGGGCAACCTGAGCTGGGAATCGCGGTCCTCGACGAGGCCCAGGCGACGTCGGCAACAACGCATGAGCGCTGGTGGGATGCGGAGCTGCACCGCCTCCGTGGCGAGCTCCTCCTGGCGCAGGGTGCTGCTGAGCGTGACGTCGTGACGGCATTTCAGCAGGCGCTGGAGATCGCCCGCCAGCAGCAGGCGAAGTCACTCGAGCTGCGGGCAGTGATGAGCCTGGCGCGGCTGTGGCAGAAGCAGGGCAAGTCTGCTGAAGCGCGCGCGATGCTGGCGGAGAGCTACGATTGGTTCTCAGAAGGATTTGACACGCCGGACTTGATAGCCGCTCGCGTGCTGCTCGAACACCTCTGATGCTGCCTCAACAGCACTCCTCATAATACTCGCCAACTAACGCCCACATAACGCCCGTATAACGCCGGCCAAGCTATCCTCATCGCAACATGTATCGATATGCAGTCATCGCCAACCCGGCGAGCGGGGGACATCGGTGTCCCATCATGGAAGGGAGGTGCTGCGGTCGAAGAAAACAGTACTGATGACGCTTGAGACTGGAAACCCGATCCATTCGAAGGGGGGCCATCATGGCATACGAACTCGAAGGAAGGTTGTTGGAAGTCTGCAACTGCAACATCCTCTGCCCATGCTGGGTTGGTGGCGATCCGGATAATGGCACCTGCGACGCAATCGCGGCATGGCATATCGATCGTGGTGTGATCGACGGCGTGGATGTCTCCGGCCGGACCTTCGCGGGTCTGGTCCACATCCCCGGCAACATTCTCCAAGGCAACTGGCGCATGGTCGCCATCGTGGATGACGAAGCCACACCGGAACAGGAGGAGGCATTATTGAAGGTGTGGATGGGCAAGTTGGGTGGACCGCTCGCCGATTATGCCCAACTGGTTGGCGAAGTAGTCGCTGTGGAGCGCGTGCCGGTGACGTTCGAGGTCGAAGGCGGCCAGGGGCGGATCCGGATCGGCGCATTTGGCGCGGCCGAGATGGCGCCGCTGATGGGCGCGACCGGTCAGCCGACCACCCTGCACGACAGCGTGTTCAGCACCATCCCCGGCTCGCCCGCGTATGTCAGTCAGGCGTCTACCTACACAATGAGTGTTCCGGCGCTCGATATCGACTTGAATCTCCAGGGCCATAACGCCATCCAGGGCACCTTCCGCTTTGTCGCGTAAGAAAGGTGAGGAAGTTTGGGGCCTGGCCTCCCCAAACTTCCCGCCCACCGCATATAGGTATCTGAAAGACAACCGTTTGCGCGGGTACAACATGGAGGGTAGAGATATGTGGGTGCGAGTAGATACCCGCCGACCGCTGGCGATCTTGATCATGGCCTTAAGTGCGCTGGCCTGGCTGGCGCTCTGGCTGTGGGGCCAATCGCCGTACGGCCGCTTCCTGAGTCATCATAGCCTGGATGCCATCAAGGGCAACGGCGCGCTTGCGCTGGTTTTCATCGCCGGTTGGGCGGTGATGGTCATCGCGATGATGCTGCCGACCAGCCTGCCGTTGATCACGTTGTTTCAGTCCTTTATTCGACAGCGACCCAACCGCGTGCAGCTGGTGGCGTTGCTGATCGCCGGATATCTAGAGGTCTGGGTTCTGTTCGGCGTCCTCGTGTATGCAAGTGACTGGCTACTCCACCAGGCGATCGATCACAGCGCCTGGTTCGCGGCCAACGCCTGGATGCTCGGAGCATTGGTGTTGATCCTGGCTGGTGTCTATCAGTTCACGCCGCTGAAATACTATTGTCTGGATAAGTGCCGCTCGCCAATGAGCTTCATTCTGGGGCACTGGCATGGCCGCGATGAGGCACAACAGGCATTTGTATTGGGAGCGCATCACGGGTTGTTCTGCATCGGCTGCTGCTGGTCGCTGATGTTGCTGATGTTTGCGGTTGGCGTTGGGAGCCTGGGCTGGATGCTGATGTTAAGTGTGGCGATGGCGATTGAGAAGAACGCGCCGTGGGGTCGACGGCTCAGCCTACCACTCGGCGTGGCGCTGCTGACGTGGGGCGCGCTGGTGCTGGTGACCGGCGAACCGGCACCCCGCATACATTAAGCGGGATGATATAGTTACCCTGTAGGGCCCTACCGGGCGTTATCCATTTTGATGTCGCTCGGGACATCACTGACACCGACTCGCTCATCGCCACCGAGGTCTTCAAGGATCACGTGGCGATGGAGCGTCAAGAAGCTCAGCCCGAAGTGGCGGCGGTTATCAAACTTATCGAAGCCGGCGCACTGAGCAGCGCGCCTGAGTGGACGATCTACGAGACCGCATCGGCAGAGTCGCCTGCAATGTGACGCAACCGACTGGAAGTTTCCAACGATGCGCTTGCATCGCCCGGATCAGACTGAGACCTCGGCGGTAACGTTAGTGATAGCAGCGAGGGGCTACCTTCGGCATACAGGACCTATCGAGTTGGCCAGTCGGTTCCGGCCAGCCGCGGAAGTGGCTGGCTGGGATTACGCGTGCTGTTCAGGGCTCGTGGTGTTGCCGTGAGTTCGACCAAGCCGTTGCCAACGAAGCCGCTCTTGTCTAGTATATGAGCTGATTCAATTGGCATGCTACCAGGCACACACTCTCCTGGAGTATCCCGGCGTTTTTTTGTGTTGGGGCTTCTAGTGACGGCTCCCACGGCCAAGGCGCGTGGGCTTCAGACTGTGCCGCCCCA
>FLYN01009402.1_pt2 | contig 10288 bp, 9 predicted proteins | sample 1122621 | NCBI WGS metagenome assembly FLYN01 (sample SAMEA4346792, study PRJEB14843) | hot springs metagenome | biome: Terrestrial Biome; feature: Habitat; material: Sediment | place: India | collected 2012-06-12 | depth 1760 m
GATTGGCACCCGACAGCACAGACTGCATCACTGCGTGGATATGCGACTTCTGCATATATGTTTGTGCTTTTTCTTCCTACGTTCTATTACACGCTATCGATTTTCACCGAACGCCGAGGCGTGCTGCGATATATCACAGCGCTTGTAGGGATTATCTTGACATTACCCTATCACTGGTTAGGATTGGATCGATTTTACTACTATGCAACCCGGCGCCAGTGGATTTTCTGGAACGAGCCAGGTACCTCGCCGCCTTCGATCGACTGGTTCCCAGACGCACTAAGGCGGTTACCAGCCATTCCTTATGAAGGCCTCTTATTTGGTGGCCTTTTTATGACAGGTCTAATCATCGCAGCTCTCTGCTGGCAGCGACAGCAGCATCCATGGAAGGCGCCGAGGAACCAAAAGATATTAGGTCTATTCGCAATCTATTGCATGATCCTGGTACAAACGTGGTTACACCTTTCACTGCGATCACCATACACTTACATACCGCATTTCGAGAAACCACCGGAAGCAGGCTATTGGTATCATGTATACATGTTCCCCGATCAAAAAGGCGCAGTCAACGCCGATCTGTTTGTGTTTATGGCGCTCGAGGATAACTTTATTGGCACAACAAGACCAATAAACACCATGTTGATCAGGAGGGCTTTCCCATTCTATTTATCTTCGCAAATAAGTTATTTCGTAAATACATTGCATGTTTTCATCGTTTTCAATGTCGTAGCTTGGCTATTATCTGTCGTCAGTTGTTACTTATTTGTCAATAGGATATGGAATGAACGAATTGCTGCATTAACTGCCATAATGAGTGCAAGCGGGACAGGATTTATCATGTTTTCCGGCCAGCCAATGAATTATCTTGTTGGGTATGCAGCAATATCTATTTCTATCTATCTATTTCAGCGTATAATTATAGATGGCGATCGATCTCTCAAATCTTCGTTGTTGTTCGGTCTTTTGTTCGGTTTACTGTTAATGATCTACGATATTCTTCCCATTGTAGTGTTTTTCGTTGGGTATGGTTTTATCAAGCGAGTATCTATCAAAAATATGGCAATTTTTCTACTTATATCGATGTTTGTCTATCTCGGTTTCATATTTCTGTACTTTGATATCCTGAGACAGGAATACAACGATTTGAACGCAAAGCAAGCTACTGAGTCGATCACTAACGTCTTCGGACTGCTCAAAAACGGATCCCTCAATAGTTGGTATATCCTGACGTTCAGGTTTCTCGAATTGTATTGGGGACATCTCTGCAAAGCTTTCTTTGTTCTACCGATCTTACCAGCGTTTATAGGCCTTTTTCTTCTCAGAGATCGAAACAATATCGCGCTTATATTCTTTCTATTCACACCTTCGCTGTTAACTCTGGCAGTCTTGCATTTTGGCGGCCAATCAATCGCCGAACAGCCACGCTTTATGTATATCGCCTACCCAGCAATCTACATCTTGGCGGCTATAGCACTTGATAGGCTTGCTAATATTCAGATCAAGCCGCCATGGATGCAACTGGTTTCAGGACTTCCGTGGTTGTTTATTTTGCTGTTGGTAGTTCTCAACAACATCGATGTCTTTGGTTTTCCGTCGCTCTATTATCATTTTTATTGGAATGACGGACATGAGTGGCTTGCCCGATAGTTGGTTGGCCATGTATCTTCTTAGTCTATTTTCTTGCTCGAAATTATCTGCGCGAAATTGCTCCTTCTAATGATCTTCCTGGGAGGGATCGATTCATGCAACGGCTACGTATGCTGCCACTTAATACTTACTTCCGTAGTGACAAAGACGATCCACTCCCGCTGTACTATCTCCCGCTATTTGGCGACCTTTATCGAGGGCGTGTAGAACTGTGCCTGAATGCCTTAAAGCCCGGCCAGCGGATCTTAGAGGTCGGCTATGGTTCGGGAACCTCGTTCCTCAATCTGGCGGACATGTATCAGGAGATCTATGGTGTCGACTTACATCGGCATGCTTCGCTGGTGCAGGACATCTTTGCCCGCGTAGGTATCGAAACGCAACTCTGTACGGCAAGCTTGTTGCATCTACCATATCCAGACTGCTTCTTCGACGCTGTGCTCTGCATCAGTATCCTCGAGCATGTGCAGGCTGATCAGCAGCCTTTGGCAATGGCTGAGATCCATCGCGTGCTTAAACCTTCCGGGCAGTTCGTCTATGGTGTGCCGGTGGAGCGCCCACTGATGCAAGCAGGTTTTCGCCTGCTCGGCTACGATATCCGAAAATATCATTTTTCAACCGAGCGCGATGTTGCTGCTGCAGCCGCTGCGCGTTTTAGAAGGATCTCGATCCAGCACTACCAGCCCTTCGGTACCTGGATCGGCAGCCTCTATGAGGTTGGTGTCTATGAACGCCCTTGAACCTGAAAGGACCTGATTTAAGGATTATGTATATGCCTGATCGTGAGTCGTTCGCCTCGGCCATCGCCGCGCCAGCAGTGGATGTATTCCCTGACACCCAACGCCCGGTGTTGAATGCGTGCCCGATCTGCGAAAGCCGGCGCCTACACTACGCCTTTTCGCATCATGGCTACCGCGTGGTGCGCTGCGCCGACTGCCGGCTACTGATGCTCAATCCCCAGCCCAGTGATGCCGAGCTGGCGCAGATCTATAATCATACCTATTTCCTTGGCGATGATACCCCTGAAGGTCGCGCCCTCGTAGCCGAGATGAAGAGCGCGACTGCGCGCCGCTATCTTCGCCATATCGCCCGTTACCGTGGGATGCATGGTGGGCGCCTGTTGGAAATCGGCTGTGGACACGGCGATTTTCTGCTCGAAGCACAACGCCTGGGGTACGATGTCACCGGCGTAGAGATCTCGATGGCCGCAGCGCAGCAAGCTCAACGGCGGCTGGCTGCGGGCAGGATCGTCTGTGGTGAGATCGAGAGTGTGGCCCTTGGCACGGCTCGTTTTGATGTGTGCGTTCTCTCAGATGTCATCGAGCATACGCGCGATCCACTCGCATTTCTGCGCACGATCCGGCGCCTGCTCAAGCCCGACGGTGTGCTGTTCATCGCCACACCATCGCTCGACTCCTGGTCGGCACGACTGCTGCGCCAGAATTGGATGGAGTTCAAGCCCGAGCATCTGTTCTACTTTGATACCAATACGATCCAGAACGCACTGTATCGTACCGGCTTCGATCGAATCGTGGTCGAACCTGGTTGGAAGATCCTGAATCTTACCTATATCGCTCATCACTTCGTCCGCTTTCCGGTGCCCATGCTCACACCGCTTGTACAGGCCGTTGCGCGCCTGACCCCCCGACCGCTGCGGAGCCTGAACCTGCCGATCGTCGCGAGCGGCATGGTGGTCTTCGCGCGCGCCGCCGATCTGCCGCAGCGGCGTAAGCTCTCGGTGATCGTGCCTGCCTATAATGAGGCAGCGACCTTTGAACCGCTGATCGAGGCGCTGCTCCGCAAAGAGCTGCCCGATCTCGACATCGAGGTGGTGATCGTGGAGAGCAATTCCACCGATGGCACCCGCGAGATCGCATTGCGCTATAAGGATCATCCGCGTGTGCGCCTGGTGCTGCAGGACCGCCCGCGCGGCAAGGGCCACGCGGTGCGCACCGGGTTTGAACACGCGACCGGCGATTTCATTCTCATTCAAGACGCGGACCTAGAGTACGACCTGGAAGACTATGACGCGCTGCTCGAGCCGCTGATCCAGGGCCGCGAGGCGTTTGTGCTCGGCTCGCGCCATGGCGGCAATGCCTGGAAGATGCGTCGTTTTACGAACCAGCGGCTGCTCAGCATGGTGCTGAACGGCGGGCACCTGTTCTTCACTGGCCTCACAAACCTGCTCTTCGGTCTGCGCTTGAAAGATCCGCAGACGATGTTCAAGGTCTTCCGGCGCGATTGCCTGTACGGCCTGACGTTCGAGTGCGATCGCTTCGACTTCGATTATGAGTTGCTGGCCAAGCTGGTGCGCAAGGGCTATCGCCCGATCGAGATACCGGTCAACTATCGCTCACGATCGTTCAAAGAGGGGAAGAAGGTCTCGGTATTTCGCGATCCGCTCACCTGGCTACGGGCGCTGGTGCGTTTACGCATAATGCCGATCGACCCGCTGTGCGAGGCCGAGCGTCAGAATCGTTTGAACCAGCCCGCTGCGCCTTCCGCGCCACCTGCGCCAGAGAGCTCAACGAGGCTTTAGCCATGGCAGGCACAAAGATTGCAGCGCCTGTTGGATCGGATTTCTTTTGTAGGGTGCTCTCTGTGGCAGGCGAAAGCTCCTCGTAGAACCAGAGACTGAGGTACTCCTCTCATGCGCTACTTCCTCACCGGCGGCGCCGGTTTCATCGGCAGCAACCTGGTCGACCGACTGCTCGCCGACGGGCATGACGTCACTGCCTACGACAACTTTTCCACCGGTCAGCCCGAGTTTCTCGAAAACGCCCTACGTCAACCTGGGTTTCGCCTGGTGGAGGGCGATCTGCTGGATGGATCGCGGCTGACCGCGGCCATGGCCGGCCATGATTTCGTGTTCCACCTGGCAGCCAACGCCGATGTACGCTTCGGCATCCAACATCCGCGCAAAGACCTGGAGCAGAACACGATCGCGACATTCAATGTGCTGGAGGCGATGCGTTCCAACGGCCTGCGCCGGATCGCCTTCTCCTCGACCGGCTCGATCTACGGCGAGCCTGAGGTCTTTCCGACGCCCGAGACCTGCCCGTTCCCGGTGCAGACCAGCCTCTACGGCGCTTCCAAGTTGGCCGGCGAGGGGCTGATCGAGGCCTACTGCGCCGGCTTCGGCTTCCAGTGCTATATCTTTCGCTTCGTCTCGATCCTGGGCGAGCGCTACACCCACGGCCACGTCTTCGACTTTTATAAGAAGCTGCTCGCCGATCCGAATCACATCGAGGTGCTTGGCAACGGCAGGCAGCGCAAATCCTACCTGTATGTGCAGGACTGTATCGATGCTATGCTTACCGTGATCGAGCAGGCACGCGAGCCGATCAACATCTTCAACCTGGGTACCGATGAATACTGCACCGTTGACGACTCGCTGGGCTGGATCTGCGCGCACCTGGGCCTGAACCCGGAGCGGCGCTACACCGGCGGCGAGCGCGGCTGGGTCGGCGACAGCCCGTTCATCTTCCTCGATACGGCCAAAGTGCGCGCGCTGGGCTGGCGGCCCAAATTAAGCATCCGCGAGGGCGTCATCCGCACACTGGACTACCTGCGAGCTAATCCGTGGGTGCTGGAGCGGCGCCCGTAGGAGTGGCATATGCACATAGTCGTCTATGGTCTCTGGCACCTGGGCTGCGTCACCGCCGCATGCCTGGCTGAGGCTGGCAATCGTGTCGTGGGATTAGACCGTGATGAGCGCGTGGTGGCCGACTTGCAGCGTGGTCAGCCGCCGCTGCACGAGCCAGGCTTAGCGGAGCTTATTAGTAACGGGGTATCCAGCGGTCGGCTTTCTTTCACAACGCAGCCTATCGAAGCCCTGCGCACCGCAGAGTTGGTATGGATTACTTTCGACACACCGGTGAACGAGCACGATGAGGCCGATGTCGGGTTTGTGCGAGCGCAGCTCGAAGCGATCGCTGAGGCAATACAGCCAGAGACGCTGATTCTGCTCTCTTCACAGGTGCCGGTGGGTTTCACCAGAGCGCTGGAACAGGACTGGCATGCGCGTGAGTTGCGCTATGCCTACTCGCCGGAAAACCTACGCCTGGGTAAGGCGATCGAGAGCTTCCAGAAACCGGATCGTGTGATTGTTGGGCTACGGGATCAAACTGATCAGCCCACGCTGGCAGCGCTCTTCGCACCCTTCTGTCAGCGTATCGAATGGATGTCGATCGAGTCAGCTGAAATGACCAAGCATGCCATCAACGCCTTTCTAGCAACTTCGGTAACGTTTGCTAATGAGCTGGCCCGGCTGTGCGAGGCCGTGGGTGCTGACGCGAAAGAGGTCGAGCGGGGCCTCAAGAGCGAGGGACGAATCGGCCCCCGAGCTTATGTCGCGCCGGGCGCGGCATTTGCCGGCGGCACCTTGGCCCGCGATGTGCGTTTTCTGATCGGCTTTGGCCAGCAGCACCAAGTAGCAACACCGCTCCTCGACGGGGTGTTGAGCAGTAATGATGTTCACAAGCGCTGGATGCATGACAAAGTACGCCAGTTACTGGCCGGGATAGATCATCCAGTGGTTGCTGTTTTAGGGCTGACTTACAAGCCAGGGACGAGCACACTACGCCGCTCTTCGTCAGTCGAACTCTGCGCCTGGTTGCATCAGCAGGGAGTGCGGATACAGGCACACGATCCGGCGATCCATACGTTACCTGAGGAACTGCGCCCGCTAATGACCTTATGCGGCAGCCCTCAGGATGCCTTGGCCGGTGCCGATATTGCGGTGATCGCTACCGAGTGGCCCGACTACCGCGCGTTGCGTGTTGAGCAATTTCTGGAGGCGATGCGCCATCCTCAGATCATCGACCAAAATTGGTTCCTGGCCAACACACTGGCTGGTCATCAACAGATAACCTATGTGGCCACTGGCAAAGCGGCCAACAAATGACCAAAGACAAACAAGGATTGCCGACGTTTTGAGCACGCATACTCCCCGTTCAGCGTTCGGCGTATTGCTACGAGGCTCTCTGAAAAGCTGTCCAATGGGGGTTGGGGCGCCTGCGGTCCCCTAAGAATCCCGTTGCCCCCGCCCGCGCCGCAGCACGAGCGTTGCCGGCCCCACCGCCCCGTTTCAGACAGGCGCTAACTACTGAAAGGAACAGTATGGATCTCATAGGTCGATCTGCAATTATTACCGGTGCAAACCAGGGGCTTGGCCGCGCTATCGCCACTAGCTTTGTACGAGCTGGAGCCAGCGTGCTGCTAGTCGCACGTGGCGAAGAGCTATTGCGACGTGTCGAGCAGGAGCTTACAGCGCTGGCTACACAACCTGGGCAAATCGTGCGAAGCATGCGCGGCGATGTCTCGGATCCCAAGAGTTGCGCTGCTCTCACAAAACGGGCTCAGGAACTGCTGCCAGAGGTGACCATCCTGGTTAATAATGCCGGTATCTATGGTCCGATGGGTCGTATCGAGGAGATCGATTGGGCTGCTTGGGTTGAAACAATCCAGATCAATTTGTTTGGAACAGTGCTCATGTGCCGCGAAGTTATCCCACTGATGCGAGCACGCGGCTATGGCAAAATTATTAATCTCTCGGGCGGCGGAGCAACCGCGCCACTGCCGCGCATCAGCGCTTATGCGGCCTCGAAAGTGGCGATCGTACGTTTGACCGAAACACTGGCAGAGGAATTACGCGATGCACACATAGATGTCAACGCGATCGCGCCGGGAGCGCTCAATACGCGCATGCTGGACGAAGTGCTGGCGGCGGGCCCTGAGAAGGTTGGCCAGGGCTTCTATGAGCGGGCGCTTAAGCAGCGTGACGAGGGTGGCGCCCCCCTGGAGAAGGGCGCAGCGCTAGCAGTATTCCTGGCCTCAGCGGCCAGCGACGGCATCACCGGGCGGCTGCTGAGCGCCGTGTGGGACGACTGGGCCAGCCTGCCTGAGAAGCGTGAGCAGCTCGCGCACAGCGATATCTACACCCTCCGGCGCATCGTGCCACAGGACCGGGGCCTGGCCTGGTGACCGGACAAGGGCGAGGCATGCGCGCAGCGTGCGATGGAGGTAGGTGGTCCTTGTAGGCGCGCATGCTTCGCCCCAGCCCACAGTAGCAGAACCCATGGCGCTCCGAGTAGCAATCATCGGCTGCGGCCTGATTGGCAACAAACGCGCGCGCGCGCTCGGCGATAGCCGCCTGGTCGCTGTCGCCGATACCAACCTGGTACGCGCGCAGCAGCTCGCTGCCCAGCACCCTGGCTGCCTCGCCAGCGCCGACTGGCGGGCAGTCGTCGAACGCGACGATGTGGACCTGGTGATCGTGGCGACAACCAACGATGCGCTCACGCCGGTCTCACTCGCGGCCGTGCAGGCCGGTAAGCACGTGCTGGTCGAGAAACCAGCAGCGCGCAGCCCGGCGGAGCTGGAACCACTGATCACGGCAGCCCAGGCTGCCGGCGTGATCGTCAAGGTCGGCTTCAACCACCGCTTCCACCCGGCCTTCCAGAAGGCGCGCGCGATCTTCGACAGCGGCGCGCTCGGCCCGCTGATGTATATTCGCGCGCGCTACGGCCACGGTGGGCGCCTGGGCTACGAGCGCGAGTGGCGCGCCGACCCGGCGATCGCCGGTGGCGGCGAGATGCTCGACCAGGGCGTCCATCTGATCGATCTGGCGCGCTGGTTCGCTGGCGATTTCGTCCAGGTCAGCGGCCACATCGCTACGTTCTTTTGGAACATGCCGGTCGAAGACAATGGCTTCGCGCTGCTTACGACCGCCCAGGGCCAGGTAGCCTGGCTGCACGCCAGTTGCACCGAGTGGAAAAACCTGTTCTGCTTCGAGATCTTCGGTCGCGACGGTAAGCTGCAGATCGATGGCCTGGGCGGCAGCTATGGCGTCGAGCGGCTCGCGTTCTACCGCATGCTGCCACAGATGGGGCCACCTGAGACGACGATCTGGGAGTACCCTGGCGAAGACACTTCCTGGCGCGACGAGTTCACCCACCTGCTGGAGTGCATCGCCGGGCGCCAGCAGCTCAGCGGCGCGCTGGAAGACGCTCTGGCAGCCCTGCGGATCGTTCGTCGCCTCTACGACCAGGCTGCACGATAAGCGCCAGGTGATGGTACAATAAGCGGCGTTTGCCCGTGGACGGACCACAACCAGCTGTGCGCTTTGTGCTACGGCCTGTGCGAATGAGGGAATGCGCACAAGAAACGCTGTGTCTTTCTGTGTACGCATTCGCGCGACCCTGCAAAGGCAGAACCTATGATCATCACCCGCAGCCCGCTGCGTATCTCGCTGGGCGGCGGCGGCACCGATCTGCCCTCTTATTATCGCAAGCATAGCGGCTTTCTGATCGCCGCCGCCATCGATAAATATGTCTATATCACCCTGCACCAGACGTTCGTGCAGGAGCTGATCGTCAAGTACTCGAAGCTGGAACGCGTACGGAGCGTCGACGAGGTCCAGCACCCGATTATCCGCGAGGCGCTGCGCCTGGTCGGTATCGAGGGGCCGTACCTCGAGCTGACCAGCATGGCCGATATCCCGGCCGGCACCGGGCTTGGCTCGTCGGGCAGCTTCACTACCGCGTTGCTCAAGGCGCTGCATACCTACAAGAAGAACCTGGTGCACCCGCGCGAGCTGGCCGAGCAGGCCTGCCACATCGAGATCGACCTGCTGGGCGAGCCGATCGGCAAGCAGGATCAATACATCGCGGCCTACGGTGGGCTGACCTGTTTCCAGTTCCTCCCCAACGACCACGTGGAAGTCTGGCCGCTCAAGATCGACACCGAGACGCTCTACAATCTCGAGGATAATCTGCTGCTGTTCTTCACCGGCTACAGCCGCGCGGCGTCGAGTATCCTCAAGGAGCAAGACGAGAAGAGCAAGCAGCGCGATCAGAGCATGGTCGATAATCTGCACTTCGTCAAGGAGCTGGGCTACCAGAGCAAGGAAGCGCTGGAGGCGGGCGACCTGCGCCGCTTCGCCGAACTGATGAATGTTCACTGGGAATATAAGAAGCAGCGTAGCGGTGCGATGAGCAATAGCGAGATCGATCGCTGGTATCGGTTGGCGATGGAAAACGGGGCGCTGGGTGGCAAACTGATCGGCGCGGGTGGTGGGGGGTTCTTGATGTTCTATGCCGAGGATAAGACGCGCCTGCGCCACGCCATGGCGCACACCGGCCTGCGCGAGGTGCGTTTCCGCTTCGATTTCGAGGGGACCAAAGTAGTGATCCAGTGATCCCGCGTATCTGTCTGGTGGGAGGAGCATCCGCGTGCGTGCGGTTCTCAAACGTGGCTATAGCTTCCTGGTGGCTGTGCCGGCGGCGCGCGTCGTCCTCCAGGCGATCGTCAGTCTGGCAGTGCTCGGCCTGCTGGTGAGCATGGCGCAGCGTACCAACCTGATCGCCAGCCTGCGATCGCTCCAGCCGGGCGCGCTCGCCGGCGCCGCCGGTCTCCTGGCCGCCGGGTATGTGCTCAACAGCCATCGCTGGCAACTGCTGTTGCGCAACGTTGGCGTACACGAACGGCTGAGCCGCCTGGCAGCGCTGTATTTCATCGGCCTATTCTTCTCGCTCTTCTTGCCCACCAGCGCTGGCGGCGACGCGGTGCGGGCCTATGATGTGGCGCGGCGCAGCCGGCGCACAACCCAGACGATCGTGGCAACGCTCCAGGAGCGCTTGAT
>FLYN01011710.1_pt1 | contig 10283 bp, 6 predicted proteins | sample 1122621 | NCBI WGS metagenome assembly FLYN01 (sample SAMEA4346792, study PRJEB14843) | hot springs metagenome | biome: Terrestrial Biome; feature: Habitat; material: Sediment | place: India | collected 2012-06-12 | depth 1760 m
CCGGTGAGGACCTCCCGGATCCGCTCCTTCAGGTAGGTCTGCACGTCGCGGTAGATCCCGGGGTAGCCGTTCACGGTCCGTTGGATCTGCTCCACGGTCTCGTCGTAGTCGACCGAGGGGGACACGCTCACCCAGTTCTCGCCGAAGTAGATCCCGACCACCTCGTCCATCAGCAGGGCCTGCCCGATGTGGGACCCCGCGTTCCGCACGCCCGGGATCGACAGCAGCTCGCGGTTCACGAGGCGGGTGGTCCGGACCATCTCCGGGTGGGAGGTGTCCGGCTTGCCGAGCCAGTGCATCAGGAAGTCGCGCTCCTTGAAGTCCGGCAGCAGGTTCTGGCCGAGGAACGGCACGACGGCGACGCCCAGGACCGTCGCCAGGCCCACGGTGGCGTAGGCCCTGCGGGGCCGGAACACGATGCGCCGCAGGATCGCCTCGTAGCCCCGCTTCAGGGGCGGCACCAGCGGGGACTCCCGGTGCCGGAGCGACCGCGGGCTCCGGAAGAAGATCAGGCTCATCGCCGGGGTCACGGTGAGGGCCACGACCATCGACGCGAGCAGGGCCAGCGCGTAGGACGTGACGAGGGGACGGAAGAACGAGCCGGAGAGGCCCTGGAGCATGAAGATCGGAGCCACGGCGACGACCTCGATCAGCGTGGCGTACACGATCGCGCTGCGGACCTCCAGGGAGGCCTCCAGGATCACCCGGGCCGTGGGCCTGCCGGTCCCCCGCCGCCGCTGCTCCCGCAGGCGCCGGACGACGTTCTCGATGTCGATGATCGCATCGTCCACGATGTCGCCCAGCGCGATCACGAACCCCGCCAGGATCATCGTGTTGATGGTGGCCCCCCGCCACTCGAGCACCAGGCCGGCCGCGATCAGGGACAGCGGGATCGCCACCACCGAGATCAGGGCCGTCCGCCACTCGTAGAGGAAGGCCCCCAGCATCAGGATCATCAGGATCGCTCCGAGCCAGATCGCCCCGGAGAGGTTGTCGATCGCGTCCTCGATGAACGTCGCCGGCCGGAAGATCGTGTGATCGATCCGGATCCCCGGCAGGCCGGGCCGGAGCTCCGCCAGCGCCTCCTCGACCCCCCGGGTCACCTCCAGCGTGTTGGCCCAGGGGAGCTTCTCCACGATCAGCATCAGGCCCGGGCCGTCGTTGATCACGGCGTCGCCGATCATCGGCCAGGTGTCCCGTACCAGGTCGGCCACGTCGCGGAGGTACACGGTCCCGTCCTCCCGGGTGACCACCGGCACGTCGGCCAGGTCCTGGGCGTCCACGATGGGGAGCACGTGGCGGACCCCGAGCCGGGTGTCGGGCAGCTCCACCCAGCCCCCGCGGCCGATGAAGCTCCCCTCCGAGAACTGGAGCAGCCCGGCCTCGAGGGCGTCGGAGGTGGCCGTCAGGGCCTGCTCCGTCGTCACCCGGTGCTTCCGGAGGCGCTCCGGATCCAGCTGGACCTGGAGCATCTCGATCCGTTCGCCCCAGATCGGCACGTTGGCCACCCCGGGGACGCGCAGCAGCCGGGCCCGGATCTTCCAGTAGGCCACCATCGAGAGGTCCATCAGGTCGAGGTCCGGATCGGTGGAGGTGAGCCCGATCTTCATGACCCGGCTCGTCGAGGAGAGCGGCTGGATCATGAACGGGGGGCTGGCCCACGTGGGCAACGTCGGCGTGATGGCCGCGATCCGCTCCGCGACGAGCTGCCGGGCGTCCAGCAGGTCGGTCCCGTGGTGGAAGATCAGCACGATCGACGAGAGCTGCTCGACGGACTTCGAGCGGATCTCGTCGAGCCCCGGGATCCCCGTGAGCGTCTGCTCCAGGGGGACCGTGATCAGCGACTCGACCTCCGAGGCGGAGAGTCCGATCGCCGGGGTCTGGATCTCGACGCGGGGCGGGGCGAACTCCGGGAAGACGTCCACCTCGGCGTGGCGCAGCTGGCTCACGCCGAAGACGATCATCCCGGCGGCCAGCGCCACGACGATGTAGCGGAACCGGAGGCTCGAGCCGACGATCCACCGCAGCACGTCAGTGCCCCCCCACGCCGGTCTCGGCGCCCCACAGCTCCTGCGCCCCGACCGTCACCACCGGCGTCCCGACCGGAGGGCCGTCCGCGGCCAGCGCCCGGTCCCCGTCGATCCGCCGGAGCTCCACCTCGTGGCGGACGAAGGTCAACGGCTCGGGGCTCGTGTACACCCAGAAGCGGCCGTCGGTGTCGACGATGAGCGCGGCGGCGGGGACGACCAGGCCCCTCCCGCCCGCCTCGACCGGCGCCGTGCGGAGCCGGATCCGCTCCGCCGCCCGCTCCGTGAGCGTCACCCGAGCCAGCTCCGTCCCCTCGATCGGTTCGACGTGGGCCGGCTCGGCCAGGTGGAGCTCCTCCTCCGGCGCCGCCTGCGCGCACGCCGACGCCAGGAGGGCGGCCAGGGGGGCGATCACGACCCAGCGACGTCCCATCGCTCCCCCCTCAGGCCCTGGGGGCCGGCTCGACGTCGGGGACCGTCACGACCAGGTCCTCGGCCGTCGTGTCGGGCGTCCGCACGAAGCCGAACCGCAGGTACAGGGGCGGCAGGACGACCACGTGCAGCACGGTCGCCGTGACCAGCCCGCCCAGGGCCGCCCGCGCCAGCGGGCCGACGACCTCCAGGCCGGGCCGGTCGCCGCCGAGCGCGAACGGCAGGAGGACGGCGCCGGCGGGAAGGGCCGCGACGATCAGGCGCCGCCCCTCCTCCCGCCAGCCTCGAGCCACGAGCTCCGGCCCGAACGGCGTCCCCGCTCGTTCCAGGGCCTGCCAGCGGCGGATCAGGACGAGCGTGCCCCGGGTGGCCAGCCCCAGGATGGCCACCCCGGCCGCCACCACCCCCAGCGTGACGGTCCCCCCGCCCACCACGGCGGCCACCGCCACGCCGGCCAGGCTCATCGGCAGGAGCACGAAGGCCAGGAAGGCCAGGCGCCAGCTGGCCAGGGCGGCCTGTAGGAGCAGGAACAGGCCGATGGCCGCGGCGGACGCCACCAGGAGGGTCCGGGTGCGGGCCGCGGCCCGCTCCACGGCGTTCCCCAGCACCTCGGCGTGGTACTCGAGCGGGAAGTCGACGCCGCCGAGCGCCCGGTCGACGTCCCCGGCCACCGCCGCCGGGTCCCGCCCGGCCACGTCGACCGCGACGTCCAGGTAGGTCATCACCGACTCGTGGCGGATCACGGTGGGGTTGGGCACGACCCGCACGTCGGCGATCCGGCCCAACGGGACCTGGCCGCCGTCCGGGGTGTCGATCAGGAGGTCCCGCACGTCGGCCTCGTCCCTGCGGATCCCCGGTGCGCCCCAGACGACCACGTCGAAGACCTTCTGCTCCTCGAACAGGTTGCCCACCGTGATCCCGGAGAGGAGGATCGCCGCGGCCCGCCGGGCGTCGCCGGGCTTCACCCCATGGGCCTGGGCCCGGCGCACGTCGACCTGCACCTCGATCACCGGCTCCTCGGGCTGGTCCACGACCCGGGAGCCCCGCACGCCCTCCACACCGGCCACCGCCCCCCGGACCTCCTCCGCCAGGTCCTGCAGGGTGGACTCGTCCTCGCCGTAGACGCGGACGATCAGGTCGTCCCCGGGGGCTCCCAGGAGCTCGGCCACCCGCGTGGCGGAGTACGTGCCGACCTGGGCGGAGGCCTCGGGATGGCGGTCGACGACGTCGCGGATCGCGGCGAGCGTCGCCCCGTGGTCGGCCGAGGGCTCGATGCCGAGCCAGATCTCCCCGGAGTTGACGTTGACGATCTGATCGGAGGTGACGGCCCGACCGACGTGGGCCCCGACGTCCCGGACCCCCGGGAGGGCCGCCAGCTCGTCGAGGACCCCGCGGACGATCGCGTCCATCCGGGGCAGCGACGTGCCCGGCGGGGCCTCCAGGTGGACGAGCACGTCGTGCTCCCGGAGCGACGGCCGCATCGAGACGTCGAGGAAGGGAAGGCTGGCCAGTCCGAGGAGCACGGCGGCCCCCAGGACGGCGATCGCGCCGGCCGGCCGGCCGACGGCGCGGGCGGTCCATCGCTCGGACCACCGCTCCAGCCGGGGGATCACCGGTCCGCCGCGCCCGGGCCCGTCGCTCCCCAGGAGCATGCCGAGGGCGGGGATCACCGTGAGGGCCACCACCGCGGCCACGGCCATGGCCAGCAGCAGGGCGACGGCGATCGGCGGGAGGAAGGCACCGGCCTCCCGCTCCATGGAGAACACCGGGACCAGGGTCACCGCCACCACCAGGAACGCGGTGAGCGCGGTCCGGCGCGTGTCCACGGTGGCGTCCAACAGGGCCCGCCACCGCGGCGCGCCGGCCCCCTCCTCCTCCCGTCGGCGCTGTCCCTCCACGATCCGCTGCGCGTCCAGGACGGCGTCGTACGTGATCAGGCCGAGGGCGGCGGCCAGCCCGGCCACGACCATCGCGTTCACGGTCTGCCCCGTCCACCGGAGCACCAGCCCGGCCCCGGCCAGCGAGACGAGCACCCCGGCGGCGGCGATCAGCATCGCCCGCCACTCGAACAGGAGCAGGCCGAGGACCAGGACCAGGAGGATCCCGGCCACGGCCAGGGAGCGGCCCAGGTTGCGGAAGGAGGCCTCGATGTAGTCGGCGGGCCGGTAGATCCCGTTGTCGATCGCCATCCCGTCCAGGCCGGGACGCATCGCGTCGATCGCTTCCTCGATCCCCCGCGTCACCTCCGGCGTGTTCGCGCCCGGGAACTTCTCGACCACGAGCAGGAGGCATCCCCCGTCCCGGCAGAGGGCGTCCCCGATCAGCGGCTGGTGGTCCTCCACCACGTCCGTCACGTCCCCGAGCAGCACGGGCCGGCCCCGGACGATCACGGCCCGGCCGTCCTCGTCCTCCAGGGGCACGGCCGCGAGCTCCTCCGGCGAGTCGATGGCCTGCTGGTGGAAGATGTTGAGCCGCTGGTTCACGGTGTCGATCCAGCCGCCCGTGCCCGGGCTCGAGGCCTCGAGGAACGACAGCGGCGAGACCTCCAGGGCGTTGCCGGCGGTCCGGACGACCTGGCCCAGCGTGACGCCGGCCTCGTGCAGGCGCGCCGGGTCCACGAGCACCTGGAGCTGGCGGTCCCGGAACCCCCAGATCGCCACGTTGGCCACCCCCGGCACCCCCAGCAGGCGGGGCACGATCACCCACCGGGCCAGGACCGAGACCTCGATCGGGGACAGCTCCTCGGGGGTGAGGCGCACCATCGCCACCCGGCTGGTGGAGGAGAGGGGCTGGAGCATCTGGGGGGGCTTGGCCACCTCGGGCAGCCCGGCCGCCGCCACGGCCTGGGTGAGGCGCTCGGCGACGACCTGCCGCGCGTCGAGGAGGTCGGTCCCCGGCTCGAAGGTCATGACCACCGACGACAGGCCGGGGAGCGATGCCGACTCGATCTCCTCCAGGAACGCCACGCCGTTCAGCAGGTCCTGCTCGAGCGGGACCGTGATGAACTGCTCGACCTCCTCCGCGGACAGCCCGAGGGCCTCGGTCTGGACCTCGACGACGGTCCGCTTGAACTCCGGCAGGGTGTCGACCGGCGTGCCGGGCAGCTGCGTGATGCCCAGCACGATGGCGCCGGCGGCGATCGCCACCACGAGGCCGCGGAACCGCATGCTCGATCCGACCAGCCACCGCATCATGGCCCCGGCCCTCCCCCCGCCCTCGTCGCGTCCGTCATCGTGTCCTCCCCGACGTCCCGGGCCCGTCCGTCCGCACGGACCGGCCGGGCGGCTCCCCCGGGACCCTGGCCGTCCCGCGTCACCGGAGCGTCACCGCGGTTGTCACGGGAGGCGACCCGGCCCACGGACCATCTCCTCGAGGGCCGCTCGGACGGCCCGGACGGCGTCCTCGATCGTCGCGGCCACGGCGACGACCTCCGAGCCGCCGGGATGCCCCCGCGGTCGTTCGCCGCCGGTGGCGTCCCCCGGCAGGACGCGGACCCGGAGGGGGGTGGGATGCCCGGGCTCCAGCCACGCCCGGACGATCACGATCCGGACGGGCTCAGGGCCGGCCCCGGCGGGGGGAGTGGTCACGGCGGCCAGCGTGGGCCGGCGGCGTCACCCCACCGTCACGGATCGCATCCCCCGGACCAGGGCCTCCATGGACGGCGACGGGTCCAGCCCCAGCTCCGCGCGGAGGAGGCGACGGAAGGCCCGGTACTGCTGCATCGCCTCGCCGAGGTTCCCCTCGGCGAGGTGCGTCCGGATCAGGGCCCGGTGGGCGCTCTCCCGCAGCGGCTCGGCGGCCACGGCCGCCAGCCCGGCCTCGATGGCCTCCTGGTACCGCCCGAGCCCCGTCAGCCGCTCGCAGAGGGCCTCCAACGCGTGGAGCCGCAGCTGGCGGAAGTGCTCCCGGGCGACGGCGATCCACTCGTCGAACCAGTCGGGCAGGACGTCCTCGGTCAGGATCGACACGGCCCGGTCGGCTTCGACGAGCGGCCGGTCCGGATCGAGCAGCCGCTGGGCGATCGCGGTGCTCCGCCGGAGGTCCACCTCGACTGCGGGGGAGAGCTGGAGGTACCGCCCGGCGGCCAGCACGACCCGGGAGCTCGGATGCCCCAGCCGCCACAGCGCCGACCGGAGGTTCGCCGCCGCACGGACCTCCGGGCTCTCCGGCCACAGGCAGCCGGCCACGTGGGAGCGGAGGACCGGACGGTCCCGGAGCCCGAGGAAGGCGAGGAGCCGCTGGGCGCTGAAGGGGACCGGGACGGGAACGCCATCCACCGCGAGCTGGAACGTCCCCAGCAGCGACAGCCGGACGGCCGGTGAGGGCAGGTCGGCCACGAAGACCTCCGGTCCCTCCGGCGGTCGCTCCACGCTGGCCATGGCGCCCTCCCCCCGGGCCCGCCGGCGGATGCGGTCGGTGCCCCCGGCCCCTCCCGGGACCTCGGCGTCCGGTGGTGTTCAGGCGGGCATGGCCGATCCTAGCGACCCTGCGCCAACTAAGCGACCCCCGTTTGGGGGATGCCAGCTACGGCGAACCCCCAACCGCCCCCGGCCGGCGCGAGGCCCGGCCTCACTCCCACTCGATCGTGCCGGGGGGCTTCGAGGTGACGTCGTACACGACGCGGTTCACGCCGGGCACCTCCCGGACGATCCGGGCGGCGATCCGGTCCAGGACCTCGTGGGGGAGGCGGGCCCAGTCCGCGGTCATGGCGTCCTCCGAGGTCACCGCCCGAACCACGACGGGGAACTCGTAGGTCCGTCCATCGCCCATCACGCCCACGCTCCGCACGTCGGCCAGGAGCACGGCGAACGCCTGCCAGAGCCGACCCGCCTCCCCCGCCCGGCGGATCTCCTCCTGCACGACGCGGTCCGCGCCCCGGACGATCGCCAGGCGCTCCGGCGTCACCTCCCCCACGATCCGCACCGCGAGGCCGGGGCCGGGGAACGGCTGGCGCCAGACGATCTCCTCGGGCAGGCCCAGGGCCTCCCCCACCCGCCGCACCTCGTCCTTGAACAGGTCGCGGAGGGGCTCGACCAGCTCGAACCGGAGATCCTCGGGGAGCCCCCCCACGTTGTGGTGGGTCTTGATCGTGGCCGCCGTGCGCGAGCCCGACTCGATCACGTCCGGGTACAGCGTCCCCTGGACCAGGAACCGGGCGTCCGCGTGCTCCCGGGCCACCTCCTCGAAGACCCGGATGAAGCACTCCCCCACCCGCCGCCGCTTCTCCTCGGGGTCCGCGACCCCGGCCAGCGCCGCCAGGAACCGGTCGGCCGCCTTGACGTGCACGAGCGGCACCCGGAAGTGGCGGCCGAAGGTCTCCTCCACCTGCTCCGCCTCCCCCTCCCGGAGCAGCCCGGTGTCCACGAACACGCACGTCAGCCGGTCCCCCACCGCCCGGTGCACCAGGAGGGCGGCCACCGCGGAGTCCACCCCGCCGGAGAGGGCGCAGAGCACGGCGGCGCCTCCCACGCGGGCCCGCACCCTGGCCACCTCCCGATCGATCACGTTGGCCGCGGTCCATGCGGGGAGGAGGCCGCACGCGTCGTAGAGGAACCGCTTCATCACGTCCAGGCCGCGCGGGGTATGGGCCACCTCGGGGTGGAACTGCACGCCGAACAGGCCCCGCTCCGGGTCCTCCATCGCCGCCACCGGCGTGCCCTCGGTGGCCGCGGTGATCCGGAACCCCTCGGGGGCACGGGTGACCGTGTCGCCGTGGCTCATCCACACGACGTCCGTCGCCGGGAGGTCGGCCAGGAGGACGCCGGGTTCCCGGACGCCGAGGGCCGTCCGTCCGTACTCCCGGGCGCCCGTGGCCCGAACCTCTCCCCCCAGCTCCCGGGCCATCAGCTGGTGGCCGTAGCAGATCCCCAGCACGGGCACCCCGAGCCGGAACAGGCCGGGGTCCACGGCCGGCGCCCCCTCCTCGTACACCGAGGCCGGCCCGCCGGAGAGGATCAGCCCGGCCGGCCGGCGGGCCGCCACCTCGGCGGCCGGGAGGTCGTGGGGGACGATCTCGGAGTAGACCCGGCACTCCCGCACCCGCCGGGCGATCAGCTGCGCGTACTGGGCGCCGAGGTCGACGACGAGGACGGGACGGGGCGCTCCCTCGGTCGTCGCGGCGCTCACCTCAGCCGTCCGACCCCCCTCAGTGGCCCATCCCCACGCCCTGGGCCCGCTGGTAGGTCTTCCCCTCCGAGCGGATGGAGGGCGCGATCACGAGCTCGGCCTTCTGGAACTCCCGGATCGTGGCGTACCCCGTCGTGGCCATCGAGGTGGCCAGGGCCCCGAACAGGTTCAGCGTCCCGTCGTTCTCGTGGGCCGGGCCGACCAGGATCTCCTGGAGGGTGGCCACCTGCTCCGTGCGGACCCGGGCTCCCCGCGGCAGCGTGGGGTGGAACGTGGCCATCCCCCAGTGGAACCCCCGTCCCGGCGCCTCGTAGGCTCGCGTCAGGGGCGATCCGATCATCACCGCGTCGGCCCCGCAGGCGATGGCCTTCGCGATGTCGCCGCCGGTCCGCATCCCCCCGTCGGCGATCACGTGGCAGTAGCGGCCGGTCTCCCGGAGGTGCTCGGCCCGGGCCGCCGCGGCGTCGGCGATCGCCGTGGCCTGGGGCACGCCGACCCCGATCACTCCCCGGGTCGTGCAGGCGTTCCCCGGGCCCACCCCCACCAGGACCCCCACCGCCCCGGTCCGCATCAGGTGGAGGGCGGTCTGGTAGGAGGCGCAGCCCCCCACGATCACCGGGAGGTCGAAGCCGGCGATGAACTCCTTCAGGTTGAGCGGCTCGCTCCGGGTCGAGACGTGCTCGGCGGACACCACGGTCCCCTGGATCACGAGGACGTCCAGCTCGGCCCGGACCGTGAGGTCCGCGTACCGGCGGACCCGCTGCGGGGTGAGGGATGCGGCGGCCACCACCCCTCCCTCCTTGATCTCCCGGATCCGGCGGACGATCAGCTCCTCCTTCACCGGCTCCCGGTACAGCTCCTGCATCCGACGGGTGGCCTTCTCATCGGGGAGGGAGGCGATCTCCTCGAAGACCGGCTCCGGGTCCTCGTAGCGGGTCCACAGGCCCTCTAGGTTCAGCACGGCCAGGCCGCCCAACCGGCCGATCGCCACCGCGGTGGTCGGGGAGACCGCGGCGTCCATCGCCGAGGCCATCAGGGGCAGGGGGAACCGGAAGGCGTCGATCTCCCAGGAGATGTCCACGTCGTCGGGGTCCCGGGTCCGCCGGGAGGGCACGATCGCCACCTCGTCGAACCCGTAGGCCCGCCTTGCCGTCCTGCCGATCCCGATCTCGATGTCCATCCGCCGCTCCCCCGGGTACGCCGGACGCCCACCCCGAGCGGGTGGGCGTCAGCCGTGCTCCATGCACGGAAGGTACCAGGAGGAACGGGGCGGCGCGACGACCCGGCTCAGGCGTCGGCCACGTGGCCGCTGTCGGTGACCCGGAGGTCGGTGAGGCCCGAGTGGACCCGGGGGCCGCCGGCCAGGCGGGAGGGGTCGTCGATGTAGCCCAGCTCGGCCAGCTTGGCCAGGACCTTCCGGAGGGAGTCCTCCGGGGTCTCGACCAGCGTGTCCAGGACGAGCTCGGGGTGTTCGGGTGGCTCGTAGGGGTCGTCCACGCCCGTGAAGTGCTTGATCTCCCCCGCCAGCGCCTTCCGGTACAGGCCCTTGGGGTCCCGGTTCCGAGCGATCTCCTCGACCGTGGCGTGGACGTAGACCTCGACGAAGTCGCCGATCATCCGCCGGACCCGGTCCCGGGTCTCCCGGTACGGGGAGATCGGGCAGCAGATCGTGGCCACGCCGTTGCGGGTGAGGAGCTG
>FLYN01005283.1_pt1 | contig 10280 bp, 7 predicted proteins | sample 1122621 | NCBI WGS metagenome assembly FLYN01 (sample SAMEA4346792, study PRJEB14843) | hot springs metagenome | biome: Terrestrial Biome; feature: Habitat; material: Sediment | place: India | collected 2012-06-12 | depth 1760 m
CGGCCCCCGCTGCAGCAACACCGGCCCCTGCCGCCGCGACGGCGGCCCCCGCTGCAGCAACACCGGCCCCCGCTGGCGAGGCAGCCCCGGCCGCCACGGGCACCTACCGCATGGGGATGTTCTCCGAACCCAAGACGATCAACTACTGGAACTACCTCGGCCCCGGCTCCACCGTCTATAGTGCCTATGTCCTCAGCCCGCAGCGCATCACCCCCCTGACCCTGGCCGACAAGACCTTCGCGCTCGTTCCGGGCGCCGCGGAAGCGTTGCCCGAGCGACCGCTGCAGAAAGAGGGCGAGTTCTGGGTCAGCGAGCTGAAGCTGAAAGATGGGATCATGTGGAGCGATGGGACGCCGGTGACCGCGAAGGATGTCGCGTTCACTGCCAACACTGCTTTGCAGCTTCAGCTGCCCGGCAACTGGACCTCGATCTTCGATCCCAACTACCTCGAGCGCGTGGAGGCGGTGGACGATCGGACGGTCAAGTATGTCTTTAAGCAGGAGCCTGGCCTGGCAGTGTACGAGTATGGTGCAGCCCAAGGCCCCATCCTGCAGGAGGCGTACTGGAAGTCGGTCGTCGATCAGGCGACCCAGGCGGTCGGGGCGTTGACGCCGCCTGCCGAGAATGCCCCCCAGGAAGAGAAAGATGCCTTCGAGGAGAAGCGCGTCGAAGCGCTGAATGTGCTCTTCAACCACGAGCCGCTGAACGAGCCGCTGGCCGGCGCGTTCACCTATGGCAGGTATGAGCCGGGCTCCTTCTTTGAAAACAAGACCAACACCGGCTACTATGCCACCGGTGCCAAGGTCGAGGTGTATGCCAACAACGCCTACAAGGAGACCAAGGAAGGCGCCTATGAGGTGACGGTCGGCGATCCGGTCAGCGCCAAGGTGGTCGAGTACACCGTCGGCCCGCACGTCGAGGCGGCGACCTATAACATCTATGGCGACCAGAACGCGGCCTTGCTGGCGTTGCAGAACGGCGATATCGACTTCTTGCTCAACCCGCTTGGCCTGCAGCGCGGCCTGCGCGCCCAGATCGAAGGTCAGGAAGGGATCAGCGTCATCGAGAACAAGACCAACGGGTTCCGCTACCTGGCCTTCAATACCCGCAAGCCGCCGATGGGCGATAAGGCTTTCCGCCAGGCGGTGGCGGTGCTGATCAACAAGGAGTTCATCACCCAGCAGATCCTGCAGGGTGCCGCGTTCCCGCTGTATACCTTCGTTCCCGAGGGCAACAGCTTCTGGTATACTGATGACGTGCCGAAGTTCGGCCTCAAGGATGATGGCACACCCATGACCGACGAGGAACGCGTCGCCAGGGCGATCGAGATCCTTGAGGCGGCCGGCTATAAGTGGGAGGGCGATAAGAAACCGACCTGGGACGCCGACGCCCGGGCAGTGGTCCCCGGTGGCCGCTTGATCATGCCCGACGGTAATCCAGTGCCCGACCTCGAACTGATCGCGCCGGTCCCTGGCTACGACCCGCTGCGCTCGACCTTCGCCGTCTGGATCGAACGCTATCTCACCGGCTTCGGCATCCCGGTCAAGGCCAACCTGCTCGGCTTCAACGAGCTGGTCACGCGCGTCTTCGACGAGCAGAACTTCGACATGCAGATCCTGGGCTGGTCGCTCAGCATCTTCCCCGATTATCTGCGCGATTTCTTCCATAGCGAGCGCGCCGGCCTGGGGGACAATAATGCTGGCGGCTACTCCAATCCGGAGTTCGATCGGCTGTCCGACCAGATCAAGTCCTGCACGGCGCTCGATCAGTGCAAGCAGATCGCCGACCAGATCCAGAAGCTCCTGGCCGAAGAGCTGCCGTATGTGGTGCTCTTCGATACCGGTATCATCGAGGCCTACCGGTCGGATGTGGTCGAGTATCCCTACACCGAGACGCTCGGTGGCCTGCAGTTCGTCAACGGGCTGCCCGCTGCGGTGATGGTCAAGTAAGCGCAACTGGTGCGCGCGGGGGCAGCACATGCCTGTCCCCGCGCGGCTGCCGGGTCGGTTCGGCTGCACTGTGAAGGAGCAAACGCTGTGCGCTGGTATATCCTTCGCCGTTTGTTTCAGGTCGCGATCACCTTTTTTCTCTTCCTGACCCTGACCTTTATTTTGCTCGAGGCTATCCCGGGCGATTATGCCCAGGTGTTCCTCAATAATCCACGCCTGACCCAGGAGCAGCGCGAGGCCTTGCGCGCGACGTTCGGGCTCGATCGCCCGGCGCACGAGCGGTATCTCATTTATATGCGCAACCTGGCCCGTGGCGACCTGGGGATCTCGTTTTCCAATTATCCCCGCCCGGTGATCGATGTGATCAAGGAGCGTGCCCCGCGCACGATCTTGCTGTTCCTGACCGCTACCGTCGTTTCGTTCTATGTCGGCTTTTTTGCCGGCAAGGTGCTGGCATGGAAGCGCGGACGCGCGCTGGAGTATGTGACCACGATCGGCGGGGTGACGCTCTATACCGTGTTCGTCCCCTGGTTCGCCCTGATGATGATCTGGCTGTTCGCCTTTACGCTCGATCTGTTCCCGATCGGCCGCTTCATCACCACGGGCCTCTGGCGCCGAGCGCCGGTCGATGCGAATATTGTCTTTAATCGAATATTGCTGACGGCGCTGATCGCCTCGCTGGTGCTCTTCGCCGCGGTCTATGGCACCCGCCGGCTCGCCCCCAGCCAGCGACGGCTAGCGCGCTGGGCCGCGCTGGCCGCGATCGTGATCGCAGTTGTGGCTTTCTGGGCTGTCTCGGGCCTGGGCCGCTATGCGCTCGATATCCTGCATCATTTGATCTTGCCCGTGCTCACGCTCACGCTGATCGCCTTCGCTGGCACCATGCTGCTCACTCGCAATAGCATGCTCGAAACGTTGCGCGAGGACTATATCATGGCCGCGCGAGCCAAGGGATTGCCCGAAAAGGTTATTCGCGATAAGCACGCCGCCCGCAATGCGATGCTGCCGGTGGTGACCGCCTTTGTTTTCGCGCTGGCTTCGGCGTTGGACGGCGGCGTTATCACCGAGACGGTGTTCTCGTGGCCGGGGATGGGCCTGACGCTCCTTGAGGCCGTGCTGGTCCAGGATATTCCGATGGTTATGGGCGGGCTGGTCTTTATCGGTTTGCTGGCCCTGCTCGCCCACCTGGTGGCCGATGTGCTGTATGCGTATCTCGATCCACGGATTCGCTATAGCTAACGTCGTGTACCCGCTCCGCTGGTGGGGGTGTGGAGGTGACCCAAGGCCCTCCCTGATCCATAGGGGACGAGAGTTGGCCCGGATGCATTACTAAGTTGCGCAGGAGCGGTGCGGAAAGGGTAGCATGCCCTCCGTGGCGCACTCGCCCGAGGCAGACCTGACATCGCTGGAGGAGAGACCAGTGGCGACGAAAAAGGATCCGAATCCGCCCACCACTACGCCAGGCGGCCTGACCTTGCTGGAAAAGGCAGAGCGAGATCGGCTGCGCTCCCAACCGCTCTGGCAGGTGCGCCTGCGGCTGTGGGGTCGGTCACTGCGCGATAACTGGGCGCTGTTTACCGAGAACAAGATCGGGCTGGTCGGCCTGGCGATCATCATCTTCTTCGCCTTCCTGGCCATTCTGTACCCGATCTTGATGGGCCGGGTCTGGGATCCGAACGTCTATGATCCGGTGGTCGGTTTCGATCCGCTCGTCCTGACCGGCCATCCCTCTCCACCATCTGCTCGTCATCTGTTGGGCACCGACCCGCTGGGCCGCGATGTGCTGAGCCAGTTGATGTATAGCACTTCGTCGGAGTTCATCCTCGGGATGGTCGCCGCGCTGATCACCGTCACCATCGCTACGACGGTCGGCGCCGTTGCGGCATACTTCGGCGGGATTGTCGATACGATCTTTATGCGCATCGCCGACCTGATCATCACGATCCCGTTTATCGTGATCTTGATCGTGCTCAGCGCGATGTTCGAGTTTTCGCTGTTCCGCCTGGCGTTGCTGATCGGTGTCTTCGCCGGGTTCGGCGGTACCACGATCGTGATTAAGTCGCAGGCACTCACGGTGAAGGTGCGTGCCTATATCGACGCGGCGCGGGTGGCCGGTGGCAGCCACTGGCATATTATTTCGCGCCATATCATCCCGAACCTGTTGCCGCTCTCGTTCCTGTATATGATGTTTACGGTGACGACTGCGATCTTCTCCGAGGCGGTGCTGTCGTATTTTGGCTTGTTAAGCGTGCGGATGTCGTGGGGGTTGATGATCTATACAACGCAGACCTCCGGGTATCTGCTGAACCAGGAGACCTGGTGGCTGATTGTTCCGGCTGGCTTGTCGATCACGTTGCTCTGTGCGGCGTTCTACCTGGTGGGCCGCGCCCTGGACGAGGTCGTCAATCCGCGCCTGCGCAGACGCTAATAGGCCGCCCGTTCCGCCGTGGGGTACCCGGCTCCTGCCGCGGAACGCGTGGGCTATCCGGTCCCTGACGCCGGATCTCTGAACCGTACGGAGTGTGTTGTGGCCAAGCCAATCCTGAAGATCGAGAATCTCACGATGCACTACACCACCCGAGCCGGTGAGGTGGCCGCAGTGGATAACGTCAGCCTGACGTTGCACGAGGGCGAGTCGCTCGGCTTGGTGGGCGAATCGGGTAGCGGTAAGACATCATTGGCGATCTGTTTGCTCAAGCTGCTCCCCGATAACGCCGTCATCAAGCAGGGGTGCATCTGGTTCAACGACATCGATCTGGTGCCGCTCGACGAGGAGCAGATGCGGAAATATCGCTGGCGCCGTATCTCCATGGTCTTTCAGGCCGCCATGAACGCCCTCAACCCGGTCTACAAGGTCGGTGACCAGATCATCGAGGCCATGGAGACCCACCTCGGCCTCCATACCTACGCTCAGGCGCGGCAACGCGTGGCGCAGCTCTTCCAGATGGTCGGCCTCGACCCAAAGTTCATGGACCAGTATCCGCACGAATATAGCGGTGGCATGCGCCAGCGCGCCGTGATCGCCATGGCGCTGGCCTGCAATCCCGATATCGTCATCGCCGATGAGCCGACCACCGCCCTCGATGTGATCGTCCAGGATGCCTTGCTCAAGGAGCTCAAGCTGCTGCAGGAACGCATCGGCATGAGCATGATCTATATCTCGCACGATATCGCGGTCATCGCCGAGGTGTGCGACCGGATCGGGATCATGTATGCCGGTCATCTGTATGAGCTGGCGAGCGCGGAGGAGATCTTTTATCGCCCGGTCCATCACTATACGGCCGCGCTGATGTCGGCCTTCCCCAGTGTGACCGGGCCGAAGCGCGAGCTGACGATCGTGCCCGGCGAGCCGCCCAACCTGCTCAACCCACCCTCCGGCTGTCGCTTCCATCCGCGCTGCCCCGCCGCAACCGAGATCTGTAGGACCCAGGTGCCACCCTTCGAGGAGCACGGCGATGGTCATTACGCCGCCTGCTGGCATCCTGTGGGGAGGTTTGACCATGTCGGCTAGGGAACCACTTGTCCGGGTCGAGGGGCTGCGCAAGCTCTTCCCGATCGAGCATGGGTTGCTGCGTACGGCGCGCGCCTTCGTCCATGCCGTCGATGGGGTCGATTTTACGATCCCGCGCGGCGAAAGCCTGGCCCTGGTGGGCGAGTCGGGCTCGGGAAAGACGACCACCGGCAAGCTCCTGGTGCGCTTGCTCGACTCAACCAGCGGTCATATTTATATGCAGTTGAACGGCGCGCCGGTCGATGTCGCCAACCTGAAGGGCAACCAGGTGCGGGCGTTTCGACGCAGCGTTCAGATGATCTTTCAGGATCCCTATGAGTCGCTCAATCCGCGCCGAACGATCTTCGATACCGTCGCCGAGCCGCTGCAGGTGCAACGGATCGGCAATGTGCTCGAGCGCGAGGAGCGCGTCGCCGAGTTGCTGGAGCTGGTGGGGCTTACCCCACCCTCGGCCTTCCTCTTCCGCTATCCCCACGAGCTGTCCGGCGGGCAGCGGCAGCGCGTGGCGATCGCCCGTGCGCTGGTGATCGAGCCGAGCTTTGTCGTCGCCGATGAGCCAACGTCGATGCTCGATGTCTCGATCCGCACCAGCATCATGAAGTTGATGCAGGATCTAGCCCAGCGCCTGGGGGTCACCTATCTCTATATCACGCACGATCTGGCGGTGGCGCGCTATATGTCGACGCACCTGGCGGTGATGTATCTGGGCAAGATCGTCGAGCTGGGCAATACCGAGGAGGTGTTGCGCCACCCCCAGCACCCCTATACCAAGGCGTTGCTCTCGGCGGTGCCGGTCCCCGATCCGCGCTGGAAGCGGCCGCCGGTGCAGATCAAGGGCGGTATCAGCAAGCCGATCAATCCGATCCCGCGCTGCCGCTTCTACGATCGCTGCCCGCTGGCGGCCCAGGTCTGCGAGGAGAACGACCATCCGCCGCTGGAGGATAAGGGCGGCGGCCATTATGTGGCCTGTTATCGCGTGTAAGTCCTCCGCACGTGTCTGCCTGATACCCGAGGCGCGCCGCGATCGGTGCGCACTCGACTGGAAGCGATACGATGGTTCATCAGCTGGTTCGCTATAGCACCGCTCTTTTGCTGCTCATCCTGCTGCTGGGAGGCTGCGGGCAGTCGGCGGCGCCGACAGGTCAGGGCGACGCATCGGGTGCAGCGCCCCAGGGCGGTGCGGTCACGCCGGTGTTCGCGTTCTCCGAAGCGGTCGTCGGGCGCAATCGCATCGCGATCGGCCTGCTGCGCGGCGGAACGCCGGTCAACGATCCCGGCGCGCAGGTGCACCTGCGCTTCTTCGACCTCGATACCAACAGCACGCAGCCCCGGCTCGAGGCCGATGCGACGTACTATGGGCAGGGGCTGCCCGCCGGGTTCTATATCGCCTATCCGACGCTCGATAAGGCCGGCAATTGGGGCGTTGAGATCGAGACGCAGCTCTCCGGCCAGGCCGCGCCTTCGCGCACAAGGCTGCGGCTCGAAGTCAAGGATCGCTCGGTCGCGCCCAACGTCGGTCAGCCCGCCATCCCAGCCAAAACGCTGACGGTCCGGGATGTGCCCGACCTGGCGCAGCTCTCCTCGGGCCCCAACCCCGACCCGGCGCTGTACCAGATCAGCCTCGATGCGGCGCTTACGTCCGGCAAACCGACCGCGCTGCTGTTCGCGACGCCGGCCTTCTGTCGGACGGCGATGTGCGGCCCGAGCCTTGAGGTGGTGCAGGGCCTCCAGAAGCAGTATGGTGATCGGGTGAATTTTATCCACGTCGAGGTCTACAAATACCCCTTCGCCGATTCGTTTCAGATCACCGAACGCGCTGCCCAGGAGAACCGCGCCATGACCGCGGAGGAACAGCGCCAGGCCTTCGCCGATGCCTTTGTCGCCTGGCATCTGCCGTCCGAGCCCTGGCTGTTCTTGATCGATTCCAAAGGCACGATCGCCGCGCGCTACGAGGGCGGGATCACGAAAGAAGAACTTGGCCCCGCGCTCGAGCGGCTGATCGCCGGCCAGCCGGTCCTGCCCTAGACTCCGGGCAGCGCCACCGTGCGCGCCCGGTCATCCTGCCGCCCGCGCTACCGCGACGAACCCCTCGAACATTCGTGCCCAGCGGGTGTCGGCGCGCTCCCAGAGCTCCTCGGGATGGCATTGCACGCCGAGTACGAATCCCCGGCCTTCGCTCTCGACGGCCTCAACTACGCCGTCGGGCGCGCGGGCCGTCACCCGCAGCCCCGGCGCGATCTCGCGCAGCGCCTGGTGGTGCAGCGTGTTCACCAGCAGCGCGTCGGCGTCGAGCTGCCCGGCCAACCATGAGTGCGCATCTAGCACGATCGGGTGCGCCAGGTGCGCCATATTGCGTCGCTTCGCCGATTCCTGATGGTCGAGCGCATCCGGCAGCTCGGACGCAATGTCCTGGTAGAGCGTGCCGCCCAGCGCGACGTTGAGCAGTTGCGCGCCCCGGCAGATCCCCAGGATCGGCTTCCCTTCGGTTGCCGCCCTGCGCGCCAGCGCGATCTCAACCTCATCCTGCAACGGGTCGGTCGGCCCAAGCTGCGGATGGGGCGCCGCACCATAAAACACCGGGCTGATGTCCTGGCCGCCCGCGAACAACAGTGCGTCGCAGCGCTCGTAGAGCCCGTCGAGTACCTCGCCGTCGCGCGTCAGGTGGATCAGCATGGGAATGCCACCGGCGGCCTCGATCGCCCGCAAATAGCTGACCGCGTTGCCATGCGCTGGCGGATACCACAGGTCGGGATACACGCTGCACGGGATGCCGATCACCGGGCGGCGGGAAGGAGTCCGGATCATCGCTCGCTGCTCCGACTATTCCTCACAGATCAGCACACGCACTATGATAGCATACGCGGGCTGTGGTACGCATGCCACCCTGCACGGCGGCCGGCCCGGCGCCCGGCCTGCGCAGTCGCGTGCTGCGCTCAAAGCCCATCCTCCCCTGCCCCCGCGCGGCGCACCGGGCCGCAGCGCATCGAGCCCCCGCCCCTTCGCGCCCCTGACCCGCGCCCAAGGCTGCCTCAAGCTCCTCTGTACGGCCCGCCGGCGCGTGGGGAGCGTGGCGCCGCCGAGGCGCGGCGCTCAAGACGCGCTGGATATTGCACAGAAGCGCTTTTTATGGTACTGTGACGCTACAGGGCGACGTTGCCCTGGTCTGGCTCCAACAGCGTTTTCACGAGCCTGCGGCTCCGTGCTTCTGCGTTGGGCACGGTGGCGCGCCGGCATGGAGGAGGCGACGACAATGACGTCTGAGCGCGACAATCCTTTTCGCATCGCGCAGCAGCAGTTCGACAAAGCTGCCGAATTGCTCGACCTGCCCCAGAATATCCGTGAGGTGCTCCGCGTCCCGCAGCGCGAGTTGACGGTGAACTTCCCTGTCAAAATGGATGATGGGACCACCAGGGTGTTCACCGGGTATCGCGTGCAACACAACCTCGACCGTGGCCCGGTCAAAGGTGGGATCCGCTATCATCCGCAGGTCGATATCGACGAAGTGCGCGCGCTGGCGATGTGGATGACCTGGAAGTGCGCGCTGGTGAATATCCCCTACGGCGGCGCCAAGGGCGGCGTCGTCGTCGATCCGGCCCAGCTCTCGTTCGGCGAGCTGGAGCGCCTCACCCGCCGCTTTGCCACCGCGATCAGCATCCTGATCGGCCCCGACAGCGATATCCCGGCCCCCGATGTGAACACCAATGCCCAGATCATGGCCTGGGTCATGGATACGATCTCGATGCACGAGGGCCACACGGTCAACCCGGTCATCACCGGTAAGCCGGTCGAGGTCGGCGGCTCGCTGGGTCGCCACGAGGCGACCGGCCGCGGGGTCAGCCTGATGGTGCGCGAGTGGGCACAGCGACACAATTACCACCTCGATCAGCTTACCATCGCCATCCAGGGTTTCGGCAACGTCGGCGGCGTCGCTGCGATGCTACTGAGCCAGATGGGCTGCAAGATTATTGCCGTTAGCGATGCGACCGGTGGCTATCTGTGCTGGGCGGGCCTCGATATCCCCGCTATGCGCCAGTACGCTGCCCGCCATCCGCGCCACGTCCTCGAGGGGTACCAGGCGCCCGGCGTCGAGCGGATCAGCAATGCCGAGTTGCTCGAGTTGCCCTGCGATGTGCTCATCCCGGCCGCGCTCGAGAACCAGATTACCGCGCTGAATGCCCCGCGGATCCGCGCCAGGGTGATCGTCGAAGGCGCCAACGGCCCGACAACCCCGGATGCCGATGCGATCCTTGAGGACCGCGGGATCACGGTTATTCCCGATATCCTGGCTAACGCCGGCGGTGTCACCGTCAGCTATTTCGAATGGGTTCAAGGGCTCCAGTCGTTCTTCTGGGACGAGCGCGATGTGAACGCCAAGCTGGAGCGGATCATGGTCAATGCGTTTGAACAGGTGCATGCTGTGGCTGCGCAGCGCCGATGCTCGCTGCGCCTGGCTGCCTACCTGTTGGCGGTGCGCCGCGTCGCCGATGCTACCATGATCCGTGGGATCTACCCTTAGTGGTGTATCCAGCAAGCATCTTGACAAGGTGGGGCGGGTAGCAGGGGCGGGCCTGCGGCCCGAACCCCACCCACGGACGTCCTGTCATTCTGAGCGCAGCGAAGAATCTCGGCATGGGCGCACGCCCGCGACCCTTCGCGGCGCCATAGGCGCCGCTCAGCGCTTGTCCTGCGCCCTCCTGCGGGCTCCTGCGCCGTGCCCTGCGCCGTGCCCTGCGCCCTGCCCTGCGCCCTGCCCTGCGCCCTGCCCTGAGCGGAGCGAAGGGGGAGCGAAGGGGGAGCGAAGGGGGAGCGAAGGGGGAGCG
>FLYN01001570.1_pt1 | contig 10255 bp, 10 predicted proteins | sample 1122621 | NCBI WGS metagenome assembly FLYN01 (sample SAMEA4346792, study PRJEB14843) | hot springs metagenome | biome: Terrestrial Biome; feature: Habitat; material: Sediment | place: India | collected 2012-06-12 | depth 1760 m
CCCAATCGTCGTACACAGACCATCCTACTGCTTTATTCTTTTTATTTTACAACGAAATGTGTTGGTCGCGCCCCAATAAATCGAGGGTCTGCTGTTCCAGCTCCCACAACTCCATATCCACCTGGGTTTTGAGCAGGTGATTCAGACGCCGGTAGCCGTCGGCATACTCTTTGGCCCATTCGTTGGCAAATCGCCCGGCGCGAATCTCCTCCAGGGTGACTTCCATCAGGCGCTCCAGCTTGAGTTCGTTGAAGCGCTCCAGGCGGCTGAGCGTGCCATATTGGCTGGCAAGGGGGGCAAGCCTCAGCGCGTGCATGAGGCCAAAACGCATGGCCTGTTCGAGATAGTAGGTAAACTCGCCGGAGAGATACAGATCGGAGAGCGCCGCTTCCGGCGGGTAGCCGGCTTCGATAAGCACGTGGGCCGCCGTCAGCATGATGTGGTGAAAGGCGGGCAGAACAGCCTGCTGGATAAAGAGGTCGAGTTCGGCTTCCTGCTCGAAACTGACCTCAATCGCGCCAGCTTTGAGCGTGCCCATCGCGCGGGCCAGCGCCAGGACGGTGCGCCACGCCTGGCCGCTGGCGTCCTGGCCGACGGCGACAAAGCTGTGGAAGCCCCGCTCGTAACGCTCGCGGACGGCGGGGCCAAGCGTGCGCGGGGCAATCAAGCCCACGTCCACGAATGGAGGCGCTTCGATGTAGCCGAAGGCAACGTTGTAGGCGCTGCCGAAGATGAGCGTGTGGCCGCGCAGCAGATGGGGCGAAACCTGCCGGAGATAGACTTCGGGCATCACCTCGTCGGGGAGCAGCAGCATGATGATGTGAGAATGTTTCACGGCGTCCTCGATGGTCGTGACCCGCAGACCATCGGCGTCGGTTGGCGTCTGCCCCTCGTCCATACGCCTGCCGACTACGACGTTGACGCCGCTGTCGCGCAGGTTGAGCGCCACCGGGCGGCCCAGACTGCCATAGCCAATCACGCTCACGATTTTGCCTGAAAGGTAGTTCAAGTCGCCGTCTTCTTCGTGATACACGATTGCCATAAGCTATACCTGTTATCCATCTGTGCGCTGGCGACGATGTTACTTCAGACCCGCCATCCACACGGGCAGATTGTAACCGGTGGGGTGAAAGTCGAAGCGCGCGTAGAGCCGTTTCGAGCGGTGGTTGGTGGATTGGGTGTTGACGGTGATGCCGTAGATGCCGCGCCGGGCAAAACGGTGAATCAGGTCATTGAGCAGAACGCTGCCCACGCCTGTGCCCTGGGCGTCGGGCAGGACCGCCAGCCGCGCCAGATGACCGCCCTCGTAATAAAAGGTGCTCAGTTGGTAGCCGACGATGGTCTCGTCCAGCAGCGCCACCGTACAGACTGCCGCCATGCGGGTGGCCTGACGGATTTCTTCCGCCGAAAGCTGCCAGGGAGACGCAAAGGCTGACTGGTCAAGGCGGCTGATGGCGTCGAGATCGGCGGGGACGAACGAGCGAATGCGAAGATCAGACCTCGCAGGGTCGGGCAGCGAGCGAGAAGCGCGGCGCAGCGTGACGACTTCCTCCAGATAGCTGAAACCGAGGGCAGGCAGCAAGGGGGCAATCCAGTCTCGGAGTATCAGGAGGGCGACCCATTCGACCTGCAGGGCACGCAAATCAGCGTCGAGGGCGTTCCACAGGGCGTGCAGGACGGGTTCGGGCGACAGGTGATCGTGGACGGCGGCCAGCCGAATCCAGGAGGTCTGGCTGAGGGGCGCGGAGGCGGCCAGCAGGCCAGCCAGACGGCCACGCTGCCAGGCCAGGTGAATCGGCGCAGTGGTGTCGTTGAGCCAGTGGTCGGTTTCATACCAGTCCAGATGAGTGTGCACTTGCTGGCTGCGGAACATCAGGTCGCGCACGGCCTGGCGGTAGCGGCGCTCGTAGCGCGTGAGGGTGATAGGGAGCGGGGGGGCGGCCATCATCTCCGGCCTCTGCGGCTCGGATAGTCGGGAGCAATAATGGCGAAAACAAGACTACGACGGCGATCGGTTAAGCGACTGCGGATCCGTGCGTCCAAGTTTTCCACAGCAATCGGTGTGGTTATAACCGTTGGCAATTGGGATACGTAACGATAATCCATGATTTGAAACAGTTTCTCTTTTGCCCAGGGAGATGCGTTTTCTGAATTTAGATCATCCAGGATGAGTAGTGGGGCGTTCCTTACCAAGTGGAATCGTTGGTCAAACGTTACCGGGGCGCCAGGATTGTACGTCACCCGAAGGTAGTCGAGGAGGTCAGGGACGGTGACAAATACAACCCCTATTCCTCTGTCCTGGCACTCGTGACCTATGGCCGCTGCCAGATGCGTTTTGCCACAGCCGTAGATACCGGTAAACACGAGCCAGCCTTGTGGATGCTGCGCATAATTTCGAGCTAACTCTAATGCTTTTTCCAGGTTCTGCTGTTCCTGGAGAGTCAATTTCTTACGGGTATCGAACGTGTCAAACGTCATATCCTGGTAGAGCCTTAAATCCGAGAGTTGGTTCTGACGCTGGGAGGCTGCATTACGATAATCTGGGGCGGTGATGCTGACCTGGTGAATCAGGTTGTTATCCAGTAAGCGACTGCGAATACGTGGGTCCAGACGATCCAGATTGGTATTGGTCGTAATCACGGTGGGCAGGCGGTGGGTATAGCGGTGATTGAGGAGTTGAAACAACTTTTCCAACGCCCACGCGCTTGGATTTTCCGCCCCAAGATCGTCCAGAACCAACAGCGGTACGCTCCGAATCCGTTCAAACATTTCGTCGTACTCGATCTCTGCTGAGGCATTGTAAGTGTTTCGCAGATGGTCAAGCAGATCGGGTGTTGTCACGAATAAAACCATATCGCCCCGTGCCAGCCTCGCATTACCGACTGCTGCCGCTAAATGTGTTTTGCCGCTGCCGTAACTGCCCTCTAACAGCAACCAGCCTTGCGGTTCGACGGCAAAGGTCATGGCGACTTTCTTTGCCATCTCAAGCGATAGACGCTCAGATACAGAAAGGTCTGGTCTATCCGTAATGAAGGTGTCAAAGGTTTTATCAGCATAGGCGTCTAAATTGCTGATGCGGCGAAGCCGCTCTTGCCGTTCAACATCGTTTTCAAGCGGATGGTTGGGACAACGAAACAGCTTGCCAAAGCGGGAATCTTCCAGCGGAACATCGTATCGAATAACGCCGAGGCCACCGCAGATCGGCTCAAGCCCGCATTTGGGGCAAACCTCCAGCTCATTCATGGGGTCAATGCTCGATGAAGTCGGCGTATTTTCCGGTGATATACCGTCGGCCATCCGCTTGATCTGGCTGCCCAGTGATTTCACGAATCTTCCCTTCCGTCTCCCAGCGCTTGAGGATGGCCTGGATGTAGCGCCAGCTTCGCTTGTTGTGAGCGACGGCCTCCTGCACCGCTTCTTCGAGCCAGTGGGCCGGGTACTCTTTCTCGGCGTCCTTGAGCGCATCGGCGATCATCGGCGTGAGTAGGCCGATGTTGTCCTCGTAGAGTGTATAAATATTCGGGCGCTCCGGCAATATCTCGACGGGATGCTCCAGGTCGCCCGGCTTCCACTGGCCGGCTTTCAACTGACGAATGGCGGCGCGCCCATGCACCGTGTTCCCAAAATACAACCTTTCAACCCCGGTGTCCAGAGCTACTTCGCCGCACAGGAGGGATTCGCGCTCGACAGCGCGCTGCAAGGCGGCATCCAATATCGCCTCCGGCCTGGCGTCCGGCTGGATGACAGCTAATCCCTGCATGAGCGCCTTGCTGTCGGTGAAGTCACGACGGCGCAGGTAGCGGTATCTGCCCTCTTTCTGTGGGAGCGCCCAGATACAAAACAGGGTCACTTTGAGTTCGGCGAGGTCGTCTATCAACGGCAGCAGCTCGCTGAAGAACGGCGCGGGCACGTCGGTCTGGCGGACTTTGCCGGGGGGGAAACCTTTAAACTTTTTCATCACAGGTGGCTCAGGTCTACGCTGCGCTCGGCAGCATTGAGGAATTTGGTGAGCGTTTTGTCGAAGTAGAGGGAGATGGTGCCGGTGGGGCCGTTGCGGTGCTTGGCGACAATGATCTCGGCCTGGTTGGGGAACTCGGTGGCTTCGTTGTAGACTTCGTCGCGGTAGAGGAACATGACAACGTCAGAGTCCTGCTCGATACTATTAGAAACTACGATGTCTTGACTGTTAAAGTTGTGATTACGTTCAACAGTTAGATCATAGACATCTACCTCGCCATCAGACTGAATTAAGGTAATTCTATCCCAATAAACATCACTAACTGCGAGTTTTGCGATAGTCTCAGAGTTTACAATCTTCGCTATTTTAGCGGCACGTTCACGGGTAATGTTCTTGGTGTGGGGTTTACCTACTTTAATGCCATTTTGCTGCATAGCTGGCACAACATACTTTTCCCACATGGCGATTGGAATTACATCGGTGTTGGATTTCGTTGCGCGACCAACATGGTAATGCGCAACCTCTTCAAGAGACTGCGACTTATAGTGACCAACTGCTCTAACAATTGCAACGAACCGTTCTAAATTTGATTTGCCACTCACATCAACTGAAAATTGATCTCGGCCTTTTCCATTCTGGGGTATTCTTGTGATGCGAGAATTGATACCAAGTCTTAGTAGAAGCGATTGAACATCTCGACTGAGCTGTTCACTACTTGAGGCGTAGTAAACTGCGGGATAAGGACCGGTGTTCTTCTGGGTCATTCGAATACATCCGTCTGTAGCCCATAGATGGCGTAAAAACAGCGCTATAGCTTCTTCTGGTTGCTGAAAAACATCGTGTGGCACGCGCTTTTCATGCGAATGTAATCCAAAGACACCCAGCTCTTCGAGCCACACTCGAACTGGATTTCTTACGCCGTGTGTCAGATGACGAGTAGGTGGCAGGAAAACTTGATACCAACTGCGCCCCGGCTCTTTATGGATACGTGGTCTAACCTCGTCTCCAAACACTTCAAGCGCCAAGTCCGCCACTATTTGAGCAAGGTCTTCTTCTCTGGTGGTGTACTGGATCGTGTGCTTTGGGAGCGTGCAGCCATCGCCAATCAAATGACCAAGGAGGGCCAATTCAGCATCGCTCATGGTTTGATCCGTTGGCCCATCCAGACGACGAGGCAGCGCGATGTGGTCATCCTCGGTCAATTCATCCAGCCGCTTCCAGCCGTGAATAGTCAGGAATTTGTGATTAGCGGTTGCGCGGATCGAGCGGCCAAGCTGCGTCGTGAGGCGATACACAGGTTTAACCCCTGTGCAGAAAGCATTCGTGACAACGCCAGGTTCGAGCTTCCACGTTTCCGTATTCAGGCTCATCACCCGGAAACCCGTTCGCCCGCAGAGTTCTCGAATCGATACGTAGCAGCCGCTATCCGGCAGGTAAACGAGGCTTTCACCGGCAAGACAGCCCGACTCGCGTAGGTCGCTCAACACAGGCCGCTTGTCCTGCCGTTGCTCTACCGCGCGGGAAAGCTGAGCAGCAGACATAATCGGGATGTTCAACTCGCGCGCCAGTTCCTTCATACTACGGCTGATGTAGCTGATTTCCTGGACGCGGTTGTTCTCATACGAGCCGCCCGCATTCATCAACTGCATATAGTCGAGGATGACGAGGTCAACCCCATGCTCGCGCGCTAATCGGAAGCACTTGCTGCGCATTTGCAAGGGTGTCATCGCAGGGGTGTCATCAATGAAAATGCGGAAATTGCTGAGGTTGCCGACGACCTGCACGAAGCGCGCCCACTCCTGCGGGGTCAACTGGCCTGAACGCAGCTTCTGGCTGTTGATGGCGGCTTCCATCGAAACCATGCGCTGCACAATCTGATCTACGCCCATTTCCATTGTAAAAATGAGAACACGACGACCAAGCCGAGCGACATTGAGAGCAGTTGAGAGCAACCACGCGGTCTTACCCATACCAGGCCGGCCCGCAAATACCAGCAAATCCGACCTTTGCAGCCCGCCGAGCAGCTTGTCCAGGTCTTTAAATCCGGTGGGCAGGCCGAGCGGCTCGCCTGTCGCCTGCATCAGCCCCTCGACGTGGTCGTAATACTGGCTGAGGGCTTCGCGCATGGGGACGAGTTCGCGGGATAGCTGGCGCTCGCTGACGCCGAACAACTGCGTCTCGGCTTCGTCCATGACCCGCTCGACAGTGAGTTCTTCGTCCAGCGCCAGCATCTTGATGCGATCCGCAGCCGAGAGCAGGCGGCGGCGAATGGCGGCGCGCTCCACCAGCCGGCCATAGACCTCGGCGTGAATGGAGGTGGGTGTGTTGTTAATGAGCTGGGTGATGTAGGCGGGGCCGCCGATTTCGTCCAGCTTGCCGACGTTCTTGAGTTCCTGGATCACACTGACGTAATCCACCGCGTCGCCGCGCTCGTTGAGGCGCAGGAGCGCCTGCCAGATATGCTGGTGGCGCAGGATGAAAAAGTCCTCGGCGTTGAGAAAAGAGGCGACGCTGAAGAAGCTGGCCGGGTTGATAATCACTGCGCCGATGACGGCTTCCTCGGCTTCCTGGCTATAGGGGACGTACTGGTTAAGAAGCGCCTGTTCCATACGACTCTATCGGGTATAGGGAAACAAAGCGGTGCGCCTGCCCAACAACGCACCACTCTGTTGTTTTCTCAAGTTTAGCACACCCGTTCGGGGCGGGCAATATCAATCTTCGTTGTCTTCCAGGTCGTCAAGGTCGAGGCTATCCACGAAGTCGGCGAAGGCGCTCAAGCGGCCTGGATCCACCTCGCTGTCGCCGCCCATCGACTCCTCATCCAGGGACTTTTCGACATCCTCATCCGGTTCAATGGCCGCTTTGTCCATCACCACGTCGGCAACGTAAATCGGCGTTTTGACGCGCACGGCAAGGGCAATGGCGTCGCTGGGGCGCGAGTCAATCTCAATCTGGCTGCCCTTCACGTCCACGACAATGCGAGCGTAGTACACATCATTGCGCAGGTCGCTGATGAGAATGTGCACCACCTTGCCACCCATCTCGCGGATGACCGTCTTAAGCAAATCGTGCGTCAGCGGACGCTGCGGCGGCATCTCTTGCAGCTCGATGGTAATGGCATCCGCTTCGCAGGGGCCAATCCAGATCGGCAAATACCGCTCGCTGTTGGTGTCCTTGAGCACCACGACACGATGCTGCGACATCAAGCTCACCCGAATGCTGTCAATGGTTACTTCTATCATGATGGCCTACTTTATACCCTCAGTGTCATCACAACACTGCTCCGACTGTCTACTGCGATTATACACTGAAGCGCGTCTTCAGCAACCATCGAATAGCCGAATTTAATGTGATTTTAGACTGCGCTCGGACAGCCACTGCTGTACGGCAGCGGCGACGGCCTGCGGCTGTTCCAGCATCATCTTGTGCCCACCGCCCTCGATTACCGCCAGCTGCGCGCCTGCAATCTGCTCCTGGAGATAGGTGCTGAACTTGAACGCCGTCATCCGGTCTGCCGTGCCGCCGATAATCAGCGTGGGCGTTTTGAGGTTGCCAAGTTGCTTGCGAACATCGAAGGCGTTGCACGCCTGATAGTCGCCGTGTAGAACGGCGGGCAAGGTTTCCGCAAGTCGTTTCCGGCTGAGACGACGCAGCTGTTCATCCGCGCCGGCTGCCCACTCCCATTTGGTAATCAGGTCTATGACTCTGTCCGTTTCGGTCAGCGCGCGATTGAGGATGTCCGGGTGAACCGACAGCTTTGCGCCTGTGCCGATCAGAATTAAACCCGCCACCCGGTCAGGATAGGCCAGCGCCATCGTCAGGGCAATCGCGCCGCCCATGCTGTGTCCGGCAATGATCGCTCGCGGGATTTTGAGCGCGTCGAGCAGGGCGACCATATCCGCTGCGTATGCGCCGATGCTGTTCCGTCCGGGGCCAGGGCTGCGGCCATGTCCCGGCAAATCGGGGATAATAGCGTTGGCTTCGGGGAGGCGGCGCAGTTCGGCAGGCCAGTCGAGATGCGTCCCGCCCGCGCCGTGTACCATCAACGTGACGGGCAGGCGCGCAGTGGGGTCGCGGTTGTCTTCGTACCAGACACTCTCAACCATTGGCATAACCAACGTCCGCTAAAATATAGGTAACAGCAAGGGTACTCGGTTTCACTTCCATTCTAGCAGGTTCTCTATTGACAGCTAAAAACCTACCCGGTATGGTTGCCGCCACAATTCGTAAGGAGGGCGTCGCGTGTCTCAAATTCTCGAACAAATCCGACTCATTATCGAGCAGATTATCACCGGCATCGGTTATCCTGGCATCACAGTGGTGATGTTCACCGAAAATGTGTTCCCGCCCATTCCATCGGAACTGGTCATGCCCTTCGCGGGCTTTCTGGTCGCCAGGGGTGAGTTTAGTTTCGTGGGCATCGTGGTGGCCGGTGTGATCGGTTCGGTGTTAGGCGCGCTGGCGCTCTACTATATCGGCGTATGGGCCAATGAACTGCTCATTCGCAACTTCATTCGCCGTTATGGACGCTTCTTCCTGCTGTCGGAGAACGATCTGAACCGGGCGTTGAGCTTCTTCAGTAAGTATGGCGAGGCGGTGATTTTCTTCGGGCGGCTCATCCCGATTATCCGCAGCCTTATCTCTATTCCGGCGGGCATGAACCGGATGCCCCTTGCCAAGTTCCTGCTCTTTACCGCGCTGGGCAGCAGCATCTGGACGGGCGTGCTGGCCTACGCAGGCGTGGTGCTGGGTGAGAACTGGGAAGCGGTGCTGGACATCGTAGACCAGTACCAGGATATTACGCTGGTCGTCCTGGCGGCGCTGGTCGTGATTTTCGTGGCGCTGCGCCTGGTTCAGCGTTTGCGCGGCCAGAAAGCCACCGCCGAGGAAGTTACCGTCAAGTAACAGGGAACCTGTTTGCGAGTCTTATCGGGGATGGCGCTGTTTGATTTGGATGAGGAGCAGCGCGAGGCGTGGAAGCGGATGGTTGGGCGGTAGATGCTGTGGAGTTGAGAGTGATTGGATGGGGAGGCGGTGGATGATGTGTTACGTTTCGTTAACAACGTGTAGCGTATCCTCGATAAGATAGAACGCGAAGTCGCGTTGAATTTTTGTGAAATAAACCCCAATACTGCTTAAAAATGCCAGGAATAAAGCGAGCGCGGTTGCACCTGCCAGGTTTCCATCACGAATTCCCATAGCGAGGAAGAACAGCATTCCCATCATAAACGTCAGTATGATAAGGATAAATTCGGGTTCAATCCCTACTTCGCCTGTCACATGAGTTGTTTGCGCTTCCCAACGTTTCAAATAGCCCCTTGCTCCGACTCGTGATCTGTCTCCTCTAACCAGGTTGAACGCATAGGTATCGTCGCCTACCCGCCAAACTTCGGTACGGGTGTTGTAGAAAAATCCCCGACTGTCTTTCGCTTCGAGGCGGGAAGCGCACTCTTCCACGGAAAACGGCGACACAAACTCGAACCGACGCGGCCACAGATAAGTAGAACTATCACCGATTTTCAGCTTGCGCTTCGGCCTATCCATCACTTGCGCCTGGAGTCAAACGGGCGTCCCCCAGAGACGCCCTCCATGCAGTATGATAGTTACTGTCTGGTGCATTAATGCGTTTCGAGCACCTGTCGTACCAACCGTGTGAGGTCGTCCTCTTTGCGCGCATTCATGAACCAGCTTGCCGAAGCTGCGCTGCCGAAGATCACGACGGCCATCATGCCGCCGTTCAGCGCCGCCACAATCAGCAATCCAACCAGGAGAAACGCCGCCAGATAAAGACGCAAATAATTCGGCGCAGCGGGATGGATGAGCACGTGGGTCGCCGCATCGCCCTGGCGCTGAAGCTGGCCGGTGAGGTGCATGTTCAGGCGGTCTAAGCCGCCGCTGCGCGCCTGGATGCGGAACTGGTAGCGATCTTTGTCCATTGGGAGCACCCGCACCTGCACCTGGACGCCGGAGTAAGTCCCTTCGCTGGCGCGCAGACGACACACACTGTCTTCTAAGGGATAAGCCGAGGAAAACTCGACGGTAGGCCACAGATGATTCTTCACGCGATTGACGATGTTCTGCATGGAAATGACTCTCCCCTCCAAGTAGCGTTATTTCCATGCTAACCCCACCTTTGTGAAATCCGCAACGGGTTTTCTGAGAAAACACTTAAGATTTTGTGAAAATTTCCGTCACGTTTATCCATAAACGGGGTTTTAAATTACTTCTGAAGCTTGTTTTTGAGAATACGCGCCTCTGGATGCAGACTGACCAGCCACTCCCCCAACAGCCTGACCG
>FLYN01012321.1_pt2 | contig 10254 bp, 9 predicted proteins | sample 1122621 | NCBI WGS metagenome assembly FLYN01 (sample SAMEA4346792, study PRJEB14843) | hot springs metagenome | biome: Terrestrial Biome; feature: Habitat; material: Sediment | place: India | collected 2012-06-12 | depth 1760 m
CTCGTGCTGGCCGCGGACTATCTGCGACGGGAGCAAGCAGGCGACCTGGTGACGTACGTAGTCAACCGCAACATCAACTTCACCAACGTCTGCATCAAGCGCTGCGGCTTCTGCGCCTTCAGCCGCGACCATCGCACCGAGGAGGGCTACCTCCTCCCCACCGCAGAGATCGTGCGTCGCGCGAAGGAGGCGTGGGACCTCGGCGCCACCGAAGTCTGCATCCAGGCCGGCCTCCCGCCCAAGATGGCCGGCGACCTCTACGAGCGCCTCTGTCGCGCGCTCAAGTCGGAGCTACCGGAGCTGCACATCCACGGCTTCTCGCCGGAAGAGGTGCTCTACGGCTCGGTGCGCTCGCGCTGCGCCATCCCGGAGTTCCTACGCCGGCTCAAGGAGGCCGGCGTCGATAGCCTGCCCGGCACCTCCGCCGAGATCCTCGTCCAGGAGGTGCGCGACCGCATCTCGCCCGGCCGCATCACGGTCGACCAGTGGGTCGAGGTGATCACGTCGGCGCACGAGCTAGGCATCCCGACGACGTCGACCATCATGTACGGCCACCTTGAGACCTCGGAGCACAAGGCGCGCCACCTCGCCCTCCTGCGCGACGTGCAGCGGCGCACCGGTGGCATCACCGAGTTCGTGCCGCTCAGCTTCGTCCACAGCGAGGCGCCCATGTACCAGAAGCGCCTGCTCCCCGGCATCCGCGACAGCGCCACCGGGCCAGAGGTGCTCAAGATGTACGCGGTCTCACGCCTGATGCTCGGACGGGACATCCAGAACATCCAGGTCTCGTGGGTGAAGGAGGGGCCGCGCTTCGCCCAACTCCTGCTCGACGCCGGCGCGAACGACTTCGGCGGCACGCTGATCAACGAGAGCATCTCCACCGCCGCCGGCGCGCAGCACGGACAGCTCGTCCGGCCGGCGCAGTTCCGCGCGCTGATCCGCGAGCTGGGCCGCACCCCCGCCGAACGCACCACCACCTACGCCGTCCGCCGCGTCTTCCGCGACCCCGCGGACGACCCGATCGAGCCGCTCGACACCGTGGAGTACGACGAGCGCCGCTTCGGGACGTACAACGTCCTCCTCCACCTGGACGAGCACCGCTTCCGCGACACCTTCGTGGGCGTGGGAGGCCAGGCGGGGAAGAAGGGCGAGGGTTAGGCTTACCTACAGGGCATAGATCGCCAGCCCCTCGATGCGCTGAAAGTCGCGCGCGTTGCGCGTGACCAGCGTCAGGCTGAAGCGGAGCGCCGTGGCCGCGATCAGCAGATCGAAGTTGTCGATCAAACGTCCCCGCGCGCGCAGCCGCGCCCGCTGCTCGCCGAAGACACGCGCCACAGCGCGATCGACCGGCAACAGGGCAACGCCGGAGAGGAAGCTCTCCAACGACTCCAGGTGCTCAGCGACGCGCGGCGAGAGCACCACGCCTTCGTAGTACTCAGCGTACGTGATGGTGGAGAGGGCGAGCCCGGCCGGAAGAAGGCCGTCGATCAATTCGACCGCGTCAGCGCGGCCGTGCAGGTAGTCAATCAACCAGTCGGTGTCAAGGAGGTACGTCAATCAAGCTGCACCGGCGGTCGAGTGAAGACGCGGCCCTCCCGGATTCGCCTCTTGAACTCCTCGGGATCGATGTCCTTCCAGCTCCCCGCTACGCGCCTGACGCGCTCGATCGCCTCAGGCGTCGGCCTCGAGAGGACGCCCGGCGGCAGGCCAGCCGCCGCCTCCTTCAGCCGCCGGTACTCCTCGTACTCCGACACGTCGATCAGGGCCGCCGCCGGAAGCCCGCCCTTCTCGATGACGATGTGCTCACCCTTTCGGACGCGGCGCAGCATCTCGCCCAAGTGGACCCGGGCCTCAGACGCGGGCACAGTTGTCGCCTCATCAATAGCCATCGCTATTAATCAGTATTAATCAACTACGTAAGCCTGTCAAGGCCGTCGCGCGATATAGTAGTTGTTCAGGATGTCGCCCTCCACCTGCTTCACATCGATGTCCGTGAAGCCGGCCTCGGTCAGCATCTGGCGGCACTTCTGCTCACCCCACATCGTCCCCAGCCCCATGCCGTTGAGCGCCAACGACACCGTCATGCAATGCAGCGTGGAGATCGAGTAGAGCGACGGCGCCAGCGGGTGTTCCAGGTTCTCGTGCAGCTCGCTCGAACCGGCGATGTCCACACACAGGAACGTCCCGCCCGGCCGGAGCGACTCGAAGATGCCCTTGAGCACCCGGTCCGGATGCGCCTGGTCGTGGATCGCGTCGAACGCGGTCATGAAGTCGAACTGGGCCGAGCCGTCCAGCGTCGCCACGTCCTTCACCTCGAACCGCGCGTTCGAGAGGCGCATCTGCTGCGCCTCCGCCTTGCCCGTCGCGATCGCCTCCTCCGAGAAGTCGTAGCCCACGAACCGGCTCTTCGGGAACGCCTGCGCCATCAGGTTGATCGCGTGGCCCGAACCGCACCCCACGTCCGCGACGTCGATCCCTGCCTCCAGCTTGTCCACCACGCCGGGCACCAGCGGCAGCGTCACGTCGATCAGCGTCGCGTCGAAGACCTGCGCGCTCTCGTTCGCCATGATCGTGTGAAACCGCTTGTACTCCGAGTAGGGCACTCCACCGCCGTTCTTGAAGGAATGGATGATCCCCTCCTCCACGCTTGCCATCTCCGGGACATAGCGCGCGAAGGTCGTTAGGTTGTCGGGGCCTGCGGCGCTCGTGATCGATGCGGCGTGCTCCGGCGGCAGCAGGTAGGTCCTGTTCGCGGGGTCGTACTCCACGATGCGCCCGGTCACCATCGCGCCCAGCCATTCCCGCACGTAGCGCTCCTGCAGGCCGGCCGCGTCGGCGATCTGCTGGCTGGTGGAGGGCGGCAGCCCGGCCATCACATCGAACAGGCCGGTCTGGTTGCCGATGCTGAGCATGAGCGAGAGCATACCACCGTTTAGCATCTCGATCACGCGTCCGGCGAAGGCTTCGGCTTTGGTAGCGTCCAGTTCTTGGGTAGTCACGACAGTCCTCCTTGCAACAGGCGTTGTCCAAACGCCGCTCGATCCCCCGTAGAGGATGCCATCGTACACCGCCACCCACCATTTGTCAATAGAACAATTGACAAACTCTCGCCGGGCGCCGGAACGGGGGTGCGCCGCACCCTTTATGGCCCTTAGCCCAGGGCGCTGCGAAGGCTCTCCAGGTGACGACGGATGATGGTCTGCGGCCCTTCTTCCGTCATGGCACTGTGGGGCGCCACCTTCCAGAAGAGCGGCAGGTAGTGGTCCCACCGTTCGAGGATCTCCCGGCCGCGCGCGCTCTCGGTGAGCTGGACGTGGCTCTCGATCATCTCGCGCAGCATCTCGATGTCCTGCTCGCTGCTGACGCGCGCCAGCGCCACCAGCTCCGGGTTCAGCTTGGATGGGAAGTCGCCGTGCTCGTCCAGCACGTAGGCCACGCCGTTCGACATCCCCGCGCCGAAGTTGCGCCCGGTCTCGCCCAGGATCACCACCACGCCCTCCGTCATGTACTCGCAGCCGTGATCGCCCACGCCTTCGACGACCGCCTTGCCGCCGCTGTTGCGCACGGCGAAGCGCTCGCCCGCTCGCCCGGCCGCGAACAGGAAGCCGCCCGTGGCGCCGTACAGCACCGTGTTGCCCATGATCACGTTCTCGTGCGCCGTGAAGCGCGCGTCCGGCGGCGGCCGCAGCGCCACCTCCCCACCGCCCATCCCCTTGCAGACGTAGTCGTTCGCCTCGCCCGTCAGGATCAGGCGCAGGCCGTGGTGGCAGAACGCGCCGAAGCTCTGGCCGGCGCTGCCCGTGAAGTGCAGCTCGATCGTGCCCGCCGGCAGCCCCTCGACGCGGTAGCGGTGGGCGATCTCGCCCGCGATGCGCGCGCCCACCGTGCGGTGTACGTTGCGGATCTCGTACGCGCGCTGCACCGGCTCGCCGCGCTCCAGCGCCTCGCCGATGTCGCGCAGGATCACGTCGTCCAGCGGCTCGTCGTCGCGGTCGTTGCGCTCTTGGGTGGAGCGCAGCGGCCGTTCGTCCTCCGGCATCCAGAGCAGGGGGCGCAGGTCGAGCAGGCGGGCCCGCTCGTGCTCAAGGTCCGTCACCGGCTCGAGCAGGTCCATCCGCCCGATGATCTCGCTCAGGCTCCGCACACCCATCTGCGCCAGGATCTCGCGCACCTCCTCCGCCACGTGGCCGAAGAAGCGCACCACGTCCTCCGGCGTGCCGGTGAACTTCTTGCGCAGGTCCTCGCGCTGCGTGGCCACGCCCACCGGGCAGGTGTTCAGATGGCACTGCCGCGCCATCATGCAGCCGATGGCCACCAGCGCGGCCGTGCCGAAGCCGTACTCTTCCGCGCCCAGCAGCGCCGCTATCACCACATCCCGCCCGGTGCGCAGCCCGCCGTCCGTGCGCAGGACCACGCGACTGCGCAGGTCGTTCTGCACCAACACCTGCTGCGTCTCCGCGAGGCCCAGCTCCCACGGGAGGCCCGCGTTCTTGATCGAGCTGAGCGGCGAGGCGCCGGTGCCGCCGGAGTCTCCCGAAATCTGGATCACATCCGCGTAGCCCTTCGCCACCCCAGCCGCGATCGTGCCGACGCCTTCCTCCGCCACCAGCTTCACGCAGACCTTCGCCCGCGGGTTGACGATCTTTAGGTCATAGATGAGCTGCGCCAGGTCCTCAATGCTGTAGATGTCGTGGTGCGGCGGCGGCGAGATGAGCGGCGTGCCCGGCAGCGTGTGCCGAATATCGGCGATGTACGCCGAAACCTTGTGCCCGGGCAGCTGGCCGCCTTCGCCCGGCTTGGAGCCCTGCGCCATCTTGATCTCCAGCTCCGATGCTTCGGCGAGATACATCGGCGTCACCCCGAAGCGACCGGAGGCGACCTGCTTGATCTTGCTGTTCGCGTCGTCGCCGTTGCGCCGCTCGTACAGCCGGCGCAGCTCCTCGCCTCCCTCGCCCGTGTCGCTCTTGCCGCCGATGCGGTTCATGCCGATGGCGATCGTCTCGTGCGCCTCCGGGCTGAGCGCGCCCAACGACATGGCCCCCGTCGTGAAGCGCTTCATGATCTCGCCAACCGGCTCCACTTCCTCGATCGGGACCGACCCGTTCGTCTTGAAGCGGAGCAGGTCGCGCAGGTCCGCCGGCTCTCGTCGTCCTTCCACCAACGCCCGGTAGCGCTCGAAGTCCTCTTCCTGGTTCGTCTCCAGCGCCTTGTGGAGGGCGCGCACCACCTCAGGGTTGAAGCCGTGGTAGTCCGCATCCTTGCGGAACTTGTAGAAGCCGCCGTCTTCCAGGTGCACGCCGTCCTCTGGCAGGAACGCCCGCTTGTGTCGGGCGAGCACATCCTCGCCGATCTCACGGAAGCCGATACCCCCCACCCGCGAAGGCGTGCCCGCGAACGCGAACTCGATCACCTCCGGCCCCAGGCCGATCGCCTCGAAGATCTGCGCCCCCTGATAGGAGGAGACACAGGAGATGCCCATCTTGGACATGATCTTGAGCACCCCCGCGTCCACCGCGCTCTGGTACTTGCTCAGCGCCTTGTTAATGTCCGGCATGTCCTTGAAGGCGCCGGAGAAGAACATGTTCGTGATCGTCTCGAAGGCGAGATACGGGTTCACCGCGCTCGCTCCGTAGCCGATGAGTAGGGCGATCTGGTGCACGTCGCGCGCCTCTGCCGTCTCGGCAACGATGCTCGCGCGCATGCGCCGGCCTTCGCGGATCAGATGGTGGTGCACCGCGCCCACCGCCAACAGCATCGGGATCGGCGCGTGCGTCGCGTCCACGTTGCGGTCGCTCAGCACCAGGATGTTCTTGCCCGCGTCGATCGCCTCGGACGCCGCCGCGCACACGCGGCGAAGCGCCGGCTCCAGCCCCTCCGGGCCATCTGACGCCGGGAACAGGCAGGGGATCACCTCCGCCGAGAAGTGGTCGCCGTTCATCGCCTTGATCGCGTCGATCTCTTCGTTCACCATCAGCGGGCTGGTGAGATGGAGCAGCCGCGCGTGCTCCGGCGTCTCCTCGAACAGGCTCCGCCGCGGCCCGAGATAGACGTCCAGCGACATCACCAGCTCCTCGCGCAGCGAATCGATCGGTGGGTTGGTCACCTGCGCGAACTTTTGCTTGAAGTAGTACGAAAGCAGCCGCTTCTGGCGCGCCAGCACGGCGAGCGGCGTGTCATCCCCCATCGAGCCGACCGGCTCCTTGCCGTCGTTCGCCATCGGCTTGATCACGTACTGGAGCTCCTCGCGCGTGTAGCCGAAGGCGACCTGCTGCTGGGGCAGACTGTGTTCCGGCTGCACCGTCTCGATCGAGCAGGTCTTCAGGTAGTCGTCCAGGTGCAGCAGATGCTTGGACACCCACTCGCCGTACGGCCGCCGCCCGGCGACCTCCTCCTTGATCGCGTCGTTCTTCAGCAGCACGCCCCGCGCGGTGTCCACGGCGATCATGTGGCCCGGCCCCAGCCGCCCCTTCTCGACGATACGGGCGTTGTCCAGCTCCACCATGCCCACTTCTGAGCCCATCACCACAATGCCGTCGTCCGTGATGGTGTAGCGGGCCGGGCGCAGTCCGTTCCGGTCCAGCGAGGCGCCGACGAACACGCCGTCGCTAAACGCGATGCTCGCTGGGCCGTCCCACGGCTCGCTCAGGCAGGCGTGGTACTCATAGAAGTCCTTCAGTTGCGGAGGCATGTTCGGCATGTTCTCCCACGCCTCCGGGATCAACATCATCATCCCGTGCAGCGGGTCTCGGCCGGACAGCACGATCGCCTCCAGCGCGTTGTCCAGCTCGGCAGAGTCGCTGCCCTCCGGCGCGATGATCGGCTTCAGCCGATCGATCGCTTCACCCCAAACCGAGGAGTGCAGTTCCGGTTCGCGCGCGCGCATCCAGTTCTTGTTGCCCTGCCGCGTGTTGATCTCGCCGTTGTGGGCCAGCATGCGGAACGGCTGCGCGCGGATCCAGTCCGGGAAGGTGTTCGTCGCGTAGCGCTGGTGGAACACGCAGAGCGAGGTCTTGAACTCCGGGTTCCGAAGGTCCAGATAGAACTTCTTGAGCTGGTGCGCCACCAGCAGCCCCTTGTACACAATCGTCCGGTGGGAGAGCGACGGGACGTAGCACTCCACGCGCTCCGCGTCCGCCCAGCGCTCCACATCCTTGCGGGCCAGGAACAGCGCCCGCTCGAACTCTTCGTCGCTTAGGGCGGCCCGGCGCGCGAGCAGCACCTGCTCGATGCGCGGCTGGCTCCGCGCGGCGATCTCCCCCAGCACCGAGGCGTCCACCGGCACCTCCCGCCAGCCGATCACGTGCAACCCCTGGTCGCGGGCGGCGCGCTCCAGCGCCTCGCGGCTGCGCTGCGCCGCGCGCTCCTCGCGACCCGGCAGGAACACCATGCCCACCGCGAGGTCTTCCGGCCGGTCCAGCCGGGCGCCCAGGCGCTCCGCCTCTTGGGCGAAAAACTCCAGCGGAATCTGGAAGAGCACGCCCGCGCCGTCGCCCGTGGCCGCGTCGGCGTCCACAGCGCCCCGGTGCGTCACATTCGTCACGCACTCGATCGCCATGTCCAGGATGCGATAGTCGCGCCTGCCGGAGACATCGGCCACAAAGCCGACGCCGCAGGCGTCGCGCTCCTGCTCCGGACGGTACAGCGGGCTCTGCTGCTCCATTACCTCTCTCAGCGGCCGTAATTGGTGACGGCCATTGTACCACACATCACAAAGTCTGTGCGGGCGAATCGGGCCACCGGCGCGGACTACCGCCCGCGCGTCGCCTCAGTCGTTGGCGGGGAAGCTGGGCGCGTCATAGGCGATCAACGCTCGGCCTGCCTGGCGGCGTTACCAGATGCCGAGCTGCATCTTCACCTCGTCGCTCGCCATCGTGCGCGGGTCCCAGGGCGGACTGAACGTGATCTCCGGCACCACCTCCCGGACGCCGGGCAGATCGATGAGCTTGTCCTGAATCTGAGCGTCGATCACGGGGCCCAGCGGGCAGGCCGGCGTGGTGAGCGTGTAGATGACCTTGACCTTCCCATCTTCGATCTGAATGTCGTACACCAGGCCCAGCTCGATGATGCTCATCCGCAGCTCCGGGTCGTACACATCCTCAAGCTGCTTGCGTACCAGCTCCTCTGTCAGGACCTGCATCGCGCCCACCTCCTACTCCTCGTGCCAGACCACGCCACCGCCGGCCTCGCGCTGCTTCAGGCCGTCCTCCAACGTGCGCCAGGCCAGCGTCGCGCACTTCACCCGCACTGGGAACTTGGCGACTCCCTGGAACGCCTCCAGGTCGCCCAGCTCCTCCGGCGCCTCCTCTTCCGGCGCCATCAGCATGTGGGTGAACTCGTCGATCAGCCGCCGGACCTCCTCCACCGGCCGACCGACGATCGCGTCCGTGAGCATCGACCCCGACGCCTGGCTGATCGAGCAGCCCCGACCGCGCAGCCCCACGTCGCTCACCGTCCCGTTCTCGAACCGGAGCTGCAGTTCCACCTCGTCCCCGCACAGGGGGTTGTAGCCCTCCGCCACCACGTCCGGCTTTGCCAGCGGCTCATGATGTCGCGGATTGCGATAGTGGTCCAGGATGAGCTCCCGGTAGAGCTCATCGAACTCAGGTTCGGGCAGTGGTGGGCGCACGGAACAGCCTCTTCGTCGCTTCGATGCCTTCGATCAGCGTGTCCAGCTCTTCGATCGTATTGTACACGTAGAAGCTCGCGCGGGCGGTCGCCACCACATCCAGGCGCGCCATCAGCGGCTGTGCGCAGTGGTGTCCGGCACGGATGGCGACGCCGTGCCGGTCCAGGACAGTGCCCAGGTCGTGCGGGTGGATGTCCGCCACGTTGAACGCCACGACGCCCCCTCTCGCCTCCGCCTGCTCCGGGCCGTACACCGTCACGTCAGGCGTCTCTCCAAGCCGGCGCAGCGTCTCGCGCACCAGCGCGGTCTCATGCGCGCGCACCTGCTCCATCCCCAGCTCGTTCAGGTAGTCGAGCGCAGCGCCGAACGCGCACACGTCGGCGATGTTGGGCGTGCCCGCCTCGTACTTCCAGGGCACGTCGTTCCAGGTCGACGACTCCAGCCGCACGCGCTTGATCATCTCGCCTCCGGCCAGGAACGGCGGCATCGACTCCAGCAGCTCGCGCCGGGCGTAGAGTACGCCCACGCCCGTGGGGCCCAGCATCTTGTGGCCAGAGAACACCAGGAAGTCGCAGTCCAGCTCCCGCACGTCCACCGGCATATGCGGCACGCTCTGCGCAGCATCAACCAGCACCAGCGCGCCGTGCCCGTGCGCCAGCTCGCCGATACGCCGCACGTTGTTGATCGTGCCCAGCACGTTCGACATCTGGGTGACGGCCACAAGCTTCGTCTGCTCCCCGATCAGGCGCTCGACGTCTTCCCAGACAAGCTGCCCTTCGTCGTCGATGTCGATGTAGCGCAGCGCGGCCCCGGTCTCCTGCGCCAGGAGCTGCCAGGGCACGATGTTGCTGTGGTGCTCCATCACCGAAAGCACGATCTCGTCTCCCGGCCCGACGTTCGCGCGGCCCCAGGCGTGCGAGACGAGGTTGATCGACTCGGTGGTGTTGCGGGTGAAGACGATCGTCTCCGGCCCGGGCGCGCCGATGAAGTCGGCTGTTTTCTGCCGCACCTCCTCGTAGCGCGCCGTCGCCTCCTCGGCGAGCGCGTGGATGCCGCGGTGGATGTTGGCGTTGTAGGCGCTGTAGTACTCCACCAGCGCGTCGATCACCTGCTGCGGCTTCTGCGTCGTCGCCGCGTTGTCGAAATACACCAGCGGCCGGCCGTGCACCTCTCGGCGCAGGATGGGGAAGTCCTCCCGGATGCGCTGGATGTCGATGCCGTTGATCATACCGTTGCCTCCAGCGCCGCGCGCAGGTCCTCTAGGTGCGCCCGGTCATGCCCCGGGAACTGGCGCAGGTAGTCGCTGAGAGTCATGGGCACATCCTCTGGGCTCATCCGCTCGTGCTCGTCTCGGAGCTGCGCGAGCACCTCCTGCGTCTCCTCGCCCTCTGCCTCTACCTCCGCGATCAGCTCTGCCACCGTGCGCTCCCGGCGCTCGGCGACGTTGCGCGCGTTGGTCTCGTTCACGTCCGGAAAGTCGCCGATGCGCAACGGTTCGCCCGCGATCACCTTGCGCAGGCCGCTCTGGAGCGCCCAGTCGCCCGCCGCCAGATGCGCGAGCAGGTCTTTGCAGGTCCAGCCTTCATAGCTCGTAGGCTTCGCCCAGGCATCGGCGGGCGCGCCGCGCG
>FLYN01001816.1_pt1 | contig 10249 bp, 6 predicted proteins | sample 1122621 | NCBI WGS metagenome assembly FLYN01 (sample SAMEA4346792, study PRJEB14843) | hot springs metagenome | biome: Terrestrial Biome; feature: Habitat; material: Sediment | place: India | collected 2012-06-12 | depth 1760 m
CGGGTGGACGTCACCCTGCCGGGGCGCGCCCCCGCGCTTGGCCGGCTCCATCCCATCACGCAGACACTCCGCCTGATTTTCGATGCCTTCCGCGAGATGGGCTTCCAGGTCTGGGAAAGCCCGGATGTGGAGACCGATGCATACAACTTTGCGTTGTTGAACGTTCCTGAAGACCACCCGGCGCGGGACATGCAGGATACGTTCTATGTCGAGATGCCGCCGTACTCACCTCAGGTGGTGCTGCGCACACATACCTCGCCAGGACAGATCCATGCCATGCGGCGTTATGCACCCGCACCAATTCGAGTGTTGCTTCCGGGCAGATGCCATCGCAACGAGGATGTCAACGCCAGCCATGAGATGATGTTCTACCATTTCGAGTTCCTCGCAGTAGGCCAGAGCATCAGGATGGCTGATCTGAAAGGAACGCTTGATGCGATGGCAGTGCGGCTGTTCGGCCATGATACACACACCCGTCTGCGACCGAGCTACTTTCCCTTCACCGAGCCAAGTGCGGAGCTCGATATATCTTGTTTTCTGTGTCAGGGCGTGGGCTGTCGTGTGTGCAAACATACCGGCTGGCTGGAGATCGGGGGATGTGGAATAGTCCACCCGACTGTGCTGCGCAACGGCGGCTACGACCCGAACGTGTTCAGCGGCTTTGCAGGCGGGTTTGGAGTCGAACGCATCGCGATGTTGAAATATGGTATCGATGATATTCGCTGGTTCTATAGCGGCGACGGGCGGCTCTTGCGCCAGTTTGGGTAGCCGGGGATATGAAGCGCTAGGAGTTATGCGGTGATGCTCCTCACCCCCTGCCCCCTTCCCGCGTGTGGGGAGGGCACATCACACCGACCGCGGAAGTCCTAGAGTTGAGGGTTGGTCTTGCGCAACTCCGAACTCAGGAAGGGCGTCCAACCGAGCGCCCCCCAAAACGCCGAACTGGCCATCGTTGTCCTGCTGTTCATCGTGCTTGCCTCGCTCTATAGCTTCGTCGTTCCGCTGGGCGAAGGGCCAGACGAGCCGGGGCACGCGGCCTACGCCTTCTTCCTGGCGCGCGAGGGCCGGCTGCCGGTCCAGCACTCCGATCGGCGGCAGAGCGACGTGCCGGGCGAGGGGCATCAGCCGCCGCTGGCCTACACCCTGGCCAGCCTGATGCTGGCCTGGCTTCCACCGCAGGAGCGCCAGATCGACCTGCCCGGCAACCCGCGCTTCACTTGGGCCGGCGGCGATGAGCTGAACGCTGTGGCGCACGGCAGCCGCGAGTATTGGCCCTGGCGCAGCGCGGTGCTGGCCTGGCACCTGGCGCGGCTGGTGTCGGTGGCGCTCGGCGCGGTGACGGTGTTGTGCACCTACATGGCAGCGCAGGCGATCGATCAGCGGTTGCATCCGGCGATCGAGGGCTGGACGCCGGCGCGGGTGCGACCGAAGATGCCGTTGTTGGCAGCGGCGTTTGTGGCGCTGAACCCGCAGTTCCTCTTTATTTCGGGGCTGATAACCAACGATGCGCTGCTGACAACCCTGAGCGCCGCGATGCTCTGGTTGATCGTGCGCGACGGCAGGCGATCAGCCGCCACAAGGAGCAGCACCCAGGCGCGGATGCTCGGCGAACGGTGGCGCGCGGCGGCGCTCGGCCTGCTGCTCGGGCTGGCGCTGCTGACGAAGCAGAGCGCGCTGATCTTGACGCCGATCGCGCTGCTGGGCGCCATGGAGCGGAGGATGGAGGGATCGGATAGGACCGGGAGCGCCGCACGGCAAGGGGTGGCGTATCGCGCGTGCCCTCCATCACTCTGCCACTTTGTCACCGTGCCGTCGTGGCTGATTGTGCCCGGCACCGCCGTGCTCGTCTCGGGCTGGTGGTACGCGCGCAACGTGCACCTCTACGGCGATCCGTTCGGCCTGGCAGCGTTCCGCGCCGAGTTCGCGACCCAGCGCTTCGAGGTTGGGAATCTGGCGGCCTGGAGCGCAGCGCTGGGGCAGCTCTACGCCTCCTTCTGGGGACGCTTCGGCTGGATGAACGTCCCGGCGCCCGCATGGGCGATCTGGGCGCTGGCAGCGCTCAACGCGCTCGGCGTGGCCGGGCTGGTGCTGGCGCTGATCGCTGCCCGGCGCCGGGAGCCCGATCGGCGGCGTTGGGCGGTGGTCGGGCATTGGGCACTGGTGGCGCTGCCGGCGCTGACCTTCGTGTGGGTCGTCGGGTTCGCCATCACCGCCGGGCTGGTGGCCTGGCAGGGGCGGCTGCTGTTCCCGGCGCTGCCGGCGATCGCGATCTTGCTGGCGCGTGGGCTGACGGCCTGGGAGAACAGAGAACAGAGAACAGAGAACAACGTGCGATCGCACGTTGTTCTTTACTCTTTGTTCTTTGTTCTTTGTTCTTTGTTCTTACTATCCCTATGGCTGCCGTTTGGGGTCATCCGCCCGGCCTACCCGTTTCACACATTGCCCGAGGCGCGGGCGCTGGAGCGGATCGGCACACCGGTCTATGGGCGGCTCGGGGTTGCCGGCGAACCGGGCGCGGAGCTGCGCGGCTGGCGCCTGGAGGGCGTACCCCGTCCGGGTGGTACACTTGAAGTGGTGCTGATCTGGCACGCGTTGGCGCGCCAGAATCGCGATTGGGTCGTCTTCGTCCACCTGGTCGATCCGAACGACCGGATCGTTGCCGAGGACAATCGTGAGCCGCAGGACGGCGCCTTCCCGATGACGCAGTGGGTGGCCGGCGATTGGGTGGAAGATCGCCATCCGCTGCCCCTGCCGCCCGATCTTGTGCCTGGCACCTACACCCTGCGCATCGGCTTGTACGACCCACGCGCGCGCGGCGAGCGCGCCGGTGTCTACGACCGGCGCGGCAAGCTCAGTGGCGATTATCTCGACGTCGGCAACGTGCATGTAGGCTTGTGAATGACAGGATGTCCGCGGTGGCGCGCCGCCTGGCCTCTGCCAGGGCCTTTCTCAGGGGAAGGCCATGTGTGGGACCTGCACAAGCCCGCGCCGGCAGGCCTGGCAGATGGAGCCGTGGGCTTCAGCCCGTCGGCGCTCGCGCGACCGCGGAACTCCGTGAATGAGCGATCAAAGGGAGGCTGTATGCGTGTTCCACTCTCCTGGCTCAAAGAGTTCGTCGATATCGCGATCCCGGTCGAGGAGTTGGCCCACCGGCTGACGCTGGCGGGGCTGGAGGTGGCTGCGATCGAGCGGATCGGGGTCGAGGGCGCCGAGCTGCCCTGGGACCCCGAGAAGATCGTGATCGGCAACATTCTGGAGGTCCGCCCGCACCCCAACGCCGACCGGCTGGTGCTGGCCGATGTAGACTACGGCGCGGCCGAGCCGCACACAGTCGTCACCGGCGCGCCGAACCTGTTTCCCTACAAAGGACGTGGCCGGCTGCTCCACCCGCTCAAGGGCGCCTTCGCCAAAGAGGGGGCTGAACTATACGACGGCCATGCCGCCGGCAAGGTCAAGATGGTGCTGAAGGGCCGCCCGGTGCGCGGGGTGATGTCGAACGCGATGCTGCTCTCGGAGAAGGAGCTGGGGCTCTCCGACGATCACGAGGGCATTCTGATCCTGCCCGAGGACGCGCCGACCGGCGCGCCGCTGCGCGATTACCTGGGGGATGTGGTGCTCGACATCGATCTGACCCCCAACCTGGCGCGCGCGCTCTCCATCTTGGGAGTGGCGCGCGAAGTTGCTGCAATCACCGGCGTGCCGCTGCGCATGCCGAAGATGCCGCTGGGAGCGATCGGGCCGGCCATCGAAGGGCGGGCGCGGGTCACGGTCGAGGTGCCCGAGCTGTGCCCGCGGTTTACCGCGACACTGATCGAAGGGGTCACGATCCGGCCCTCGCCGTTGTGGATGCAGCGCCGGCTGATCCTCGCCGGCATGCGCCCGATCAACAACATCGTGGATGTGAGCAACTACGTGATGCTGGAGCTGGGCGAGCCGAGCCATCCGTTCGACGCCGACAAAGTGGCCGACCAACATCTGATCATACGGCTCGCGCGCCCCGGCGAGCGGCTGATGACCCTGGACGGCAAGGAGCACGAGCTGACGCCCGACCGGCTGCTGGTTTGCGATCCGCGTGGTCCACTGAGCATCGCCGGTGTGATGGGCGGGGCAGCGAGCGAGGTCAGCGAGCAGACCACGCGGGTGCTGCTGGAGGCGGCGATCTGGGAGCCGACGACGATTCGGCGCACGGCACAGGTGCTCCGGTTGTCCTCCGAGGCATCGCGGCGCTTCGAGCGCGGCGTGGACTACGAGCTGCCGCCACTCATGCAGCGCCGGGCGCTCAGCCTGATGCAACAGACGGCCGGGGGCGTCGTGGCCGAAGGGATGATCGACGTGTATTCGCGGCCATGGCAAACCGTCGTGCTCGACCTGCCGCCGCGCGAGGTCGAGCGCATCCTGGGGATTACGCTCTCGGCCGAGGAGATCGCCGGCCTGCTGCGACCGCTCGGGTTCGCATGCACCGTGGTCGATGCACCGCCAGCTGCCAGCGCCTCCGCTGCGGCACCGTACGTCCGCGTAACGGTGCCCAGTTACCGGCAGGATGTGACGATCCTGGCCGACCTGTGCGAGGAGGTTGCGCGCATGTATGGCTACGATCGCATTCCCACCACGCTGTTGGCCGACGAACTGCCCGAACAGCGCGCTAACCCGGCGCTGGAATGGGAGCACAAAGTCCGCGATGTGCTCGTGGGCAGCGGGCTGGACGAAGCGATCACCTACTCGCTCACCAATATGAGCAGCGTGGCCAGAGTAAACCCCGCCGACGCCCAGCCATCGCGGTATCTTCGGCTGGCCAACCCGATCACCGCCGAGCGCGAGTACCTGCGCCGCTCGCTGTTGCCGACGCTGCTCGAGGCGCTGGCGCTCAATTTACGGGAAAACGACCGCGTGCTACTGTTCGAGATCGGGCGAGTTTACCTGCCCCGTGAGGGCCAGGTGTTGCCCGACGAGCCGCGCCGCCTGGCGATCGCGATGGCGGGGCGCCGCACGCCGCTCGCGTGGCTCACACCGGGCGCCGAACCGATCGACTTCTTCGACCTCAAGGGCGTGGTCGAGACGCTGCTGGCGCGCCTGAACATCGACGACCGGGTCCGGTTTGTCCCGCTGACCGACGACCCACGGTTCCACCCGGGGCGAGCTGCCCGGATGGAGCTGCGCACAGACGCCCAGGCTGCCGACCCCGTGCTCCAGATCGGGGTGGTAGGCGAGTTGCACCCCGATGTCCGTGAGCGCCTGGAGATCAATGCACCGCACGCGGCGGCGGCCGAGATCGACCTGGAGCAAGTGATCGCCCATGCGCAGCCGGCGCACTACCGGGCGATCTCCCGCTACCCGGCGATCAGCCAGGATATCGCGGTGGTCGCGGGGCTGGATGTGCCGGCCGAACGAATCGCAGCGATCATCCGCACATATGCCGGCCCCGACCTGGAGTCGCTGACGCTCTTCGATGTCTATGCGGGGCCTCAGGTGGGGCCCGGCAGGCGCAGCCTGACCTACCGGCTCTCGTTTCGCAGTATGGAACGCACGCTCAGCGATGCCGATGTCAACAAGGTCCGGGCGCGGATCGTCGCCGGGCTCGAGCGTGAAGCTGGAGCAACGATCCGCGGGTAGGATTTAGGTGTTTTAACCAATTATTGACAGAGGCGATCCGCTCCTGTATACTCTGCAGCGATACTGCGTTGCATTGCTGCAACAGTACGGCCATGCTCTCGAGCCTCAACAGCCCATCCTGATGCCCAATCGCGGGCGTTGGCGCGCTGCCACGTACCCGGCCAGTCGACCCCTGCCTCAATCTTCACCTTCGGCTGGCCGGCGCAGCAGTCATGAGGTAGCTATGGATGCGCAGCAACGCGAGCTGCTACTGGAAGCATGCCGGGAAGCCTACCTGTGTTTGCGAGACCGCAACCGGCCCCGCGTCATGGTCGATGGGCGCGTGATCCACGCCGACGCGGAGCTCGCTGCCGGTATTCGCCAGTTTGCAGCGACGCTGATCACGCTGATGGAGGAGCGCGATGCGCTGCTTCGCGAGATCCAGCCGCTCTGGGAGGCCCAACTCAGCGGGGCGTTGGAACGCCTTTTGGATGAACTGGAGCAACTGCATGCCACCAGGGCTGCACGCTCGGAGGATTATCGAGCCTCGACGGCGTTGCTGGAGTCCGATCTTTCGATCCTGCGCGCACTTATCGCCCCGCTGTATGAACGCCAGCACAGCGCCTGAGAGGTATATCCGTACGAACCCCGACATTAGGGCCGGCCTTGACCTGTCCACGTTCTGGAGGGGAACGCTATGGATGGTGGCAACACGAAGGCGCCAACACCATCCTCACCAGACGCGGAAACTCGCACCCCGATCCACCCTCCGGCGCCTGCCGGCGCCGATCGCGGCATCCAGGGACTGATGTATAATGGCGCCCCAGGAATCACCCTGCCTGGGAGGTCGCCGATGACCGTCAACTATGTGCGTTGGCTGCGGAGCTATGTGGGCCACCAGCGGCTCCTGCAGCTGGCTGCCAGCGCCTTCATCCGCGACATGCGTGGCCACGTGCTGCTCGGCCGCCGCGCCGATGTGATGCTCTGGGCACCACCGTCAGGTGTGGTCCAGTTGGGTGAGACGCCTGCTCGAACCCTGGTTCGTGAGGTTCAAGAGGAGACCGGCCTGCACATCGAGGTCGTGCGGTTGATCGGCCTCTACACCGGCCCCGACTTCGAATGGACCTACCCGAACGGCGATCAGGCGCAGATCGTCAGTGCCTTCTTCGCATGCCGTGTGGTCGGCGGCGTGCTGACGCCCGATCACCAGGAATTTGTCGACCTTGGTTACTTCGCGCCCGATGCTTTCCCGGCCTTGATGCCCCGTTATGTGCGGATGCTCAGGGATGCACTCGCCGAGCGCGAGGCTGCAGCTTTCGATTGAGCGGCCCGATGCAGCGCGATCGACAACGCTCAATTATCGCGGTGGGCGACCTGGTCTGGGATGTGCTGGTCAAGCCCGATACCATCCTCCTGCCGGGCGGCGACACGACCGGGCGGATCGCGCTGGCGCCGGGCGGGTCGGCCGCCAACGTCGCCGCATGGATCGCGCGGGTCGGCGGGCCGGCCGGTTTCGTGGGCAAAGTCGGCGCGGATATCTTCGGCGATCTGATCGTTGCGGACCTTCAGAAGGAGGGGGTGGCGGTTCATGCCAGCCGTACCTCCGAGCACGACACTGGCGTGATCCTGGTGCTGATCGACCCCACGGGCCAGCGCAGCATGGTCACCAACCAGGGCGCCGATTTTCATCTGCTGCCAGAGGACCTACCCGTCGAGGTATTGCAGAGCTGTGCCCACGTTCACATCACGGCGTGGTCGTTGTTCACCGATCCGCCACGGGCTGCTGTGTTGCGCGCAGCGCAGATCGCCAGCCGCGCCGGTGCAAGCATCTCGCTCGACCCGGCCTCGTACCAGATGATCCGTGCGCTAGGCAGCGACAGGTTCGCGCAGATCACCAGCGCGCTCCCGGTGGCGCTCTTGTTTCCCAACCGCGAGGAAGGGCAGGCCCTCAGCGGCGAGCACGAGCCGGCGGCGATCGCGCGGGTGCTGCGCGATCGCTATCCCGGCGCGATCATCGCGCTCAAGCTCGACCGCGACGGCTGCTATGTGCTGGCCGAGGGCCACGCCCAGGCTTACCCAATCGAGAGCGGCCCGGTAGTGGATGCGACCGGCGCCGGGGATGCCTTCGATGCCGCGTTCATCGCCAGCTATCTCCGCGACCGAGATCTCGCGGCTGCGGCCCGGTTCGCCAATCAGATCGGGCGCTGGGTGATCGCCCGCTACGGCGCGCGCCCGCCGGTCGATGCCGAACTCAGCGCGATTGTGGCTCAGCGCCGCGCAACCCAGGCCGTATGATGCCCTGGCGCCATTGCGATCAGCGCCAGATCATCAGCGGCGCATGCACCTTCGCATAACGCATCGGCTTCGCGGCGCACCAGTTGTTTTTACCATCAAAAGGCGTCATGCTCCAGCCATTGGGCTGGGATGACGCCTCAGATCCTGCGTATGCCATAGAGTGGCTTGTGAGCCCCTATCGACGCATATGCAACTCAGATCAGCTTCAGCGGAGAAGGATCACGATCGGCGATCACATCGTCGCCGCGGCGACTCGGCAACCAGGTGATCTGGACACTGCCTGGCTCATTCCAGGGCTCGGCATCGACCTCCTGGTCGGGCTCCTCCTCGATCACGATCGGCCCGCGATCCTGCGTCCAGGCGATCAGGTCATCGATCGAGAACCAACCGGTCCGATAGAGATCTTGCTCGTATGGATTGAGCCAAAAACGGATCTCTCCTTCCATCCACTGCCAGCGCTCCAGCGAATGCCATTCCTTGCCCTGATCGCGCAACGTCGCTTTGACTTCCTCGAGCAGCCGCAGGAGCTCGGGCAGCGCCAGCCCCTTCGTACGGCGCATCATCAGCAGCCGGCGGTTGATAGCATCGCGCAGCTGCTCTAGCTCAGCTATATCGAGCGATTCGATATCGACTATGGCAGCCATCGTAGTATCCTTCTAGCGCGATCGCACGGGCTGAACGGCGCTTCGATTTCGCTCGCGCTGTGTTGCCGGCACCTCTCGCACGATCGCGAGATTACGGCGTTCGTCGGCACAGGCGTCGGCGGTGATGGTAGCACAAAGTATGCCCTAGACAAACGGCCAATGAGACCGAGAACGAAGCATGTGATCCAATTCACAGCCATCCCGATAGGGCCATGATAGCACAACTTTCAGGTGCTATCTGTATTCATGAATACGTCTATGGCGTCCAAAAGGATGCGGCGAACCCCGCTCCAACCGGCTGCCGGCGCGGGGATACGCAAGCCGACCTCAGGAGAGCGATTGAGAATCAACAACCCCTCGCTTTTGGAAGCTGAGGGGCCGTAGAACAACGATGGAGGCGACGACCGGATTCGAACCGGTGAATGGGGGTTTTGCAGACCCCTGCCTTACCACTTGGCTACGTCGCCGCGGCATCGATTCTAGCACACTCGTCCATCGCTGTCAAAGGGGAGGCTGCCTGGATGCCCGCTCGGTCTTGGGCTGACGAGGCCGAGGGTGAAGAGGGCGGGCCTGCCAACAGGCTGAGAAAAACTGGCCCCTGGCTCTGTTCCTCCGCACCGGCCTGCAAAACCGATCCCCATACTGCCGCTCTCACCTGCGAGGCGGGTCGCGCGGCAGTGACGCGGCCCCAAGAGTTTCGGCTATAATCTGGGCATGGGCAGTAGTGGCGGGGCGCGGTGCACGGCCTCGCCTCCGCTCCGCAAAGGGCACCGCCCACGCCCTACAGCTGCAGCAACGGCGGATTCGACGACCTGATCGCCGACTAAGGATTGCGACAGCGATGAGCGTCTACCTGGGTGTTGACGGCGGCGGCAGCAAGACCTTCGCCCTGGCGGCGAACGAAACCGGGCGCGTGATCGGCTTTGGGCAGGCCGGCGGAGCCAATCACCAGTCGGTGGGCCTCGATGCAGCGCTCCAGGCGATCGGCACCGCCTGCCGGCAGGCGCTTGGCCGGCGCGTGGCCGATTCTGCGAGCTTTTGCCTCGCGGGGGCCGATTTGCCGCCCGACTTCCGGCGGCTACGCCCGGCGCTGGAGGCGCTTGGCGTGGCCAGAACGATCGATCTGCGCAACGACGCCTGGGCGGCGTTGCGGGCCGGGACCAGCCGCCCCTGGGGAGCGGTGGTGATCTGCGGCAGCGGCTTCAACGCCGCAGCGCGCGCCCCCGACGGGCGTGAATTCATCCTTCCTGGACTGGGAGCGATCTCCGGCGATTGGGGCGGCGGCAATCGAATTGCGCTGGCCGCGGTCGGCGCGGTCGCGCGGGCCTGGGATGGGCGCGGGCCGTCGACGTTGCTAACCGACATGATTCTGCAGCAGTTCGGCCATGCCAGCTACGAAGCTTTGTTGGAGGATCTGTATACGGATCAGCTCCCGCGCCAGCGCGTCGGCGAAGTGACGCCGCTGGTCTTCGAGGCTGCGCTGGCCGGCGATGCCGTTGCGCAGGAGATCATCGTCCGCGCAGGGACCGAGATCGGGCACACCGCCGGATCGTTGCTGCGGCGGCTGGATATGCAACGTGAGCCGTGCGAAGTTGTAGCCGGCGGCAGTGTGTTCAAAGGCGCCGGGCCGCTGCTGATGGACGCGGCGACCCTGGCGCTCCATCGGCTGGCGCCCCGCGCGGCTTTCACGCGCCCCACGGTCGAGCCGGGTGTAGGTGCGC
>FLYN01015052.1_pt1 | contig 10234 bp, 6 predicted proteins | sample 1122621 | NCBI WGS metagenome assembly FLYN01 (sample SAMEA4346792, study PRJEB14843) | hot springs metagenome | biome: Terrestrial Biome; feature: Habitat; material: Sediment | place: India | collected 2012-06-12 | depth 1760 m
TCGCCCGGCCGCTTCCGCCAGCGCCGCGAGCGACGCCGTGGAGCACATCGAGAGGGGATAGCCGTCCACCGAGGCGCCCGGCGTGTCGGCCTTGACCAGCCGCAGCTCCTGCCCGGCGAACTCCGAGAGCGCTTCGCTCCAGCCGCCGCGCACCAGGCGGGCCGCCACGGGCCGGCCCGCCCAGAACGCCGTCGTCATGGGCTCGCCGAGCTCGGGCACGCCTTCGACGACCTCGCCGTCCGGGAACGCGAGCGCCAGCCGGCCGCTCGACACATCGTACGACGGGCGGACCTGAACGAGCGGGCCGTGCTCGCGCTGGGTGAAGAGCTTGCCACGCGCGTCCACGATGAAGAACGCGCGGTCGCCGGCGATGCCGGGCTTGTCCAGGTACGCGCGCTCGATCTCGACCAGCGCGAGCGCCTTCACCGGCGCAAAGTAGAGCGTGTCGATGGTGATCAAGGCTACGCTGACGTTAGTCCAGCCGTTCGATGATCGTGGCGGTGCCCAGCCCGCCGCCGCAGCACATGGTCTGGAGCCCGTAGCGGCCGCCGGTGCGCTCCAGCTCGTGCAGCAGCGTGGTCATCAACTTCGCGCCGGTGCAGCCCAGCGGGTGCCCCAGCGCGATGGCGCCGCCGTTCACGTTCACCTTGCGCATGTCCGGGTGCAGCTCTTTCTCCCACGCCAGGACCACCGACGCGAACGCCTCGTTGATCTCAAACAGATCGATGTCATCGAGCTTCAGGCCGGCCTTCTCCAGGACCTTCGGCGTCGCCGTGATCGGGCCGGTGAGCATGATCACCGGTTCGGAGCCGACGACGGTCTGCGCCACGATGCGCGCGCGAGGCCTTACGCCTAGTTCCTGCGCCTTCGCGGCGGACATCAGCAGCACGGCTGCCGCGCCGTCGGAAATCTGGGAGGAGTTGCCCGCGGTGTGGACGCCGTTCTCGCCGAACGAAGGCTGGAGCGCGGCGAGCTTCTCCAGCGAGGTGTCTGGCCGGATGCCTTCGTCCTGGTCGAACGTGGTCTCCACGCCTTCGAGCGTCACGTGCATCGGCATGATCTCGCGCTGGAAGCGGCCCTCCTCGCGCGCGCGCGCCGCCTTCATGTGGCTTTCGTAGGCGAAGCGGTCCACATCCTCGCGGCTGATGTTCCAGCGCTCGGCGATCATGTCGGCGGCAGTGCCCTGCATCACCAGCGGGTAGCGCTCCGCCAGCTCTGGCGGCACCGGGAAGCCGTGACCGCTCTGGAGCGTGGAGAGGATCGGCACGCGGCTCATGCTCTCCACGCCACAGCCGATGGCGGCATCCACCACGCCCGACTGGATCAGCGTGGCGGCGAAGTGGATCGCCTGCTGCCCGGAGCCGCACTGCCGGTCCACCGTGGTGCCTGGAATCGTGTAGGGGAAGCCGGCGGTGAGCAGGGCGTTGCGCCCAATGTTCGCGGCCTGGTCGCCCATCTGGTCGACGCAGCCGCAGACGACATCCTCCACCACGTCTGGCGGCAGCTTGGCGCGCCGCATCAGCTCTTCGAGCACGCGCGCCAGCAGCACCACCGGGTGCACGCCGCTCAAGCTTCCGTTCTTGCGTCCCACGGCGGTGCGCACCGCTTCGACAATGACCACATCTCGCTCGTTCACAAGAGGCTCCTTTCGGATACGGAGTGCGGGGCGTCTCACCCAGCGCGAGGATGGTGGCCCCGCGCAGCGGCATTGTACCAGAGAGCGGGCGCCCTCAGCGCCGGTACCGGCGGAGCACCGCGTGGCGCCGGCGCGCGAGCGCCTCCGCGCGCTCGGCGGGCGTCACCCGCGGGGTGTCCTCTGGCAACTCGCGGTGGAGGTCAGCGAGCGAGACAGCGCGTAGGCGCACCTCGGGCGCGGCGTCCGCGAGCAGGAATCGGGCGGCGATCGTGCCCTGCCTGTGGCCTGCGGTGTCGAGCCAGTTCGCCACGCTCGGATCGTCGTGGGCGATGACCGCCCGGAAGACGCCGTCCGAGTCGAGGGTGGCCTGATGGCCGTTGAGGGACGTCTGGCGGGTGGCAAAGTCGAGGCTCTCCCAGTACCAATTGGCCAGGCCCACGCTCCAGTGCCGGCAGGCGGGGGGTGTGAACTCCACGATCACCGCCTGATCGGGCGCGCAGTGGAAATTGCCGATACCGTACGCTTGCCCGCGCAGGCCGGCCCGCCGGTCGCTGTCCTGTGGTAGGTACACCACGAGCGAGTTCGGCGGCTGGCCCAGCGCGCCTTTGCTCATCTGCTCCCAAAGCGCGCCGCCGCGTTCCAGCCATTCGGCCAGCCGTTCGAAGCGGGCGGCGATCTGGTCGGTACGAGGCGGTGGGGCTGGGTACACGGCGCCGACGCGCTCGATGAACAGGTCAGCCGGCTGTTCGCGCTCCCAGTCGTTGAAGTACTGGCGCACCAGCACGAACTCCGCGTTCGGCGCCAGCCGCAGCCAGTTGCGATCGCGCGGCTCGCCGCCCAGCGTCAGCTCGAATGCTCCGTCCGGCGCGACGTGGAGATCCAGCCCGTTGACGGAGTCGATCGTCCCCCAGGCCGAGATGTCGCCGGAGGCGAAGTGGCCGTAGTTCACCTGGATATCGATGTGATTGGCGCTGCCGCGGTCGCCCCAGATGCGGTACTGGGCGTCGCCGCGGACGGTGGCGTAGAGGTAGAGGCAGTCCGGACAGTCCAGGCCCCACTTCATGGTGTGGTCCACCATGCGTCCGAAGGAGGGGTAGTCCGGGTCGGCGTGCTCCAGGCAGACCGTAATGCCCGCCGCCAGCAGGCGGGTGAGGTAGCGAAGGCCCTCTGCCCGGTCGCGGGGCGTGGCGGGCGCTTCGCCGCCCAAGACGAGTCGCTGGGCGTCTTTCAGCGGGTCGAGCAGGCGCATCCAGACGGCGCCGCTCATGACGGACGGGACGGCGGGATCGAGGTCGTTCGGCATGGTCGCGCGTGCGTGCCTACCGGCTGGGTCATGGTATCATCTTGCTCGACCCGAACAAGGGGGAAGGCATGGACCGGTTCATCGTCGGCACCGGCCGGTGTGGCTCAACGCTGCTCTCGCGGATGATGGCGGAGCATCCGTCCGTGCTCAGCGTCTTCGAGTTTTTCAATGGGTTGGACATGACCCGTCGATTCTCCCCGGCGCCGATGGCCGGCCCGGAGTTCGCGGAGCTGATCTCACAGGAGCACCCGTTCGTCACCATGGTGCTCAGTCGCGGCTACGAGGTGCCTGAGATCACGTATCCCTTCGGGCCGGGTGCGCGCTACCGGCGGGACGACCGCCTGCCCTGGGTGCTCGTCTCAACGCTGCCGCGGCTCACGGACGAGCCGGACGTCCTATTCGATGAGGTCGTCACCTTCGCCAGGACGCTCCCAGGACAGCAGCTCGCCGAGCAGTACCGTGCGCTCTTCGAGTGGCTGGCCCGGCGCCTGGGCCGCACCTGCTGGATCGAGCGTTCAGGCTCCTCTATCGACTACGTGGGCGCGCTCCACGAGTTCTTCCCGGAGGCGCGCTTCGTTCATCTCCACCGCGATGGGCCGGAGACCGCGCTCTCCATGCGTGAGCACCACGCCTACCGGCTCGCGATCTCGCTTCTGTACCAGCTCGATACGGACGGGGCGCCTTCGATCGAGGAGTTGCGTCGGATCGATGAGCCAGGCAGCGACCGTATCACTAAGCTGCTCGAATCGAAGCCGCCGGCCGAGTACTTCGGGCGCTACTGGAGCCAGGAGCTGGAGCACGGCATGCCCGCCGTGGCGAAGCTGGCCCCCGGTCAGTATCTGGACGTGCGTTTCGAGCATCTCGTGTCGCGCCCGCGGGAGACGCTGCGCGCCATCGGCGAGTTCTTCGAGCTAGGCGAAGACGAGCACTGGATCGAGCGCGCGGCGGCGCTCGTCCGCGGCGTCCCGCCCACCCGATTCGACAAACTTTCGACGGAGGAGCAGCGGCGCCTGGCTGAGGCGTGCGCGCCCGGCATGCGCCTGCTCGGCCGGGCGTAGGAGGCGACGCGCCCTGATCGAACTGGAACGCGATGACGCTGTCTTCGTTCTGCGCATGCGGGAGGGCGAGAACAAGCTCGACCGCTCGTTCCTGGACGCCGTCAATGGCGCGCTCGACGAAGTCGAATCGTCCGAAGGCGAGGTGGCGCTCGTCACCACGGGCGAGGGCCGCTTCTACTCCACCGGCCTCGACCTCGGCTGGCTCGCGACCTGCCCGCCACAGGACATCGCGAGGTTTCTAGAAGACATGCAGCGCCTGTTCGCCCGCCTGCTGTGCTTCCCGGTCGCCACCGTTGCGGCGATCAACGGCCACGCCTTCGCCGCCGGGGCGATGCTGGCGCTGGCGCATGACTTCCGGCTCATGCGTTCGGACAAGGGGTTCGTCTGCCTACCGGAGATCGACCTCAAGACGGGGCGCCCGCTCACCCCGGGCATGTACGCCGTCCTTGACGCCAAACTGCCGCGTTCGACCGTGCACGAGGCGCTGGTGACGGGCAGGCGGTACGGCGGGCTGGAGGCGGCGACTGCCGGCTTCGTGAACAGCGCGGTGTCGGAGGGCGAGCTGCTCCCGCGCGCCGTCGACCTCGCGCGCGGTCTGGCGGCCAAGGACCGCGCGACGCTGGGCGCGATCAAGCGCGGCCTGTACGCGGCGGCGCTAGTCGTGCTGGCGGAGCCGCTGCCGGAGGACCTGCTGCCGGAGCTCCCGGAATCTTGACAGCAGCTTGTCAAACCCCGTATGCTTGCCGCACCTGGTTGGCATGCAGAGAACGGTAGTGCGGGGAGGGGCAGCGCTGGCAGCCTTGCTGGCTGCCGTGGTGGCGCTTGTCTTGAATCTGGGCGGGCAGGGACCCACCGTCTTACGCGCCGGCGCGCCCACGCCGACGGCGAGCCCCACGCCCGACCCCGCAACCTTCGCCACCGCGAAAGTGATCAGCGATCCAGCGGACCTCATCGAAGGGCCGCTCAGCCGGGGCGTGCTCGGGGATTATCTGCTGGCCAACAGCGAGATCCAGGTCGTCATCCAACAACCGCAGCGCAACCTGCTCAACGTGGGCCAGTTCGGCGGCCAGATCATAGACGCCGACCTCGTGCGCGTGGGCGTCGATCCTGAGCGCGATAACTTCGAGGAGTGGGCGTTTGGGATCAATCTAGAGAACACGGCGCACTACGACACCGTCCAGATCATCAACGACGGCTCGAACGGTCAGCCGGCGGTGATCCGCGCGACAGGCGTGGACGACCTGCTCGACTTCATCAACCCCAGCTCGCAAGTGGCGGGCTTCGGCTTCCCCTTTCCGGCGGGGTTCGACGATACGGATTTGCCGGTCGAGATCAGCACTGACTACATCCTCGCCCCTAACGCGCGTTATGTCGAAGTGGTGACGACAGTCACCAACCTGGACGCCACGGAGACGGTGGAGACCTTCTTCACGGAGTTTATCGGCGCGTCTGGCCAGGTGGAGCAGTTCCTGGCGGGCTATGGCTTCGGCGAGCCGCTGGTCACCACCTCCTGCGACCTCTGCAACTTCGTCGCGTGGAGCGGCCACGGGGACGCGGATGGCGTTTCGTACGGCTACATCCATAACATTCCCAACACCACGGTCTTTACCACCAGCGGCGTCACTATCCCCGCGCTCGGCGTCTCGGCGGCGCTTGCCCTGGTGGGCGGTCAGGCCCCAAACCAGATCATCGCCCCGCTGGACAGTATCAGCGTGACGCGCTATTTCGCGGTTGGCGCGGGTAGCGTGGGCGACATCGTCGATATCCGTAACGAGATCCTCGGCCTGACGACGGGCACGCTGTCAGGCACCGTCACCCGCGGCGGTCTTCCGGTCGAGGACGCCGATGTGGTCGTCCTGGGCGATCCGTTGGACGGGCCGGGCACCACGAAGAACGTCGTCGCCCACTACCGCACCGACGCCAACGGCGACTACGCCGGCACGCTCCCGCCGGGCGACTACAGCGTGCACGCCCATGCGGATGGCCATCTGGCCGCCACCCCGAACCCGGCGAATGTGACGGTCAGTGCGAACAGCACCACAGACCAGGACTTCACCATCCCGGAGGCGGCTCGGGTGCGGGTGCTAGTGGAAGACGAGAACAACAACCCTATCGCTGGGAAGGTGTCGATCGTCGGCTTCGACCCGTATGTTGACCCCGAGACGACGCAGACCGTGCTTGGCGTGGTCAATAACCGCACTGCGCTCTTCGGCGAGGTCTCGAAAGACCGGACGCCGTTTGGACTGAACCAGGTTCGCTTTGTTGACCACACCGGCGATTCCGGCGAGTTCTACATCGAGCCGGGCGACTACCGCGTGGTCGTCTCCCACGGCACTGAGTACTCTGTCTACGAAGAGGACGTTACGGTCACGGCCGGGAATCTGACTACGGTGAACGCCCAGATTGCGCGCGTAATCGATACCCCCGGCTTCGTCTCCGGCGAGTTCCACATTCATCAGCTCGCCAGCCCCGACAGCGCGACGACGAATAAGGAGCGCGTGGTCTCATTGCTGGCTGAAGGCGTGGAATTCGTTGCCCCCTCCGATCACGAGCATCGCACCGACCTGACCCCTGTGATCAATGACCTCGGCGTCAGCGGCCTGGTGTCCGCGGCGGGGAACGCGGAGACCACCACGCCGGATTACGGACACTTTAACGCCTGGCCCATGACGTTCGACCTGACGAAGCCGAACCGGGGGGCGGTGGACTGGGCCGGAGCAGCGCCGCTGGGCCAAGATTTCCCCAGCTTCGGCAACTATGTCCTCTCGCCTGCCGAGATATTTGATGCCCTACACGCCGATCCAGGCGAGGACGCCGTGCAGATAAACCACGCCGACACCTTCTTCGGGCCGGGCGGGCTTGCGATCGATACGGCCTACATCCCACCTCAAGACTTCGCCGACAACGCGGACAAGCGGCTCGATCCGGCGATCCCGAACCTTTTCGATGATAGCTTCACTTCGCTGGAGGTGTGGCAGGGCGCGGACCGCAACGACGTCGCGCGGACCGACAACCAGCGATTGGGTGATTGGTTCAACCTGATCAACCAGGGCATCGTCCGCACCGGCACCGCCGTTTCCGACACGCACAAACTCGTCGCGAACCAGGCCGGCTTCCCGCGCACGATGATCGCCTCGCCTACCGATGACCCCGGAGCGCTCGATACCATCGCCGAGGACCTGGCGATCAACGTCAATGATGGTAAGGCGACCGGGACGAATGGGCCCTTCGTCGAAGTGTCGATCGATGCAGCCTCGACTGGGGAGTCCGCCGGGCTCGGGGTAAGCGACTTTAGGATCGTCTCGACCACGAACGGCAGCGCGACGATCAATGTGGATATCCAGAGCCCGCTCTGGGCCGAGTTCGATCGCGTGGAGTACTACCTCAGTAACGTTCCCTTCCCGGACGATTTCGACACCGACCCCACCACGCCGCCGTTCTGGAACGTGACGCCGGATGTGGTCCAGACCGCAGGCGTCGACTTCACGATCAACACCGTTAACGACTTCCCGTCGATCCCCGGCGGCGGACACCTGGAGGCGAGTACCTCACTCAATCTCACGGGCTTGGCAAACGACACCTGGGTGGTGGTGCTGGTGCGCGGCTCAGACGGCGTCTCCGCCCCGATCTTCCCGGTCGTTCCGAACGACCTCCAACAGTCCGGCAACACTACGCTGGCCAACCTCACAGATGGCAACGTGGGCGAGCTGGGGGTCCTCGCGCTCGCGTACACCAACCCACTCTTCATCGACGTAAACAACAACGATGTGTACGACACCCACCCCGTCGACAACGACCGCGACGGCTGCACGAACGACGAGGAGCTCCAGCCGGCGGCCAACGCGAGCGATGGCGGCGGGCGCAGCCCGAGTAGCATCTGGGACGTATTCGACACCGACACGGAGAACGGCATGGCCGCTGGGACACACCTCTCTGGGGCAGTGGATGTGACTGACATCTCGCGGACTGTCCTGCGCTTCGGCAAGACGGGTACGCCCACCATCGACCCGCTGAGCAACGCCTCCGCGCCCAATTACCATACGCGCTACGACCGCGGCGGCGTGATCATGGGCCAGAACGCCTGGAACCTCAAGCCGCCTGACGGCTCGATCAGCCTCGTCGATATCATCAACGTGGTGTTGCAGTTCGCGCACAACTGCGTGTAACGCGTGGGTCGTGCCGGCGACCTCGTCCATCGTCTCTATCCCCTCCGTCTGCTATGCTGGTGCCGCTTGTGGAGAGGCAGTGATGATGGATCTTGCCCAGATTGAGCGACTCATCGCTGAACACGGCATCGACGTAGTGAAGGTTGGCGGCGCTGACATGGACGGGGTTTTCCGCGGGAAGCGTATCCTCTCGTCCCACTTCCTCGAGGGCTGTCGCGCGGGTAGCGGGTTCCCCCAGTGTGACGTGATCTTCGGCTGGGACATCGCCGAGCAGCTCATCGACGGTCTTGCCATCGGCAGCGCCGACACCGGCTACGCGGACGTGCTCATGCGGCCCGACCTCTCGACCTTCCGGCCCGTGCCCTGGGAGACCGGTGCCGCCGCCGTGGTCTGTGACTACACGGTGGAATCGGGCGAGCCGCTGGACGTCTCGCCGCGCCAGGTGCTCCGCCGCGTCGTCGAACGGGCGAAGGCCGCCGGCTATGTGCCGAAGATGGCGGTGGAGCTGGAGGTGCGCCTGTTCCGCGAGGACCAGGAGAGCCTACGGGCGAAGGACTACGGGTCGCTCCGCGCGCTCAGCCCCGGGCTGAACTGCTACAGCATTCACCACGCCTCGCTGGACGAGGACGTGGTGGGCCGCATCCGCAGACACATGATCGACTTCGATGTGCCGGTGGAGGGTTACAACCGCGAGCACGGCGAAGGGATGTACGAGGTCAACCTTCGGTACGACGACGCGCTCACGGCCGCCGACCATGCGATGCTGTACAAGAGCGGCGTGAAGGAGATCACGGCGCAGGTAGGCGTCGTGCCCACCTTCATGGCCAAGTATGACGACCGGCTGGACGGCTGCAGCGGCCACGTCCACCAGAGCCTCTGGTCGCCAGACGGCGCGCGGAACCTGTTTTGGGACGCCGGTGGCGCGCACCACGCCTCTGAGCTGCTGCGTCGGTACGTCGCCGGGCTGCTGGCGACGCTGCCTGAGTTCATGGCGCTCTACGCGCCGAACGTCAACTCGTACAAGCGCTTCGTGCCGGGGAGCTGGGCGCCCACCAACGCCTGCTGGGGGTTCGAGAACCGCACGGCGGCCCTTCGGGTGATCGGGGGTGCTGCCGGCGCCGCTCGCATCGAGAACCGGGTGCCGGGTGCGGACATCAACGCCTATCTCGGCTTCGCCGCCTCGCTTGCCGGGGGGCTCTACGGCATCGAGCACGGCCTGGAATGTCCGCCGCCGGTGACAGGCGATGCGTACAAGACCGAGGCGCCGAAGCTTCCGCGCACGCTCTCGGAGGCCATCGAACGCTTCGCCGAGAGCGCGATCGCTCGCGCGTACTTGGGCGACGCCTTCGTCGACCACTACGCGCGCATGCGCCGCTGGGAGGTGGAGGTCTTCGAGCGCGCGGTGACCGACTGGGAGCGTCGGCGCTACTTCGAACAGGTCTAGGAGAGGAGACATGCGACTGGAAGGCAAGACGGCGCTCATCACGGGCGCCGGCAGCGGTATGGGTTGCCTCGCCGCGGAAGTGTTTGCTCGTGAAGGCGCGGCCGTCATCGCCACCGACATCACGCCTGACCCGCTGGAAGAGACCGTCCAGCGCGTTCGAGCGTCCGGTGGTGCCATCCTGGGCCTGACCGGGGACGTGGCGAGCGCGGACGATGTGCGCCGCTGGGTGGAGGAGGGCGTGCGCGCGTACGGCAAGCTCAACGTCCTCTACAACAACGCCGGCATCTTTCCGGACGAGGACGGCGCGGTGACCGAGATGGACGAAGGGGTCTTCCAGCGCGTGATCGACGTGAACCTGAAGGGCGTGGCGCTCTGCTGCAAGTACGGCGTTCCGGCGCTGATCGAGGCGGGCGGCGGCTCGGTGGTGAACGTGGCGTCCTTCGTCGCCCTGGTGGGCTGCACCGTCCCGCAGGACGCCTACACCGCAAGCAAGGGCGCCGTGCTCGCGCTCACCCGCTCGCTCGCGGTGCAGTTCGGCCCGAGGGGCGTGCGCGCCAACGCGATCTGCCCGGGCCCCATCGAGACGCCGCTCCTCCGTGAGCTGCTGCGCGACGAGGCGGCGCGCCA
>FLYN01002659.1_pt1 | contig 10232 bp, 9 predicted proteins | sample 1122621 | NCBI WGS metagenome assembly FLYN01 (sample SAMEA4346792, study PRJEB14843) | hot springs metagenome | biome: Terrestrial Biome; feature: Habitat; material: Sediment | place: India | collected 2012-06-12 | depth 1760 m
GGCCTCGCCGGCGCCCGCCAGGGCGGCCGCTTCGCCGTGCGGCGAACCGGGGCCGCGGTACGCCCCTTCGCCAACGATGCGCCCGTCGCGCACGACGACGGCGCCCACGGTGGGATTGGGGCTCGTGCGTCCGACGTGTTCTCGAGCGAGCTCGAGCGCGCGCGCCATGAAGGGACCGGGCTCGCTCACTCGCCGCCGTCCTTCGCGAAGAGGCCGGGCTGGATGCCCCGGTGGAGCTGCTCTTCTTCGATCTCTTCGGCCAGCTCCTCCCAGACGCCGCTGGGCAGCGGGCCGGTCTGGCCCTGGTACTTGCTCTTGCCCGTGCCGTACGGGCGCTCGACCGGCGACGACATGCGTTCGAAGGTGAACATGCAGATGCGCATGCGTGGGTAGAGCGCCACCGGCATCACCCCTAGGTTGCCCAGCTCCATGGTGGCGGTGCCGTCCCAGCCCGGGTGAAAGATGCTCGCCGTGCTGTGCACGATGATCCCCAGCCGGCCCAGGCTGCTCCGACCTTCGAGGCGGCCAAGCAGGTCGTCGGCAATCGTGAGCCGCTCGAGCGTGGTCGCGAGCACCATTTCGTGGGGGTGGATGATGAACGGCTCCCCCGTGTCCACGGTGATTTGGCGCGTTGTCCCCTTCGCCGTCTCCATGCGGCGGGTATCGATGTACGGCTGCTTGTTGCGCTCGAAGAGCAGGAACGTATGGCCGAGGCGGAAGTCGATGCCGTCCGGGCCGATGCGCGCCTCGATCCCGTCTGAGGGTTCGATCTTGATCCGGCCCTGAGCGAGCACGTCGCGCAGGTCGCGGTCGGAGAGGATCATGGGGGATACGCGCTCCGCATGTGCTGGGGATTCAGTCTAGCACCGCCTCGAACGGGGCGACAAGCGTGGGAGCGCGCGGTACGCGAACCAGAGGAACCGGCTAGACCTCGGAACCGCCCGCCGGGAAGAGTTCCCTGGTTCCAGGGTTCTATGGTTCCATAGTTCCGCATCGGGACGTTGCCCGATGCCCGGTTCTCGTTCAGTCTGCCAGGGGAGGCTTGCCATGTCCTACAAAGTCACCGTCGAACGGAACACGTTGCGGTTCGCCGCGGCGCACTTCGCCACTTTCGAGGGCGGGTGCGAGTCGCTCCACGGCCACAACTACGACGTCTTGGTTGAGGTGGAGGGCGAACTAACGGAGGACTCGTGGGTGGTGGACTTCGGTCTCGTGAAGGAGCTGGCGGGCGCGCTCTGCCGCGAGCTGGACCACAAGTTTCTCCTCCAGCGTGACAGCCGGGCGCTGCAGATCGACGAGGGGATGAGCAACTGGAAGGTGCGTTTCGCCGAGCGCGGCTGGGTGTTCCCGAAGGCGGATGTGCTGCCCCTCCCGATCGACAACACCACCGCCGAGCGCTTGGCCGAATGGTTCGCCGGCCGCCTGCGCGATGCGCTCGCGGAGCGCGGCGCGGCGAACATCGCGTCGATCACCGTGGGCATCGAGGAGATGCCTGGGCAGGCGGGCTGGCATGCGCTGGTTGTTGGCCGCTAGGGGGTAGGCGTTGGTCGTTCGCCGCTGCGCAACGAACGGCGTGGCGGCACGTTCCAGCCAGGCGATGGTCGCGAAGGTTCGGGCCGAGGAGATGGCCGGTCCTACCGCAGCCGCAGCGGGAGGCTCTTGGGGCCGCGGAGGATGAAGGACGGGCCCCAGTCCACCTGCTCGCTGAGCAGCTCCGGCTCCGGCCAGCGGCTGAGCAGCTCGCGGAAGGCGGTCTGGGCCTCGATGCGGGCGAGCGGCGCTCCCAGACAAAAGTGGATGCCGAAGCCGAAGGCGACGTGGCGGTTGTCCCGGCGTGTGATGTCCAGCTCGTCTGGGCGCTCGAACTGGGCCGGGTCATGGTTCGCCGCGGCGAGCGAGGTCATGACGAGCTGGCCCGGCTCGATCGTGCGCCCGCCGATCTCGGTGCGCTCCGTGGCCACGCGGGCGGTGCTCTGCACCGGGCCGTCGTAGCGGAGAAACTCCTCCACCGCGCTCTCGATCAGGGAGAGGTCGCTGGTGAGGAGGCGGCGCTGGTCCGGATTGCGCGCGAGCGCGAGCATGCCGTTGCCGATCAGGTTGGTCGTCGTCTCGTTGCCGGCGGCCAGCAGGAGGATGCAGGTCGCGATCATCTCCTCGGTGCTGAGCACGTCGCCGCGCTCTTCGGCCGCGATCAGGCCGCTGATCAGGTCCTCGCGCGGGTCGACGCGGCGCTCCTCGATTACGCCCGCGAAGTACTCGGCCATCTCCTGCGCGGCCTGGCGACCGCGCTCCTGCACCTCCGGCCCGACGAATGGCCCGCCCAGCGTGGCGACGATGTCGTCCGACCAGCGCTTGAACTGCGCGCGACGCTCCGGCGGCACGCCGAGCATCTCCGCGATCACGATCACCGGCAGCGGGTACGCCAGGTCGCGGATCAGGTCGAAGTCGCTCGGGTCAGCGCCATCGAGCAGCTCGACGGCGAGGTCCTGGATGCGCGGGCGCATCGCCTCCACGGTGCGGGCGGCGAAGGCCTTGCTCACCAGGTTGCGCAGGCGGGTGTGCTCGGGCGGATCGGCGCCGAGCATCGTCGTCGCGCGGGCGAGCAGCCCTTCGTCTTGCTGGGCGGCGATCATTTCGGCGATGCGGTTGCGGGCGCGCCGGCGGTCGGCGGAGAAGGTGGGGCTCTTCAGGACGCTCACCACGTCGTCGTAGCGGGTGAGCACCCAGGACTCGGTGAGCTCGTTCCAGTGGACCGGGTCGTGCTCGCGGAGCTGGCGGTAGAAGGGGTAGGGGTTGTCGCGCATCTCCGGCGCGAGCGGATTGTACTGGACGGTGACCACGGGTGGACCTCCGAGGCTTAGCCAGATTCGAGGAATCGGCGCTGCTTTCATCTAACCGCCTCTCGGTCTGTCATGTCAACGTAACGAGGCGTTATGCTAGAATGCGCTTGTTTGCGAAGCAGGGGGTGCCAGAATGCTCATCGTCGTTATTATTCTCGCGGTGCTGGTGGGCATCATCCTGATCGCCGGACTGGCCTTGCTGGCCATGTATAACGGACTGGTGCGCTCGCGCATGCGCACGCGCGAGGCCTGGTCCGGCATCGATGTGCAACTGAAGCGGCGCGCCAGCCTGGTCCCGAACCTCGTCGAGACGGTGAAGGGCTACGCGGCGCACGAACGTGAGGTGCTGGAGAACGTGACCCGCGCCCGCGCGATGCTTGAGCAGGCGGGCGGCGCGGCCCAGGCCGCGCAGGCCGACAACGCGCTGACTCAGGCGCTGCGCAGCCTGTTCGCCGTCGCGGAGAATTACCCGCAACTGCGCGCGAACGAGAACTTCCTGGCGCTCCAGCGCGAGCTTTCGGACATCGAGGAGAAGATCGCGTTCTCGCGCCAGTTCTACAATCGCAACGTGCTGGACTTCAACACGCGCATTGAGGTGTTTCCGAGCGCGATCGTCGCGAACATCTTCAACTTCGCGCCGTTTGAGTTCTTCGAGGCGGAGGAGGCGGCGCGCGAGGACGTACAGGTAAGCTTCAGCACTTCCTCGTAGCGCGCCACCGTGGCGGAGCAACAGCCCCTCCTGATCTACGACCGGATCGACGCGAACCGGCGCAACACGCTGCTGCTCCTCGTGGCGTTCGTCGTGCTGCTCGCCGGCGTGTCCATCGTTATCGGCCTCGTGATCGGGTTGCCCTACCCGTACGCGCCGCTCCTGGTCCTCCCGTTCCTGGCGTTCGCGCTCTTCAGCTACTACGCCTCGTCGAACATCGCACTCGCCATCTCGGGCGCGCGGGAGGTGACGAAGGAGGAGGAGCCGGAGCTCTTTCGCACCGTGGAGAACCTGTGCATCGGCGCCGGGTTACCCGTGCCGAAGGTGTACGTGATTGAGGATGGCTCACCGAACGCCTTCGCCACCGGTCGCGATCCCCAGCACGCGGCGATCGCGGTGACGCGTGGCCTGCTCCAGAAGCTGGACCGGCTGGAACTCGAAGGCGTCATCGCGCATGAGCTATCCCACATCGGTAACTATGACATTCGGGTGATGACCATCGTCGTCGTGCTGGTGGGACTGGCGGCGCTGATGGCGGACTTCCTCTTTCGACTGACGTTCTTCGGGGCGGGCAGCCGTTCCAGCAACCGGGGGCGCGGCGGCGGCGGGGCGGCGCTCATCATCTATGCGGTCGCGATCTTGGCGGCCATCCTCACGCCCATCGCCGCGCAGCTCATTCGGTTCGCCGTCTCCCGTCAGCGCGAGTTCTTAGCCGACGCCTCGGGCGCGCTGCTCACGCGCTACCCGGAGGGGCTGGCGCGCGCGCTGGAGAAGATAGCGGCGGATACCGATCCGCTGGAGGTAGCGAACAAGGCCACGGCGCACCTCTACATCAACAACCCGCTCACAGAGCACGCGAGCTTCCTGAACAACCTGTTCGCCACGCACCCGCCGATCGCGGAGCGGGTGCGGCTCTTGCGGGCGATGTAGCCTCGATGGTCGAAGTTCGAGAGCCGCGTGCGTCAGGATAAGTGTTGCAGAGCGTTCGTGTTGTGAGCGAACACGCCGTCGCCCTCCGACCCGCCCGGCCCGCCGACCTGCCGGCGATGGTGGCGCTGCTCGAGGCGGAGCGCCTGCCGACCGTCGAGCTGGCGGACCATCTGGCGAACGTGGTGGTGGCGGTGCGCGACGGACGGGTGGCCGGCTGCGGCGGGTTGGAGACCTACAAGGGCTGCGACGCCGGGCTGGTTCGCTCGATGGTGGTGGAGGAAGCGCTGCGCGGGACGGGCGTGGGCGCCCGCATCCTGGCGTGGGTGGAGGAGCGCGCGCGGTCGGTGGGGCTCCGGCGGGTGTTCTTGTTCACGGTGAACGCACGTGACTTCTACGCCCGCCACGGCTACCGCGCGGTGACGCTGGACGATTTCCCGACGTGCGCGCGCGGCTCGGCGCAGTACCGGGCGGTGCGGCGCTTCGGCCGGGAGTGGGGCGTGGCGGCCATGGCGAAGGAGCTTTGAGAGCTACTCCGGCGCGGGTAAGGGCGGCACGTCGCTCTCCTCCGCGTCCCGGCAGTCGCCCTCCTCGCAGTCCTGCAGGTCCTCGATGATCTCGGAGAGCGTCTCGAGCGTCTCGTCATCGACGCGCTGGGCGATGTTGTCGAGCTGGTGGGGGTCGCGACGCAAGTCGTAGAGCTCGCGTTCGCCCGTAGCGTATTCGACGTAGGTGAGGTGGCGCGCGCGAATGCCGGAGTAGCGCGGCACGCTGAGTTGCGAGCGTTTGTCGACCGCGGCGGGCCAGTACTCCAGCAGGTACGCCTGGCGCCAGTCGTCCGGCGACGGCGCGTCGTCACCGAGCAGCGGGAGCAGCGACCGGCCGTCCACGAAGTCGGGCGGATCGATGCCGGCGAGCTCGGCGATGGTGGGCGCGAGGTCGACATTGCCGGTGAGGTGGCGGATCACGGCGCGCTGGGGCACGCCCGGGCCGCGAATGATCAGGGGCACGCGGATCGACTCCTCGTACGGCACGCGCTTGCCGCCGCCGATGCGGTGCTCGCCCAGCATGAAGCCGTTGTCTGAGGTGAAGAGGATCACGGTGTCGTTCAGCAGGCGCTGTCGCACGAGGGCCTGCACGACGTTCGCGACGAGATCGTCGACGGCCTGGAGTGAGCGCAGCCGGTCGCGGAAGCGACCATCCAACCCGGCGTCCACCGGGTGCAGCCGGCGGATGAAGGCGGGCTTGTCGCTCAGGTCGAGTTCGTTGTAGGCGGGCGTGCGAGGGACGCGCGCGAACGGGAAGAGCTTCTGATGGCGTCGGGCCGCGGGCGAGGGCCAGTGGGGGGAGAGCGGCGCAACGTACATGAAGAACGGCCGGGGTGTTCCGCTCGCGCGGCGGATGAAGCTCGCGGCCTTGCGGCTGAGGACGTCTGTGCCGAAGTCGCGCTTCTTGCCGCCGTAGAAGTGGGGCGTGCCGTTATCGTTCAGCTCGTAGAGGTACTGGCGGTAGCCGCTGCCGATGACGGCGTGCCATTCGTCCCAGCCCGGAGGGACGTAGCGCTCGCCCGCAGTGATGGGATAGCGGTTGAAGTACTTGCCGAAGAGCGCCGTGCGGTAGCCGGCCTCCTGGAGCCAGGTGGCCAGGGTCGATTCCTCGATCTTCAGCTCGTACACCTCGCTAAAGCTGCCGTTGGGCGGACCGCTGGTGAGCACGCCGTGGTTGTGCGCGTACTGCCCACGCAGCATGGTGGCGCGCGAGGGGCAGCAGAGCGAGGTGGAGACGAAGTGCCGCTCGAACGAGGCGCCGTGCTGCACCAGCAGGCGTTGCGTCTTCGGCATGTGCTCCACCGACGCCGCGTCGGCATCGTCGAGGACGATGAGCACGATGTTCGGCGGTGGGCCTTCCGGCGAGGCGGTGCCGCCCGCGCACGCGGGGGCGAAGGCGGCCGCGAGCAGGAGCAGCGCTACGATGGCAAGGAGGGGAGGACGCCTAGCCCGCACAACCGCGATCCTAGCACGTTTCGCCGCGGCGGCGAGCCAGACTGGTGGGTTGGGTATTCGACGGCACCGTGAACGGTGGAGCATGAGAGTGACGAAGCTACCCCCAGCCTCTAAATTGCTATGCACCACCAAGCATCTTGCTGGTTCCCGTGGCCGTTCGTGCGCCTTGACAGGATGGCTCGCGCCCTGTAGCATGCCTCGTAGCGTTTCGAAAGAGGTACGTTCGTGAGCGACCTGCTGGGTGAGAACGACACCGCGACCCGCCGCATCACGCCGCCGGGTCAGCGCGTGGTGGGTGGGATGAGTGCGCCCAGCAGCCCAGCGGGGAGCTCGTCCACCGGGAGGCCGGACATCTGAGTTAGTCCAAGCGAGCCGACATGCATCCCGACCCACTATCCAAGCGGCGATAGTGGGTTTTTGTGTGTCGCGTAGCACGAGAGGAGCGCAGGAGCCATGCATGTGAGGGCCTTGGAGGTCGCGGGCGTCAGCAAGGCGTTCGGCGGCGGCCGGCTACCCTGGCGTGAGGCGAAGGAGCCGGTGCACGCCGCCCGCGACGTCTCCTTTCACATCGACCGAGGCGAGATCTACGGCCTGATCGGCGCGAACGGTTCCGGCAAGTCCACGGTGGTGCGGATGGTCTGCACGCTGCTCACGCCGGACAGCGGCTCGATCGAGGTGTTCGGCCTCGACGTGCGGCGGGAGGAGCTGGCGGTGCGGCGGCTGATCAACCGCGTCTCGCCAGACCCGTCGTTCTTTCGGAACATGTCGGCGCTGGAGAACCTCATGTTCTTCGCCCGGGTCTATGGCTTGGGCGCAGCGGAGATCAAGCGGCGCTCGCGCGAGATCCTGGGCCGGCTGGACATGGCGGACCGGATGCGCGAGCCGATGATCCACTTTTCGCGCGGGCAGCAGCAGAAGGTGGCGGTTGCGCGTGCCTTCCTCACCTCGCCCGTGCTCATGCTGCTCGACGAGCCGACGACGGGCCTCGATCCGGCGAGCAAGCGCGAGGTGCAGCAGTTCGTGCTCGAGGTGCGCGACAGCCACGACGCGTCGATCCTGCTCACCACGCACGATATGGAGGAGGCCGAGCGCCTGTGCGACCGGATCGCGTTCCTGGTGGGCGGGCGCATCGTGGCGGAGGGGACGCCGCTGGAGCTGCGGCGGAGCGTCGCGAACGGGCGGCGGCTGGAGGAGGTCTCGATGGAGACGGTGTTCTTCGAGGTGACGGGCAAGAGCCTGGAAGAGGACGAGGAGGTGTTGGTCTATGACTAGCTTCGCCGGTCGCATGTTCGCGCCCGGCTCCGCGTGGTCGCTCTCCATGGCGTTCGTGGAACGGCAGACGAACCTCTGGAAGCGCTACTGGGGCTGGGAGCTGGTCTGGTTGGTCTACGGCGTGGTGAACACGCTCGCGATCACGTTCATCGCGGAGGAGCTGGGCCGCCGGGGCGACGCCGCTCCCGAAGTGGCGGAACGCCTGGTGCTCTTCCTGCTCATCGGCACGCTGGTGTGGGCCTACCTCTCCGCGGTGCTGGACGACATCAGCCTGGTGGTCCAGTGGGAGCGTTGGGAGGGGACGATCGAGCACACGCTGATGGCGCCTGTGCCGCGCGCGCTGCACCTGCTGGGCATGTCGGTCTTTGGGGTGCTGCACGGCCTGGCGCGGACGGTGCTGATCTTCGCCATCGCGCTGCTCTTCTTCCAGGTGGACTTCTCGCAGGTCGATCTTGCCGCCACGGTCGCCGTCGTGCTAGTGGGGAGCGTGAGCGTGGCGGCGCTGGCGGTGCTGGCGGGGGTGCTGCCGCTGCTCTATCCAGAGCGCGGCTCGCAGATCAGCATGATGGTGCAGGCGTCGCTTTTGCTGATCTCCGGCGTCTATTACGAGATCGAAGTGCTGCCGGCCTGGCTCCAGGCAGTCTCGTTCCTTTCGCCTGCGACATACATCCTGGATGGGATCCGCAGCGCCATGATCGAGGGCCAGACGGTCGTCGATGTGGCGCCCACGCTGGGCGCGCTGGCGGTCTTCGGCGTCGTGCTGGTGCCGGCGAGCGTGTTGGTCTTCGCCTGGGCCGAGGCGTACGCCAAGCGCACCGGCAAGCTGAAGCGCCAGGGGTAGCGTACGGAAAAGGGACGCGTGGCGCCAGGTGTTCGAGGTCTGAAGTTCGATGACGGCAATGAGCGACCAGTGACCAGCGACTATCGACCAGTGACCTCCTGCACTAGCCAGTAGTGGTAGGACTCGTAGCTCCAGGGCGGTTCGACGGAGACCTCGATCTTGAGCCGGCCGGTGGGGTTGAGGGAGGCGGGGATAGTGATCTTCTGTTCGTTCCAGGTGTCCCTGGCCTCAATGGCCTCGATCTGACCGAGGCGACGTCCGTTGACGGTTACGGAGAGCGCGTAAGGTGGTCCCTCGTCTGGTGTAAACCCCGGGTAGATGAGGCGAGCGACGAGCACCGTCGTGACGTCCGGCGAGGCGTTCATGCGGAAGCGCTCGTTGCGGGAGATGGTCCGCCCGCCGTCGAGCGTCGCTCGTCCGCCAGCCTCGTAACGACGCGCGTCCTGCGGTTGGGCGGGCTTGACGCCGCGCTGGAGCAGGCGCGCCTGATAGCCGTGCGCGTCCTCCGAGGTCAGGTCGCCGACATCGAGCTCATCGGCGATTTGTGACGCATCGACCGGCCCGCCGGTCTCCAAGAACGCCGCGTCGTCCGGCCGGTAGACCACCAGCTCGTCGCCGCCGGTGATGCGCCGCTCCTCCAGTCGGGCGGTGAAGAGCGGCTCGAAAGCGTTGCCGGCGGTTTCGATGAACGGGAACCAGCCCGGGAACACGGCGAAGTAGTCGGGGCGTTCGTCCGGCGGGAGCCGCTCGATCGATTCGTAGACGCTGCCCCAGCCCTCGCGGAACCAGCGCGCCTGGTCGTTGGTCACCAGGCCGGCCAGATCGTAGACGCGCCGGTCGCTGTAGTACGCGAGCGCGCCGGCATCGTTCACGGCGATCAGCGCGTCTTCTGGCGTGTGCTCGCGCAGCCAGAGGCCCGCCTCGCGCTGCTGGAGGTAGACCTCGGCGCTGTTCTCGCCGAAGGTGCTCGCCCAGCTCAGCACGCCCGGCGCGATGAGCACGACCAGCGCCCCGGCCGCTACCGCGCGCGCCGCCTCGGACGCGCTGGCGAGCGAACCGAGCTCCCAGAGGCCGAGCACGATGAGCACAGCGGCCAGCGGCGCGAGCGCGATGATGTAGCGCGCGTGGATCACCCCGAGCTCCGCGCCCTGCGATGCCCCCGCGAGGCCGACCAGCAGCAGCGCAACGGTCGCCGTTGCGACGCCGATCTCGTCGCGCTGCCACTCACGGGCGACGCCGGTCGCTGCGCCGAGGAGCGCTAGCCCGAACGCGATCGCGCCCACCGGCGTCGGGCCGAGCTGCTCAAACAGCGTCTGGCCGCCCTCGATGAAGTTCTCGGCCACCAGCCCGGCCTTCTCGAACCCGGAAAGGTAGGCGTCGCTCAGCACGGACTTCAGGGCGTAGCCGTTCGTGGTGAAGGAGCCGGAGCCGATGCGGACGAAGGCGAAGTAGACCGCGGCGCTCGCGAACGGGAGCAGCGCCCACGCCGGATGGCCGATGGTCCAGCTCGACTTGGCCGCGCGCGCCCGCGCGATCGCGAGCAGGCCGAGCCCGGCTGCGGCGAAACCGACGAGCATGGCCTCCGGGCGGGCGAAGACGAGCAAGGCCGCGGCGCCCATGGCGGCCGGCCACTCCCAGCG